>ERZ1066127.943-NODE-943-length-12680-cov-10.149624_pt1 | contig 12680 bp, 13 predicted proteins | sample MGYA00382774_ERZ1066127 | MGnify/ENA primary metagenome ERZ1066127 (study PRJEB33369, sample SAMEA5778357) | biofilm metagenome | biome: Industrial cooling water; feature: Water cooling tower basin; material: Biofilm | place: United Arab Emirates | collected... | reverse complement strand
ACCTGTTCTTCTTCTACGCGTTCCACGAACTTGCCCTGATCCCCACCTTCCTGATGATCGGCTTGCTGGGTCGCGGCAACCGCAAGGAAATCGCTTGGAAAATTACCATCTACCTCGGTGTCGGATCGCTGGTCCTGCTAGCTGGCCTCGTCTGGCTCGCACGCGAGGCGGGGACTTACAACATCCTCGCGATGTTGGAGGCGAAAAAAGCCGGTACTTTGGCGATCGAAGCTGGAACGCAGAAATCCATCGCCGCGCTGCTGATCGTCGGTTTCGGCATTCTGGTCTCTCTCTTCCCCTTCCATTCCTGGGCTGCTCCCGCCTACGCCAGTGCCCCCGCCCCCACCGCCATGTTGCACGCCGGTGTATTGAAAAAATTCGGTCTCTACGGTTTGTTGCAACTGTCCGTGCCCCTGCTCCCCGAAGGCATGAACGCCTGGCTCACTCCTCTGCTGGTTCTGCTCCTCGGCAACATTCTCTGGGTGGGCTTGGTCACGATCAGCCAGAAACGCCTTGACTCCATGCTCGGTCATTCGTCCGTGATGCACATGGGATACATTTTCCTTGCTCTCGCCGCCGTGGTGGCATCGAATGCCGCGGGCAAGACCAATGAATTCGGCATCCCCGCCGCGACCGTGCTGATGTTCGCTCACGGCATTTCCATCGCCATGCTCTTCGGTCTCGCCGATCGCATCGAGCAGCGCACGAAGTCGCTCGACTTCAGCGATCTCGGCGGCTTAGCCAAACCCGCACCGCTCCTGGCTTTTCTTTTCGGCATGGCTGGCATGGCATCGCTGGGACTACCCGGTCTGGCGAACTTTTCCGGTGAAGTGATGGTCTTCCTTGCTGGATTCGAGGGCCGCGAAGCCTCCGCTGCGTTAGGACCCGTTCAAATCGCCACTATCCTCTCGCTGTGGGGCGTGGTGATCAGTGCCGTGTATGTGCTGCGTGGCTTCCGCAAGACCTTCCAAGGCCCCACCGTTTCCGCCACCGCATCGGTTGCCGATCTCACTTTGGTGGAAAAAATCCCCGCCGTGCTCCTCGCGGCAGCCCTGCTGATCGTGGGCATCTATCCCCGCATCCTGCTGCAACTTCTCTCCTAACGACACACCCTTTCCTCGTATGCCCGCGTATTACCTCGAAGCACTCACCGTCACATTCGGCATCCTACTTTTAGTAGCGGAAGCCTTTGTGCCGGGAAAACAAAAAACCTGGGTCGGACTGGCCGCCATCGGCTTCCTGCTGGTGGTATTGGCCATGACTTTCATCGCCATCGGCCCGGATAAAGCCCCCGAAGCCAAGGCTTGGACCAAGTTCGCCCTGTGGGATCTCTACAAATTCGACGCCACGGCGAAGTTTTACAAGATCCTCGCCCTCGCCTCTGCCATCCTGGTATTGATCCTGACCATCAACTACCGTGCCATCCTCGCCCGCTATACCGGCGAAACCAATGACGAAAACGGCACGGCGGAATATTACTCGCTGATCGTGATCGCCACCGCCGCGATGATGTGGATGGCCTCGGCGAAAAACCTGGCCATGCTCTTTGTCTCGCTGGAGCTCTTGACGATCACGTTCTACATTCTGGTCGCCTTCATGAAACGCAATGTCGGTTCACTGGAAGCCGGCGTGAAGTATCTGATCCTCGGCGCGCTCTCCACCGGATTCCTTGTTTACGGCATGGCTTGGACCTACGGCGCGACCCAATCTTTGAGTTTTGACGCCATCACCATCGCCGCCAGCACCGATGCCCCCTCAGCCCCCATGCTGTTCGGCGTGGCGTTGATGATCATCGCACTCGGATTCAAGGTCGGTGCCGCGCCCATGCACTTCTGGATTCCCGATGTCTATCAGGGTGCCCCCACTCCCACCACGGCCTTCCTTTCCGTCGGTTCGAAAGCCTCTGGCTTCGTTGCACTGATGGCCGTGATGGCCCCCTACGCTGCCAGCCCCCATGCTCACAAACTCTTCAGCGTGCTGGCCATTCTTGCTTGCATCACGCTGGTGGTCGGAAATTTCGGGGCCATCCCGCAAAACAATTTCAAACGACTGCTTGCCTATTCTTCGATCGCGAATGCAGGATTCCTGCTGTTGGCCGTGGCGGCGAACCGCGATGGTGCCACCAGCCTTTCTTCACCGCAGTTGGTCGGTTTCTACCTGGCCAGCTACCTCATCATGACGATGGCCGCCTTTTTCGTGCTGAGCCTGATCCGCGTGCAAACGGGCAGTGAGAATATCGATGCCCTCGATGGCCTGTCCCGCCGCAATCCGATCCTGGCCGTGGCGATCACAGTGATCATGGCATCGCTCGCCGGAGTGCCTCTCACGGTCGGTTTCATCGGCAAGTTCTTCGTCTTCCGCGCCGCGATGGAAGCAGGGATGGTCGCTTCGGTCGTGATCGCCGCCATCACCGCAGCCGCCGGATTTTACTACTACTTCAAAATCCTGCGCGCCGTTTGGTGGAACGCTCCCAACGACAAAGCGCCGCTCGAAATCAAATCGAGCTCGCTGTTCACTCTCTCGCTCGGCTTGCTCACCGTTGCCATTCTGGTGTTCGGCCTGTGGCCGCAGCCGATTATGAATCTCATCAAATAAGAAAATATCAGGAATTGTCTTGACAAAAATCAAGAAAAGTATGATTTTTAGTGCATGAAAATCACAATTGACATTGAAGACACGCTCTTGGAGGAAGCCATGAAACTGACAGGCGAGCGCAAAAAAGGGCCTGCCGTCGTCAAGGCCGCTTCGGAATTTGTCAAACGTGAGTTGGCCAAAAAATTCGGCCACATGCTGCGCGAGGGGGAGTTTGGTGACTACCCTCTCACCAACGCGGAAATTGAAGCTCTGGATCGGTAAGTATGGTGCTCGTGGATACCAGTGTCTGGATTGAGATGCATCGCCGCGATGGCCGCGACGATGTGAAACTCGGTTTGCAAGGGCTGCTCGATGTCTATGAAGCCACACTCTGCGGTCCCGTCGAGATGGAATTTCTCGGCGGCGCCCGCGCCCACGAACGCGAACGTCTCCAGGCCTGGTGCAATATCCTGCCATATCTGCGCAACGATCAAACACTCTGGCGCAAAGCCGCCCTAAATTTCGCCCTTCTCCGCCAAAACGGCATCCATACCCCGTGGAACGATGTCCTGATTGCCACTCTGGGCAAAGAAGCCAATTGCCGGGTCTATGCCTGTGATAAACATTTCGAACTCATGGCTCCCGTGCTGAAACTCGACCTTTACAAACCCGGTTACCTCGGCATGTATATCGACGACAACGGCAACTTTTAACGACCTGCACTTTTCTCTCACTGATCTCTCATGAAAACATCCTACGAAGCTCCCGATACCCTCGCCAAAGCCAGCCGCGGTCACGATGACTACAACGCGGAAGCCTTTGACCTGCACGGTGAGCGCATGACTCTCAACATGGGCCCCTCCCACCCCGCCACTCACGGCGTGCTGCGCTTGGTCCTCGAACTCGATGGCGAGACGATCGTCAGCGCGGAGCCCGACGTCGGCTTCCTGCATCGCGGTGACGAAAAAATCGCCGAGAACATGCACTACAACCAGTTCATCCCCTACACGGATCGGCTCGACTACCTCGCACCACTGGCGAACAACGTCGCCTACGCATGTGCTGTGGAAAAGCTCATGGGCTGGGAACTGCCACCGCGTGGTCAGGCACTGCGGGTGCTGTGCTGCGAGCTGGCCCGCATTTCGGCTCACATGCTGGGCGTGGGAGTGTGCGCCATGGACGTGGGGGCCATGACCGTCTTCCTCTACACCTTTACCGAGCGCGAAAAAGTGTACAACCTCTGCGAACAGCTCACCGGGGCCCGTTTCACCACCTCCTACACCCGTGTGGGCGGACAGCTCCGCGATATGCCGGCTGGCTTTGAAAAATCCGTGCGCACCTTCCTTGATGAGTGCTCCGTGACCATCGAGGAAATCGGCAAGCTGCTCGATAAGAACAAGATTTTCATCGACCGCATGGCGGACGTCGGCGTCATTTCTCGCGAGGAGGCCATTTCTTGGGGTATGACCGGGCCCAACCTCCGCGCTTCCGGCGTCACCCGCGACCTGCGCAAGGATAATCCCTACCTCGGCTACGAGAAATACGATTTTGATATTCCCATCGCCGAGGAAGGCGATTGCTACGCCCGTTACCAGGTCCGCATGGAGGAAATGCGCCAGTCGATAAAGATCTGCCGTCAGGTGCTCGACACCATGCCCGAGGGGCCGGTGAATCTGGCAGATACCAAATCGATGCTGCCGGATAAAGAGCGTGTGCTGATGTCGATGGAGGAGCTCATCCACCACTTCATCGTCGCGACCCAGGGCATCAATGCCCCGGCGGGCGAAGTCTATTTCGGTCACGAAAACCCCAAAGGCGAACTCGGCTTCTACATTCACTCCACTGGTGGAGGCGTGCCGCATCGCCTGAAGATCCGCAGCCCCTCTTTCTGTAACCTCGCCATTGTTTCCAAACTCCTACCCGGTCACATGGTCTCTGACATTCCCGCGATCCTCGGCTCCCTTGACTTCGTCATGGGCGAATGCGACCGTTGATTTCCCTTCCACCAATCACCCTTTTCACGCATGTCCATTCTCGATCACAACATCGCTTCGGAAGAAACTCCCGGAACCAAGTTTTTCCCGCCCTTCGCCGTCACTCCCGAGCTGGAGGCGGAGGCCACCAAGCGCTTGGCTCAATTTCCTGACAATCAGAAACGCTCCGCCGTGCTGCCCCTGCTCCACTACGTGCAGCACCATCACGGCTACATTTCTGCCGCGGCGATCGACTGGGTGGCATCGGTCATCGGCATCCAACCGATCAAGGTGCTGGAGGTCGTGACTTTCTATCCCGGCTTCCGCCAATCCGCGCCGGGGAAATTCCACATTCGTGTGTGCCGCACCCTGTCTTGCGCGATGGGTGGCTCGTATGAGTTAATGGAAAAACTCTGCGAACTCACAGGCATCGACCGCTCTGAGGCCGACTCCCATCATCACCCCATCAGCGTCTCGCCATGCGGCAAGTTTTCCGTCGAATTCGCCGAGTGTCTCGCCTCCTGCGGCACTGCGCCGGTCTGCATGGTGAATGATGATTTCCACGAAGCCGTGGGCGCAGAAAAGGCACAAGAACTATTGAACAAGTATTCTTCGTAATTTTTTCTGTTGACATTTTGCGACATTACCACACAATTACCACATGAGTTACGCACTGACAAGAACCAGCATGGCCTTGGACGCTTGGACCATTCAGGCTCTGAAGGAATTGAGTGAGAAATGGAGCATCTCGAAGGCCGAGGTGATCCGCCGCGCCGTGCGTCAGCTCAAGGAAAAATCGGATAGCGAAGAACAGGTCATGGATCCCTTGCAGGCTCTGCAATGGTTGCAACAAGGCGGCGGCTTGGTGGCCGAGGATGCCGAGACTTTCCGCTCTGAGGTCAAGGCCGAACGGGAAGCTCGTAAATACTGGTGGGAGTCGTGATTCATCTTGATACCAATCTCCTGATCGATCTTGTCACCGCGCATTCGGCGCAGGTGGAGATGGTTCATGGATGGTTGAAAAGCAAGATTCCCCTCGCCGTCTCCGCTGTCACATGGTCGGAGTTTTGCAACGGCCCACACACTAAAGAACAAAAGGATGCCATTCATGCGATTTTGAGAGGAGGCGTCATACCTTTCAATGAGCAGCAGGCAGAGTTCGCATCACGTCTTTTTCACCAAACCGGTCGCAAGCGCGGCTCGCACGCCGATTGCATGATCGCTGCCGCTGCCTTTTGCACCCGCCAATCCATCGCCACCCGCAATCACAGAGACTTCGAACGATTCATCCCCTACGGCGTGAAAATGATCGCCGTTCCCACACTCACCTAACCATTCTCGACCTACCATGATCACTTATCTTCCCGGCAAACAACCTCACGCCCGTGAGTATCGCATGATTTTCCAGAACGTCGATCGCGTGGACTATGATCCCTCGATCGAATGCTACTTGCGCAACGGTGGCTATGATCAGCTCAAAAAAGCCCTGACCATGGCCCCGAAGGACATCACCGAGGAGGTCAAAAAGTCCGGCCTGCGCGGTCGCGGTGGCGCCGGTTTCCCGACGGGCATGAAGTGGACCTTCATCCCGCCTAACAACACCAAGCCGGTCTATCTGATTTGCAACGGTGACGAATCCGAGCCCGGCACCTTCAAGGACCGCTACATCCTGCACCAGGACCCGCATCAATTGATCGAAGGCATGGTCATTTCGGCATTCGCCGTCGGTGCCCACACCGCCTACATCTACATCCGCGAGGAGTTCCCCGCCGCGGCGCAAATTGTGGAAAACGCGATCGCCGAGGCGCGGGCGAGAAATTTCGTAGGGCCGAATGTGTTAGGCTCAGGTTTTGATCTGGAAATCTACGTCCATCGTGGTGCCGGTGCCTACATATGCGGGGAGGAGACGGGCCTGATCGAGTCGCTCGAAGGCAAGCGCCCCTACCCTCGCATCAAGCCGCCCTATTTCCCCGCGGCCTTGGGTCTCTACATGTGCCCCACCATCGTCAATAACGTGGAATCCCTTTGTCACGTGAAGCACATCATCGAGCGCGGTGGTGACGAATATGCCAAGCTCGGCGTTGCCAAGAACACCGGCACCCGTATCTTGTGCGTCTCCGGCGATGTGAAAAATCCCGGCTATTTTGAAGTGGAGGTGGGCAAGCTGACCATGCGCGAGCTGCTCTACGACGTCTGCGGCGGTCCCAAGGACGGTCGTTCGTTCAAAGCGGTGATCCCCGGCGGATCTTCTTCGAAAATCCTGCGCTGCGATGAGTCTTACAAGCTGAAAAATCCCGATGGCACCACGCGCGAGCTCGGTTTCTGGGATATCCCCATGGACTTCGATAGCCTCGCCGCCTGCGGATCGATGGCCGGCTCCGGTGGCGTGATCGTCATCGATGACAGCCGCAAGATTTCCTGGGTGCTCAATAACCTCAACGCCTTCTACGCCCACGAGTCCTGTGGTCAGTGCACCCCCTGCCGCGAGGGCAGCATGTGGATGAAAAAAATCACCGACCGCCTCGTGTCCGGCGATGCCTCGCCCGAGGACATCAAGACTCTGGAAAGCGTGGCCTATCAGATCGACGGTCGCACGATTTGCGCCTTCGGTGAAGCGAGCTCCTGGCCGGTGGAGGCCATCGTCGCCAAGTTCCGCGAGGAATTGATCGCCGACACGGATCCTGCGAATGCGGAAAAACCTCACAATCCCGAAGCTGAGGCGCAACGCCGCTTCTTGCAAGAAGTCTAAAAACCGAGTTGGGAAGCATGGTTTTTTTTGTATGATCTCATACATATTTTCTTGATCGAGGAGAACAAAATTGGTGTAACTGTTCTGTGCATCGCACCATCCCTCCACTGTTAGTAGCTTTGTTCGTTGGATTCCTGCCGTCGTGTCGGAAAAACGACGTGGCGCTGGAGCACGAAGTAATGGCGGATGAAACCAGGCTGATCCAGTTGCAACAAAATTCCCGCTTGTTGCAATATCGTTTGGACCAACGCACCCCGGCAGAAAAAGAGTGGCACGAATGGCAGCGCCAAGAACTGGCGGGATTGGATCAACTCGACAAACTCAAACAACAAATTCTTGAGCTCCGAGCGGACTTGGAGACCATAGCGCAACAGGAGCAGGAATACACCGCGCGTTTTCATGGTATCCAACAGGAAAAGCGCTTGCAAGCCATGGACAGGAAATTTGATGTGTTTTCCTCGACGCAGCGCAATTACCAAGATGTGGTGATCACTGCGGTGGATGACCAGGGAATCCAAATCACCCACAAGGATGGCCGGGCGCGTGTGAAGGTGGAGGACCTGAGTGACGATCAACTCGCCACTTTCGGACTCAATCGATCTCAGGCCATCACCTCGCGGCAAGAGGAGCACAAAAAAGCCATCGCTTACCATCGCTGGGTGGATCAATCGCTGCAAAGGCAGGAATACGCCACTCCCGCAGCCGAGGCTCCCGTGCCTCGCGCTCCTGCCACCTACACCGCACCGCGCTCCTCGCCATTTCGTTATTCCAACTCCACTCCCAAGACGGTCTATCGCGTTCGCAACCAAGGAAGACCCAGCTACTATTACGTCTATCCTCAGCCGTATTGTCCCTCCACCCAGTTCAACCCAAACTATCTCCAGATTCCAAGATGAAGTCATTTTCCCGAACTGCCTGCCGTTGCTGTAGTGCGTTGTTTCTTGCCTCCCTGATCTCATGTGGTGATGATCCGGAATTGGTGAAAAAGCGTCAGGAGCAAAAATCAGAAATTGCCCGACTCGAGGGTGAGTTGCTGATTCTTAACGAACAACTGCAAGGCATGCCTGCCGATCGCAGCGCGGAACTCACCGCCGTGAAAAAGAAGCTCGAAGCGCAGGACGTGGAGTTGGAAAAACTCGAATCGGAAATCACCCAACTGCAGCAACAGAAACGTGATGCCGAGAGCCGGTTTGCCGAGTTTAAGAAAAAATATCCCATCACCCCCTGATTCACGGTAAACCCACAACGATCTCAGTATGAAATTATTTGAAGACATGTTCAGCAGCCACCGCGGAGCCGGTGTCATCGGCACGGTGGTGGCCGTGGGTGTGCTCGGTGTCCTGGGGACGCTTTTCATCTTGGTTTTTGATGAAGGCTTGCAAGGCGGTGCGCAAACCATCGAATCGGTGATCAAAGACCAGGGAAAACAAATGGATCAACTTGCCGCCACCATCGTCACGCGCAAGGAGCAACTCGGAGGCATCGCGATCAACAAGAAAACGGCGGATGAAATCGCCAGCGTTAGCCGCCAGCTCGAGTCCAGGCTCAGCCGCTGCCAGGAGGCCAAGGATGAAATCGCTCAACTCCAGGAGGCGATGGCCAAAAATCAGAGCGAATGGGATGCCTACACCATCGCTTATCGCAAATCCGAACGTGCCGCGGAAATCGGCAAACAATACCCGGAAATCACCACCCGCTCTGGACGAGCCTACAAAGCTGTCACCATCAAGAAAATCGACGATCTGCGCGTCACGGTATCGCATGAGGGAGGATCGGGCACGATTGCCTGGAACGAATTGCCGGATGAGCTGATGGACCGTCTGTTGTTCACGAAGGAACTCGCGGAGCAGCAGCAGAAGGCTGAACAAGGAGCGGTGGCACAAATTTCCGCATCCGCGCAAGAAGCGGATATCCGAACCAGCATGGCATATCTCAAAGAAAAAATGGAGGAGGCGACCCGAGCTTTTGAGGTGCAGAGTTCTTACGTGGCACAGAGCCGTGCCAAGATCATCGAATCCGAAAGTCAGATCAGGCGACTCCATTCCTTGATCAGCGGCGAGGCGAACAAAGACGGGCTGCGCCAGACACCGCGTTATCGCAGCCAGATCAAGGATCATGAAAAAACCATCGAGGCGGAACGTCAACGGATCTCCGACTTCGCCACCGTTCAACAAAATCACGAGAAAACGATGCGTGATCTCAATGACCAATGGGAACAGTTGAATCAAAAGCTGCAGAAGGTGCCCAAGTAGGTTTATGAATTTCCGGATCAATGAGTCGGACAGCAGCCTACCCAGCATTCTCCTCTATCTGGCGTTGTTATCCTTCGTGGGCGGATCTCTTGGCATGTATGCGAAAAAGCGTTTGAACCATGCCTCCCAGAAAGCTGAGTTGTCTGTGGATTATGCAAAAGCACAAGAGCAAATCGAAATGCTCCGTGCGAAAATCAAAGCGGAGGCCCATACTCTGGCCGAGTTGAAGTCACGCTCACGCAAGCAAGAACAGGACTTGGCCCAGTGGGAAGCCCAATGGAACGAAGCATCACGAAAATGCGAAGACTTGCGAACCGAGCAGACCGTTCTCACCCAGGCCATTCGCGATGCCAAAGAAGCATGTAACCAACAGATCACACGCTACCGGGTCATCACATGGAAATCGGCAGAAGGTGAGACCCGCTCGGAAATCAAAACTGTGCATGGCAAGGTTTATCGTAACGTGACAATCAAGCGCGTGACCGTCGATGGCGTCGAAATCTCCCATGACGGCGGTCCGGGCAGACTTGCCCCCGAAGTCCTGGATCGCACATGGCACGAGCGCTTTCAATGGCGCACTCCCCCACCCTGAGGGCAATGTCGTTTTTTTGATGTGAATTTTTTTCATTGATTTTTAGGGATTTTCCCTTGTGTTGAGATTGAATCTCAATAACATTAACTGCGCATGAAAAGAAAAATACGTTCGACCTCGCTAAGTTCCGCCGTGTTTCAGCGACTGCCCTATGTGGCACTTGTATCCAGCTTGACCATCACCCTGTCTGCACAAGAAGATGCCATGCCGAAACCAACTCCGTCAGATGCCGCGACTGGCAGTGCATCCCCTGCTACCGCGAGTGAACTCGCCGCTGTGGTGGTGACTGCGGAAACGGCTGGAGACCGGATTGTGCAGGGGCCTTTCCTGCCCGAAGTCGTGGGCACCAGCATTTATGCCGGGAAAAAAACGTCGGTGATCGATTTTGATTCGATGCCGCAAATCCAGACAGACAACTACCGACAAGCCTTCGCACAAACTCCCGGATTGTTGGTCAGCGAACTCAGCAACTCTTCCCTGCTCTCGCTCAGTTATCGTGGCATTGGTGACCCGCATGAGTCGCAAAACCTGATGGTGCTCAAGGACGGCATTCCCTTCGTGCTCGACCCGCTGGGCTACTCCACGGTGTATTTCGCCCCGCCATTTGAGAGCCTCGATCGCCTCGAGTTCGTTTCCGGTGGCGCGGCCCTGCTGTTTGGCTCCCAGCCATCCGGCGCATTGAACTACGTCACGCACACACCTGATCGCAGCCGCCCGTTCCGCATCACATCCCAGCACATCATCGGCAGTGATGACCTTTACTCCACTTTCAATACGGTCGAAGGAGGCAATGAAAAATTCGGCTATCTGCTCAATCTCGACCACCGGCAAGGCGATTCTTTCCGCACCCGCAATAGTGACTTTGAACTGACCGGAGCGGAATTGAAGCTCTACTTTGATCTCGATGAACGCCGCCGCATCACTGCGACCATTGATTCCTACAACTCCGACCATGGTGAGCCCGGGGGGCGGAGCGTGGCGGATTACGTCAGCCGGCGTAATCTGAATTTGTTGGAAAACGACCGCGTGCGCCTGGATCGACTGTTCGGCTCCATCGGCTACGAAGTGGGAGATGACACCGCGAAATGGATCACCCGCGTATGGGCCTCGGATGTGACGCGTTACAGCAAGCGCCAGACGGGTCAGGGCTTCGGCACCGTGTCGGGAAATCAACTCGACATCAACGAGCACCGCTATGAAACCATCGGCCTGGATAGCCGCGTGCGTTTCGATTACGACTTTGCGGATCAAACCCACAGTCTTACTTTCGGCGCCACCTACATGGATATCCATTCCCCCATTTTCCTCGAGCGCACGGCCCCCGGTGATCTGAGTTCCAATCGCGGTGACACGAGACGTTTCGATGCCGTGCGTGAATCGCGCTACGGAGCCCTGTTTGTGGAAAACCTCTTCCGCTACCAGCGTTTCACCATCACCCCTGCATTCCGCCTGGAATACAATGAACAGGCCATGGACGAGCGCATCAATGTGGCCAAGGCCCCGCAAAATCTCATCGATGACAACCGTTCGGAATTCGTGCCTCTCGGCGGCCTGGGCATGACCTTTGACGTCGCACCACAAACGGTGCTCTACGGCAACTTGTCCACCTCCTACAAGCCGCCCACCTACACCGATGCCTTCCCGCTCGGTGGCGCGGACACCATCAGCGAGGATCTGGATGCCGGAAATCTCTGGAACTACGAAATCGGCATCCGTGGGGAACCCGTTTCCTGGGCCAACTTCGATGCCAGCCTTTTCTATATCGACTACGATGGTCGATTCGGCCGCGTGGGCTCGAACTTCCAAAATGTGGGACGCTCGGTGAACCAAGGTTTCAGCCTGAGAGGTCAGATTGACATCCACGACATGATGCGCGGGGAGTCGCCTTTCAACGTCATTTGGTATACCTCGTATCAGCTCCTGGACGCTGAGTTTGTCGAAGGTCCGTTGGATGGCAAAACGCCGCAATACGCGCCCGATCACATGCTGCGCACAGGCATCATCGTGGAGCAGGAGAAAGAGTGGAAAATCGCCGCGATGGTCACCCATCTCTCCGATCATTGGGCTGACGATGCCAATACCGTCACCGCGAGCGCCGACTGGAGCATCCCCGCCTACACCGTGGTTGACCTGACGGCGGAGGCCAAGGTCTGGTCGGGGCAGGTCGGAGGTATGGAATCCGAGTTGTGGATGCTCTGCGGCATCAACAATTTGTTCGATGAAGGTTATTTCAGCCGCGTCCGCTCGAACGGCATTGATCCTGCCAACGAGCGCAATTACTACGTCGGTTTCCGCGCGGAGTTCTGAACCTGAAAAATTCCAGATACGTCCGGGGACCTTGGGAAAATCTCAAGGTCCCCATTTGCGATCACTGCGAGAGATTTCCGCCCACAGGCGTGAAATACTCCACGTATCCGAGCATCATTTCGTCATGGGTTTGCTGCCCCCAGCGCACGAGCTTGGTGGGATCGGGATTGGCTTTGTTGCCATCCGCGTCAGGCTAAGACGCAATCCTTTGATTTTCAACGGAATTTGACGAA
>ERZ1066127.942-NODE-942-length-12691-cov-12.754669_pt1 | contig 12691 bp, 21 predicted proteins | sample MGYA00382774_ERZ1066127 | MGnify/ENA primary metagenome ERZ1066127 (study PRJEB33369, sample SAMEA5778357) | biofilm metagenome | biome: Industrial cooling water; feature: Water cooling tower basin; material: Biofilm | place: United Arab Emirates | collected... | reverse complement strand
AAGCACGTGACAAGGGACTGGCACTCACGCACGGATGCAAGGTGGATGATGCATACGATATGTAATGATGCACAGAAGACGGCATGAGTCTGACAGCTGCTCAGCGCAACTGTGCACCGACATCAAATGCTTTACATGTGATTAGACATAAAGCCAGATGACTTTGCATGTGATCACATGTAAGGCTGATGAAGTCGGTACCCTCAGCTCAGCGCAATTGTACATGCCATGACGCCGAACAAAGTGAGTCATTGCCACAAAGGATGTAGGGAAGCAATGACTGTGCCTAGATGCTAGATAGCAAAGGATCATAGATGCTAGATAGCAAAGGATCATACAGCCAGGATAATAGGATAGATAAGCATCAGAAAGATCACCAACGGGATGTGGATTCATGCATGCGTCACAGAGTAACGGGTCAGATGCGAGAGGGTGTCTGTTGTGTTCGCGTGCCCCAGCAACCACCTGTGAGCGTGTCAGAGGGTACCGGCAATCAACGCTTTACATATGATGAGACATAAAGCCAGATGACTTGACATGTGATCACATGTAAGGCTGATGAAGTCGGCACCCTCTGCAGCCACCTGTGAGCGTGTCAGGGTGCATTGTGTGAAGCCCTGCCTCAATGCGAAGGCCCATGGCACAGCGCGAGCAGCAACAAAGCAGTGCTGGGTCAACTGCACTGCGCCCAGAAGATGCACATGCCACATGGCAAAGAGATGCACATGCCACACGGCAAAGAGGTGCACATGCCGCATGGCAAAGAGAGCATGCATCAACCAGTACCCAAACGAAAAGACAAACGACGCAGAAGTCAGACATGGCTCAGTAGATCAGACCACAACACAGACCAGGCCACGTTACCGTTGTGTGGGCGTGCACCACAACCAGGCTGACACCAAGTAAGCACAAACCTCCACCAAGTCATAACAAACCTCCGGCTCCAGCCAAGCTATCAGTGCATCCCTTGCACGTGTAAGCACACAATGCCATCATATCATTTCAACCAACCCCACCCCCCCGTCAACGCCCCGCCTCACATGTGTGAGTGTTGCCCACCAGCACCATGTCTGTCTTACGGCAACACCCACATGCCCCACAGAACGGTGAGCATTGCAACAGACACTGCACAGTCCTTAAGTCAAAGTGAACCAGGGTCAAAGTCAACCAGAGTCAAAGTCAACCAGGGTCAGAGTCAACCAGGGTCATGGTGACATAAACATGGCAGTGACAAAGAACAGCTTGTTCCCTTGTGTGTTGGCGTTTGCATGCCCGCAATGCACGAGTGTGCGCTGACATCAGCGCTTACCACATGGCAACACAACGCCATGCGCGAGCTCCTTGAGCACACCTACCACCCAAATGCCTTGACCATGTTCAGACTGGTTACGCAGACCACGACCGTCCACCACTGTGCAGGCATGTGGGCCGTGCACGCCGTGCTAATGAGCAGCGCCAGCTGTACACAGCCGCATCTATGCGCATTGTCAGTACAGCTTGTTTGCCTGTCACGGTACGCTTCCGCACATCCAGAAGCATACTACACCTGCGGCATAGCTGCGGCACAGTCGCTGTGCTGTGCTATACCAGCCCTTGCCCTGCACATGGGGCCGTCCATGCGGAGGCGCAACAGCGCACATGGGGCCGTCCATGCGGAGGAGCAACAGCGCACATGGGGCCGTCCATGCGGAGGCGCAACCGCGCACATGCTGCAGCTCTGACAGCATCAGGGCCCCGCGGCCCCTGCCTGGGGGTTTTAGGGTTTTACGGTTTGGGTTTAGGGTTTGGGTTTCTAACCCTAAACCCCCCTTCAGACAGCATCAGGGCCCCGCGGCCCCTGCCCTGCACCTGGCGGCCATCCGCGCGGCGCCTGCAATGCCGCTCCATTGAGCCCCTGCTGTCCATGCACGTGCAGGGGTGTGACTCCATCGGGCCCATATGGCACAATCTCGCACACTGGCGTACTGCATGGCAGGGGTGCCAATCCCATGTTGGGCCCTCTGCTCTCTGCTGTCAGGGCTGCTGCTGCTGCGTCTGCTCGCGCGAGCGTGAGCATCTCAAGGACTCGCTGCACCACTTGGCTGGCGTGCAGCCGGTTGTGCGGCTGCTTCTGTAGGCAGCGGTGTGCTAGCTTACGGTACGTGGCTGGACATGTGGGCGGGAACTCTGCGGGATGAGCCAAAGCAGAGGCAAGGGCAGACAGTAAGACAAGACAAGCAGGCATTGCACAGCACAGTCAGCGACATGCAAAACGTGTGAGAGTATACAATGCTAATAAAGCAGCAAAGCCGCAAGGAATCAGGCAGTGTCGCGACTGCGGTACTGTGCACATTGGATTTGGACAAAAGTCACCATGCCCATCGGCCAAACAGCATGATGCAACAAAGTTGAACAACAAACATGCTTGGTATTAAGCAGGCAGCACATGTCGATGGGACTGCGTGCTCCCTACACACAACAACATGCATGCCACAGACCCATGGGTCTTACCTGGGAAGTCCGGCTAGTGCCGTAATCCTCCCTTTGGTGTACTCATGCCAGATGCCAGGCCATCAGATGACAACATGCACTGCCTGCACTCTGCTACATGTGGCAAGCATGCCTGCCCTACCTGGGAAGTCCGGCTGATACCGCAGCTCTCGCCCTCCGGCGTCTGCATGCCACACCATCAGCCTACACTCCATATGCCTGCATGTTGCTATCTGCGTTGGGCATTTGTGCCTGCCCTACCTGGGAAGTCCGGCTGGTACCGCAGCTCTCCCTCCGGTGTGCGCATGCCCGCTAAGCGGCCATGGTACATCTCCCAAAGGATGACGCCAAGGCTGCGTTGCAGAAGAGCAGCGGCAGTGATGTCAGTCGAGGGCGATGCAGGCAAGTTACATTTTCACTGCTGTCAGTAAAGGTGGTGTGGAAAGCGGCTTGGTGCACGGGCTGCTAGATCAGGCTGCTCATGACTTGCACCACACACCAGGTGACATTTGTAACAAGCGGCGCAACTTGTTAGTTGCCAAGGCCCGACACCCTAGACCCTGTCGTAAGAGCAATCTTGTTTGGTACAGACGTCTGTGCACCTGAACACATCGCTAGCTGAGCTGGCAAGTCCCCTTGAGCGCTGTCTCAGGTGCCATCATCAGGGCCCCTATACCCCTGCCCCTGTCCCTAACCTAGCCCCTCCATGTGCGGCCGACAAAGCAATCCACCTGAACACATCGCTTGCCGAGCCCACATGCCCTTTGAAGGCTGTCTCAGGTGCCATGTAGAAGGGCGTGCCTAGCCGCAAGTTGCTCATGTGGCTTTTCTGTGTTGGCAGCAGCACGCTCAAACCGAATTCCGCAACCTGCATGGGGAATGCAAGCACTGACCTGTGAAAGGATGCAAAGCCTGCTTACATGCACACTGACCGGTTGCACCAATGCAAGCAATGCAACACCAAAAATAAGCAGAGTGCCAGTGCTTTGGCAGCAGCAGCAGGTGTTGTTGTTACAACAGCTCAAATGAACTGTTGGGGGTTAGTGTTGAGGATTGCCCCGGATGATCTGGCTTGTGATCAACAGAGTGCCAGTGCTTTGGCAGCAGCAGGTGTTGTTGTTACAACAGCTCAAATGAGGCGCGCCTATGACGTGCTGCGTGCAACGCGCAGGCATGCACAAGCATTTGAGCAGCATCCAGCGCACAGCGCTCTTATGTTGATTGCGTGCGTACACTGCCATCCCCTGCTGTCTGCGCACCTTGACACGGTAGCCGCTGGCGGTGGTGACATCACGCTTCAGCAGCACGTTGTTGGGGTTCAGGTCTGAGGTAGCAGGGCAATAGCAAGCAGGGGAACGGGCGGCTCAGCATGCATGTCCTTACATGCACATCTTGATGACAATCAAATGTTCCTACACACGCTGCAGCGGACGTTACCGGCAGCTGGTTGCACACACAGGTTGGCTCAGGGCAGCCGAAGCAAGGAGTGCGTACATGAAGTAGAGCAGGTTGCACATTGTCCATGTGGGGCAGGTGCACGCTGTCCTCAAAAGCAGGCTGTAGCGCCCTGCATACAGCCCATGGCAGAAGCTTGTGACCCATGGGTCACTCACCTCCATGGATGATGGACTTGGAATGAAGGTGGGCTAACGCTTGCAAGCGGTAAAGCTGCGCAAAGCCGCCTTAATAGGCGGCAAGCACTGCTGTCCAAGCAGTGCAGCCCTAAGGGCTATCTCTCAGTAGTCAACATTCAAAATTCATGTAATCAGCCAAACCATAATGAGAGCCAGCTCTCTTCCTCATCATGCTTCCTCAGAAGAAGCTTCGCGTCTCTCTGCCACCATGCGCATAAAGGGCGCCTGGGGCACCGGCTGGGACTCGAATTCACCCGGGCTGAGCGCCACAAGGCCCAAGCTGCAGCTGAGCTGCTTCCCGACCATGCATGTAGATTGCCTTTGGGGCACGGCACTCGTACCGCAGCCCGGTGCAGTGTTGTGTTACAGCCAGAGCAGCCTGTACTCAAGGGGCCAGGCGCGGTTGGGCTAGGCTGTGCACTGATGTGCAGCCTTGTGTGCAGCGCAAGAGACAAGAAGGCGGGCAGCTTGAGCCAAGCCTGAACCCGCAGGGTCCAAATTGCCGGAAGGCATGTGAGCCTTATGGTGGCTGCGGAAAACCAGCGAAGTGCGCACGCTTGCAGAAGAGCAGGACCTGCTGTGCGTAGATGATGACCTGTCACAATAGGAGACGCTGGAGTGGGCTTGAGGGAGGCGCCTGCTTGCGCGAGCGCAGAAGCTGGGCAAACGCCTTGCAGGCAGGACTTGGTGGGCCCTGCGATCGCTGCGTTTTGCTTTGAGCGCTCCGCGCGCAGGGCGCACAGTGCTGAACTGGATAGGAAACGCGCGGCATGATGGTTTTGATGTGCAAGACGGCACAGCGCCAAAGCGCTGTTCGCGAGAAGGCCTGTAGAGAAAGTTGCGTGACACGGACACCGGACACAAAAACTGCTTGGAGCGCTCACTTCGGCAAAACCTACGGTTTTACCTTCATTCGAGCATTACGTGCGGACGGGGGCATGAGACCAATCAGATTGGATTGGTCTAATTGTAACTCAACTCAACGAGCACACGCGCGGCTGCAACGTCTTGCTGCCGGCATAACATATATACCCAAGAGCAGCACCCAAATGCCCCAACACCCAGCGACACGCGCTCCAACAACAGTTGAACGCCTTGCTTTCTCGCACACCCTGAACACCCCTAGCCACAACGCTCAGAGCGCCTTGCACTGCTGGCAAGTGTCAAGACTGCTGTGTGATCCACGGACCTGTGCCCAGCACTCACTGGCCACCCTAGGGCACATACATACACCAAGAGGTGCGAGATGGTGTTGCTCTTGAGGCGTGGTGCGTGCTGCAATGGAACTCGTTTCCATGCATGCACGGTGCGACTTGCAGCAGCAGGGCAGAGCTGTGCTTGTGCACTCAACCGCCCTGGACTGCTGCCCAGCAATCCCTTAAGCTATCTGCAACTGTACTGGTCATGCCATGAAACAGTCTTAGGCAGGGCTGGGCTTATGCACGCTTTGCCCGCCGAGGCAATGCACGTGGTACCCCCAATGCACGGCTTGCAAGCCTTGACCAAGGCCCTCAAGGCTTGAGCATTGACAGTTGGCTCAAGCTACGCATCACTGCCTGAAGCAGCGTCTCGGCACACCCCTTGCATGATGCACCCCGCGCAGGGTACCATGGCTGATGACGCCGGCGTGCCGGCGCTGCAGTCCATAGTGCTACAGCCGTCTGCGCCCGCCCCCGGTTCCTTCACGGCCCCTTGCTGTGACATGGCCAAACCGCCCAGCAAAACCACGGCATACGCTGCTGTGTCGGCAGTTCCGCCAGCGGCCGCTGCTGCTGCAGTAGCTGCAGCAATGGCCCCACCATCATCAGCATCTGCAGGCATCCCCAACCCTATCAGCCTCATCACCGACGTCACGGGCATAACCAGCTGCGGCTGCAAGCTCAGCAGCGCACGCTGCGGCTGCTCCCTGGTGCACCTGAAGCACCCTGCTGCCTACCAACGCGAGCAGCAGCTGCGCCAGCGCCGCCGTGGCACAGCGGGGCGCTCCATCGCTGGCGAAAATGCCACTGCCGCCGCAGCCGCCGCCGCTGCTGATGTCAGCGGCGCCCCTGGCGGTGCACCTGCTCCTTCCCTGGAGGGGCTCACCAGCGCCGGCAACGGCACCGGTGGCGATGACAGCGTGCTGCCTGTGCCGCACCTGCAGCACAGCGACGGGGGCGGCGGCAGCGGCGACGGCAGCGGCGGCAGCTTGTCGATGGAGCAGATCATCAAGCTGTGCAAGTGCGACTGCCCTGACTGCATGTGCACCCCGGCAGACACACTCTTACGCGAGGTGAGCAGTCGTTTCAATCAAGGCTCTCTGTAGTACATGCAGGCTGCTGCAAGCATCGCTTTACTCGAGCTCACTGTATGTATGTATTACATGCAAACTGCTGCAAAACGTCCCACTCAGTGGCATGTCCTGCATTAACTGTCTATGCATATGCCATATTCATGCGATTGCATGCGTCCAAATATGTACCCAATCGCCATTGTTAAATTCCCACTCAGTGGCATGTCCTGCGTTGACTGGCTGTGCATGCGATTGCATGCGATTGCATGCGTCCAAATACGTGTTACAATACACCCGACCACCATTGATTGCCGCCCTCTCGCCTCCTCCGCTGCCCTGCCGCTGTCGTCAGGTGCCAGCCTTTTCCGCCAGCTGGCACCCGACTTTCAGCTTCAAACTCCTGCCGATCCACTCCGCCACTACCACCACTGACGGTGGCGGCAGTAGCAGCAGTAGCAGCATTCGCGCTATCCTTGACCCAGATGCCATCCTAAGTCACCTGCTTCATGCGCGCAATCACCCAGATCTGGATCTGGATCTGGATCTGGCGGGCGCGCGCATAGACGTTTCAACCGGCCTGCTGGAGGTGCTTGCCCCCCTTGGAAGCCGCCCGGCAGTTGCGGACGTTCTAAGGAAGATGGGCCTGGACGCGAGGTGGGCTCAGCTCTCAGGGTTAGGGTTTGGGGGGGGGAGGGCTAGGGTTTGAAGCGTCGGGTGAGGGTTTTGGCATGGGGTTTTGGCATTGGGTTTCTGATGGGGTTTTGGGAGTTTGAGTGGCCTGCTGGAGTAGCTGGAGGGGAGGTGCTTCTCAGACACACCTGGGCCGCGGTTTTGAGGCGTTGCCTCAGCTGGGCCAGGAATGAGGCCAGGGTTGAGAGGGTTTTGGGCACCGTCTACGTCTGACGTCGGATGAGGTCATGAGGAGGAACGATCATCATTACCATGCATGCTCCTAGTCTGATGTACTTGTGTGTGTTGCTGTGCCATAACGCCAATGCATATGCTGCTTATTATATATCACTGATTATAATAAGTGATATATAAATATAAATGATAATAATATAATATATGCTTCCCACGTCTTCTTCTTCCGTACCCTGATGCATTGTTCATGCAGTGTACAATTGTACATGCATTGCAATGCACAGTGCAACGTATGTATACATGCTTTCTATGCAGCCTGCTGCGTTGCCCCGCACAGCAGTCCAGCGACGGGAAGAGCGCTGCCAGCAGCAGTCTTACCAGCAGCAGTGGCCCCTACAAGCAGTGGTGCGTGCTTTGCCACTATTGCCACACACCGAAAACTGCTTAATTTCTGTCAATATTATTATTGTTATTATTATCAGTGCTTACCTTGGTACGCTGTAGCTACTGCAATGCGTGTGACGCCGCTGCTTCAATCCCCCGCTGCAACGAATTTGCAGGCCTGTGGAGAACGCTGCCAGCAGCAGCCTCAGCAGCAGCGGCGGCGGCAGCTGCGGCGGCGGCAGCGGCAGCTGCAGCGGCAGCTTGGCGGCCGCGTACATACCGCGCAAGGCTCCGCCCCTTGCTCCGATCAACCAGGAGGTCAAAGCCGCCGCCGCTGCTGCTGCTGCTACAGCCACAGCGGCCGCTACAGCTGCCCTCCACGTGGGCGGCATGACCTGTGCCAGCTGCGTCGGCGCGCTCGAGAAGGCGCTGCGCGCGCTGCGTGGCGTGCGCAGCGTCAGCGTGGCGCTCATGACGGAGCGGGCAAAGGTGCGGCCGGGGCTAGTGCGGGGTACCGGTGACACACCTAGTTGTCAAAATTAGCTTTCAAACGTAGATTTCAAATCTACTTTTCAATCTGGTTTTTTGGTCTCAACCTACTTTGTGTTGCCACGTCAGCGTGGCGCTCATGGCTGAGCGACTATCACATGACCGTTTCCCGTGTATCTTTTTTGAACATCTTTTGGACGCTGCTTTGCATCTGCGCTGCCCTGAAATGCCACCTACCCTACCCACGCGCGCTGTGCGCGCTGTGGGGCATGCCCCACAGCGCGCACAGCGTGTGCAGGTGCAACGCTGCCACAAGGTTGATACTTTTCGAGCATTTCAACGTATTCAAAGCTGTGATTGCCCTCGTCGCAGCGATGGAGGAATGTGTATGTGGCTTAGAGTACTTAGAGGCTTAGCTTAGCAGGACCCCCCAGTGCCTCCCTCCACCCCACCCCCCATCCACCCCAACCCCCTGGCTTTGGAAGCACCTAATTTTTACACTCTATCCATGGTTTTGGTGCTGTTGTGCGCTGCGCAAAAGGTTGTTTGTGACACCTCTCCGCTGCCGCCACCCAACCAAATTCATTGAATTTTCTGACGGAGGACTGCGAGTACGTACGTTCGCCCCACGTCTTGCACCCTGCTGGCCCCAGGCCGCATTTTGTCATTTATCTAAACGTTTTTAAATGATAAATGCTGTTTGCTCCTGTTTTCGCAGGTTGATTTTGATCCCTCCCTGCTGTCGCCGCCCGACCTGATCGAAGCAATCGAGGACTGCGGCTTCGAGGCCCAGCTGCTACAGCTGAACGAGCCGCCGCTACAGCCTGCTGACAACCTTGACCACGGCAGTAGCAACAGCTCCCCTGCAATTGCTACTGCCCGACTGGCTGTGGGCGGCATGACGTGCGCCGTGTGCAGCGGCGCGGTGGAGAGGGCTTTGATGGGGCTCCCTGGAGTGGTGGAGGCGACAGTCGGCCTAGTAACCGCGCAGGTAGCTAGGGTTCAACCTGCGGAATGCAAATTGTGCGATTTCGCGAAAGCTGCGTTTCAGGGGCCTTTCAGGATTTGCTGCAGCTCTGTAGCCTGTTGGAGCCGTTGGGAGGGCTCCCTGGAGTGGTGGAGACGGCAGTCAACCTGCTGACTGCACACGGTAGGGTTAGCCGAGGGTTTTGGGCAGGTAGCTAGGGTTTTGAATTTGCGGAATGCAAACCATGCAAAAGCTGTGTTTCCCGGGCCTTTTAGGGTTTGCAACAGCCCTGTACAGCCTGCTGTAGCCGTTGGGGGGCTCCCTGGAGTGGTGGAGCCGACAGTTAGCCTAGTGACTGCGCAGGTAGGGTTTGCCGAGGGTTTGGGGCTTTAGGAATGCAAACTGTGGGAAACTGAAGCTGGGTCTCCAGGGCCTTTCAGGGTTTGCAGCACTCGTTAGCCTGTTCGTTGTAGCCGTTGGGAGGGCTCCCTGGAGTGGTGGAGGTGCGACAGTCAACCTGCTGACTGCACACGGTAGGGCTTGCATTGATTGAGGGTTTAGTGTCGAAGGGTTTCGGGGGGTTTAGGGGGATGAACGGTGCATGGGGCATGGTGATTGGCTGTGAGCACACAGAGGGTGCCGACATCATCAGCTTAACATGTAATTAGATATTAATCCTGATGATTTTACATGTTATCACATGTAAGCTTGGTAAAGTCGGTACCCTCTGGAGCACAAGCAGACGGCCCTGGCCAGATCGCTCAACTGCGGCCGTTGCATTTGCTGCATTCAGTAGTTGCAATGCTTGCAATGATTGCATGTCTAAATATACGTGTCTGATCAGATTGCAGTGATTGCAGTGCAGCAGCGGCCATCAGGAGCCCAACACCCAAATCACTGCTTCACAGCGAGCGTGCTTTCCTGGTACCCTGGCCGTTCCTTTTATTTCTTTCCATCTCTTTATATTCCTTTATGGTCATTTTTATTCCTTTCATTTTATTCTTTTTTGATGGCCGCAGCCAGCTGCTTGAATGCACCACGCGCCCTGCTGCACGCTTTGCTTGGCTGCCTGCGTGCATGGGTGCACGCCGTCGTCAAGTACGACCCACGGGTCACTGGTCAACCGACAGACAGTTGCAAGTGCCAACACACAAATCACTGTTGCACTTTCATATCGTCCTCAACCTACACACCAACATGCATTTTGATTGCTGCACTAGCGAGCCGCTCAATCACAGCGTCGTGCCTTGGACGCTTTCCTTGGCTGACCGTTATGCATTTGCAGGCCGTCGTGAAGTACGACCCACGGGTCACTGGTCCACGCGACATGATTGAGGCGGTGGACGGCGTGGGCTATGAGGGCTCGCTGTGGAAGGACGCGGGGGGTGACCCAGCAAACGAGGTGCACGAGTGAGTTGGGTCAGATGGGTTCAGACTGAGCTGCCTTGACGTAAAGAGTTGACGTGGGTCCCCTTGAGTCAGTTTGTCTTTTGTTGGGCAGATCCCAGTCAGGTACAATTACCTATTCCATGATTACCGTTAGTGTTGGTAGGCGCCAGGCACGCCGGGGGCGCCGCCTCTAGGAGATCTCCTCGTTGCACTTTTCAGTTTGCAGGACAGTTTGACACAACTTGAACACTTTGACATTTTGACTGAACTTGAACCTTCATGCCGAACGCTTGCAGGCGCGAGGCGCGCAAGTGGCGCCGCCTCTTCCTCGTTGCTGCGGTCTTCACGCTGCCCGTGTTTGGATTGGCGATGGCTGCGATGAGCAATGAAGTCATGATGTGGTGAGTACGATCAATGGTGTACCCTATTGGAGACCCCCCCCAAAGCTGCTAGGGTGGCTGGAGCCAGCAGCTAGGGTAGCCAGACTACCACCTAGGCCCAGAGCAGCTGCCACCCTAGCCAATGCCCTGGCTACCCTAGCCAGTGGGGCTGGCTACCCTAGCTGGTTTTGGGGGTAGCTGCCAGCCCCAGCTAGCCCTAGCCAGGCCTAGCCAGTGGCCTGGCTAGCTAGCTGGACCAGCCAGGCTAGCCCGTTGGCAGCCACAGGACAGCCAGGCTAGCAGGGCCTCCTAGGAAAATGCATGTTTGGGAAAGGGGTTCTATGCATGTGTGGACCTAAAACAGTACCCCCATTAGGGAAGGGGTAGCTGCCACCCTGGCTGCCACACCAGCCAGGGTAGCTGGCACATTTGCCTGCTAGCCCTGGCTGTGGGTAGCAGCCAGGCCAGCTAGCCTAGCTGCCAGCCCCAGGGTAGCCAGCTTTCAGCCGGCTAGCTGCCAGGGGTTGGCCACCCAGCTGCCACCCGGCTATGCAGCCAGGGTAGCTGGCCCTGGCCGCAAGGGAAGCAGCTAGGGGGGGGTCTCCGGTAGGGGTAGAGCGTGATGAAATTGTGATTAAATTGAACCTGCCCGTGTTTGCATGGCAGTGAACATTGCTTTGCATGCGTGATAACTCCGGGTTTGCTGTTGTGATTAGAGCGTTGTGATCAAAGTTGATGATGGTCTGTGATTGCTCAATGATACAGCGTCTGAGCATGGCGTTATAATCATGCGAGGATGCCCCTCTTTGATCCGCCTGGTCATGGCTAAGATGGCTTAAATCGATCTAATCGATCGGCCTGGTCATGGCTAAGATCCTTGAATCAAGATAAACATGGCGTGTGCAGCTGGCGCTGAGACGGATTACATGTAATGAAACGTAACCCAACGGCATTCACATCACTTGCCTGTAAACCCCCGCTGCTGGCTGCAGAGAGGAGACCACCGCCCTGGCCGCATGGCTCGTGCCGCTGGCGCTGGCGGCTTTCATGTAACCAGCCGTAAATCAGGGATTGCCTGTAATTGTAACTCGTTACATTGTTCGTTTGAATGCATGCAGGGAGGAGACCACCGCCCTGGCTGTCAACTCCCTGCCCGCCACGTGGCTGGTGCAGCTGGTGCTTACACTGCCCGTGCAGTTCGGCGTGGGCGCCGTGTTTTACCGCGCCGCGTGGGCCGGCCTGCGCCACCGCTCCGGCAACATGTCCTTGCTGATTGCAATGGGCACGAGCGCCGCCTTCGTTTACTCGCTTCTGATGGTGATCTTGGCGGGGGTTACGGAGCCGCCGGCGGCGACGGCAATGGGGATGGGGATGGGCGGCAGCGCTGCTGCTGCTGCTGCTGCTGGCGGCGGCGGCGGCATGCCGGCTGCGGCGATGGAGTCTCCAGCGCCCAAGCATGAGGCGGAGGGCTTTGACGGCCAGGTAATAATATGATACTAATAATATCACCCGAATCCAGCTTTCCGGTTCTCCTTTCTTGATCAAGAAGTCTGTTCCTGCAGTACAAATCTCTAAAGAAAAAGGTACCGAGCAGCGCTTGTGTCTCAAAACTCACTGCTCACTTTGCCAGCCATGGTGGACACGATGGGCGGCGGCCGTGACGCCAGAGGGTACCGACATCAAACGCTGAAACATGTAATCAGACATGAAGCCAAACGACTTGACATGTAATTACATGTAAGGCTGATAAAATCGGTACCCTCTGGTGACGCTGCTGCAGGCGCTGGTGCTGCTGGCGGTGGCGGCAGCGGCATGCCGCTTCTGCGATCATGGGTTTCATATG
>ERZ1066127.941-NODE-941-length-12701-cov-10.287285_pt1 | contig 12701 bp, 15 predicted proteins | sample MGYA00382774_ERZ1066127 | MGnify/ENA primary metagenome ERZ1066127 (study PRJEB33369, sample SAMEA5778357) | biofilm metagenome | biome: Industrial cooling water; feature: Water cooling tower basin; material: Biofilm | place: United Arab Emirates | collected... | reverse complement strand
GGTCATCCGTGTCCGCAAAGGTGATTCGGTTTTCCGGGAAGGGGAGCCCGCACTTTTTTTTTACCAGGTGGAAGAGGGGAGTGTGAAGATGGTGACCTCCAGCGAAGATGGCCGCGAATTCATCCAGGGTGTTTTTCACGCGGGGGAATCCTTTGGTGAGCCGCCCTTGTTCTGTCACATCGACTACCCGGCCACCGCCATCGCCATTACGGATAGCCATGTGTTGAAGATCCCGAAGGACCGGTTTTTTCAGCTGCTCCAGGAAAACTTTGCTATCCACCTGCGCTTTGACGAAGGTTTGTGCCAAAGCCTTCGGTACAAGAACATGATTTTGTCAGAAGTTTCGTTTCATACCCCGGAGCATCGGTTACAAACCTTGTTCCGTCACTTGCGCGAAACGCTGCCCAAGAAGCAAGGCCACATCGAAGTTCCTTTTACGCGGCAAGTTATAGCTGACATGATAGGCCTTCGGGTGGAGACCGTCATCCGCTACATCAAGAAGATGGAGAGCGAGGGCAAGCTGACCCTGAAGGGCGGCAAAATCAGGTTGTAGGCGCCTTTCTGCGCTGATAAAGATCACCGGTTTCGTATGATTCGAATCATAAAGGGCGCCTGCCCCGGGCAGCTACTTTCGTGATGTTATTCGGCCCCTGAACAGTCAAACAAAAGACGCTATGAAATACGTGTATGTATGCGGCATCGCCTTGCTCAGCCTGGCGAGCTGTGCCCCCGATAAAGGCAAAAACGCGGAAGAGTACCCGGATGCAACGCCTAAGGCCAACCCTGTGGAAGAGGCCATGACCGATCCTACCAAAGGGATCGGAGCAGTCAAGAACGTTACCCTGCACACCCCTCTGGAGCAAGATCGCATCAAACGCGGTCTGGCGATTTATGAAATGAAATGTTCGGCTTGCCACAAGCTTACCGATCAACGCGTGGTGGGTCCTGGTTGGGCCGGCTTAACGAAGACCCGCAAGCCGGAGTGGATCATGAACATGATCACCAATGTGGATGTGATGCTGGAGAAAGACCCCGAAGCCCAGAAGCTGCTGGAGCTTTGCCTTACGCGGATGCCCAACCAGAATGTTTCGATTGGCGATGCCCGCGATATCCTGGAATTCATGCGCCAGAATGATGGCGAAAAATAAATCCCTTCACTAACCCTGATTCTTATGAGAACCCTGCTTTTGCTTTGGCTCTGCCTGCTGGTGATCTCCTGCGGGCAACAAAAAACAGAAACCGCTGCTTCGGATGTAACCGCACCCGTGGGTGGCGGGCAATCGAATGTGAAAGACGATGTATCGCAGCAAGATGTGGTTAAGATTGCGGTGAACTCAACCGACCACACCACCCTGGTAACTGCGCTACAGGTGGCGGAGTATGTAGATGTGCTCTCCAATGCCGGACCGTTCACGGTTTTTGCACCCACCAACGCGGCCTTCGACAAACTGCCGGCCGGCACTCTCGAAACGCTGACCAAGCCGGAAAACAAAGACCAACTGCGTACTATTCTGGAGTACCACGTGTATGTGGGCGGCCTCACGGAGAACCTGATTCAGGATGGCATGACCATTAATATGGCCAGCCTGCATAATGCCACGCTTAACAAGAAAGACGGCAAGCTGACCATTAACGGTGCCAACGTGCTCGGCTCAGCCCGCGGCTCCAATGGTATTGTGTACATCATCGATGCCGTGTTACTGCCTCCGGAAGAGAAATAACTAACCCTGTAAATATTTGATCTATGGATAAGAAAACAATCCTTCGCTCGCTCCTGGTGGTGGCCACCCTGGTGGGCATCACCGTGTTGCAAATGTGTAAGCCGCAGGCGCCAGCCTCCGTTTCGGGTAGTGACGCTGCCGTAAAAGCGTATGTGCCCCCGGGCCAATACGATGAGTTCTATAACCTCGTGTCCGGTGGCTTTAGCGGCCAAATGAGTGTCTACGGTCTTCCGTCTGGTCGTTTGTTTCGGGTGATCCCGGTTTTTTCCGAAGACCCCACCACGGGTTATGGCTACAGCGAGGAGACGAAAGCCATGTTGAATACCTCGCACGGCTACGTGCCGTGGGATGATCTTCACCACCCGGCCGTTTCGACCACCAATGGCGAGCACGATGGGCGTTGGGTGTTTGGTAATGCCAATAACACACCCCGCGTGGCCCGCATCGACCTGAAAACCTTCCGCACATCCGAAATCATCGAGTTGCCCAACAGCGGTGGAAATCACTCCTCACCCTTTATTACGGAAAACACAGAGTACGTAGTGGCGGGCACACGTTTTAGTGTGCCGGTAGGTGATAAAACTGATGTGGCCATCAGTACATTCAAAGAAAATTTTAAAGGGTACATCAGCTTTATTTCCGTTGACCCGAAAGACGGCAAGATGAACATTGCCTTCCAGTTGAAAACCCCTGGTGTCAGCTTTGACCTGGCGCGGGCGGGTAAAGGTCCTTCCCATGGTTGGTTCTTCTTTTCATGCTACAACACCGAGCAGGCCTACACGCTGCTCGAGGTAAATGCCTCGCAGAAAGACAAGGACTTTATTATGGCGGTAAACTGGAAGAAGGCCGAAGAGTACCTTGCACAAGGCAAAGGCGAAAAAGTAAAAGCGCGCTATGCCCGCAACCGGTACGATGAAAGCACCCATACGGCAACGTCCGAAATGCTGACCGAAGTGCTGCAATTGGATCCCGCTGTTTTGAAAGATATCATTTACTTCATTCCGTGCCCGAAGTCACCGCATGGTTGTGATACCGATCCTTCCGGAGAATACATCGTAGGCAGCGGCAAGTTGGCTGCGTTGATCCCAGTGTTTTCGTTCACCAAGATTCAGCAAGCCATTGCGAACAAAGATTTTGAGGGTGAGTTTGCCGGTATTCCGGTGATCAAGTACGAATCAGCCCTGCATGGTGAAGTGAAAAAGCCGGGCCTCGGCCCGTTGCATACCGAGTTTGACGCCAACGGTAATGCCTACACTTCGTTCTTTGTCTCATCCGAGATTGTAAAGTGGAATGTGAAAAGCCTCGAAGTGCTGGATCGGGTGCCCACGTATTACTCCATTGGTCACTTGTGTGTGCCCGGTGGCCCCACGCGCAAGCCGCACGGCAAATACGTGATTGCCTATAACAAGATTACAAAAGATCGTTACCTGCCTACAGGCCCTGAGTTGACGCAGTCGGCACAGATCTATGACATCACAGGCGAAAAAATGAAACTGATTCTGGATTTCCCGACCATTGGCGAGCCTCACTATGCGGAAGCAATACCCGCCTCGTTGATTATGCCGCAGTCGACCAAGATTTTCAAGATTGAGGAGAATAATCACCCCTACGTGGCAAAAGGCGAGGGTCAGGCCAAGGTAGAACGCAAAGGCAACGAAGTACACGTTTATATGACTGCCATTCGCTCGCACCTCACCCCGGACAACATCGAAGGCGTGCGGGTGGGTGATGAAGTCTACTTCCACGTGACCAATCTGGAGCAAGACTGGGATGTGCCGCACGGCTTTGCCATCAAAGGTGCGGCCAATGCCGAGTTGTTGATTATGCCGGGCGAAACGGCCACCTTGAAGTGGAAGCCGCTCAGTGTCGGAGTGTATCCGTTCTATTGCACCGACTTCTGTTCTGCACTTCACCAGGAGATGCAGGGCTACATCCGGATTTCCCCTGCCGGAAGTAATGTTCCGCTGAAGTATTCAACCGGTAAGACAGACGACACGGCTGCAGGGGCCGGTCGCTAATCTGGTTTTTTCATAGTCGCTTACAGGTTGAAGGCCCCGATCGAGCGTGAGCTGGTCGGGGCCACTTCTGAAAACACGTTACGTCATGAAACCGATCAAACGCATTTCGAGAGGAGTAGTAGCGGTGGCCGCCTTGCTGATGATCAGTGCCTACTTCGTGCCGCTTTGGCAAATTCTCATGTGGGCGCCACAATACCCGGAAGGGCTGGAGATGAAGATCTGGATCGATACGCTTTCGGGCGATGTCAAGATCATCAGTGCGCTCAACCACTACATTGGGATGAAGCACATCGAAGTGGAGATGTTTCCGGAATTTGGGTACATGATCTACATCGTGGCCGTGCTGATCGGTGTGGGGCTGCTGGCCGCGCTCTGGGGCAAACGCCTCGGCCTTTGGATTTTTGCCGGGCTTTTGGTCGCTACGGGAATTGCGGCCTTAGTCGATTTCTATTTGTGGGGCTATGACTACGGCCATAACCTCGATCCCACGGCAGCCATCAGTATTCCGGGTATGTCCTATCAGCCGCCACTCATAGGTACGAAGCAGTTGCTGAACTTTACGGCTTTCTCCGGGCCGGATATTGGCGGCTGGATTTTCATGGTGTCGGCTGTTATGGCCATCGGGGCGTTGGTATACGAGATCTATATAAACCGAACGAAATGAAACGGATTATCTTTTGTTTGTGGCTGTTGGGCCTGTTGGGTTGTGCCGTAAAACCGGAACCCATTCAGTTTGGCACCGATGCCTGCCATTTCTGTAAGATGACGATCATGGACAATAAGTTCGGGGGTGAATTGGTCACCAGGCGCGGCAAGGTGTACAAGTTTGACGATGTCAATTGCCTGGTCAATTTCTATAATTCGGGCTCCGAGCCTGTTGCTGATTTTCAGTTCAAACTGGTGGTGGATTACCCTCAGCCCGGTACCCTCATTGAAGCGGAGTTTGCCCATTACCTCAAGTCCGACCAGATTCGCAGCCCCATGGCCAGCGAAGTGGCAGCCTTTGGCGATGAAGCGGTAATGAAGAATTTCAAGCCGGAATGGAAGGGCATTTACCTGAGCTGGCAGGAAGTGTTAACGCAGTACAAGTAATACCGTGAAACGAATCGCCTTTTTCATCGGCCTCCTGACGATGACCACATTTGCGGAAGCGCGGGTGTGGGTGGTGGGAGCCAATCAGCCGGTGCGTTCCATTCGGGCCGCGATTGACCTGGCCAGCAATGGGGACACCATTCGCGTGCGGCCGGGCACCTACCGCGAAGGAAATCTGATTGTGGAGAAGCAACTCCATTTTTTGGGTGAGGGCTGGCCCGTACTCGATGGCGAGAACAAGTATGAAATTTTCACCGTCCACGCTCCGGGCGGCAGCATTTCCGGTTTTCAATTCCGCGATACCGGCATTGCCAGCATCGAAGATCTGGCAGCCATCAAAATGCTGGAGTCCACCCGGTGGCGAATCTCGGGCAACCGGTTCGACAACTGCTTCTTTGGTATTTACCTGGCCAACAGTTCGCATATTTGGATTGAGGATAACGTTTTAACTTCAAATGCAGAGGCCGAGCACCAAATCGGTAATGGTATTCATTTGTGGAAATGCCACCACGCGACCATTCAAAACAACCGCGTGGCCGGGCACCGCGATGGCATCTACTTTGAGTTTGTAACCCAATCACTGATTCTTAATAATCACAGCGAGCGCAACATGCGCTACGGTCTCCACTTCATGTTCTCACACGATGATGAATACCACGGCAATACCTTCCTGAATAACGGAGCGGGGGTTGCCGTGATGTACACCAAGGGTGTGAAGATGACGGGCAATACCTTTATTCACAACTGGGGCTCCTCGGCTTATGGTCTGCTGCTGAAAGACATCCGCGACAGCGAGATCAGCAACAATCGCTTTGCCGAAAATTCGGTTGGTATTTTCATGGAGGGCAGCAGCCGGAATCAATTCTCACAGAACGAGTTTCAGGCTAACGGGTATGCCGTCCGTCTGCAGGCGAGTTGTGATGATAATGCGTTTGAAGAAAACAATTTTAGACAAAACACTTTTGATGTGGTGACCAACGGCAGCCTGGTGCTCAACCGGATCGCCCGCAACTACTGGGACCGGTACGATGGCTATGATCTCGACCGCGACCGCGTGGGGGATGTGCCCTACCGGCCGGTGAGCCTTTATGGTACACTGGTTGAGCGCATGCCCGTGGCTGTGCTGCTGTGGCGAAGCTTTTTGGTTTTCCTGCTCGACCGCACCGAGCGGGCCGTGCCCGTGATGACACCCGAGAATTTGAAAGATGAAAAACCTGCTATGCGACCCTATGATTTCCGTTGATCAATTGAATAAATCGTTTGGGAAGCTGCGCGTGCTGAACGAAGTCAGCATCGCGTGGCAGGCGGGGAAGAGTTATGCGCTCATTGGCCCGAATGGATCGGGAAAGACTACGTTGATTAAGGCGATCCTCGGCCTGGTGATTCCGGATACGGGCGTTATTCGCGTGGATGGCGTACCCGTGGATGCCCGCGGTCGGTACCGCACCAAGATCGGGTACATGCCGCAAATCGGCCGGTATCCGGACAACATGACCATCGGCCAGCTGGTGGAGATGATGAAGAGTATTCGCCCGGATGTACCGGAAACCGATGAAGACCTGCTGGATGCGTTCAAGCTGTATAAGTTGTTCGACAAGCGCATGCGCACCCTCTCGGGTGGCACGCGCCAAAAGGTGAGCGCAGCGTTGGCCTTTCTGTTCCATCCGCCCATATTGATTTTGGACGAACCCACAGCGGGCCTGGATCCCGTGGCCTCTGAAGTCCTGAAAGAAAAAATCCTGAACGAAAAGCGCAAAGGGAGACTCATCGTAATCACCAGCCACATCCTCAGTGATCTGGACGAACTCACCACCGACCTGGTGTACCTGCACGAGGGGCAGGTGCAGTACCAGAACACGGTTGACGAGCTGAAGCGCGAAACGCGCGAAGCCCGCCTCACCAAAGCCATTGCCACGCTCATCCGCCAGCGGGAATTAATTCATTCGGTAACCCCCACTACATGACCCGCGTATTGAAATATGTCTTTTACGATCTGCTGCGCACGCGGTTCATTCTGGTGTACACGCTCTTTTTATGGTTTCTCACCTTTGCCCTGTTTCAGTTCGACAGTGACGCGGGCAAAGTGGTACTCAGCCTGATGAATGTAGCGCTGCTGGTGGTGCCGCTGGTCAGTGTTGTTTTCACCACCATTCATTACTTCAACTCCTACGAGTTCATCGAATTGATGCTCGCCCAACCGATCCATCGCAGGGCCGTTTTTTTAAGCGAGTATTTGGGCGTGGCATCATCCCTGGTGATGGCGTTTCTTCTCGGGGTGGGTATGCCAGTGGCGCTTTTCGGTGCCGGTACGGCCGGGTTGGCGCTGGTGTTCTCGGGCACAATGCTCACACTGGTGTTTGTATCGCTGGCGTTCCTCTCTTCCGTGCTCACGCAGGACAAAGCCAAAGCCATTGGCGTGGCGTTATTGTTCTGGTTTTACTTCTCGCTCATATACGATGGCATCCTGCTGTGGGTCGTGTATACCCTCAGTGACTATCCGCTGGAAAAAATCACGTTGGGGCTGGTAGCCCTTAACCCCGTTGACCTGGCCCGGATCATCTTGTTGCTGCAGCTTGATATCTCGGCCCTGATGGGCTACACCGGAGCGTTTTATCAGAAATTTTTTGGTAGTGCGGCCGGCATGTTGTTTTCGTCTCTCACGCTACTGCTTTGGGTGCTGTTGCCCCTGTGGGCCGCGACACGCATTTTTCAAAAGAAGGATTTATGAAGTGGCTCGTGCTGATCCATGTTTTGGGTGCAGCCATTTGGGCTGGCGGCCACCTGGTGCTCAGTGTGGGTTTTCTGCCCAAGGCGTTGCGCGAGCGTGATCTTTCGGTCATTACGTTTTTTGAATCCCGCTACGAACGCATCGGGTTGCCCGCGCTGCTCGTGCAAGTGATTACCGGTCTGTGGATGGCGGCCATCTACGTGCCGGTGGGCGAGTGGTTGAGCCTGGCTACATCGCATCACCGGTTCCTGTGGATCAAGCTGGGTTTGCTGCTGGCCACGTTGGCCCTGGCGGTCCACGCCCGCGTATTCCTTATTCCGCGGCTCACGGCCAGTACCTTGCCGGCTCTGGCTGCGCACATTGTGTTGATCACCCTGTTGGCGGTGGCATTTCTCGTCACGGGGTTAAGTTTTCGGTTTACGTATCCCTGATATGAATATTGCAAAAGAACTAACCTTACAGCCCGACAAGCCTGCGCGCCTGATGCTGTGGCACGAAGGCTCCGTTAATCAGTTGGTCATTGGTTTGATGCGAGGGCAGGTGCTGGCGAAACACAAGACACCGTACCCGGCTCTGCTGGTGGTATTGAAAGGATCGATTGAGTTTCGGTTGCCACAGGAGCGAACGGTGCTCACTGCTCTCGACACCTTTTCGATTCCGGTGAATGAACTCCACGAAGTGGAGGGCCTGGACGAGGAGAACCTGATTCTGGTGACCAAGCACGTCAACCCGGTACTGTGAGGGCCGCCAGGCGCGAGCTGAAATAACGCTGCTCGGCCTGGGAGGCCGAATACTGAATCGCTCGTTCAAAACCTGTTTTGGCTTGCGCGATTTGGTTGGCTTGCTGATGCCAGGTAGCCAGCGTGGCGTGATAGAGCGCACTCGTCTCCAGTGGTTTTTCCAACGTTTTCGTTTCCGGCCGTGTCAGCGCGTGCGATGCTCCTTTCCATTCGCCAATGGCGATGAGGCGATTGAGTTGAATGAGCGGAGCGGGTTTCAATGCCAGCAACCAATCGTATAGCTGCACAATGCGTTCCCAATTTGTATCGGCATAGTGTTTGGCTGCCGTGTGCTCGTAGGCAATGGCCGCCTCCAGGTGAAGAGGCGTAAGTTGATCTCCGGCAGACGCCCGCTCCAGAAACTCGCGGCCTTGCTGCAACAGATCGGTATTCCAACGCGTGCGATCCTGCTCTTTCAGCGGCACAAAATCACCCGTGGGTGAAAGGCGTGCCGGCAGCCGCGCGGTGTTCAGACACATGAGTGCCAGCAACGCATACACGGCTGGTTGCTGCAACGCGGAATGCTGCGTGAGCATATGGGCGAGCCGGAGGGCTTCTTCTACTACATCTTCGCGCACCAGGGTTGGATGATGGGAGGCATGGTAGCCCTCGTTGAAGATCAGGTAGATCACCAGCAGCACGCTGTCCAGGCGCGTGGTGAGTTGGGCTGGGGGCGGAAGCTCGAACAAGACGTTTTCGGTGCGCAGCGTTTCGCGTGCGCGATAGAGGCGTTTGGTGATGGTATCCTCCTGTGTGAGAAACGCGTGGGCAATTTCGGCTACGCTAAAGCCACACAATGTTTTGAGCGTGAGGGCCACCTGCGCCTCGGTGGGCAGGGCGGGGTGGCAGCAAACGAACATCATGCGCAGTTGCTCGTCTTCGATGTGGGCGGGCGAGAGTTGCGCGGTTAGCACAGGACCAGCCGTGTACTCCGATTTGAGCAGGGCAGCCGTGGCGGCCGCAAATTCTTTTTCGTGGCGCTTTTGCCGAAGTACGTCCAGTGCTTTGTTGCGCGCTACCGTGAAGAGCCAGGCCGAAGGGTTTTGCGGAACGCCATGGAACTTCCATTGCTCCAGCGCCTTGAGCAGCGCGTCCTGTGCTACGTCCTCAGCCAGCGCCAGATGCTGCGGCCCGAATACACGGGTGAGCGCAGCCACCAGCTTACCCGCCTCGTGGCGGAAGAGGTTTTCAAGATGGGGCGTAGTAGCAGGCACGTTGGGCGAGCCCAAGTTCGAAATTATGGACGGAATGTGGCAACCTTATCTGTACATTTCTCTATCCACGTCATCCAATAGCTCGGTAATTCCGCTTCGCAGCCTATAGGAACGAACAATGCTGGAATAGTTGACTAGGACCTGTTTTCCAATTCTTCAATTCGCTTCTTGAGCTGTGTTATGTGCCAGGTTTGAAAAAGGCCGGTACCAACGAAGCCAAACAAAAGGATGGCGTTTCCATAGGGTAAATGAAATATTTTCAGTAACGCTCCTGTTATTACGATGACCGCGCCAAGTCCGTAGATCAATTTTTCGTATTTCATATTCTGATAATTTAAACTTTGTGTCATGGGCACCGTTTCGGAAGATCTGACGACAGCATAGCTCATTTTTACAACTTACCCCGCCAATATGATCCCCACACCGGTTGTAGTCTTCATAGATCGTACTCTTCTTTAATCGTGGCCATGAGCTTTTCCCCCTGTTCACGTGTTTTCTTTAGCAACTTAATCTGGGAACCGCAAACACCATTGAAATGCAAGAGCACATTGGCGTATTGATTAATCAGGCGGGGTTCAGTGGAAAATAAGTTATTGGGCCGTTTGTTTTGTCGTTCGGGATATCGCGCTGCGAAAATAACCTCAGCGTCCAGAATGCCCCGGCTTTTTTCGCTTAGCTCTTGGCCGAGGTTCAAAAGGGATTCCTGTGCCGCCAAAAGGTCTGGATGCACAAATAGTATTTGCGCGTTTCATCTTCAACCGCCACGCTGTTTAAACGCTGGAATCCTCCGTTGGCCAAATAGATCATGGTGTTACTCATGTAAAACAAGGTGCCCAGGCTGCGGGCACTGGTCAAGAGCTCGTAGGTACTCGCCATTTGATCGTTTTTGGCGGGCGAAGAAAGCAATAGAAAGAGGGAGTCATTTTTTTCTATGCGTTCCAGTCTTCGCTGAACGATTTCGTCTACCCGGGTGATATCGGTTTTCACTTCATCCAGCAAGGTGGTAACCAGACGCCTTTCGTCTTCCCGTTCACTCAGCTTTTCTCGTTGGTTTTCCACAAAAAAGCCCAGTGTAACCGCCAGAAACAACATCAGAAAATCAAAAGCGTAGTGTGACCATCGCCTTTTTTTTGGCGGGTGTTCGGGTAAATGAATTCGTTTATCAATTTGGTGCTCATCGCTGATGGTATGCCGATCAGGTTGTGCTAGGCTGCCCTTGTTCCCGGAAAATTCTTCTGCTTCTGTGGATTTCATTCGGTTAAGCAATTTTAGTTGAGCACGTTCTGTTACACGGTGCGACTATGTTCATTCCGTGGACGAATATAACTGAACCAATAAATAAACATAATAGTAAGAGTGATATTAGGAATGCAGCGCAAATGGTCGTATGTTTGCTGGGCATTTAAGAAATAGCGCCTTTCAGCTAGCTCAATCCGAGTTTTTGTTTTTCGCCTTCTTCTTATCTACTGTCTCGTAAGATTGGTCGTCAAAATCTTATCAGCTATGGCCATTACTCTTTAGTGAGTTTGATTCGTTTTTTTAATTTTTAATAATACACAATGCAAGGAACAGTAAAGTTTTTTAATGAAGCCAAAGGATTTGGATTCATTAAGCCCTCAAATTCATCAACCGATATTTTTGTTCATGTCTCCGGACTGATCGATGAGATTCGCGAGAATGACGAAGTTAGCTATGACGAGCAGGCAGGCAAGAAAGGCATGAATGCCGTCAATGTAGCCCGAATAATGGATTAAGAAGTTTCCATAGATATTCTCAAAAAGGTCGACCTGCACGGTCGACCTTTTTTTGTTTTGCCCTAAATTGGTTGCACCGGTCGCAAAAAATAGTTCTTCCCCGATTTGGGCGGTCCGATATTACCCTGACAGTAATGGTACTACTTGGGTCTACGGTGTGCGGAACAACTGAATGGTGTAATCCAGTAATTCGTTGTCCCCATACTGGCCGTGGCCGGGCACCACCACCCGCACGTGGGGGTATTGCTGCCGTATGCGTTCTACCGTGCGCGACCATTCGGCCAGGTTAGCATCGCCCAAATATCCCTTGGTGGCGTTTACTTCCTTAATCAGGCAGCCACCGAACATCACATCCTCGGCCGGAAAATAAGCGATGATGTTGTCTGCTGTGTGGCCTTCGCCCCAGAAGCGTGCCACCACGTGTTGGCTCCCCACGGGAAGGCGCAGGGAATCCATGAAGCTGTTTTGCGGAACGGGGTAGTTATTGGCTTTCGCGAGGTCAATCGTTTTGGCGAGGGCGTAGGAGGGAATTTTTTGATTGTGAAACGCCTGCAGACCGGCCAGGCAGTCGTTGTGGAAGTGGGTAGGCACAATGGCGGTGATGTTGAGTTGATGCCTTTCGCGCAGCCAGGCGATCAGTTCGTCTGAACTTTTGTCCGTGGTCGGGGTGTCGAAAATCACAGCTTCCTTGCCGTGCCGTACGATGAGGCCGTTGCAGGGCACGTTACCGAAATCCTGCGTTTGCAAAAAAGACGTGTGCTCAAAGGCGTTGTCGGAAATCTGAGTAATGATGAGGTCAGCCGATTGGTACACCACCCGGGGTGCAAAGCTGCCGCGTGGGGCTGGGCTGCAGCCCACGAGGGTTGCCATGGCACAAGCGAACAGTAAGAGGTTGATAGTTGAGGGTGTTTGCATGGGCATGAAGATGAGAATCGGTTGTGCGGGTTATAAGCTGAGTTTCTTGCTAGCAGGGCTAACCACCTGACCGCTGGCGGAGATGTGCTACTCGCCCAGATAAGGGTCTTTTATTTTTTTGATTTGATACGTGATATCGCGGAAGGTGGCCTGACAACTTTTTCCGGTGGGGGACTGCGCCAGGAAGCCAACCCGGAGGCGTTTGGTGGCATCAAACTGGAAGTGTCGGACGAGAACCCACTGTACGCCATTCAGCGAATAATACAGCGTAATCACATGGCCGGCCCGGGCCACCTTGAAAAAGACTTTGTTGCTGGTCAGTTCAACCGAGTTGCAGTCATCGGAGGTGTTTTTGGTGACCACACTGACGACCCGTTTAGCGCCCAGGTAGTCGCGTTCAAAGCAGAACTTAATCCAGTTCAAGCTATCCTGTTTCAGCACGAGGGCTCCGCCATCCCACTTATTGTCAAACGCATGCTC
>ERZ1066127.939-NODE-939-length-12709-cov-14.853959_pt1 | contig 12709 bp, 16 predicted proteins | sample MGYA00382774_ERZ1066127 | MGnify/ENA primary metagenome ERZ1066127 (study PRJEB33369, sample SAMEA5778357) | biofilm metagenome | biome: Industrial cooling water; feature: Water cooling tower basin; material: Biofilm | place: United Arab Emirates | collected... | reverse complement strand
TAGTGGCGCCTTTACGCCGATCCCGGAATGGAGCCATTGAGGCGATCATTGACACAAGTCCACGCGCTTCTTCAGGACGCTTCTTCAGGACACCCAGCAGAAGTCAGCAGATGTTGACATAAATTTCAGCGTTCGCCTTACAGAAAAGCTCAGCGGTCTTCGCGATGATCGCCGCATTACCCAAGCCCGCCACCTCACCGTCGCTCAAGGCCAGCACAGCCTTTATCACTGCATTGCACGTTGCGTGCGACGCGCTTGGCTGTGCGGCGTCGACCCAATCACCAAAAGTCGACTACGAACACCGCAAGCCGATGATCGCGGCGCGCATTGTTCAACTGGCCGGTATTTCTGCGGGCAACGGTCAGGCTGCGTGCGATCCATGCTAGTCTGGTCTGACCTGACCAAGCTGCAGTCCGCGAGCGCAAGCATGAGCACCGTCAACATCCTGGAGGCCAAAACCCATCTGTCGCGCCTGGTTGAAGACATCGCCAGCGGTGCGCAGCGCGACATCATTATTGCCCGCAACGGCAAGCCTGCAGCCCGCCTGGTGCCGATCGAAACTCAGGCCGTGAAACTCGGTGTGCTCAAAGGCAAGTACATCATTCCTGCCGATATCGACGCCGACAATGCCGAGATTGCCGCCGAGTTCGGCGCGTCGTAATGCGCATTCTCCTGGATACCCACATCCTGCTCTGGGCCGTCACCGCGGACCCTGCGCTGGGCGACGGTGCGAGCGGCTTCCTGCTGGATACGCAGAACCAGATCTACGTCAGCGCAGCGAGTATCTGGGAGGTGGCGATCAAGCACCGCAAGAACCCGGCGCTGATGCCGCTGGGTCCGCAAACCCTGATCGACGCCTGCCGGGAAAGCGGGTTTCATTGGCTGGATGTCAGCGTCCACCATGCCAGTGGCACGGCGCGACTGCCGCTGCTGCACAGTGACCCATTCGACCGCTTGCTCATTGCCCAGGCTATTCAGGAACCCATGCGCTTGCTGACCCGGGATCGCCAGATCGTGGCCTATTCCGAGCTGGTGCAACTGGTCTGAGCCAGTGAAACTGCTCGCCGCGCTGAGACGCCGCAACGTGATCCGCGTGGCTGGGCGATATCGACGGCCCGCTGGATTTGTGTCGCAAGGACGACAACGAGGGCTATCCTGTGAGTGAGCGCACCGCCGAGACCATCACACCGCGCCCAACCCGCCTGCTGCGAGTGGCCGAACACATCCGCACGCAGAACTGGACCGCGATCGGCATCGACTTCGCGATCGTGGTGATCGGCGTGTTCGTCGGTATCCAGGTGGCGAACTGGAACGAGGATAGGCAGCAGACGGCCCTGCAGGCCCAGTATCTCGAGCGGCTGCGGATCGACCTGATCGGCATCCGCGAGAGAACCCAGCAGCACGTCGGGTTCTACCGTGACTCGATTGATGGCGGCGAGCAGCTGATGACGCGCGTGCTAGCCGACGATGCGGCCTCGCAAGACACGCCGACCGACCATGCAAGGATGGCCCGCGCCCTGGATGCGCTAGCGCAGACCCGGAATCCGCCGCCGTTGCCGGCGACCTACGTGGAAATGCGTTCGAACGGCCAGCTCAGCCGCATCGCCAACCCCCGGCTTCGCGACCGCCTCACGGACTACGATCGCTTCCACGGCGTGATGCTGGAGCTGATGCGGATGACCAACGACAACGCCGTGCGCCAGATTCCCATCCTGCTGCGGCACGTCACCAGTCGGACGGTCGCGGACGACACGCAGCTGTCCGGCATCCGCGAGGAGCTGATCGCCTACGACCTTGCGGCCATGCGCGGCGATCGTGAGTTCGGGGTGGCGGTCAGGATGCTGCGGCGCTTCGCGTTCAATTCGCTGCCGCAGCGCCAGCGACAGATCGAGATGATCGACGAGATCGTGACGCTGATCGATGCGGAACTGGAGGCTTCGCCATGATCCTTCGCCGCCTCGCCCAGAACCTGAAAGAACAGAACTGGACCGCGATCAGCATCGAGTTCGTGCTGCTGGTGCTGGGTGTGTTCCTGGGTATCCAGGTGGCGAACTGGAATGAGGCTCGACTGGAAGACCGGCGTGCGCACGATTTCCTGGAACGGCTATCCGACGATCTCGACCAGGAGTTGGCGTCCATCGACAAGCGCTCGGCCTATGTCGGTCGCTCCATCGCCTATGGCGAGGCCGCGCTCGGATGGGCGGAGGATGGCAGGCTGGCCGACGGATCCGCCTGGCAAACCGTGCTGTCATTTGCCCAGGCCAGCCGCATCCTGCCGTACTCGCCGGTCGACAGCACCTATCAGGAGATGCGCTCGGCGGGCGAACTCGGCTTGGTGCGAGACACCGCATTGCGGACCGCTCTCACCGAGTATTTTGTGAGTGGTACCTTTGCGCGCGCCGACTACATCCTGAAGTTCAACCCGGAATACCGAAGGCTGGTGCGCGGGCTGACGCCCTATCGCATCGGTCGCCACATCGCCACGCAGTGCTTTGACCTTGCGGTGGTGGAACACAGGGACTGCGCGGCTCCCGTGGATGAAGCGGTCGCGCTGGGCATGCTGCGCAAGTACACAGACCACCCGCAACTGGTGGCGGAGCTCAACTTCTGGATGGACTCGGCGCATCAAATCGTCGACATCCTCCGGATACAGCGCGCCACTTGCGTCGAACTCAAGCGCAGCATCGACACGGCACTTGGCCGTTCTCCGAAAACGGATACGCAATGATCCTTCGCCGCCTTGCCCAGAACCTGAACGAACAGAACTGGACCGCGATCAGCATCGAGTTCGTGCTGCTGGTTCTGGGTGTGTTCCTGGGTATTCAGGTGGCGAACTGGAATGAGGAACGAAAATCCCAGCAACGCGAAGCGGAAGTCATTGACCGCCTTGTCCTGGACTTCGAAAAAATCGATGCGCGATTAAGCCGAAGCGCGATGAAATGGCAGAGAAACCTCGCTTCAGCCAACCAGTTGTTGGCTGATCTGGACGGCTGGCAAAAGTTGGGCCGTTGGCCCCGCGACAAATTCGCGATGCTGATCGATCTGAACAACGTAACCAGTATGAATCCGGCTCCGCCACGCGCAGCCACCTATGTCGAAATGCTGTCCGCTGCGCAGCTCGGCATCTTGCGCGACGAGCGCTTGCGCAACGCGCTGAGGGATTACGACACCTTCACCGACAGTTTCACCCGATTGAACGCCACCCTGCTCGAACGCCTTGAGCCTTTCCGTGCGAATCTGGTGGCCCACTTGCGGTTCGATACCGGATTGACGGCTGAAGGCCTGGTTGCTGAAACCCGCCGCGGCGCTACCCGCGCCGACTACTTCAATGACGTCGATCTGGACACGCTGGCCGCCGATTCCGCGACGCGCGCGGCCTTGACTCAGCACGCTTCCACGTTCCTCGATCACTCGGCAGTGACCCTCCTCCATCAGGACAGTGCACGCGCCGTGCTGGATCTGTTGCGAGCGGACGACAACCACGACCGTGGAGAGGCGCCATGATCCTCCGCCGCCTCGCGCGAAATCTGAAAGACCAAAGCTGCGCTGCGATTGCCGAGGTGTAACTTAGATCAAACTTAGATCACGTAGATCACGGACGTATCTCCGGACGTAGATCACCGACGTAGATCACGGAGGCGTAGATCACGGATAGATCACGGACATCCACCAGCCGCCAGAAAATTCCTACAGAAGTTTCAGCGTTGGCCTGACAGACACGCCTTGGCGTCGCGACGATGATCTCCGCATGACCCAAGCCCGCCACCTCACCGTCGCCGAGGGCCAGCAAGGCCTTTATCACTGCATTGCACGTTGCGTGCGACGCGCTTGGCTGTGCGGCGTCGACCCGATCACCAAAGTCGACTACGAACACCGCAAGCCGATGATCGCGGCGCGCATTGTCCAGCTGGCGGGCATTTTTGCGGTCGATGTTTACAGCTACGCCGTGATGAGCAATCACCTGCACGTGGTGCTGTCGATTGAACCGACCGTCTCGCGCGATTGGTCTGATGAGGAAGTTGCTCGGCGCTGGGTGCAATTGTTCCCGGCGCGCGAGGCGGAGCAGAACACGTCGAAAATCAGAAGGCTATGTGCCGACAAGGCTGCGCTCGAGGTTCGCCGCAGCCGGCTCACGGATCTATCTTGGTTTATGCGCTGTCTGGACGAGCACATCGCGCGCAAGGCGAATGCGGAAGATGAGGTGAAAGGGCGATTCTGGGAGGGCCGATTCAAGTGCCAGGTCCTGGACGACGAAGCCGCACTCGCCGCTGCGATGACCTACGTCGATCTCAATCCCGTGCGAGCAGGGATTGCCGACAGCATCGAGAGCAGCGATCACACCAGCGTGCAGGTGCGTGCCGAGGGCCTGCGCAAAGATCCCGGCAAAGCGGATGAGCCAATCCAACCCATCGCCGGCGTTCGGCTTGGATTGTTGAAAGACGAAGCCTTTGCCAGATTGGCGATGAGCAATCGCCAGTACATCGAATTAGTCGATTTCACTGGCCGCCAACTCAGGTCCGGCAAACGCGGCAAGATCGATGAGCGCGAGCCGACGGCACTCAGGAACCTGTGCTCGATGCCAACTACTGGACCGCGCACGTCAACGGCCTCGGCTCTGGTTATTGGCGCTTCGTTGCGAGCGTGGAGGCTCTCGAAGCCAAAGCCGCCGAGTGGAAACGAAAGTGGCTAAAGGGCATCGGCTTTGCCCGGCGTATCGTGACCGGGTGAGAAAAACCTCACGGGAGTTTTGGCGCCGCTGGCGCCTGAGCGCGTTCGCCTCGCGCCAACTCGCGGAAATTCTCAGCGCCGATTCGGACGCCTGAACCCTCCAGACGCTAGATCACTTGGATCCACTGGTTGAGTTGTGGGTGTCCGTTTGCTTGCTGTCTGATTGCTTGTGGGTGTCCGTTTGCTTGCTTCATGCATCGCGCCCAGCAACTGGGAATGACGCTCGTCGACCTGCCAACGGGAGCAACAACAACGGCGTGAAGAAAATCAACTACTTGGCGGTTGTTTCTTGAGAGGCATCAGACCAGAAACCCCTCCCAATTCAACTGGACTGCGCAGCCAATAACATTGCCCAATACCAGGGATATCACGTACTTCAAACCCCCTGCGCTCAAGTACGCGGCGCAACTTGGGGTTTGGCTTTGCGCACGTCACAGCATGAACGCGCCACTCAATGTATTCAAGACGCTCTCGCCTTGCAAAGCGAGACGCCAGCGAAGCCAGCATTGGCAAGGCGCCCTCACCTCCACCATCAATGTGCCCCAGCTCCAGTACTAGCGCGTTTCTTGTGAGTTCGAACTTCCCGAGCATTTGCGCGCTCCCCGCCTTAAAGACGATTGGCTCGTCGCGAAACACGATTGCCCGTAACTCATCATTCGTGAGTGAGAGGAACTCCTCTGCCGTGAATCCTTCAAGTAAAAGCACAACTCTTCATCCTGATGCTTAACGCCATGATAGGCCGCAGCGGCGCACTTCTTCGGGACACCCAGCAGAAGTCGGTAAATTCTGACATAACTGCACTCGGAGCCAAAACGGCCGAGTGGAAGCGACAGTGGCTCAAGCGCATCGGCTATGCCTGGAGCGTCGTGACCGGTGAGAAAAACCTCACGGAGCTTTGGCGCTGCTGGCGTCTGGGTACGTTCGCCTCGCGCCAGCTCGCGGGAATTCTCAGCGCCCATGCGGACGTCTGAACCCTCCAGACGCCGGATCAATTTAATCGACTCGTTGAGTTATGGGTGTCCGTTCGCTTGTGGGTGTCCGTTTGCTTGTCCTCGGTGAAGCACCCGAGAATGAAGCAGGTCCAACCAATGACTGCCAAGGCGGCTTGTTTGTTGCCGGGTGTGATGAACACTTTTTTCCTCATGCGCTTACCCTCCTTTACGCGTTGACTTGCGTTTGGTGTTGCTGGAGTAGCGCTGCACACAGGGACCCTGACCCGCGCGAAGCTGTGCCCTAAGTACCCTCGAACCTCCCATTGGTGCCCAACTAAAAATAGACAACAACAAGGCTACGCCGCGATATCGTCTAGTCGCAAGCCCACATGCAGATGGCTTGTCTCGGCTCCTGCCAGCGGCGAATAGCAAACCTAAAATCTTGCGTACTGATGCTGCTCAGGAGTGTCGACGACGGAGCTAACGACGCCGGCCGATCCTTCCGGCGAGAAAAACCTCACGGGAATTTTGGCGCCACTTGCATGTGGGGGCGTTCGCCTAGCGCCAATTCGCGGAAATTCTCAGTGGCCATTCGGACGCCTGAACCCCCAGACGCCGGATCAACTTAATCGACTCGTTGAGTTATGGGTGTCCGTTTGCTTGGCCGCTTCGAGTTATGGGTGTCCGTTTGCTTGTCAGGGATCGCGTACTGCGTCAACTCAAGCGCCAAGCGCAATCGCTTGGCTATGACTTGACGCCATGCGAATCAATTACTTAGAGTGAAGTTTCGTCAAAGCCGCAGCAACGTTGGAGCGATTTGCAGGACCATATTTTTCGACCGCCGAAGCCGCCACACGTTGCCTATTTATAGAAATCTGGGTAGAACACGCTGACCGGATTTCCAACACTTTCCGGATCGTCCAGCGCCTTCCGCGCTTGACTTGCAATCTCAGCTCGATATGTCTGAAGCTTCGGAACCAGGCTGTAGATATCGCTCGTATCGAAAACGAGCGTGCGCGCTTGATTGACGTCGAATGGGAGGCGGTCGGCCTTTCGGATCAGCTGCACTACAGGCAACCTAAGTGCGTGTCGAAGGGCAACTTCATAGAAGACATTCGGATTTAGATAGGAAAGATCGGCAATAGCTAGCCTCGAACGCTTAAGGTATTCAAGAACCTGTGTCGTGATCATCCCTGGCTCACCGATGTGGTCGGCCCGAACAACGGTTAATCCCAACTCTTCGAGAGCGGGCTGCACCAAGGAGCCCATGAACAAATCGGCGTGCTTTCGCTCAACGCTGTCCTCAGAACCGATTGGAGTGATATAGAAACATACTCTCTCCCAATCCGATCTGGTTGCAGAATCTTCCGAGATTTTCCGAACCACCGCAGGGGCCGGCATGGACGCAGGCGCTTTGGAACGCTGTGACGGCCAGCCTTCCCCATCGGGCAGTTCCTCGAGTACGTGTTCAACTGTGACTAGCGTCTCCGCTCCGCCGATGGTGCGTAGTAGGCCCACGAACTTTGCATTCACAATAAACGTGTCGACGCACTCGTCGAGATCCGGTATCTCCATGCCGGAGTCACGGAGCACATCTTTAATTATCTCGCGCTCTGGCAATCGCTTCCCCTTGTAGTGCTCATAGAGCAGCTTGAATGGGGCGATAGATCGTTGCAGACTTTCCCATCTTCTCCAGAAGAGTCAACCGCCGCACCCTCTCACCTGCGGCTAGCCTCATGATTGCCGCACCCAGGTCGAGCGCGTCTTCGAATGAAGATGCGGGATACGGGCGACTCGAGCGAGTCCTTCCTTCTTCGCCTAATTTGACCGCGGCACCCTTTGATGCCTTCTTGGCTGCACTGCTCTTTGGTTTTGATACCGCCACCTTGTTCTCCGTGTAGATGCCCGAATCAGCTGATTGGAGCATGTGTTTCCATCATTTCGTGCTGAGTGTGATTCAAACTTTGGAACAAAATGACAATCCCTGTCACCGCGGTCTAACGCCGCGTTAAGCCGCCGCGGCGCAAGGCGCCACGGTCCATGCCATGAGCCTGTTCCGCGGTCGGCTTGAACGCATAGTTGAACCAAGCCGCTACGCGGCAGGAGCAGCCATCGTAGCTGAAATTGCCCGGCCATCGGCGCACCTTTTCTCTCGCACGCAATCTCGCGTGCGCATTGAGGGAGAAGGGCGATGGAAGCATCGGAGCGGGTCCGTTTCGAGGCGCTGTATGGGCAACATCTTAGGGCTCTAAAGCTGCAAGGCAAAGCGCCTCAGACCGTTGATGGTTATTCCCGCGCGGTGCGGCGCGTGGCGGCGTTTTTCGATCGCTGTCCAGATCGATTGTCGGACGAGGACTTCAAGAACTACTTCGCGTGGCTCATCGACACGCGCTCCTGGAGTCTCGTGAAAATCGAGCGCTGCGGTTTGCAGTTCTTCTACCGTCACGTGCTGGAGCGCGAGTGGCCGTGGGTCGAGATGGTCAAGGCGCCGGTGGTCAAGGCGCTGCCCGATGTGCTCACGCAGGGTGAGATCGCGCGCATCGTGCTGGCCACGCGCGAGCGGCGCTATCAGACGTTCTGGTGGACCACCTACAGCATGGGGTTGCGCCTCTCTGAGGCGCTTAACTTGCGCGTGGGTGACATCGACAGTGCGCGGGGACAGGTGCACGTGCGCGCCGGCAAGGGTCGCAAAGACCGCTTCGTGATGCTGCCGGCGTTGACGCTGGCTTGTCTGCGTCGCTACTGGCGCGAGCATCGACATCCGCAGCTGCTTTTCCCGGGCAATGGCAGCAGCGCCACGGGTGTCATGGACTGCGGCAGTACACAGAAAGCATTCGCGCGCGTGATCGCCGATTGCAAGATCCGCAAGAAAGTCTCGATCCACAGCCTGCGCCATGCCTACGCCACGCACTTGATCGAGGTCGGCCTGAACTTGCGCGGCGTGCAGGAATTGCTCGGCCACGCGTGTCCCAAAACCACGGCGCGGTATGTGCACATGACCGACAAATGTCGCGACGATCGGCGCACGCTGATCGACGGCCTGATCGGCCAATTGCGCGATGCGTTGCTGCAACAGCGAGCGCGGTGATGCCATGCACAGCGAACCTCCGACGCTGCGTCTGGCGGCGTTGTTCGACGCTGGGCGCGAGGCGCTGATCGCGCATTATGGACATCGACTGCAAGCGCATCAGCGCCGCGCGATGAACGCCATTCTCGCCTGCCGCAGCGGTGCGCTCGGCTGTTTGGATTGGCGCTGCCTGGACTGCGCCGAGCGCCGCGAGACGCCGCGTTCCTGCGGCCATCGCAGTTGCCCGGCCTGCCAGAACCACACGACCACCGAATGGCTGGAACGACAACGCGAGAAGCTGCTGCCCGTCGATTACTTCATGGTCACGTTCACCTTGCCCGCCGGTTTGCGCGCATTGGCACAAGCGCAACAGCGCGCGGTCTACTCGGCCCTATTCTGGGCCGCATCCGAGACTCTCAAGGGCTTCGGCGAGCGCAAGCTCAAAGCGGAGCTGGGTCAATGCGCGGTGCTGCACACCCACAATCGGCGGCTCGATCTGCACCCGCACGTACACGTCATCGTGCCGGGCGGGGGCATCGACGGCAAGCGCAAACAGTGGCGCAAGATCCAAGGCAAGTATTTGTTCAACGCCTTCGCGCTCGCGCGCGTATTCCGCGCCAAAATGCTGCGCGCACTCAGCGATGCGGGCGTGGCGATTCCGATCGGCCTGCCGCCCAAGTGGATCGTCGATTGCCGCAACGTCGGGCGCGGCGAACCGGCGCTCGAGTACCTGGCGCGATACCTCTACCGAGGCGTCGTTCGCGAGCGCGATCTGGTTGCGCACGATCCAGCGACGCGCACCGTGACCTTCCGCTATATCGAGGCCAGCACCAAGCGACCGGCCTGGCGCGAGCTACCCATCGCCGACTTCCTCTGGCAGGTGCTGCAACACGTCCTGCCCACCGGCTTGCGGCGCGTGCGCGACTACGGGTTCTTGCACGGCAAGGCCAAGGCTCGACTCAGGCTCGTGCAATTGATCCTGCGCGTGCTCCTCCATCAGCGCGAACAAAAACCGCGACCGCCGATGTGCTGCCCGAGATGCAAAATGCCCATGCGCCTCATCGGCCAAATCCTGCGCCGGCCGGATGGATAAACGCTCATGGCGGATCGGTCATCGGCGCTCCAGCCTACCGATTCGCAGCCCCGGCGCACTGCTTCACGACAGCATCGAACACAGCGCCGGCCACTCGTCTAGCAAAGGAGATCGCGCACCGCTTCACTTCACCGATTCAACCGCCACCCAAACGCACCGCTCAGCGCAGAGCGCGGCTAAACTCGGCCAGCGTTTAGCGATGGCCCACAGCCAATCAGCACCGGGCGGCACCGCGCCAGCCAACAGCCAAAGCGCGAATTCCTTTCCCCTATATAGATGACCGCATCCAGCGAGACCGGGCTTGTTCAACCCGGGATAAGATCGCGGCTTCGCGCGATCTATCCCTATTCGATGGACTCCTCCCGCGGTGCATACGGCATCGATGTGCCAAAGTTTGAGGTGTCGACCATCACTGCGACCACGAGAGGAGTCCGCCATGCAGTCTACGGCTACGGTTACCACCATCGCTATCGATCTCGCCAAGAACGTCTCCCAGCTCGCCCTCGCCGATCGGGATTTGCGTGTGATTCGGTCGCTGCGATTGCGTCGCAAGGAGTTTCTCGCGTTTTGGTCGAACTACGACGCCGTGCAGGTGGTGATGTAGGCCTGCGGCTCGGCGCATTACTTTGGACGCTGGCTGAGCGCGCGATGGGGCATCGCGTGACGCTGCTGCCGGCACAGCATAGTTAGCCTTTTCACCGCATTTGCAATAGTTGGTTGATAAATGCACCGCCTGGTTCCGAAAGGTACAATCCAACCGCCCCGCAGTTAATTACTACCATAAACCAGAACACAACTTGGAACGAGCGCTTGCTTGATTTATGCCGAAATACCTGTTGAGCCAGTAACGCACCAGGCCAGCCTCCGAGCAGAGCGCACAATTGTAAGGTGTTCTCCGGTGTACGTTGGGCATCCCGCTTGGCAGCCCACTTGTCCAGCCCGTACATGACGAATGCCACAGAACTCATGCCCGCAAATATCCAAAAGATTTGAATTGGGGCTTTCCCTAGGACTACCGACCACCAAATTGCAGAGAGAATCAGAAGTGCAGCCAGCGACAATACAACGCGCTTGGAAAGTACCTTTCTAGATACTGCGGCAAATCCCGCTGGCCCCACGTTGATAGCTCGTAGCTTGCCATCCGCTGAACGACCCAGATCAAAGGAGACAGTTGAACCAGTTGAGGGACGAGGCGCTCCGCGGGCCACGCCGCTGATGTGAAAGAACACTCGCTCACCACCTTCTTCCGGCTCAATGAACCCGAAGCCTCGGTCATCCTTCCAATCCGTAACCCGACCCCGCATCGCACTGAGTCTCCCCAAAAGGGCTAACGAGGCTGTAGAAAAACTGGACTCGATCTTGCTTCGTTTACTCAGCGAGATCAAGGGAGTAGGCGATGGCGCGCTACAAGGTTGTCGACAGGGAAACGGGCCAAGTGCCATGCCGGTGCGAGTCGGCTCCAGCGTAGGGTTAGGCGTCACTTCGCTCCGCTAGCAACTACCGCCTGCAGCAGCTCCGTTGCCTTCTGAATGACAGGTGCTGCCATGGCCTCGCGCTGCATGACGTTCATGGGACCCTCGCCAAAGTAGAGACCGTCAGAGACGAGGAAGGTCAAGCGAACGTTGCCACGCGCTGGTGGCGCACGTCGTTCCTCTTTCCATGGGCCTATGGCGTTGACGACAGGTTGCGACGCTGAGAACAAGGATTGGACCAGTTGCGCGAAGTTTGGAACGCCCTCAACGATCGCGATCTTGCCGCTCTGGTTGATGTACCGAACTCCGCCTTCGGAATACGCGGCTAACGCATCCAGCCCCCCGTCGAGAGGGACCTCTACGATGACGCCGAGCAACTGCTTCGGTGGAACCGACTGGCCAAAGCTGCGCAATTGTTGATAGGCCAAATAGCGCACCCGGCCTTCCTGCCCACGGTCGTCTGCGAGGCTCCGAAGCGCCTCAATGTTCGGCGGAGCAGCTGCCAGCGTTGCCTGCCACGGTACGGGTGCTTCTCCCGGCTTAGCGAGGAAGGGTGCAGCGTTGTCGCAGAAGAGGAGGTTGTAGATTGCGTTGGCGGCTTCCGAAGAGTACGGCGAGTACGGAGGGGCGGCACTCGCAGTAGCTGCTGAGGCCATTCCAATGGTGGCGAGAAGCTTACGCAGCATGTGACGCCCAACTAAAAACAGACGACAACGAGGCTACGCCGCGATGTCGTCCAGTCGCAAGTTGTCACTGACCGCCCTAAAGGCGCCACCGATGATCGCCGTAATGGCGCCATCTTCGATGGTCTGAAACGGGTCTTGAGCGGGGCCTTAGATTGATGGGTTTTTGGGGGTCTTTGCAACTGGTGTTTTTGGGGTTTCTCCGGATGCTCTGGGAGCGCGGTAACTGTTGCCATCGAGGACGACGCGGTAGGCGCCGTGACGGAGGCGATCAAGAGTGGCGGCGCCGAGCATTTTGTTGGCTGGGAAGGCGTCGCCCCACTCGTCGAAGTCGAGGTTGCTGGTGATGATGGTGACGGCACGCTCGTAGCGTTCGGCGATCAACTCGTGCAGGTCTTCGTCATGTGGCGGTCGGATGGGTTTAAGCCCGAAATCGTCGATGATCAGCAGATCGACGCGCGCCAGTTGTTGCAGTTTGCGCTCGTAGTTGCCGATAGCGCGAGCGGCGTTGAGGCTGCCGAGCAGCTGGGTTTGCGTGTTGAACAACACGTCGAAGCCTTGGCGTGCTGCGCAATGCCCGAGCGCTTGCGCGAGGTGGCTTTTGCCGGTGCCACAGGGGCCGACAATGAGGACGGCGACTTTCTCCTGCAGGTAGCGTCCGGTGGCGAGATCCTGGACAAGTGCGCGGTTGAGTTTGGGCAGGCGCTCGAACTCGAAGCGCTCAAGGGTCTTCT
>ERZ1066127.936-NODE-936-length-12735-cov-11.655047_pt1 | contig 12735 bp, 3 predicted proteins | sample MGYA00382774_ERZ1066127 | MGnify/ENA primary metagenome ERZ1066127 (study PRJEB33369, sample SAMEA5778357) | biofilm metagenome | biome: Industrial cooling water; feature: Water cooling tower basin; material: Biofilm | place: United Arab Emirates | collected... | reverse complement strand
GCGTGGAAAGACGGCAAAGTGATTTTGTTCGAAGGCGCGCAGGGCAGCTTGCTCGATGTCGATTTCGGCACCTATCCGTTTGTCACCTCCTCGAACACGACTGCCGGTGGTTCCTGCACGGGTTCCGGCATGCCGCCTACCGCCATCCAGCGCGTGATCGGTGTGTGCAAGGCCTACACCACCCGCGTTGGTTCGGGACCGTTCCCCACCGGCGACGAAGGACTTTCGCAGTACCTGCACGACCTCGGTCGCGAGTTCGGCGCCACCACCGGTCGCCCACGCGGCTGCGGTTGGTTGGATACCGTTTTGCTGCGTTTCGCTTGCATGATCAATGGCGTCACGGGTCTGACCATCACCAACCTCGATGGCCTCGATGAATACGCGACGCTGAAAATTTGCACAGCGTATGATGTCGATGGAATAGTCGTCGATCTTCCTCCTGCCGATCGAGCTGCCTGGGATCGCGCGGTGCCGATTTACGAAGAACTGCCCGGCTGGCAGGTGGATACCACCGCCTGCCGCAGTTACGACGAACTGCCCGCCAACGCCAAGGCCTACCTCACCCGCTTCGCCGAGCTCTGCGGTGCCCCCGTCGCCTTCGTCGGCGTAGGCCCCGATCGCGCTCAGACGATTGTGGTCTGAGTGGATGACATGCGTCCTGCCTTTGGCTTGATCTCAGACCACATCAATCACTTCCATCGCATCCTTGCCGCCTTTCACCGCGCGGACGGGGATGCGATTGTCGAATGAAACAAACGTCGCCTGATTCGCTACGGCGAGCGCCAACAAGTAGAGGTCAGAAACACGAGAGGGCGTCAATTCTTCCGGGCGCAACAAAATCGCATCATCCAGCAGATTCACATCCTGCTGGCAAAAAGCCGCATCGACACTCTCGACAAATCGATGGAGCAATTCCCTCACTCGTTCACTGGTGCCAAGGGAATTGGGATATTTCGGTTGGCTGGCAATGCGGATCACTCCATTGACGACGTGGGAGCAAAGCAACAAGCCCGGCTTTTGGCGCTTTTCATACCACTGGTGTGCGGATTCATGATGAATATGCATCGGGTCTAACAAGGCCAATAGCGCATTCACATCGGGGAGATAAATCTTCATACGCTGGGAATCGGTATCACTTTTCCTCGGCATCCAGCAGCTCTTGGATGTGCTGAGGAGTCACCGACCGTGCTCTGGCGGCAACAGGAAACAAAGGGATCCCGTTTCGCTCCGTTTTTTTCCCGTGTGCGGGCGGCTCGACAGCCCGCCGCAGCATCGTGGAAACCACCGCGCCAAGAGGTTTGCGGTCACGCGCGGCAACGGCTTTCACCGCCTCCAAGACGTCATCCTCGATATTCAGTGTCGTTCTCACCAGAAAAGCATCACGCATCACGCATCAATTGTCAAGAACCCGCGCACGCAATCAAACGCAAGACTGTCGCAACGGCGTTTCCCCCTTGCCTAGTGCCACCATTCATTGCATCCTCATCCAGTCACTTTCATCACCCATGTCCCAAACCCACCGCACTTCCCTCTTCTCCCTTCTTCTCTCCTTGCTGTTCCTGGCCACAGCGACCCACGCCGCGGACCGCAAGCCGAATTTCATTTTCGTCATCGCCGATGACCAGCGCTGGGATGCGATGGGCGTGGTGCAAAAGGAGCACGGAGAAAAGGCCCGCTATCCGTGGTTCGAAACACCCAGCATGGACCGCCTCGCTGCCGAGGGCGTGCGTTTCCGCAATGCCTTCATCACCCACTCGATCTGCTCACCCGGTCGCGCGGGTTTCCTCACGGGACAATACACTCACAAAAACGGCATCATGGACAACAGCACGCCGTTTCCGGTGAACTCGGTCACCCACGCCACCCTGCTGCGCGATGCCGGCTACCAGACCGCCTACTTCGGCAAGTGGCACATGGGCCCGCAAAAGGGCCAGCGCCCAGGCTTCGTCTATTCGGCCAGTTTTGTGGGCCAGGGACAATACATGGACTGCCCGATGGAAATCAACGGCACCCTCACTCCCACCAAAGGCTGGGTCGATGATGTCTCCACCGACATGGCCATTGCCTGGCTCAAGGAAAACACCGCCAAACCTTTCTCACTCGTGCTCGGCTTCAAAAGCCCGCACAACAAACGCGGCGGCGAAAACCTGCCGGAGCGCCTGCGCCATCTCTATGAAGGAAAAAAAACGCAGCAAACTCCCAACTGCGCCATCCCTGCCGTGTATGGCAAACCTTTCGCCAATCCGGAAAAACGCCAGGGCCGTGGCCTCGTCGATAACGCGGTTCACCTCGACTACCTCCGCCACATCAAGGGCATCGATGAAAATCTCGGCCGTTTGTTAGACACCTTGGATGAACTGAAACTCACCGAAGACACCGTGATCGTTTACACCAGCGACAACGGCTTTTTCCTCGGTGAGCGCGGCCTGGGCGACAAACGCGCTCTTTACGAAGAAGGCATCCGCATTCCCTTCATCGCCCGCTATCCCAAACTTTTCCCGAAAGGAAAAGTCGTCGATCAGCTCGTGATCAACCAAGACCTCGCTCCGACCTGGCTCGACCTCGCCGGCCTGCCCGCCCACCCCGGCATGCAGGGCCGCAGCTTCAAGCCGCTCGCGCTCGGCGAGGCCCCGAAAGACTGGCGCACGTCCTTTTTGTGCTACTACCGCAAGGAGCTGGGCGACACCCCCACCTGCCGCGGCATCCGCACGGAAAACGCCAAGCTCGTGATCTATCCGAAACATCCCGAGTGGACGGAAGTCTTCGACCTCAAAGCCGACCCCTACGAACTAAAAAACCTCCCCGCCGACGGCCCGCTGGCGAAAGAACTGACGGCCGAGATCGAAAAACAGATGAAAGCCGTCGGCTTCACGCAATAAGCCAGGACCCGACCTTTGGGCGGTCCGCTGGGGCAGGACGTGATTTGTTCATCTACGCCCATCCCGATCAAAAAACATTCTTGGATGCAATAGCATGATGGAAAGTGATGTTTGTGTGAAAAAATGGCTTGGAATCATTTCACAATTTTCTGTCGGTGCCCGTTCATCATTTCACAATTTTCTTGCAATATTCCTGGGTCGTTAATAACAATTCTCTGTCACAATTCATATTCAACTCTAACAGCAGCCTTGCTATGATTGACAAGTTTTTTTCTCGCAACCATCCCTCCCCTAAAAACCCGATTTCTCGCTTTCTGGCTGTAATCTTACCGCTTCTTTCGGCTGTGCCATGTGCAGGGGTTACCATCAGTCCCAATCCTATTTCAGTCACGGTGAACAGCGGTGAGACGGCAAGTCTTCCTCTCACTCTCAGCAATCCAGCGTCAAGCGCAGTGAATTGGAGATTAGAACTGCAGGATCAAAGCGGCGTAGCCAACACTCTGGAATCGCTCCGCACCTCCATCACTGCTTCTGGAACTACGATTAATGGTCCGATCCCCTTGCGAACCGATTTCACAGAAGGAGAGACTGGAACATCGATTGCCTCTGGTGACAGCGGAAGTTTTGTCCCGATATTCAATCAAGGCAATAGGCTGACGACAAATTTAGGTGGTCCGCTGAATTACTCCAACGGCGGGGTTGCGACATCCACCTCACTGGGCACTGGTGGACGTTACTTTACACGCAAGTTACCAGGGCTTTTCATTTTCGCTGCGGATCTGAATTCTGTTTCATGGTTCGAGGTAGCAGGCTCAATCACCTATGGACAAACTCGACAAACCAGCGAATTCACCATCACTCGCGATGGCAAGACATGGAGCGCCTTCATCGCCAAAACGGCTGATCACTGGCGAACCATCAATCATTTGATTTTGGTGGATCAAGCTGGACTTTCGCAATCGACTGGTACTGCCGCTACCGATCAGAGACATAGGATCAGCGGGCTTAGTGGCAGGTGTCGTCTCTATCACCTTTTGTTCATAACCAGTACCTCCACGATGCAACCAGACTCCGTTTTTCTCGATCTGGCCAATCGATTCTTAGACGCTGGGCCCAGAACCATTCCTAATGTTGTTAGCGTTACCCCAGCAAGCGGTTCGGTCACCGCGGCAGGCACCACTGCGGTAACCATGAACGCCAATGCAATAGGCGTCTCACCCGGCACATCGACTGGCCATCTCGTTGCTACATCGTCCACAGGCACACTGCTTTCAACGACACCAGTCACATTTGTGGTGAATGCGCCGCGGCTGGAAGTGCCTGCCATCATTAACTACGTTAGCGTAAAAACCATGGATCCCACAACGGTGAGCGCAGCGATTCATTCCGGATCTTCTACACCCGAAACCTGGACGGCATCCATTCCGAACGCGCCTAGTTGGCTGAGCCTCGTTACTGCTTCAGGCACTACACCCACGCCACTGGAGCTGCGCTTCACTCCGGGAACGCTGGCGGCTGGAACATACCGCAGTAACGTTCGTATTGTGTCTGGTGCGGCGACTTTTGAGATCCCGGTGGTTTTTCGCATTGACGATCTTGCGATTGGAAAATTCTTAGCTGATCCCGCACGTCCACTTCTTTACGCATTGAATCAAAACGCTAAGCAGCAAGGTGCTTTACTCGTTATCGACGCGATTAGACAAAAAATTACCCGCGCGATTGCTGTTGGTAAGGAACCTACAGACCTCGACCTGAGCGAAGATGGCTCGCAAATCATTGTCATCAATACAACTGAGCCATCGCTCTCACGGGTGAGTCTCTCGACTTTCAGCGTCATCGAGACCATTCCGCTAGCGGATTTTAGCAATGGAAACGAGGACATAGGTGGGCATGTAAAATGCGGCAAAGGTAATATCGTCTATTACGTAGATGAGCAATGGGGACCGCGCTTGCGTGTTTTTAACAGCGCTACTCGAACTGTCTTGCAGACCTTCAGCTCAGAAAGCGCCACGACGCCCGACACGAGCAATAACTATGGTTTTGGCGACATCGCACTGAGCCCTGACCGCACTAAGTTGTTCGGATGGCGTCAATATGGCGATGGGGCAGGAGTGGTTGGAACCCACCTAGTTCGCTTCTCCATAAACGCCGATGGCACGCTTGGCAGCTTTGCAAGAAGCAGTGATTACTCTTCGTCCAACTTCACCCGCGAGCCCTTCAATACGCCTATTCTTTTTACCCGCGACGGTTCACGTTTGGTGGTCAAAGACCGGGTGGTTAATCAAGCCGACCTCAACAACTTCCCTATTGTCTATCCAGACGAAATTTATTCCATAACTTCTGGCGGTGAGATTGCAGTGGGCGCGAATGCGATTTACGCCGGGCAAGGTGGTGAAGTTCTCCATACCTTGCCGTTGGCTGCGCCGGTTCAGGCCGTTCTTCCTGACTATTCTGCCTTAGCGTATTTCAATAGCACTACCAAATTGATCAGCTGGCTCGACCTCGTCAGCACGCTAGGGACCAGCACACTCGGGCTCAATATTCAGCCTGCGAACGGTGCTACAGTTACCCGACCCAGAACTCTTAAGTGGCTGCCAGTCACGGGAATAAGAAGCTATCAGATTTATCTCGGAACCAACCGCTCCTTGGTAGAGAGTGCCACGACTTCGTCTTCTCTGTTTTTAGGTTTGGTAACGGGCAATGAGATGGCTCTCACCACTGACTTGTTGGTGGGGCAAAGCTATTTTTGGCGCGCAGTGCCGGTGGATGCCAGTGGCAATCCTGTCGGCTCAGGCACGCTGCATTCCTTCAATGTATCGAACCTAACTCTTTCGCGGAGTTCCATCGCCGCAGAAACAGTTCAAGGCGTGACCACTCATCTGGAGACGATCCAACTGGATAGTAGCACCCCGCAGGCATGGACAGCTACGGAAAGCACCGCATGGATCAAATCAGTGACAACTTCCGGCACTGCTCCTGGCAGCTTGCAGGTGGAAATCGATGCCTCTGGTCTCTCCGCAGGTTTGTATCAGGGGTCTGTGACCATCACGAGTTCTGGATCATCACTGAACTTGCCTGTTTCCCTACGAGTTTATGCTGCTAATTTTACACATGCTCAAGCGGATCAGGAATTGCCCTATGTCCTTGTCATCTCTCAAGGGGTTGACTCATCGACACAACCTGCATTTGTGCTTCGTCTTAACACTGAAACGAACAAGATCGAGACAGCGATTCCCTGCGGAACAAACGTTACAAGCATGGCGATTCACTATTTCGAGAATCGCATCTACTTAACGAATTGGTCGACTGGAATCTTACGCGCTTTTGACCGCACATCACTGGCGCAGGTTCAGACCTATCAGTTTTCTCCTTCTGCTCCCACAGGCTATGGCAATGGAGATGCCTATGTTGTGGCCGCTGGAAGAAGCGGCCGCATCATGGTAGAAGAGCAAGATCAGTGGATCGATTCCTGGCTGGTGGATACGGTCACGGGTAACAAATTGGCAGCTTTCTCTTCCCGTGAGGGTGGCGGATTGTTTGAACCCACTGGACGTTATTATTATCACGGTGAAAATAATTCATCGGGAGCTAAGCTCAACAAGTATGATACCACGGGAGACAAAATCACCTCCCTCGCGACAAAGCGGGTGGAATCCTTTAGTTATTATGGTTCGCGCCTCGTGACGATGAGCGGCGATGGTTCGCGTGTCTTCTGGAACGGAGGGGTCTTTGATCAGAATCTCAATGTGCTGATGCAATTGAACGAGGAAATCATCAGCAGTACCTATCGCGGTGAACTACTCTTTACCAATACCAAAGCCGTCAACGGTGCCAACAGCCAGACCTTGGCAACGCTACCTCTCGACACCAAAGTGCAAGCTGTCTCTGGTGACCAAAAGAAATTATTTTTATTCAAAAATGCTGCGGTCTCCGTGGTTGATCTAGCTACCATTGCGAATGTCTCGCCGCGTGGATTGATTCCTGGTATCGCAAATGGCTCAACCGTCATAGGCACTGTGCAGGAGCTTACGTGGTCGCAGGAGGCCGCCGCGATTTCTTATGATGTCTATTTCGGTAGTTCCGCTGCTGCCGTATCCGCCGCCACGAAGACATCGCCAGAATACTTGGGGAATGTCACTGGAACGAAGTGGGACGGATCATTGCAAAGTTTCGCGCCCGGTGGCAATTATTTCTGGCGTATTGATCTCAATGGATTCTCGTCCGTTACCAAAGGCAGCACTTGGTCATTTGGCATCGCGTCAGTGGATGTGATGCCGCGGTCCGTAGAAATCGCCGCGCCCGCCGGATCACCCTTACCAAGGCAGAGTCTCGCCCTGACAGCGGAGGCAGCTACCTCGTGGACGGCATCCACTACCACCCCGTGGATCACTTTGCGCACCACTTCAGGAAGCACTCCCAGCTCATTGCAATTTGACATCAACACCACCGGTCTGACGGTAGGAGCCAAGATGGGCTCCATCACGCTGCAAGCAGCGGGAAAATCCTTCAGCGTGCCCGTGGAGCTTACGATTGTGACTCTCAATGTTACTAAACTTATCACCCATCCGAACCGCCCCGTTGTATATGCGATCAGTACCTCACTGGCGGGCGAAGGTTTTTCTCACTTGTTGGAAATCAATCCTGCTACTGCCGGGATACTACGCACGCTGCCCATAGGCTTCGCGCCGACGGATGCCGATCTGGATCCAGTGAGCGAGCGGCTTTATATTTCCAACTGGGGTTATTCCGATACCAGGGTGATCGACGTGGCCGCCTGGACCGAGTTGCCTTCATTGAAATTGGGCGAGGATGTTTTTAAATTGGAAATCACACCCAAGGGTCGCCTGATTACCGAGGAACAGGATCAATGGATTCAGTTGAACATCTGGGACAGCGCTAGCGGTACGAACCTTGGTAATAGTTCCAATCCTTATTTTTCCGTTAGAGAAGGTGATGGACAAGTCGATCCCACTGGAAATTTTTATTATCACTGTGATAACAACAGTTCTGGGGCAACCATACAAAAATACAACATTGCTGAAGACAAATTCACACTCGCTGTGACGGGCCCACAGATTGGTTATGGTTCAAGAAATTTGATACTCAGCGAGGACGGAAAGCGTCTTTTCTGGCTGGGCAGAGCTTTGGATGAAAACCTTAATTTGGTAGCGACTATGCCATCTAACGCAGAAGTCCATGCAACCAACCGCACGGGAGAAATCGCAATTGGGCAAAGCGCCATCTGGTGGAGCGATAGCGGAACTCAACTATCCACACTTCCATTCGCCAGCACGGTAGCTACCGTTTCCGCTAACGACGCTTTTCTGATTCGCTTCAATGCAACTTCCCGCACCTTGCACAGCACAGCGATCCCAAGCATCACCGACCTTCCGGGCCCATGGCCGCGTCCTGGTCAAATCCTTTCGGAAAGCCCTCAACGTTTTTCTTGGACACCGGTGGATGGCGCGACTTCGTATCGCGTCTATATTGCGGCCGATGCCGCCGTGCTTCAAGCTATGACAGCTCCTACAGCGACAGTGGCAAGCGCATTTTATGACCCGCCTGCGGCCTTAAACTTCGGTCGTTTCTACTCCTGGAGGGTTGATGCTGTAAGAACATCTGGCGTTGTGACGGGCAATGTGCAGTCATTCTCGATTCGCTTTCCACAGGGGCCACAGTTGGCAATGTCTACGAACCAAACTGGTGCGGCACATATTTCTCTGTCACAAGGAAAGCTTCTCCTAGGATCAGGGAGTCAGGCAGGGAGTTGGAACAGTTGGGCACAACTTTTCGACATTAACTTTACTACGGGTGCCACTGATACGGTTCAGCGTCTCAGTCAACAGGGAAATTCTCCAGATGACACTTTCGGTTCGTCAGTGGGGATGGATCAAAATAAGCTGTTTGTCGGAGTGTCCTTTAGGAACAACCCCGCTACCGCTGGAGGAAATGTTTTCGCATATCGTCTCGGAACTTATGGTTTATGGGAGCAATCGAATATTCTAGCTCCTCCCTCACCAGTAGCCTCCGAATACTTCGGCAGAGGTCTCGCAACTGCAGGTAATCTCATGCTCGCCGGCACCTCATCAAATCAAATCGGACGAGTTGTGGCTTACATCACCGAACCCGATGTAGTACAGACACAAGTTTTCAGCGCGTCCGATGGCGCAGTGAGAGATGGTTTCGGCTCGGTCATCGTGATGGACGGCAACCGAGCAATCATCTCCGCTACAGGATCAGGTGCTTCATCGAACCGCATTCCCAACCTCTATGCATTCACTCGTTCGACAGACACGGGATTGTGGACACAATCACAAAGAATTACGATTCCCAATGCGACAACTTTTTCACAAGCGGGTAGGGCACTAGCGCTCAGTGGTTCAACGATGGCAGTAAGAGTGAGCGGAAGTGCTGTCGCCATTTTCACCCTGAATAATTCCAATCAATGGGTGCATAGCGTAACACTTAATAGCAGTGCCGTTACGGGATCATCCTCAAATTTCGGAATATCGATTGCATTGCATGGCGATCAGTTGTTTATCGGAGATACGGGTGCAACACATCAAGGCACAAGCGGAGGTGTTGTTTACAGCTACAGACGGAACGGAACTTCATGGATTCCGGGGCCAGTGATTACTCCTGCAGCATCACGCAGTGGCTTTGGTCGCGGTATGGCGTGTCGCGAGGGTTGGCTGGTAGTCACAGGAGATACGGAGAATCGCCCCGCATCGGTTTACAAGATCGATCAAGCTGCCAACCGAATTCCTTGGTTCACGAAAAACTTACCTTCCCAATTAGTCGCGGGAAGAGCGTTCTCCATACCAGTTGAGGCTATGGATGCCGATGGCAATGCAGGCTTAACCATTACCAAATTACAGGGGCCGTCATGGCTCAATCTTACCGATAGTGGCCTTGGCGCGGGCCAACTATCCGGCACACCGGCGGGCGCATCAGGAAGCACCCATGACGCGCAGTTTGAGGTGAGCGATGCTCAGGGTGCTAGGACATTCTATGCCATGCGCATCACGTTGTTGTCCCCCACGGATCTGCCGATAATGACGCAAGAGCCCACTGGAGCGACTCTGGGTGTGGGACAGGAATTTGTCTTACGCGCCTCTGTTTCTGGCATTGGCCCGTTCCAGTGGCAGTGGTATCGTGACGGCAATCTGATCCCTGGTGCCACTCGCGACAGCCTAGTGTTAGGCGATGTGAATTTCTCCGATGCTGGACGATACCAAGCGCGGGTTTCCAATGTGGTAGGTGAGGTTTCATCGTCCGAAGTTGTTTTGACTGTGAACCCCGCCAACCGATATGCTGGCGATTGGACGACATTCGGCAGTTCTCCCTCGCATACGGGAAGACATCCTGCGGCACTAAATTTGACGTATTTTAGGCCTGCATGGAATGCGACCGTTCAGAGTGGATTTGCGTTAAATCGCGCGGCGATAGCGAACGGTCGTGCAGTGATCGTGCCACAAAGCCGTTTTGCCACTGGAATATCAGTCAGAGCACTGGACTTGCAGACAGGCGCTTCGCAATGGAGCTTCCCTGTGCCATCTAGCAATTCTACCAACCCACCTTCCATTCATCAGGATAGGGTCTATTTCCAGCGCGGCAAGGGCTTCAGTGATGTTCCTCAGTTGTTTTGCTTGAATGCCACAAACGGATCACAGGTCTGGGTATCGACTTTTGGTGCGCAATGGGAAAGCTATGAAGCTCCCGCCGTCACTGACCAGGGGATATTCGTAAATGGGGGCACTTATGGAGGTATGTATGGCTTCAACCATGATGGATCTGAGCGCTTCTTTCATAGCCTGGCGCAATACGATAGATGGACCCCTACCATCGCCAATGGTCGCCTGTTTAGTTGGGTCGCTGGGGGGTTCACCGAGCACAATCCTAATGACGGCAGCCCGCTGTGGTCGATCAACAGCGGATCGAGCACGAGCACGGTATCCGCCGTATCTGGTAACAGCGCCGCGCTGATCTCGACGACCGATTTGATCTGTGTTGATTTACCATCGCGCTCGATTCGTTGGCGAGTGAATTCCGCACATCGCGGTAGCCCGGCGATCGCCGATGGTCGCGTCTTCGCCATTCAGGGCAACGCTGTGCGCAGCTACTCGTTGTCCGATGGAAGTGCAAGTGTCGTGTATCAGACTACTGACGCAGCCAGCACGACCTTAGTTGATCAACCTATCCTCTTCAATGACCGCCTCGTGGTTTCCAGCGAACAGAAAACCTGGGTATTCCAACTCGATGGCAAACTGCTACAAACACTCAACGCAGGAGGACGCCTGAGCTACTCGAATAGTTATCTACTTGCGGCTGGTCAAGATGGCACATTGCGAGCTTTCCGTGCTGTGCATGACAATGCAAACTTAGCGAGCTTATCTCTCAGTGTTGCTGAGATCTCTCCTCAGTTTGATAAAGATGTCACAGAATACATCACTACGGTTCCATTTGGCACCACGTCAACGACAGTCGCTCCTGTTCTGGAACAAGCAGATGCCTCGTTAACAGTAAATGGTGCTGCCAATGCTCCTGTCGCGCTAGTAGTTGGCAACAATACCATCTCTGTGAGAGTGCTTGCAGAAGATGGTGTTACGGAAAAAACCTACCGCGTCGTAGTTACGCGTCTGCCGCAGGAGTTTGTTTTCCATTCATCAGCAGATGTTCCTGTTAGCAGCAATGGTTTTGTGGCGGGAAGTTATCCAGTAGTCATTCGCCTAGCTTACGCACCGCAACCAGGCACGACGCTGACGATGGTCAATAATACTTCACTACAATGGATCATTGGTAGTTTTTCTAATGTGATACACGGTCAGAAAATTACTTTATCCCATGATGGTGATCGCTATGATTTTGTTGTGAATTATTTCGGCGGCACAGGCAATGATCTAGTGCTTCAATGGGCAGATACTTCCCTTGCTGCTTGGGGTTATAATAGCTTTGGTCAACTCGGCGATGGCACCATGGAAAGACGCCTAGCTCCCGTATCGGTAAATACTGGAACAGCATTAGAAGGCAAAACAATAACTGCGATTTCATCTGGTTACTTGCATAGCATAGCTCTGACCTCAGATGGCTCAGTTTTTTCCTGGGGCGCGAATAGCTTCGGACAGTTGGGCAATGGTTCGTCATCGAACGTTTCTACACCCACTGAAGTACCAAAAACTGGCGCGCTATCTGGAAAAATCGTGGTCGACATAGCGGCGGGAGCTTTCCATAATGTCGCGCTTTGCTCAGACGGAACGATTGTCTCATGGGGTTACAATAATCACGGTCAGCTTGGCGATGGCACGCGTGTGAATCGCAACAATCCTATCACCGTCTCACCAGTTGGTGCTTTGATAGGAAAACAAGTAGTTTCGATTGCCGCTGGTGCGAATCACAGCTTTGCGCTTTGCAGTGATGGCACAGTTGCAGCTTGGGGATACAATGATGAAGGCGAACTTGGTAACGGAGATACGGTAAGCTCTCTCACACCCGTTCTAGTCAAGCCCGATGGCGTTCTTGCGGGACGCAAAATCGGTAGCCTAGCCGCTGGGCAATACCACACCATTGCTCTATGCACCGATGGCGGATTGGTCGCTTGGGGATACAACAATCGTGGACAGGTCGGTAACTCATCCACGACAAATGCCATAGCACCAGTGCAGATCAGCACGCAAGGTGCATTAGCAGGAAAAGTAGTGAAAAGCATCACGACTGGCAGTTCGCATAGTAGTGCGCTTTGTGCAGATGGATCAATCGTCGTCTGGGGTCACAATCACCGTAGCCAACTTGGTCTCAGCGACATTACTTCCAGCACCACACCGATATTATCCGGAGTATCAGGGGCCAATGCCACAAG
>ERZ1066127.934-NODE-934-length-12780-cov-9.612417_pt1 | contig 12780 bp, 13 predicted proteins | sample MGYA00382774_ERZ1066127 | MGnify/ENA primary metagenome ERZ1066127 (study PRJEB33369, sample SAMEA5778357) | biofilm metagenome | biome: Industrial cooling water; feature: Water cooling tower basin; material: Biofilm | place: United Arab Emirates | collected... | reverse complement strand
TGCCCTGGCCGCAGATCGAGTTTCTGGCAGATACGATCGAGTTTGCGCTGCTGCGCAACTTCCAGCGACTCGCCCTCGTGCGCGTACATCGCGCTCGAATACATCAGCGTCGGGTCCAGAAATAGCTCGAAGAAATCGTTGCCCAGGTCATAGTGCGCTGCGATGTTCCGGCGGCTGCCGGATTTGCTGTTGCGCCGCCAGTTGTGCCACAGCTTCAGCGCGCTGGTCGCAAACTTGGCGATGCCGCTTTCCATGCCATCGAGCACGTCGCGGTTGCGCACGAAAATACGCACCAGCGCGGTCAGATCGTCGACCTCCCAGGCGCCATCCATATAGGCCTCCGCCACCCCGACGCTGCCGCCTAGCGCCATGCGCTGGTAGGTGTCCGGATCGATGATCCTGACCTCGGCGTGCAGCGGCTCATCGCGCCGCGCCGAGCCGAAATGGTAGCTCTCGCTGCGTTCGATCAGGGTAAGCCGACCGTGCTTCAGCTCCGTCAGTTGCTTCAGCAAATTGCGCTTGAAGAAGGTGCCGCTGATGTCGCCGACGTGAGTCAGGGGGAGCGAGTCGAAGCGATCGGACATATCAAGTGCCTTTGGCGGCGGGATGATCGAAAAACGGATTGCGCTTCAACCGAATCAATAGCGCGTTCCAGTAGATTTTAAGTACTACCTGCGTGGTCATCGCGGGATAGGCGAGTAGAAAACGCGTGAGCGCGGCATCGCTCAGCTCGCGGCGATCGAGCGCCAGCGTGGCGTCGAACATCTGCGTGTCGCCCTCGCTGACCCGCATGTTCACCGCGAGGTGCTGCGCGGGAACCGAGAAGCGCCAGTCGTAGCGCAGGCCCATCGGCAGAAATGGCGAGACGTGGAACGCTTTGTCGAAATCCCAACGCCACAGCGAATCGCGAAGCTGCGTGCCGTTGGCGACCGGCAGCACATAAGCGTGACGCTCATTCCACGGCGTGTTGGTGATCTCGGCAAGCACGCTGTGCAGACGCTCAGCGCGATCGAAGCAATAATAAAAGCTCACCGGATTCATCACGTACCCGAGCGTGCGAACGTGCGTCAGCAGCCGCACCGCACCATCGGGACGCTCGCCGCTACGCTGCTCCACTGCATCCAGAACGCAGCGCTTCAGGTCAGACGCAGTGCCGAAGTAATCGGCGCGCCGAAAGCTCAACAAGCCGCGGCGTTCGAGTTTGAAGCGCCGCAGCCTCTCGCCGAGCGTCGGCAACTCGTCGAGATCGAGGTAGAACTGCGCAATGCGATAGCGAAACTGATGCGGATGCGGCCGGTGTCGGCGATGACGCACCACCCCAGCATACAAACACGATTTCAGGTCCACGACACGCCCAGGCGCTCGGCCACGCGCACGCCGGAGCGCAGGCCGTCTTCGTGGAATCCCCAGCCCCAGTAAGCGCCGCAATAGGAGATGCCGGAGACGTTGTTGATCTCATCGAACCGCGCTTGCGCGGCCACCGACGCGTGCGTGTAGATCGGGTGCGCATAGTCCATGCGCGCAATGATTTTCGCAGGATCGATGCGCCTGGTGGCATTCAGCGTGACGACGTATTGCTCCGGCGTGGCCAGACTCTGCAGCAGATTCATCGAGTAGCTGACGGTGCACGCGCCCTCGCCGCCCTGAAATCGCAGCGCATTCCAGGCCGCCCACGCGGCACGGCGCTTGGGCAGCAGGCTGGTATCGGTGTGCAGCACAGTGTCGTTGCGCTGATACGCGATCGCGCCCAGCACCTCACGCTCGGCGGCGCTGGGCTGCGCGAGCATCGCCAAGGCTTGATCGCTATGGCATGCAAGCACCACGTGATCGAAGCGGCTGACATCGTCGGCGGTTTGCACGGCAACGCCTGCGCTGGTGCGCGTGATCGTTCGCACCTTGCTGGCGAGGCGGAACTCGCCGCGAATCTTCGGTGTGAGTCTATCGAGGTACCGCGACGAGCCGCCGCTCACCACACTCCACGGCGGACGATTGCCGGCATCGAGCATGCGGTGATTGGCCATGAACTGCACCAAATACTTTGCCGGAAAATCGAGCACTTGGCTCGCTGGCGACGACCATAACGCCGAGGCCATCGGAATCAGATGATCGTGCGCAAAACCTTCGCTGTAACGATGCGCCTTGAGATAGTCGCCGAGCGTGGGGCCGGGTCCGGACACATCGAGCAGCGCCGGCGCCTCGCGATAAAAACGCAAGATGCCGCGCACCATTCCCCAGAAATACGGACTGAGGATATTGCGACGCTGGCAGAACAGACGATTGACGTCGGTGGCGTTGTACTCCAGCCCACTGATCTCGTTCTTCATCGAAAAACTCATCGTCGTCGGCTGCGTGGCGACGTCGAGTTCCTTGAACAGCCGGATGAGGTTGGGATAGTGATCTGGATTAAAAACGATGAATCCGGAATCCACGTCTACGGTACAGCCAGCGCGCTCGACACGATGGGTGTGCGTGTGTCCGCCCAGGCGCGGCTCGGCTTCGTAGACGACCACGTCATGGGCGCGCGACAACAGATACGCCGCGCCCAGTCCCGCGATGCCGCCGCCGATGATCGCTATACGCATTGCGGTGGTTCTAGGCTGTGGGTTGTTGGGTCTTTGTCAGAGGCCGGCAGTTCGTGGGACGGTCGAATCGAGGCGTGCGGTCCTTCCAAGATCGCACCCCGCCCCTCCAACAACCGAGAACCGACAACCAAGAACCCACTCACCGTACGCGCTGCCCGTGTTTGATGCGATCCGGGACTGGCTTCAGATCCCAAATCAATCCGAGCCACGACATCGCCTTGAGCGCGTAGTACGTCAGATCGATTTCCCACCAGAAGAATCCTTGCCGCGCCGAGCCGGGGTAGTGGTGGTGATTGTTGTGCCAACCTTCGCCGAAAGTGATCAACGCCAGCCACACGTTATTTCGCGAATCGTCGCGCGTCTGGTAACGGCGTTTGCCCCACACATGGGCCAGCGAGTTGATCGTCACTGTGGCATGGAACAGAACGACCGTCGACACGAAGAAACCCCAGAACAGCAATTGCCCGGCGCTGGTTCCAAGGCTTGGCACGTGCTCTTCCAACACGCCGCCGAGCACGAACAACACCACCGCCAGCGCCACCGGCACGAAAATGTCGAAACGATCCAGGAACCTGAGCTCCGGATACTTCGCCAAATCCGGGATCACGGCGTGATCGGTACCGAAAGCGCGCGGCGTGAGGAACCAGCCCATGTGGCTGCGCCAGAAGCTGTGCTGCACCGGCGAATGCAAATCGCCTGGTTGATCGGAATGGCGATGGTGATGGCGATGATGTGCCGCCCACCACAATGGCCCGCGCTGCACGGAGCTTGCGCCGATGACGCCAAAAACGAACTGCATCACACGCGAGGTTTTGAACGCCTTGTGCGAAAAGTAGCGGTGATAAAAGCCGGTGATCGCGAACATGCGAATCGCATACAGGAACGCTGCGACCACAAGCGCAAACCAGCTGACGCCAACAAAGAACACGCCGATGCAGGCCACGTGCAAGCCTATGAACGGCACAATCCGAAGCCAGGCGATGCGATCGAGTTTTGCCGGATCGACAGCGGGCTGATGCGCGGTATCGAACCAGTTGACCACCGCCAACGCCGCGCGCCGCCACAATCCGCGCGTCTTGGTCACGGTACCGTCGATCGCCTCCTGCGCGCGGTCCTTGGCCTCATGTGCACGTGCGCGCGCCGATTCCATCGCGTCGATGGCTGCCGTCTCGACCTGATGCGCCGCGTGTTCGACTTTACGCCTGGCCTCGCCCAGTGTTTCAGCGACCGCCTCTTCGATCTGCGCCACCTGAAGTGCGGCAGAGTGAGCGGTGTGTTCGTTGTTAGTCATTTCTGATAAACGCAGATGGGAGCAAAAGCAGGTGGACGCTGGGAGTCGAGTCAACAGCGGAGTCCGCCGCTGATCGCCGCCGCACTCGCCCAACCGCTTTTGCTCCCTCCCAACTGCTCTCGCTCCAAAAGCCCATTCCCGTCGCCTATCGGTTGTTCAACTCACCAGCTCCGCCTCAACCACCACTTCCGTGAGCACCGAGTTGGCGATGAAGCAACCCTTGTGCGCGCGGTCGTGAAGCGCCTGGTACTCCTCAGCCGTCGGTTGGCGACCGGTAAATCGAACTTTGGGTCGCAGCGTCGTTTTGACCATCGACAATCGTCCCTGCGGGTTTTTATCGAGGATGCCTTCGGCTTCGTCGGTGTACTCGGCAACGTCGAATCCCTTCACCGACGCCAGCGCCAGGAACGTCAGCATATGGCAAGAGCTCAAGGCCGCCGTGAAGGCATCCTCGGGATCCACCGCATTCGGGTTGCGCGAGAAACTCGGCGCCGACGAAGCCAGCAGCGTTTGATCGCCCTTGAACTGCCAACGGTGATCGCGCGAGAAACTCTTGTCGGCGAAACTGCCGCTGCTGTGTTGCCAACGAATGGATGCGCGATGACTGGACATGGCTACTCTCGTATTTTGACTGCTAGTGTCCGGAATGGAATGTCTTGTCGATGCGATGGGGTGAGGCTCAACGGATCACGCCCAGTTCACGCCCAACGGTGGTGAACGCCTCGATCGCCTGATCGAGGTGGGCGCGCTCATGCGCCGCCGACATCTGCACGCGAATCCGCGCCTGTCCTTTGGGTACCACCGGAAAGAAAAAGCCGATCACATACACGCCGTGCTCCAACAAGCGCGCAGCGAAGGCCTGCGCCACCTTAGCGTCGTACAGCATGACCGGCGTGATTGGATGCACGCCAGGCTTGAGATCGAAGCCCGCAGCGGTCATCCGTTCACGAAAGTACGCCGTATTGGCCGCCAGTTTGGCGCGTAAATCGTCCGCGCCCATCAAAAGCTCAAAAACCTTCAGGCTCGCCGCCGCAATCGCGGGCGGCAGGGAGTTCGAGAACAAATACGGCCGCGAGCGCTGGCGCAACAATTCAATCACCTCACGACGGCCAGTGGTGAATCCACCCAACCCACCGCCAAGCGCCTTGCCGAGGGTTGAGGTGTAGATGTCGATGCGATCCATCACGCCATGCAACTCGGCGGTCCCGCGCCCGGTCGGACCCAGGAAACCGCTCGCGTGGCACTCATCGATATGCACCAGCGCATCGTACTTCTGCGCCAGATCGCAAATCTCTTTGAGCGGCGCAATCGCGCCGTCCATGCTGAATACGCCATCGGTGGTGATCAGCCGTGTGCGTGCGCCACTCGCAGCTTTAAGCTGCGCTTCCAGATCCGCCATATCGCCGTTGGCGTAGCGATAGCGCTGCGCTTTGCACAAGCGTACACCGTCGATGATCGAGGCGTGGTTCAACGCGTCCGAGATCACCGCATCCTCGGCGCCCAGCAGCGGCTCGAACAAACCGCCGTTGGCGTCGAAACACGCCGCGTACAAAATCGTGTCGTCGGTGCCGAAAAACTCGGCGATCTTCGCTTCCAGTGCCTTGTGCACATCCTGCGTGCCGCAGATGAAACGCACCGAGGCCACACCAAATCCGTGCGAATCCAGCGCCGCCTTCGCTGCGGCAATGATCTCCGGGTGATCAGCCAGCCCCAAATAGTTGTTAGCGCAGAAATTCAGCACCTTGCGCCCATCCGCCAGCGCAATCTCCGCCGACTGCGGCGTGGCAATGATCCGCTCGCGCTTCAACAGTCCATCCGCTTCGATAGCGGCCAGTTCAGATTGAAAGCGAGCGTAAGTGGCGGCAGACATGACAGGCCTTGCAAGCGGAAAGCTCGAATTCTGCCGGATTCCAGGACGCGTTGGGTTGCGTGCATCGCGCGCTCTTGCGCGACGTCTCGCTGGCGGAATGGGCGTCTTTGAAAGATTCAGTCGTACATCGCGCGCTCGCGCGTCGTCTCGCTCGCGCTTTCTTTTGCCGTCGGGCTTCTTGCGGTGCATCGCGCGCTCGCGCGTCGTCTCGCGACCTGCGCGCGCTGTTTGCCGCGATCCGCGACGTGCATCGCGGGCTCGCGAGTCGTCTCGCCCGGATTCGACTCGACAAACACGCCGAATCGCAGCGCCAGAGCGCCAGCCCATATCGCTCGCGCACCCACCAGCGCTTACGCCTATCGTCGGCGGATATAGCCAACCGCCAACATGCCGTTTATAGTTCGCGGCTCAAACGTGGGGCGGTAGCTCAGCTGGGAGAGCGTCGCGTTCGCAATGCGAAGGTCGGGAGTTCGATCCTCCTCCGCTCCACCAATACGTAGACAAGAACCGGCCCTCAAGGCCGGTTTTTTGTTGCCCGGGATCGCGTGAGGTTGCGGGATTTCGCGTGGTTTTGCCGGTGCTGCGCGGGCCGGGATCACCGCCGGAATGTGCCGCGGTTCGCCTACCTTTTCCTCTCTCCTCTCCACTTACCCTAACCAACCGGCTGCGGTTGACACCGCCAGAACCCTTTTCGTGCCGCGCAGTTACGCGGGTGTCGCGCAGAGCGGTCGCAATCGAAGATTGGAGCAGAAATCGGGTTGCGAGAACCGAGGGCCGGAAGTCACCGGTCCGCACACGGCATGCGGTACAAGCCTTACTTCTGGTTAGTGACGACAACGCCCTCGCCGCAGGCATGAATGACCGGCTTCGCCAGGCCCTCTGACCGCTACCGGCAGCCTAGTTACCCACGCGATTCAAGTGAAGCAGGCTCAGTCCATGGCGGCGATAGTCGACCTTGTAGTCAGTGAGGCACTTCGCCGACGATTTTCACGTCGGCGCACAGTTGGGCGCGGCTCATTGGTCGTTGAAGTACATTGTCGCTGTCGCCCTTGCCAAATCCTCGGGTGACCCCGCATATCGGTCGATATCAATGTCTCCCTTCGCGCGCTCGTAGAGGTGATATGGCTCGAGCTCGCGCTCAGTCAACAAGATGGCGCGCTGCTTGTACTTAGTGTTCAGCCCCTTGGCACACTCGATCTCCTCGTCAGTGAACGGACTCAGCTTCGATACTAGAAGGAAGGTTTTGAAGCGCTCTGCCGGCAAAGCATCTGCGACGCGCACCAGCGTTTCAATATCTCGCTTGAAGTCTTCCGTCTTGATCGGCCCAACGTCCTTGCATTCACCAAGAATGATGGCTGTCTTACGGGGATAGGGCCTTGGGATTATCCAGACGAAATCAATCTCGCAGCTATTGTCGGTCGCCCCATCGGGCGTCAGGCACAGTGATAGGGAGTACGCTGACTCGCTTCTCGAACTGGTCAGGTTGGTATCCAACTGTTGAAGCGTCAACGCGACCGGAATCGCGCCCATCGCATTCTTCTCTGTGCCAAGAATGCTGGAACGCCTGTAGGCCCAGTCGCCATCAATCAGTTGTCCCGTTGCGTCATGCTCCTCGCCACACAGTTCGCAAATCACCTTCTGCTTCAGAGTATCGAGCGCCACCCAGCTCGGGAGACCACAGTTCGGACACGTCAGCTCGCGACCCATGCGAAAGAGCCCCTTCTTGAGCATGTGAGCGAAGACCATCGACGGCGTGAGCTTCTCTCCACCAAGGCGTGGGCCCACATGCAAGTCTTCATAGTCGCTGAACTTCGCGTCGGGGCGTTTCGGATCCTTCTCGCCGATCAGCTGCAACGCTGCCTGCTTCGAGAATGAACCAGACGGACCATGCGTTTTGATCAAACGCCTAACACCGTGAATCTTGAATGCACGGGCGCCTTGCAGACCGCCGAGACGTGCGATCAGCTGGCGTGCGATCAGTCCTCCATTGCTGAGCTTGGATTGGTATCCAGCCAAACGGAAAATCCGTTCGACAAGATCGGCTACTGGCAACGCGTTCAGCCAGGCATCGGTATCGGCGGCGTCAATGACTATGCCGACGCGCTCGGATTCCAGGCGTAGCTTGCTGTAGTAAAAGTGCATCGTCCGCGCACAGAATTCGTTGAGTTCAGGCAAGTAGGGCGGACGCAAGGTGTAGTGATCGTCGCCGTAGAGGGCGCTCAAGAACGATACTGACGCGACGAGGTGCTGGGTGTGGAACCATGTGTCGCTGCAAAAAGGCTTCTCGCTCAGTGGGAACGAAACTTTGGGCTGACCGTTGTCGCGACCCAACACACCCAGCACCGAAGCTTGATCGAAGTGCATCATCGGCGGCCTGACGTTGTGGCCGTTCCACAGGTGTTCCGAAACAGAGCAGAGTGTCAGTTCCTTGTCGGGGAAATGGTCGCGTGCGGACTCGGCATCTTCGCTCCGCGTCCAGACGGCCAGCCTGCGCTGCCACTCGTGCCGATGCGCTACGGATTCGCGCATCATCTTCTCCCAAGGCGGGATGATCTCGCTAAATCGCGCGAGGTGCCGAGGGTCAATAAAGAGCAATGGGATTTCTGAGGCCCGGAGATTCCAATGGCAGATCAGATCGTCGAGGTTGTCCGCGTTGCCCACGAAAAAGCCTGGGTAGCTCCGGCCGGCCTCGACGCTGTAGTGGCGTTCAATCCCATGTCGTGACAAATAGGCGATGCTAGGATGGTCGGTAGTGTCGGCGGGGATCGGAAGCGTCGCATCCAGTGCGATCTCAGCAGGCTCCAGGAAGTCCCTCACCATCGCCCTGTAGTCAATGCCGATCTGCTCGGCGTCCGGGTAGGCGCCGAACTGCATGAGGAAGACATCAGACAGCGGGTCATCCGACTGCCAGCCATACACGCGGAAGCCCTTGTCGATCATCGCCTTCCGTTCAGGACTGTTGCGCATATGTACCAGCGCGTTGTGCACGTCCAGAACGTTGGCTCGCTTGCTTTCCTTAGGCCCACCGATGAAGAGAGTGTTGTGCCAGAAAGGGTTGATCAGATGCTGAAATTTCGTCGGGAACTGGTTTACCTCCTCGCTATCGCCAACCGGCAGAAGGAAGTCAACGCGGAACAGATCCACCAGTAGTCGTGCCTCGTCTTCACGATCGGCAAACATGATCGGGTTGAAGCGTCCGCCCCATAGTGTGTGGGACAATCGAACAGCCTCGCGGAACGCCCGAAAGTCGCCCGACTTGATGACCCAGCCGATGCGCAGCGGCCTGTAAGCGATATCGACGCGTACGGTGTCCACGTTGAATCAGAGCGCCGAGTAGAGCGGGGAAAGCAAGCTTGGAAATGCTCGGAATACATGTCGCGACACTTCTTCCGATAGCGCAACCAACCCCTCGATAGCGTGGAGATCAGCTGGGGTTTTGACCATCACGTGCTCCAGTCGCTGGACTTGATTTCACCGCAAGGTGCTCGGCAAGGACAGACTGCGCGCGGCAATCGTCTCGTACGGAATTCTTCCACAAACGCTCGACTTCACAACAATCACAACAAGGACACCCAGTTGCGCATGCCGGATCACGGACGCGACCAACGACAAGCTGCTTGACCTTATGCGCACGCAGGGGCTGGTGCCGCTCAGTCTCACCGACGAGTTCGCCATGCATGAGCAGAAGAACCTGCAGTGGTCAGGCTTTAAGTGCACGAACGCATTGCAGCCGATGAAGCTGGTGGCGGTGATCGAAGCGTTGCGAGAGTTCCTGCTGCCGGTGCTGTCGGCACTCGCTGCGGGCAGCGGCTATAACCGCCGGTGGCGCGCAGGTGTTGGGGTGGGATGCGTCCTGAACTTGGGTCAACGCGCCGCCGTGTCGATTCCGCGTTTTGGTGCGCGGGTCGGCGACCCTCGAGATGGCATCGGACCAGACTTGAGCGGTTTTGCGCCCGAAAGCCATCCGTTGAGGACGCGTTGAACCCACCGCTGGTACACTGGGCGACGATTTACGGGAGGTGGCGTTCCGTGTTCAATGAACGCAAGGCAGCACAGATGGCAGCGTTTTTCTTGGGTCAGGCGCCCGAGAACAGGATGGCGCACCTGAAGCTCATGAAGCTTCTGTACTTGGCGGAACGCGAGGCCGTTCGATGCTTCGGCTGGCCTATGGTCGGTGACCGCTTGGTGTCGATGCCCCACGGTCCCGTGCTCTCGAAGACGCTGAACCTGATGGATGGCGACACCGAGTCCCAGAAGGGTGGCTGGGAAGACTGGATCTCCGATAAGGAGAACCACGAAGTAGCCCTGCGGCATGCGCACGACCCGTCCAGCTTCGACGAACTCGCTCCCGCTGAACTCAGCGTGCTTCAGTCCATCTGGACGAAGTTCGGTGCGATGGACAAGTGGGAAATACGAGATTGGACCCACAAGCACTGCGCTGAGTGGAAGGATCCCAATGGCTCTTCCTACCCGATTCATTACGAGACGTTGGCTCTTGCCCTGGGGTTTGATGGGTCCTCAGCCATGGAACTCGCAGCCCAGATCAAGTCCGAACAAGAAGTCGACCGCCTGTTGGCTGCTATCTGAAGCCTGCCCCTGATGGGCCTGTTCCTTCCGCTCAGTCGGGCAACGCTGCTCATACCGTCCGGGCCGAATGACGATCTCGCCAGGAAGCATCTCTTCATTCTCTTGACGGACCCATGCCCAGAGGCCGAGGAAGCTGAGAAGGCTGTTCTGTTGGTCTGTCTGTCTACTGTACGCGACAAGATTCCTCACGACGGTTCCTGTCTCCTCCATCCGGGCGATCACGCCTTCGTCAAAACGACTAGCTACGTCGTCTATCAGCGCGCACGGATCGAGACCGCCAACAAGTTGCTCGAAGGCGTCAAGCAAGGGCTACTAGTGCCGCAGGACACCATTGGCCCCGGCGTATTCGCCCGAATCTGCAAGGGATTGGAGGAGTCGCGTCTCACGCCTCCCCGATTCCTCAGCTTTTACCGAAAGGCTACCAGGACTGAAAATGACGGGCGCGATAACTAATTTTTGGCGCCATTCTGGTGCCTTCGCCGTCTTTCGCGCGAGTGGACGACGTGTCGACCGTCAAGGGTTCAGGCGCTTCCCGGCACCGACCCGCTCGCTGTGTGGCGTCATGGGTGATGACCCGGAGGCTGGCAATGACGGCTCAGTTCCGTGAAACACTGCGCTATCTGGGAGAGGACGTGTCGATGTGCGCCGAGCCGCTCGGCGACTATTTCTTGTTGGGACCGAGTATTCGCGCATTGGTATTCAGGCACCATCCGCGTCCCCAAGGGCAAGCAGTTGAAGTATGTCCATGCCGGCTACGGCAGCATTTACGAGCAGGACGTGCTGCTGGATCTGGATCGTGGGGTCGTCGTGGGTACACGGCTGAAGCACAATGCACCGAATGCCTCGGTTGGCGATAACTCCGAGCGCAATAGCGGTGAGATTGGTGATCGAGACCGAGGGCAATCGTGACTTACCTTGCCGTGTACTTCGGAGCAGGCTTGCTCGTTGTCGGCTTGGGGGCTTTGGTTTTTCACTTTTGGCAGGACGATACCCGGCCGACGACGCAGGAACCTGGACAATCGTCATCTCTGTGGCTCTGGGTTCTGTTCGTCGCCGTCTGGCCACTGTTGCTGGCGATGCTGCTGTACTTGTTGGCGACGGCACGGCGCACAGCGACGACCCAAACCGCTAGATCGCCCACCGCCACTCCCTCTTTGTCGTCTGAAGACGACGGGTATGCATTGAAACTCACGCCTGAGGATCTTGTTGAGCAACTCACGGTTGGAGAGATTGAGGCGCGGGAGATGATCACGGACCCGCTCGGCGCCGTTCCTGCCGTGCCCTTCGGCCATCTCAACTGCGTCTGGCGCAAGGTTCTTGACGGTTACACCGAGTCCGACCAGCTGTGGTCGTTCGCTAAGCGTCGGAGGTCGCAAACGATCCTGACTGGATACGCCAAGGTCCGCGATGGAGAGGTGGTCTCGCAAATGGTGCAGCCCCGGAAGCATCTTGCCGACGAGTAGAAGCGTTGGCGAGTCCAAAGCGAGCCAGTGACCTGGAATTCCGCTGATCTCTGCGGCCTCCTTGGTACTCTATGCCCCCATCCATCGGCGCGCCATCTGCGATCTGGCGTATCGGCCCGAACATTGCGACGCTGTATAGGAGCGGACATCGGAATTCGACGTTGACCGCGTAGAAAGGTCAGCACGCAGGCGGCGTGCCTGTCCCAAACGAAAGGAAGCTGACCCATGAACCTCAACTACAAACTTGGTTTCATAGTTGCCCTGCTGGCTGGTGGCGTTTCAGTCGCCGCCGTTGCCGCGGACAAGGGCGACATCCGTCTGCTCGAACAAACCAGCATCAGTCTCACGCAGGCGATTGCTGCAGCTGAAAACCACCAAGGCGGGCGTGCGATCGAGGCGAGCCTCGATGACGACAGCTTCAAGCCCGCCTATGAGGTCAGCGTGGTGGTCGGCGAGCGCGTGTTCGATGTTGCGGTGGATGGCGTCAGCGGCGCTGTGATCGGCGCTCGCGAAGACATCGACGACTGATCCAGATGGGTCCGATACTGCTGCGGGAGTCGCAAGCCTCCCGCAGCGCTCGGAGACAGCATGAAAATTCTGCTCATCGAAGACGATTGCGAAACTGCGAGCTACGTCGCCCGCGGCTTGCGGGAGCACGGCCATAGTGTCGATCTGGCCAGCGATGGCCACGAAGGCCTCATGTTGGCAATCGGCGATGCTTACGACGCGCTGATCGTCGATCGCATGTTGCCGAAGCTGGACGGGCTGGCCTTGTTGAAGGCGTTGCGCGCGAGTGCAATCGGTACGCCGGTGCTGCTGCTCACTGCCATGGGCGGCATCGGCGACAAGGTGCAAGGGTTCGAGGCGGGTGGCGACGACTACCTGGTCAAGCCGTTTGCCTTTGCCGAGTTGCTCGCGCGTGTGCAGTCATTGGGCCGGCGCCCGCCACTTGCGAGCCAGGACAAGCTGCACGCCGGTGACATCATC
>ERZ1066127.932-NODE-932-length-12792-cov-11.034702_pt1 | contig 12792 bp, 9 predicted proteins | sample MGYA00382774_ERZ1066127 | MGnify/ENA primary metagenome ERZ1066127 (study PRJEB33369, sample SAMEA5778357) | biofilm metagenome | biome: Industrial cooling water; feature: Water cooling tower basin; material: Biofilm | place: United Arab Emirates | collected... | reverse complement strand
TTTCACCATGCAGAGCTCGATTGGGTTCGAAAGCTTTCTGTCGGAGTATCATAGCCTAGCTGGCACTGTCCGCCACTGCAGCGGCGGGCAGTGTCCAGCTCGACAGAGAGTCAAATCAGGGTTTTTTCCACAATGTGGAGGGAGGGAGGTCCTTGGGACGGCAGACCACAATGCCCGCATGCATCCGGTTTTCTCCGAGGTAATCGGTGATCGTTTTATCGAAAATCGTGCGGCGGCCCTTGTCGCGACTGGACGTGGCGTGCGCGAAGTGGGCGCGTCCATCATACCGCATGATGAGTCCCACGTGGGACGTGTATTGCGAGCTGGCATGGGTGGTGATGGCACAGACATCGCCCTCGGCGAGGTAGCGTTCTGCTTGCGGCACCTTGGCCTTGGGAATGTGATAGACGGGCAGCGCGGAGACTTTTTTCTCAATCTCGGCCATGGGAGTGAGCAGCGAGGGATTGTTTTTCAAATAGCGGTAGCTCTTCCATTGCACGGTCATTTCCTGAATCTGCCGCTGCATTTTTTCCGCACCGGGAATGCGCGGTGAGATGTTTTCCGCCAAGCCGCGGCGCTGGTTGTCATAGAAGACCTCCTCGAGGTGGTGCATGCGGCTGAGGTAGGAGCCATCGCACTGGCCGTTGCGGTAGCGCTCGATCTCCACCATGTGGATCAGGTCCGCAGGTTTATACGGCCCGGGCTTGTAAGTGAACATGCGGGCGAGACCGAGGGCGTTTTCGTAAAATGTCCAGCAGTCCATAGCGTTGAGGTTGACCACCGGGTTCTCAATGCGGTCATGCACTTCGAGAGTATAATTCACATAGGGAGTACCCAACAGTGCACGCGCGGCCAGTGATGTGCGCAGGCCTATGGGACGCGCGCGCCAGTTCTCGCTCTCGGCTTTTTTGACGATGGCGTAAAATTTCTCCTCGCCCTGGAACACGGTCTTCAACGGCAATCGCAGCGGACTGGGCGCGGGCACCGCGACCTTGGAGGGCCACTGGGCGTGTAACGCGGCGGGGAACCAAATCATCATTGCCAACCATTTCATGGTGACACGATACACCCGTGGGGAAAAATCCGCAATCACGGAACTGCCAGTCTCCATTTCGGCGACAAGTGACATTTCCTGCTTCATCTGGCTTGACATTCGCTTCCCTTCCGACTTACCCACACCCATGGCCAAGCTCTCGATTCAATCATTGGATGTGCAAAACAAGGAAGTGCTGATGCGCGTGGACTTCAACGTGCCTCTCAAAAACGGTGCCATCACCGATGATACCCGTATCACAGCAGCTCTGCCCTCGATCCAGCATTTGATCCAAGGCGGCGCGAAATTGGTGCTCTGCTCGCACTTGGGACGTCCCAAGGCAGGAGCGACCGCGGAATTTTCCCTTGCTCCGGTGGCGGCCCGCCTGACGGAACTGCTCGGTCAGAACGTGGTTCTGGCCCCCGATTCGATCGGTGATGCCGTGGCCGCGCTGCGCGCCGGACTGCAGGCCGGTCAGGTTCTGCTGCTGGAAAACACCCGCTTCTACCCGGAAGAGGAGAAAAATGATGCTGCCTACGCCAAGCAACTCGCCGGCCATGCAGAGATTTTCGTCAATGATGCCTTCGGCACCGCCCACCGCGCCCACGCTTCCACCGAGGGTGTGACGCATTTCGTCAAGCAAAGCGCCATGGGCTTCCTAATGGCCCGAGAGTTGGAATACCTGGTGGATAAACTTGATCAGGCCGAACGCCCCTTCGTCGTGATCATGGGCGGCGCGAAAGTTTCCGACAAGATCCAGGTCATCAACTCGCTCATGGCCAAGGCTGACACTTTCATCATCGGTGGAGCCATGGCCTACACCTTCCGCAAAGCTCAAGGCTACAAGATCGGCAAATCCCTCGTGGAAAACGATAAGCTCGAACTGGCGTTGGACATCCTGAAAAACGCCGAAGCCAAGGGCATCCGCTTCCTCTTGCCAGCCGATACCCGCATCACCCAGGAATTCAAGGACGGTGCCGAAACGCGCGTCACCGCACCCTATGCCGAGGGTGGTGAAATTCCCGACGACTGGGAAGGCATCGACATCGGCACGGCGGCGATCGCTGAGTTCGCCAAGGAAATTTCCTCCGCCAAAACCATTCTCTGGAACGGCCCGATGGGTGTGTTTGAAATCGGATCGTTTGCCGAAGGCACCCGTGCCATCGCACAGGCTGTCGCTGATTCCGATGCCCTGTCCATCGTCGGCGGCGGTGATTCCGTGACGGCGGTGAACAAATTCGGTCTCGATGAGCAAATGAATTTCATCTCCACCGGTGGCGGTGCCTCGCTCGAACTGCTCGAAGGCAAGGAACTTCCCGGCGTCGCCGCGCTCACGAACGCATAATCTCATCTCACATCACACACCCATTATCCCCAAACTGTCATGTTCCGCCGCCCCATCTTCGCCGCCAACTGGAAAATGAACAAAGGTCCCTCGGACACCCAGGCCTTTGTGAAGTCATTCCTCAGCAAGCTCACCGGTCGTCCCGGCTGCGATATCGTCATCGCCGCGCCCTTCATTTCCCTGCCCACACTCTCTGAAGCTCTCAGTGAGGCCCGCGGCGTGGAAATGGCAGCACAGAACTGCTCGCAGTTCGACGACGGTGCCTACACCGGTGAAATCAGCGTGAAAATGCTGCGCGAGATCCTCGTGCGCCATGTCATCATCGGCCACAGCGAGCGACGCTCCATTTTCGGCGAAACCAATGCCATCATCAATGCGAAGATGAAAAAAGCCCGCGAGGCCGGACTGAAACTCATTTTCTGCATCGGCGAAACTCTGGAAGAGCGAAACGCCGGCATCCTCGAAACCGTTCTGCGCACCCAGATCACCGAGGGTCTTGAAGGCATCACGGCGGATGATATGGAAGACACCGTCATCGCCTACGAGCCCGTCTGGGCCATCGGCACAGGAGTCACGGCCACCGCGGAACAAGCACAGGAGGCCCATGCCTTTGTGCGCAGCGTCATCGTGGATCTCTACGGCGTGGAAATCGCCCAGAAACTCCGCATCCAATACGGTGGCAGTGTGAAACCGAACAACGCCGCCGAATTGATGGCCTGCCCGGACATCGATGGAGCTCTCATTGGCGGTGCATCCCTCGAAGCACAAAGCTTTGTGGACATCATCGTCCATGGTTGCCCTGCGGTGTAAAGCATGCCCCGGCGCCGCGCTTTCTGTGCGTTAGACTATCAGAAAAAACAGCATAGTGCTTGTCGTTTCAGACAAAAAGTGAGAATCTGGACTCATGGAAAGTTACGAAGTATTGCGCAAGGTCTTTGAGCAAGTGAGCCCCAAGGCCATCGCCTCGGAGTTGGGCATTTCCTTGTCACTGGTGTACAAGTGGGCGGAAAAGCCCAATGCGGATGGCAGCGGCAGCCGCAATCCCTTGGATCGTATCGCCACGTTGATCGAACTCAGCCAGGATCAATCCATAGTCGAGTGGCTTTGCCAGCAAGCGGGCGGCTGCTTTCTGCGCAACCCTGAAAGCTCCTGCAAGCAGGGTTTTGAAGTCCTGCCCGCCACGCACGAAATCATCAGCCAGTTTTCCCAGATGCTGAGCATGATCTCCGTGGCGGCGCTCGATAACTCCATCAGCCCCAAGGAAGCCTCGGAAATCCGCGACTCATGGGACAAGCTCAAGAGTTACGCCGAAGGCTTCGTGCGCTGCTGCGAGGAGGGCGACTTCGACCAGATGCGCAAGATTCCCAAGCCTTCCGTGGGTCCGCAGCGTTTACTGCGCTGACGCAAAAATTTTCCGCTCGGACACAAGACCGTTGACAAATTCACACCTTTCACGGCGTATTGTGGCCGTTATGAAATTACTTTCACTCTGGTCTTCGATGATGATGATGATGATGGCTGCCATGGTTCTTCCCATGCATGCGGATGACACCCCTCTGGGCAAGGAAATGGAGTCGATCAACGATTCCTTTAAAGCTCTCTCGAAAGAAAAAGACCCCGCCAAAGGCGCGGCTCTGGCCCGCAAAGCGCAGGAAGGCATGCTGAAAGGTGCCACGATGGTGCCCGACATGATCCAGGATATGGTGCCCGATCCGAAGGAAAAGGAAAAAGCCATTGCCGATTACCGCCGTCTCATGGGCGAGGCATTTGTGGTGCTGTGCAAAATCGAAACCGCTTTCCTGGAAGGCAAGATGGATGAGGTCGCCAAACTGGTGGACGCAGCCAAAGCACTCAAAAAAGAAGGGCACAAAAAATACATCGAGGAGGAGTAAACATCTCTCGCGCACTCCCCTCACCCATCACGCTCCCCATCACCGGGGAGCGTTTTTTTTATGCTCCCATCGCTGTCACCAACACGAGAGAAAATGAGCCATTTTGTGATTTACAAGAATCCGCAGGCAGATTTGTAATGTCGCCCCTCTCACCACCGTAGTATCAAACAACATGACACATAGCGCACGTCTCACTCTCGGCCTACTGGCGACCACACTCTTTTCCCACGCCCAGGAGTTCCGCCCCCTGTTCAATGGCAAGGATCTGACCGGTTGGAAAGGTGCTGGCTACGACGTGGTCGATGGCACCATCATCTGCACTCCCAAAGGCAGCAACCTGATGACGGAAGAACGCTTCAGTCACTACATTCTCGATTTCGAGTTCCGCCTTCCGCCCGGTGGCAACAACGGCCTGGGGATCCACTATCCCGGCACCGGTGACGCCGCCTATGTCGGCATGGAATTGCAGATCCTCGATGACACGGCGGATAAATACAAGAGCCTGAAGGATTACCAATTCCACGGCTCCATTTACACCATGCTTCCTGCCAAAAAGGGTCACCTCAAGCCTGTGGGAGAGTGGAATCATGAGCGCGTGACCGTGCAGGGAAATTCCGTCAAAGTGGAACTCAATGGCACTGTCATCACGGAAGCAAATCTGGATGAACTGGAAAAACAGTTTCCCAAGCACCAGGGCGTCAAGCGCCGCTCGGGCCACATCAGTTGGTGCGGACACGGCGATCCCGTGGCATTCCGCAACATCAAAATCGCCGACCTCGCCCCCACCGCCGATACCGAAGCGCTGAAAAAACAAGGTTTCACTCCTCTCTTCGATGGCAAGTCTCTCGAAGCCTGGAAAGTGGAGCCCGGCAGTGAAGGCCACTGGGTGCCTCTCAACGGCGTGTTGAAGTACGACGGCAAAAGTGCCGCGAAGGTCAAAGACCTGTGGTCGGTCAAACCTTACGGCGACTTCACCATGGTGCTCGACTGGCGTTGGAACGGTGTGGGACCCGTCATGAACCGCCCCGTGATCAATGCCGAGGGCAACGAAACCGGCGAGACTCTGAAAGTGGAAGAACTCGATAGCGGCATCTACATGCGCGGCAACATCAATTCCCAAGTGAATCTTTGGAACTGGCCTGTGGGATCCGGAGAGGTCTATGGCTATCGCACCAACAAAGGCTTGCCAGCCCAAGTGCGCGCCGGTGTGACTCCCAAAGAAAAAGCCGACCGTCCCGTGGGCGAATGGAACCACATGGAAATCACCATGAAGGGTGACCTCCTCACCGTGGTGCTGAATGGGAAAAAAGTCATCGAAAACGCCCAACTCCCCGGAGTGAAGCCCACCGGACCCGTCGGCCTGCAACACCACGGCAGTTCCATCGATTTTGCCAACATCTGGATCAAGGAGCTGTAAGAGTCCGTCCTATCATACCAGGGCCGCGGATCACACCGTGATGCCCAGCCATCGACTCGCGGAACAGGAAAATCGCGGGTCGGGACAGTTCCACGCTCCGAGCTGCAAGGTCAATCACGACCGATAGACGCAGAGTGACACAACGCCAAGGCACTGGCAGGCATGGGAGATTTTTCTTGTGACAGTCATGATAGCCACTAGCGTTGCGGAAACACTAACTCTATGAACAAACATCTCACCAGCAGCATCGCATGCGTCACTGTGATCCTGCTGATGGGAGCCTCTGCGCTATCGGTGTGGACAGAGGTGGTTCGCGACTGGCTGCCGCCAGTGGATGGGCCTTACCAAACGGCAAACGCGTGTCGAAGGATTCTACACGGGCAAATGCCCGGACGTGATTTTGTTGTTTTTCACGGTCTGGGTATCAATTGGTATCATGCTCCGTTTTATGCGTGCTTGGGGGGAACCATTCGAGGCACGCTGGCCGCGTATTTTTCTGCCGGTGCCGTCATCATTCCTTTGACTTTGATCATGGCTGCAAGGCTAGGAGGTTTTGCATGGAGGGCTGCCATGATCGTTGGTTTGCTGATTACCAATGTGATGTTGGTGATACCGGGCCCCAGCTACACCGCGGTGATGCCCGGGGGGAATATGTTGGGCACGCGAATTTCCTTATCTCTCCTCCCCGTCCTGTTGGTGTTGTTTTTTTGTCAAAAGAAACGCCCGGTCTGGCAGGTGGTGATTGCAGTAGGCACAGCGATCGGTGTGGCTATGTCGATCAGCCAAGATCAGGGCACCTCGTTGTTGGCCGGTTCAGCGATGGCATTTCTCCTGGCGAGGGCGAGTTGGTCACAATGGAAAACCTGTCTCGCCGCGGGAGCGGGTGCTTTGCTCACAAGTGCATTTGTCTATCTCATCATGATCACACTGATGACGGGAGGCTCACCGCAGGAGTATTTGATATTTGCGTGGAAACGCATCCCTGAAAATCAATTTTGGCTCTACGGATCGCTTCTTTTTTTTGGCGAGTGGAAAGATTTGTGGAACATGAAGTATGTGATTGTTCCCCTTGCTGTTACGCTTTTTTTGTGGTCGGCAGCTCTGGTGATTCGTCGCATAGGCCGCAGGGATCGAGAGGATTCCAGCATGATCTTACCGTGGATGGGTTGGTATTCCGTGGCCAGTCTTCATCCTCTGTTGGGTTATCTGTCCGGTCATTACTTTGCCTCAGCCATGTATGCGGCATTGATCATGGCGGCATTTTCTATGCCCGCACTGTGGAATGTGCTGAAGGAGATGATCGGATCCAGGCTTGGTACGTGGACTCCTGTGGCTGGCTTGACCTTGGCCGTGTTGCTATGCGGTCTGGAATTCACAAAAAACTCTTTGCGCCAATGGATGGGGAAATCCTACGCCCCGCTCTCTGCGTGGGCATACTTGCCGGAATATGAAGCCCTCGTTGCCCAGGAAGACCCTAACGGATTTGGCCTCAGTGCCAGTCGGCAAGCAGAAGTAGTGAAGAACCTCACAGGACCCGGGCACAATGTTTGGTCCACCTTTTCAGGACAAGAGCGGGAGACATGCAACATCGTGCCCGAAGGTCGTCATGATTATTTGTTTTATGTGTTAGGCAATGAAGCTCGCTCAGAATACATCTCCGATTTTACTCGCAAACGGCCTGATTGGGTTCTGACGGCGCGACAAAGTTCCGGGCAGTTGGAACAGTGGATCAGTAAAATCTACTGGGACTGGTACAAGGAACTGGCTTTGCACTATGAACCTGCCTTGGTTCTCAATCAGGAACTGGTGTGGCGTAAACGCGAGGGCAGCGAACACAAATGGATCAGTGCCGCCGTACCATCACAGTCCGAAAGCGTGGATGGTCAGCAGACGATTTCTTTTACGGCGGATGTTGTCAGTGCACTGCCTCAATTGCATGAGGTATCGTTCCGTTATCGACTTTCCGCAGATCCCTTGCCTGTCGTTTCACGACGCTTGTGTCGCGTCATGGTCGGGCGCGATACGCCTCATCCTTGGTCACGGCAATCTCTGGAGGTGAGGCCCGGTGATGCTTGGATGGAGGCATCTATGCCAGTGATCACCAGGCCAGGAGAAAATGTGGTATTGCGCTTGGAAACCATTTCTCCGGCAGGCGCTCCTCGTCTGGAGGTAGCAGGAGTGCGTGTGGTCAAGCTCACCGGTTGCTCTGCTTTGACACCTGCGGCACTGGAAAGTGATGTCACTGCTCATGAGTTTTACCAACTTCTGAAAAAGAGCCACTAATCATTTCTCCTTTACCATCAGAGGTGGCGCGGCTATCAATCGGGCGTCGTGCAGTCTCTTCCGGTCGAACCTTCCCTTGATGCCTTTCTCACTTTGTCGAAGTCGGGAAATGTGATTCCCGTTTACACCCAGCTGGCGGCGGATTTTGAAACACCACTTTCCGCCTATCTGAAAATCCGCGACGGCGCTCACGCTTTTTTGTTAGAGAGTGCCGAAAGCACGGAAAAAGGCGGACGCTGGTCCATCGTCGGCAGCAAGCCGCGCAGCATCTTCACCGCGCACGGCAAAACGATCACGATCAAGCGCGACAGTCACGAGCAGACCATCGCGGTGGAAGACGACGTGCTCGCCGAACTGGAGCGCCAGATGTCCTGCTATCGCCCCGTCACCCACGGCGCGGTGCCGCCTTTTTCCGGTGGCATGCTCGGCTATCTCTCTTACGATGCGGTGCGACAGTTCGAGCCGACCATCGGCACGGCTCCGAACGATGACCTGCAAATCCCCGATGCGCTTTTTCTGTTAGCCGATACCTTGCTGGTCTTCGATCATCGACTCCGTCGTTTGCTGGTGATCGCGAATGCCTTCACCGACGAAGCCGCCTCCGCAGAAGAAGCCTATCACCAGGCGCGCGGTCGCGTCGCGGCGATGGTGGAAATTCTCAATCGTCCGCTTCACGTGCCCGCTCTGAACGGTCTCACGCCGCCGCAGAGCGCTCCGGCTCAGAGCAATACCACGCAGGAGCAGTTCGAGGAAAACGTGCGCAAAGGAAAAGAATACATCGCCGCCGGTGACGTGTTCCAATTCGTGCCGAGCCAGCGATTTGAAACACCGTTTCATGGTGCCGCTGTGGATCTCTACCGCGCACTGCGCCACGTCAACCCCTCGCCGTACATGTTTTTGTTAGAACTGGGCGACTTCGCGCTGGTCGGTAGCTCGCCGGAAGTGCATGTGCGTTCCATCAATGGCCGCATCGATATCCGGCCCATCGCCGGCACGCGTTGGAGAGGAAAAACGCCCGAGGAAGACGATGCCCTCGCTGCCGATCTGCTCAACGATCCGAAAGAGCGCGCCGAGCACCTCATGCTCATCGATCTCGCTCGCAACGACGTCGGCCGCATCGCCAAGCATGGTTCGGTGAAAGTCGATGACTTCATGATCATCGAGCGCTATTCGCACGTGATGCACATCGTTTCCAACGTCACCGGTACCCTCGATCCCTCGCACAGTGCCTACGATGTGCTGCGCGCGACCTTTCCCGCCGGAACCGTCAGTGGCGCGCCGAAGATCCGCGCGATGCAGATCATCAACGAACTGGAGCCCACCAAACGCTGCGCCTATGCCGGAGCGGTCGGCTATTTCGGCTTCGATGGCTCGCACGATTCCTGCATCACCCTGCGCACCTGTTTGTTGAAAAACGGCAAGGCCTACGTGCAAGCCGGTGCCGGTGTGGTGGCCGATTCCGATCCCACTTACGAGTATCAAGAAACCTGCAACAAAGCCCAGGGCATGCTCAAGGCCATCGCCCTCGCCAACACCCTATCTCCCTAATCCTGACCGCCATGTTGCTGATTATCGACAACTACGATTCCTTCACCTACAACCTCGTGCAGTATTTCGGCGAGCTCGGTGCGGACATGAAAATCATCCGCAACGACGCGATGGACCTCGCCCAGATCAAGGCGCTCAAGCCCTCGCGCATCTGCGTCTCTCCGGGCCCCTGTACGCCGAACGAAGCCGGGGTTTCCTGTGCCGTCATCGAGGCTCTCGGTGCGACCACGCCTATCCTCGGCGTCTGCCTCGGCCACCAAAGCATCGGCCAGGTCTATGGCGGTGACGTCGTTCGCGCCGAGCGCCTGATGCATGGCAAAACCTCGCCGATTCATCACAAAAGCACCAGCGTCTTCCGTGGTCTATCGAATCCCTTCGAAGCCACGCGCTACCACTCCCTCATCGTCAAACGCGAAACCCTACCGGATTGCCTCGATATCACAGCCTGGACCGAAGAAGGCGAAATCATGGGCCTGGCGCACAAAGAGTATCCCGTGCACGGCGTCCAGTTCCACCCCGAGTCGATCTTGACTCAGGAAGGAAAACAACTGCTGCAGAATTTCTTGGAAATCTAACCGTGGCGGAGGTGTCTCGCCTCCACCACGGCTAAGCACCATCCTTCACCTCCGACATCTATCGTCATGAAATTAGAATATCCCCCAAACATGGTTTGAGCGCAGTGCGCAGATTGGAGGCGATTAGGTGGTCGGTGATGCCGAATTGGCCGTTGATGTTCTTACTGACAGACCCGCCGCGCGTAAGCGTCCTACAATTCATCCCCTCGGCGCGACTCCGGTATAGCGTTGGGCAGCGGACATTCGATTTCGATGAAGTCAACGCTGGTGCATCGCTGGCGTGGTTTGTCGTTGGTGTGGACATGCGCGCATGGTAGCGGATTTCTCGCGGCGCGGTAGGAGGTGGATTTTGGGACGCTTACGGCCAACTTCGGAATATGTTCGGAATTTTGCCTAAAAACTAACACTAGCGGAAATGCCAGCTCGATACTCTATCTTCGCTCCTTCTCGAAAATCTGAACGCCAGTTGAGTCCCAAGCTCCAGTCATTCATAATTCGCCATTCAACACCTGTCCCAAGAAAGAGCGCATCATTTTCAATTCCGGGCGCCATCACATTCATGGGGCGACTACCATCTACAAAGCGGGCTCTGATGATGTTTTCATCATCATTCACTAGCGCCGCGAACCCCGCTACTCCGCTTATGGTAACTTCTGAGGAAACTTGCATTTCACCGCGTAAAGATATTTCCAAAAGTAACGAATGATACTTCTCATTGCTCACGGCTAGAGCAACGGGAGTGCCATTACTTAGAGCTTGTTCTGTGAAGTTATCCATGCTGCCAGCTACATAGCGCATGCCTAGTGATGGCGTCAGCAGGAAACGTTCATTGCTCCATGCCACAGATGATAAATTTAGGTTAATATCAAGTGCATCAGAAGTCACATCGGCAAAGCTCACATTTCCTTGCGTCCATCCGCCTACGCTAGGAGAGACGCTAGTGCGTGAACCATAAAAATCATAGCGACCATATGACAATGCCGCTGTAAGGCGAGTTTGTGATTGGGCGTGTAACTGCATTCTCCCAAATGCTCCCAGCGACCATCCGCTCGTATCTCCATCTAATAAATTGCCTGAAATGTTTCCTTCATTGCCGGCGAAGTAAGCTCCGAACTCAGTAGCTGGATTAACTTTTCCGCGCAATCCGCTTACGAATCCAGCACCAAACAAATCATAATTCGCAGCGTTAATCGAAGAATCTGCACCTACGCCAAAGGTATCAATCGCGGCGAAAAGCTCTAATGGTATGTGGGCAGAACTTGGCTCGATTGTTTCTTTGCCACTTTTGCTAGAACTGGCAACACGACTAATTGCAGGTGCTTCTAGAGCAGTCCGCTGATGGGTTCTTGTCGCATGAATAGCATAATCTCCCAGTGCGGCATAGCTTTCAGGTGAGAGACGGTTCAATACATCGCCGTTTAGCCCACCAGGTGAAAAGCTTGCGGCAAGCGAGTTGATGAGCGATACATTGCCATTCGCGATACCACTGCTAATATCGTATTTTCCGTTAGGTAATTGAGAAATATTGGTCGTCTGAGAATCTATCGCGTCATCATAGAGAGAAATCCAAACCGCTGTTTGATTAGGATTACTACCATACAGCGAGCCGCCAGCGGAGAGTTGTGGCAAGGCGAGTGACATGACTGTTCCATTGGTAGGATTAAACCACACGGCTCCATCGATGTTTTCCAACAGAGACGAATAATTTCCGGTATATTGATTTGCTTCGATAATCTGCACTGGCACAAACGGCGTCACTGGCAGACTCTGCAATAACGATAGTGTTCCGCCAAGATTCGCTGTGCCATTGACTTGAAGCAAACTAGTAATACCATCTCCCAAAGTGAAGGTGTTAATGCCGGTTGTTTGATTTGTAAAATTTCCCGTGATGTTAAGAGTGCCGGTCCGGGGAGAAATAGTAGCAGAATTTATCAAATTCCCCTGCCACGTTACTACTCCATTGCCTGATATATCAAGAATGGTGTAGTTCACGCCAGTGCCAGATGCCGTAATAGCAGGGTTTGCTAGCAAATCACCAGCAACAATTGTTGCGCCAGAAGTAATGGTAAGAATATTGATCGCTCCAAAAGTACCTGAATTAGTGACAGTTCCATCTGCTATGAGTGTATTCTGGCCGATGGCATTCCCAGTAATTGAAACATTTCCGCGAGTAGTAAATTCACCACCCAGCAAACTGCCTGCGACGGTTCCGCCATTGAGCGTGGCGGAAGTGACTGTCAGAGCCGCAGAGCCATTGAGGATACCGCTGCCATTTTGAGTGTAACTGCTGATGGTATCTGCGGAGTTCACGGTAAGAGTGCCGGCGTTTGTCACCACTGCATTCGCGGCTAGTCCACCATTTGCATCAATCAATGAAGCTCCTGAGTAAATCGAGATCGGAGTGTTCGTGGATGTGCCTGTGAGATTGAGTGTGCCAGCGGTCACATCGAGTGAACCACCACCCATGGAACCAGAGATGAGAACTTCTCCTGTGCTGATCGTATTTCCCAGCAAACTACCTGCGACGGTCCCGCCATTGAGCGTGGCGGAAGTGACTGTTAGAGCCGCAGAGCCATTGAGGATACCACTGCCATTTTGAGTGTAACTGCTGATGGTATCTGCGGAGTTCACGGTAAGAGTGCCGGCGTTTGTCACCACTGCATTCGCGGCTAGTCCACCATTTGCATCAATCAATGAAG
>ERZ1066127.930-NODE-930-length-12800-cov-11.086544_pt1 | contig 12800 bp, 10 predicted proteins | sample MGYA00382774_ERZ1066127 | MGnify/ENA primary metagenome ERZ1066127 (study PRJEB33369, sample SAMEA5778357) | biofilm metagenome | biome: Industrial cooling water; feature: Water cooling tower basin; material: Biofilm | place: United Arab Emirates | collected... | reverse complement strand
CCATTCCATCCGCCGGGGACTTTTTCGGTGGTGGCATTGGGCACTTCGAGCAGGAGTTTGCCGTCGGTATCGATCTTGCAGACGCGGCCTTTTTTCAACTGTGCGCCGTAAATCACGTCCTTGCCATTTTCCGAGCGCATGGCCATGGCGTGGAAGCCGACACATTCCGGGGCGATGGTTTTCACAAATTTGCCATCGGCTTCATAGACGATGATGGACATGTCGGCATCGGTGCTGAAATAGACTTTGCCATCGCTGCCACTGAGCACGCTGCCGTGGGTGGGGCCAAGGTTTTTGCCATCCGGCAGTTTGCCCCAGCCCGGCACGGTTTGAAAAGTCCAGGAACCGTTGCCCACCGTCACCGCATGGGGAATGTCTTTGCCGGGTTCGGTTTTGTGGTCAGGATGTGCGGATGCGAGCAAGCTCGTGGCCAGTAGTCCAATCAGAGGTAATTTCATGACAAACGCAATACGTCAGAAGTCTGCTGATTTGTCAATGACTGGCATAAGAAACGTTCCAGTGTGCACGCGGGACTTGCCAAGCGGGGTGATCTGCGTTAGACCCTGCCCGTCAACACAACTTTTATGCAAGGCACATCTTTCATCGGCTATTCACGCGGCGCCCACGTCGCTCCTTTTACCTCTGCGATCAATCCCGCCACCCGCGAAACGCTGGAGCCCGGCTATGCCGCGCCCAGCAACGAGGAGGTGGAAACCGCCATTCGCCTCGCCCACGAGGCATTTCCGGTCTATCGCCTGACCTCCGCCGCCACCCGCGCCGCGTTTTTGCGTCGCATCGCCACTGAGATCGAAGCCGTGGCTGACGATATCGCCGCCCGCGGTTGTGCGGAAACCGGCTTGCCGGAAGCTCGCTTGCGCGGCGAAACCGGCCGCACGGTCGGCCAACTGCGCCTTTTTGCCACCATGCTCGACGACGGTTCCTGGCTGGATGCCCGCATCGAGCACGCCATTCCTGACCGCGCGCCGATTCCCAAAGTGGACATCCGCTCGATGATGCGCCCGCTGGGACCCGTGGCGGTATTTTGCGCCTCGAATTTTCCGCTCGCCTACTCCGTCGCCGGTGGCGATTCGGCATCGGCGCTGGCCGTGGGCTGCCCGGTCATCGTGAAGGCGCACTCCTCACACCCCGGTACGGCGGAAATCGTCGCCGCGGCCGTGATCCGCGCGGCCCAGGCCTGCGGCATGCCGGAAGGCGTGTTTTCCGTGCTCTACGGCTCGGGTGTGACGGTCGGCGGTGCTTTGGTGAAACATCCTTCCATCAAGGCGGTGGGCTTTACCGGATCACACAAAGGTGGTCGCGCGCTGATGGACATGGCCGCCGCACGCCCCGAGCCCATCCCGGTCTATGCCGAAATGAGCTCGATCAATCCCGTTGTGTTTCTCCCCGAGGTCCTGACGCAGAAGTCTGATGCCCTCGCCGAGGCGTTTTTCCAATCGCTCACTCTGGGAGTTGGCCAATTTTGCACCAACCCCGGCATGGTCTTGATGCCCAAGGGCAGCGAAACGGCGTTCATCGCCGCGCTGCAAGAAAAGATCGCCCAAGCACCCGCCGGCGTGATGCTCAATGCCGGGATTTGCCAGGCCTACCAACACAGCACCGCCGCTGCCGCCGCGCAACCGGGCGTGACCCGCATCATCAGCGAGCAATCCGCCGCGGAGGGCTGTGGCCTGCCGCAGGTGTTGATCTGCGATGCCGCCACCTTCCTCGCGCACGATGAACTCACTGAGGAAATGTTTGGCCCCGCCAGCCTTATCATCACGGGCAGCGCGGAAGAATTGCTCGCCGTGGCCGAATCCCTGGAAGGTCAGCTCACCGCGTCCATTCACGGCACGGATGCCGATTTTGCCGCTGCCCACACGATGCTGGAAATCCTCGAACGCAAAGCCGGACGACTGATTTTCAACGGCTTCCCCACCGGCGTGGAAGTCTGCCACAGCATGGTGCACGGCGGCCCCTATCCGTCTACGTCCGATGGCCGCAGCACCAGCGTGGGCACCATGGCCGCCACCCGCTTCACCCGCGCCGTCGCCTGGCAAAACACACCGGATGCCTTGCTGCCGGATGAGCTGAAAGAAAGCAATCCACTCGGCATCCCGCGCATGGTGGACGGCAAACGCTGCTGATCCCGCTGATCTAACGCATTTCCGCCATGGCCGCACGCACGGCGCTCTGGATCTCGCCAACGGCGAAACAGGGCCCCGTGCCCGGCCCGCCGAAGAAGTGCGTTTCCAGCAACTTCAGGTCACCTCCGCTGATGATGAAGGTGGGATTGCCGCTATCGCCGACGATGAGATTGCGCCGATAAACCGGATCGATCTGCGGATGGTAGGCAAACGACACCATGCGCCCGTTCAGCGACTGCACCTGGTGGATGGAAACAGTTTTGGTCTGATCCGTGATCAACACCGCACGCCCTTGTTTCACCTCGGTGAGCGGTGCAAACTGATAGCGCTTGATGCCGCCGGGCACGGGCAGGTTGAGCTTGCCCACCGCCACATCCGCCATTGGTGCCAGCGAACGCACCGCCGTGATGTAGCGTTCCACCGGCTTGCCATCGCGATCATGAAACATCACTGGTACATCGCCGGGCCGGATGTAATGCGCCGCCATCACCACGAACTGATCATCGATCAGCGTGGCGGTGCGATTGTCATTCCACGAGACTCCCGTCATGTCGAGTGCGTAGGTCCAGTTGCGCTTCCACTTCGCCAACCCCTTGGGCTCGTAGTAAGTGAAGAGCTCGCCCTTTTCCGGCGAAGCAGGTAAAAGCCCAAGCTCGCCCTTGCTGAGATCACCCGTGGTCGAGCAACTGCTCAGCAGCAACAGGCTAGAAAAGACGATGTACAAGAGAAAGAGGGTGTGTTTCATGATGGCACACGCTACGCACCGACTGCTAATCCGGCAACGGTTTTTCCGGCGAAAGATCCGTTTTTTACATCAGGAGGAAAAGGCATCGAGCTCAGTTCAGAAAAAACTCTACAGATGAAATTTCTGCCATCCTGGCAAGATGATAGACAGATTGAAAACGAGGTTCGACAGGAACTGTCGCTTGCATTCAGCGGAAGGCGTGGCAAAATCAAAGCATGACCATCACACTGACAATGCCCGCATCCATGGAGCAAACCATGCCTCCTGACCGAGCAAAACTCCATTTCGCCATCGGCGCATTTGTGAGTGAGGAGGTTACGCTGGGCCAGGCCGCCGAGATCGCCGGTCTCTCTCAAGCGGAAATGATGACGGCACTGGCAGAGCGTCGCATTCCCCTTCATTACGACAGTCAGGATTTTGCAGAAGATCTCAAAACCATCGCTGTTTTATCGAAAAAAGCCCATCATGGTCATCATCAGTGATACTTCTCCACTTACTGCTCTGCTTCTTGTGGGGCAAGGTGAGCTGCTGACCTCGCTGTTTGATCGAGTGGTGATCCCTCCTGCGGTAGAGCGAGAACTGCTCCGAGCTCATACCATTTTGCCATCGTGGATTGAGGTGACAGCCCCAAAAGAATTGCCGATCAGCATTCTCGAAGCGGGCTTGGATGCGGGAGAAACCGAAGCCATCGCCTTAGCGATGGAACTTCACCCCGATACATTGTTGATGGATGAAAGGCTCGGGAGGCGCTTGGCGGTGAGGCACGGACTTCAGGTCACAGGCTTGCTTGGCCTGCTTGTGCTGGCGAAAAACACCGGGCGAATCAACGCCGTAGCTCCCTTGATTCGAGATCTGCAGGACAAGGGCAATTGCTGGTTCGGACATCAACTTCTGATCGAAGTCTGCACATCTGCGGGAGAGGTCTGGTCGTAACCTGACTTCATCGTTATGGCATCAAAAACACTTTCTCCCCTTGGCGAATTACGGCATCCATGCTAACCGTGGGCATGCCTGATTTGCCATTTCACTACCAAGACATTTACGCCACCGGACCCGATACCACCGAATACGAATTGCTGAGTAGCGACCACGTAAGCGTGGAACATTTCCAGGGCAAGGAGGTGCTGGTGGTGAAGCCGGAGGCACTGACATATCTTGCGAAAGAAGCCTTCAAGGCGATCAATTTCATGCTGCGCCCGGCCCACCTCGCGCAGGTGGCGGCCATTCTCGATGACCCCACCGCCACGGAAAACGATCGCATGGTCGCGCTGATGATGCTGCGCAACGCGGAGATTGCCTCCCACGGCATTCTGCCCTTCTGCCAGGACACCGGCACCGCCACCATCATCGGCAAAAAAGGCCAGCAGGTCTGGACCGGTTGCGACGATGCGGAAAAACTCTCGCAAGGTGTGCACGCCACCTACACCCAGGAAAATTTGCGCTATTCCCAAACCTCCGCCGTCACGATGTATGAGGAGGTCAACACCAAGACCAACCTGCCCGCCCAGATCGACCTCTACGCCACCGAAGGCGATGCCTACAAGTTTCTCTTCGTCAGCAAAGGCGGCGGCTCGGCGAACAAAACCTTTCTCTATCAGGAAACCAAAGCGCTGCTCAATCCGAAGCGCCTCGTCGAGTTCTGCATCGAAAAAATGCGCTCACTCGGCACCGCCGCCTGCCCGCCCTATCATCTCGTGTTTGTGATCGGCGGCACCTCGGCGGAGGCTTGTTTGAAGACCGTGAAACTCGCCTCGACCAAGTATCTCGATGCCCTGCCCACCACCGGCAATGCCCACGGCCAGGCCTTCCGTGATCTGGAGTTGGAGAAAGAATTGTTAGAGTGCGCGCGCAATATCGGCATCGGAGCGCAGTTTGGTGGCAAATACTTCGCGCTCGATGTCCGTGTCGTGCGCCTGCCGCGTCACGGTGCCTCCTGCCCGGTCGGCATCGGCGTTTCCTGCTCTGCGGACCGACAAGCCAAAGCGAAGATCACCAAGGACGGCATTTTCCTCGAAAAACTCGAAAAGAACCCCGGTCGCTTCATTCCGGAGGCCTATCGTGATTGGAAATTCAAGGGCGTGGAAATCAACCTCGACCTCGGCATGGAGCACACGCTCGCCACGCTCAGCAAGTATCCTGTCACCACTCCGCTGTCCCTCACCGGAACCATCATCGTCGCGCGCGACTCCGCGCACGCGAAGATGAAAGAATACCTCGAAGAACACGGCGAACTGCCCGACTACTTCAAAAACTATCCCATCTACTACGCCGGCCCCGCCAAGACGCCCGCAGGCATGGCGAGCGGCTCCTTCGGCCCCACCACCGCCGGGCGCATGGACTCTTACGTAGATCTGTTTCAATCGCACGGCGGCTCGATGGTCATGCTGGCCAAGGGCAATCGCTCGCAACAGGTCACCGATGCCTGCAAAAAACACGGCGGCTTCTACCTCGGCTCCGCCGGTGGCCCCGCTGCCCTGCTGGCGCAAAACCACATCCGCTCCCAGGAAGTCGTGGCCTATCCCGAGCTGGGCATGGAAGCAGTGTGGAAAATCACCGTAGAAAATTTTCCCGCCTTCATCCTCGTCGATAACAAAGGCAACGACTTCTTCCAAACCATCAACCAGTGCCCCGTCGGGCACTGATCGTGGCGGCGGCACCCTGCCGCCACACCCATGAAACGATCCCACCGTGGTCCGGCGCTTAGGATAGCGCCGCCACGAAGGGCAGACTCGCTGCGGCCACCGCTTGGCCGTGGCGTTTGGTCTTTTCGTCCGGCACCACCAGTTTGATCTTCAGTTCCGGAAACTCGGCGGCCAGGACTTTTTCCGCTTCGTGGATGATGATCTCACCGCCCTCACCGGAAGTAACGCGGCCGAGAATGAGGAGATTTTCGATGTCGTAGAAATCGGCGTAGTGCGCGATCGAATAGCCGAAGCAAATGCCGATGCTCTGGTAGATGTTCGCGGCGCGTTCATCGCCCGCTTTCATGGCTTTTTGCACCTCCACGAGCTGCTCGGGAAACGGCATCTTGCCGAAGTCAAAGCCCGCGGCCGGAGCGAGACGGGCGACGGCTTGTTGCGAAAAATACAGTGCGCCACAACCGCGATCGCCCGACCACTCATCGAGCGGGCCATTTTCCCGATAGTCCACCGGGGCAAAGGCCAGTTCGTTGAGCCATGGTTTGATGTGCCCGTGCGCATCCACATAGCCGACGGCCTCGGAAGTACCCATCGCCACGCCAAGCACGGAATTCGCCTGCAAGCCCATCGAGCCCGCAAGCGCCGTGACCTCACCATCGTTCACCACCTCAAACGGAATGCCGTTCCAGCGCTCTGTCTTCAGCGAATTAAAAATATGGCGCACGTGCTTCTCATAATCCTCGGCGCTCACCCCGCGAAACAGAGAGGATGCGCGGACTTGGTTGTCCATGATCACACCGGCGGAGCTGCCGCCGATGGCATCCACCCGGGGCAAATGGGCCGCGGCGCGGAGCAGGGAATCGTGAATGCCCTCGATGTGATAATTCGGATCGTTCTGGAAATACGGATCCCACACCACTTCCTCGGAAAACACCACCTCGCCGTCGATCACCGCCGCACACTTGCGATCGGAACCGCCGAGGTCGAAGCCGATGCGGCAGCCCTTGAGATTGCGCCCGAGGCTCATGGCATCGCCCTGTTCCGCGGGAAGATCCTCCCACGCCACAGCGGAGACGGTAATGGGCGAACCAAAAATTTTTGTGCCGATGAATTCGCGGTCAAATTTGCGTTCGCCATCCGCTGCATACTTGGCAGCGAGCATGGCCGCCACATCATCCGCTCCCGACACCGCGATGCGATTCCCGCCTTTCTGCCAGAGCAAGAACTTCACCAAACGCTCGATGTATTTTTCCGTGAGGGCAGTGTTTTCCGCGTCGGCTGGCAGTACACGACCGGTCCAACGGAAACAAGTGCCGTCCTCGCGGCTCAGCGCCAGAGCGATCTCCCGACCTTGCCCGGCGGCCTTGGCCTCGTAGGCGCGATTCCATAAAACGGCGGGGACAAACTGGGGGTCGAGAACAGGAGAAAACTGCGGAGAGATCGTGAATTGGCTCATGGTGCGCGGAAACAGTAACGCGCAATCTGTATTTTGGGAAGATACAAATTGCGCGTTCTGAGAATTTCAGAGGTTTGTGCTTATGATTCCTTTTTTTCGCTGACCACCTGGAAGTAGGGAGCCCAGGGTTCCTTGGAGTTGCTGTCCCATGGCAAACCGAGATTCTGGCGGAGATATTTCACCATGGCCTTGCGCACGCGGATTTCCTTGGTGTCCGATGTCATGCCGTAGTCCATCTTGAGGGCGGCCTTGGCTTCCTTGCTCAGAGCACTGTTCGGTTTCAACTTGAGAACCACAAAGGTGGACCAGTCGTCATCGCTGGGCGGCTCATCGACGTCTTTTTTCGACCACTTGCATTCTTCCATGCGTCCCAGCACGTAATCACGCCATTCGGAGTGTTCTGTGTCCCAGCAGCGGGCGTGCCAGCGGCTGCCATCCCAACCGAGCGCGCGCGGGAGCAAGGTGCGGGTTTTGCGCGAGGAGCTGTTGATGGACAGATACTTCACTTCCACGGCTTCCTTGCGCAGAAGTGCCATCACCAATACGCGAACGGCGCGGTCATTGACCACGCGCTGGGGCAGGTGGATCATGTCCACCAGATCGCTGGCGGCGGCAGGGGTGGACTCGGTGCGCATGGAGAGCGCGGCATGTCCGGGATTTTGACCCAGTAGCAAAGTCACAGCCTCGGCCAGATTGGGGCGATGCAGACGGCAGGTGAAACTCTCGCCGGCCTCGTAACGCTTGCGGTTGGGATGATAAATGACGCCGTTGCGGTTGAGTTCCAGAAAGCGCTGGATGTCACCACTGGCTTGGGCTGCGGAAATGCCAAAGCAGTCCAGCAGATCACCGCGACGCACCCAACCACGCCACCAAAGCAGCACTTCAATCATGCGGAGACGCTCGCGTGCCGCCCAATTTTCTTCATTCGTTAAATTGCCCATGAGGATATTTTTTAGTTCCGGCTGCATGTTGGCAGATTTACCCATTCATGTCATCCACATAATACACAAGCGTGTTTTTCGAGTGAGTCGTTTTTTTGTGGTAATAGTGATCTGCCGACACGCGTTGTGAATCCGATGGCCAAGACTGTGGAGCGCGCGATGGCGGGGCGGGGGAGTCGATCGTGCCAAAACAAAAAGCCGGCCTTCTTGCGAAGACCGGCTATTCGTGAATGAGCGGCGGATTACTTGGAATCGGCGACGAAGCTGGCCTGGGTGGCACCCTTGGCGATCTTCTTGCTCTTGATCCAGCTCATCTGGCCGCGCAGGCGCTCGCCCACTTTTTCGATGGGGTGAGCGGCTTCCGCTTTGCGGATGGCGTTGAAGTTTTTGTTGCCGCCGGCGAACTCCTGGGTCCACTCTTTGGCGAATTTGCCTGCCTCAATGGCCTTGAGCTGCTTGCGCATGCGCTCTTTGACGGACTTGTCGATGATCTTGGGACCCACGGTCACGTCACCGTATTCGGCAGTCTCGGAGATCGAGAAACGCATGCCGGCGATGCCTTGCTCGTTCATCAGGTCCACGATGAGTTTCAGTTCGTGCAAGCACTCGAAGTAGGCCATCTCCGGTTGGTAACCGGCTTCCACCAGCACCTCGAAACCGGCTTTCACCAGAGCGGAAGCACCGCCGCAGAGCACGCACTGCTCGCCGAACAGGTCGGTGACAGTTTCCTCGCGGAAGTTGGTTTCAAACACACCGGCACGGGTGCAACCGACGCCGCGAGCCCAGGCGAGAGCGGTTTCCTTGGCTTTGCCGGAGGCGTCGTTGTGCACGGCGATCAGGCCGGGAACACCCTTGCCATTGACGAATTGCGAGCGCACCGTGTGGCCGGGGCCTTTGGGAGCCACCATGATGACATCGATGTCTTTGGGTGGAGTGATCGTTTGGAAATGCACGGCGAAACCGTGCGAGAAGAGGAGGGTTTTGCCTTTGCTGAGGTTTTTCTCGATGTCTTTCTGATAGACGGAGGGAACCACGGTATCGGGTGTGGCGACGAAGATGACATCGGCTGCTTTGACAGCGTCAGCGGTTTCCATCACCTCGAAGCCGAGCTTCTTGGCAACGGCCCAGGACTTGGATTTTTTGTAAAGACCAATGATGACTTTCAAGCCGCTGTCCTTGAGGTTCAGGGCGTGGGCATGACCTTGGGAACCGAAGCCGATCACGGCAAGGGTCTTCTTTTTCAAGGGAGCAAGCGAGGCATCTTTGTTGGTATAAATTTTGGCAGCCATAATGATGTAATCGGGTGTCGGGATGGGCCGTCAACTCACGACAGGAGAAACGGCGGGCGCGCACACTGACAGGAAATGCTTCACCCGTCAAGAAAATGCTGCCATAGTTTTTGATACCGCTTTCGTCGGGAATGTGTCTTGGGAAGGACAGATCAATCCTCTTCGTCTTTCGCGCCCTTCACACGCACCTTGCCGCGGAGCTTTGCTTCGATGAAGGCATCGAGGTCGCCGTCCATAACGGGCTGGATATTGCCGGTTTCCTGACCGGTGCGGAGATCGACAATTTTCTGATAGGGCTGGAACACGTAGGAACGGATCTGATTGCCCCAGGAAACATCGCCTTTTTCGCCGTAGGCGCGCTCGGACTCGGCCTTTTGTTTGTCCTCCTCGATCTGAAAAAGTTTGGCTTTCAAGATCGCAAACGCCTGCTCCTTGTTCGCGCCTTGGGTTCGCGAGGCGGAGGAGCGGATGAGGATGCCGGTAGGCAAGTGGCGCAGGATCACGCAGGTTTCCACCTTGTTCACGTTCTGGCCGCCTTTGCCACCCGAACGCGTGGTTTGAATCTCGATGTCTTTCTCGTAGATCTCAATTTTGATCTCGTTCGAGATTTCCGGTGTGGCATCGATCGACGCAAAGGAGGTGTGACGTTTGCCGGCGGCATCAAAAGGCGAAATGCGCACGAGGCGATGCACGCCGCGCTCATTCTTCAAATATCCGTAAGCATACTCGCCGGTGATTTTGATGGTGGCGGATCGCAGACCGGCTTCGTCGCCGTCCTGCCAGTCGAGTGTCTCCACGGCGAAACCTTTGCGCTCGGCCCAGCGGGTGTACATGCGGTGCAGCATCTGGGCCCAATCGCAGGCCTCCGTGCCGCCCGCGCCTGCGGAAATCACGAGGTAGGCATTGCAGGAGTCGTTCGGTTGATTGAGCAAGGTGAGTAGCTCGAAGGAAGTGATGGCTTCATCGAGAGCATGAAACTCGGACAAGGCCTCACGGGCGGTGTCCAGGTCATCGAATTCTTTCGCCAGCGCGACTGCGGCATCGATGTTCTCCGCGCGGGATTCCAGCGACAAAAAGGTTTCGACCTTTTTTTTCATGCCACTGGCCTGGGCGTTGACTTCCCGTGCTTTGTCGGGGTTGTTCCAGAAATCTGGATTCGACATGGCGGTTTCAAGCTCCGCGATTTTGTTTTCAAGGGTAGGGATGTCAAAGATACCTCCTGAGCTTCGAGAGACGGCTACGGAGGCCGTCGGTATCGAGCGACAGGAGGTCGGCAGTTGGAAGTTCGGACATGGCGCGCGGAACGTGGCCGAAAGCTTCACGTTTGGCAAGAGGGAAATCGATGGTGATCGAATGTGAGGAGCATGATCGGAATGCCACCCGCGTGAACGCTAAAAAAACGCCCCTCCACGCGAAGTGGAAGGGCGTTTGCGGAGAGCTTGCTGTTAGATGAACTCGTTGAGGATGTTTTCCATCAGCTCCTGACGGCCGGAGCCGATGATAGGCTCGCCGTTGCCGAGGGCGTAGGCGCTGAGTTCCTCCAGCGAGGTTTGTTTCGCCTCGATCTTGGCACCGATGCCGCTGTCCCAGGATGAATAGCGTTTGGCGACGAACTCGGCGATGCGGCCATCGGCACGCAGTGCGGCGGCGGCTTTGAGGCCACGGGCGAAGGCGTCCATGCCGCCGATGTGGGCGTGGAAGAGATCCTCCGGCTCGTGGGATTCACGGCGGCGTTTCGCGTCGAAATTGAGGCCACCGGTGGTGAAACCGCCCATCTCCAGCACTTTTTGCATGATGCTGGTGGTGAGGTAGAGATCGGTGGGGAATTGGTCGGTGTCCCAGCCGATGAGTTCATCGCCTTGGTTAGCATCGATGGAGCCGAGCGCATCCGCCGCGATGGCGACGGTCATTTCGTGCAGCATCGTGTGACCGGCGAGCGTGGCGTGGTTGGTTTCCAGATTGAGCTTGAAGTGACCCATGAGTCCGTATTCGCGGAGGAAATTCAGGCACGCGGCGGAATCGGAATCGTATTGGTGCGTGGAGGGTTCGCGTGGTTTCGGCTCGATGTAGAATTGTCCGGTGAAGCCGATTTTTTTCGCGTAATCGACGGCCATGTGCAGCAGTGCGGCGAGGTGATCGAGTTCGCGTTTCATGTCGGTGTTCAGCAGCGTGGCATAGCCTTCGCGGCCACCCCAGAAGGTGTAGCCTTCACCACCGAGGGCGAGCGTGGCATCCATGGCGGCTTTGACCTGGGCTGCGCCGTAGGCGAACACATCGGCGCTGGGCGAAGTGCCGGCACCCTGGGCGTAGCGCGGGTGGGAGAACAGGCAGGCGGTGCCCCAGAGGAGTTTTTTGCCGTGGGCTTGTTGCAGGCCTTTGAGGTGAGCGGTGACTTTTTCCAAGGCGGCATTGGATTTCGCCAGGTCGTTCAGCTCGGGAGCGATGTCGCGGTCATGGAAGCAGTAGTAGTCGATGCCGGTTTTGTCGAGGAACTCGAAAAACACATCGGCGCGCTTGAGGGCGTTATCGACGGTGTCGGACTGGTCGTCCCAGGGCATCAGCGCGGTCGCGCCACCGAAAGGGTCGGAGAGACCATTGCGCATCACGTGCCAGTAGGCCGCGGCGAATCGCATGTGATCGCGCATGGTTTTGCCCTCGATGAGTTCATCGGGGTTGTAATGTTTGAATGAGAAAGGATTCTTGGACTTGGGTCCTTCGTAGCTGATTTTGGGGATATCGGGAAAAAATGCCATGCGCGATGGTTAGCAGTATGCAGAAGGGCGGGCAAGGGGAAATTCTCGGTGCTGACACGGAGTCTGCTGATGCGTGTATGAGCAGAAGAGTCATGCTGACTGACGTCCACGCTCCATTCTATGGTGCTAACTTTTTCACCAGCGGATGACACAACTTCATTTTCCCAGCCCACATCGGGTTGGTTGGATCAAAAAATGATTTGCCTCCCACCGTTACGGAACCGTCTTCCGCCACATCATAAATTTTCAGCTCTCCATCGATGCGCAAAACATAGGCTTTGCCCCCGGCGGCTTTGGCATCAAAGATATTTTTATCCGGAACTACGGGGTAAATCAGCAAGGGGATGCCGCCTTCGTCACTGGTGCTAAGTCCTGTATTATAAGTGATGCTGCACTCGCCCGCCTCCAAGGCCTTGCCTTTGTTCACTTGTTGATCCGCAGCAATCGCATTGATGGCGGGGAAAGGAAGGGAAAAGTGTGTTTCGGCATTCGGGTGCATGTAACCGCCGGCAATTAATAAGGCCAGAAATCGATTGCTGGAACCCTTGGCAAGATGATCGACGAGTTGACTGTCATCGACTTCTTTCACCGTATCCTCTGTGGGAAAGGTACCGTAATCAGCTTCAAAATCCATGAGTGACAAATAAAGCTGCAACATCCTGCTTCGCGCCTCCTGAACTGGGAATTTTGCTGTCGGACTCTTGGTTTCCTTGGCGCCCTTTTCAGGCTCGGATTGAGCTCGGGCCAACGGCGTGAATGTCAGAAAGCTGAATAGGAAAAATCCAAATGTTTTGACTGCGATGTATTTCAGTTTCATGCTTGCTCTTTCTATC
>ERZ1066127.927-NODE-927-length-12834-cov-11.341498_pt1 | contig 12834 bp, 7 predicted proteins | sample MGYA00382774_ERZ1066127 | MGnify/ENA primary metagenome ERZ1066127 (study PRJEB33369, sample SAMEA5778357) | biofilm metagenome | biome: Industrial cooling water; feature: Water cooling tower basin; material: Biofilm | place: United Arab Emirates | collected... | reverse complement strand
CTCAAGGTGCCGGATGATCTCAAGCTGCAAGCGTATTTTGAAATGCTGTGCTACGATTCCTCGACCGACTCCGGCAACATGGGAGCCTGCTTGCAAACAGGCGAGGAGGTGGTGGAGATCAAGATCGGAGCCATCGATGTGCCGCTGGACTGGATCAGCCCGGACCTGCGCGGCACTTTCAATGCGTGGTTCAGCATGAAAAACATCCCGGCACAAAATGGCAACCCGCCCAGCGTGCTGCCGAAGGGCTTCGGGCTTGGCTTGATCGTCGATGGTGAAATCGATTTCCAAAGTTTCAAAATCCAAGGCTTTCATGCCACGGGTGCGGTGGGCTCCTCGGAGAACTACCTCGGCGCCGGGGCACGCTTCCTGGTCTCCAACTATGAGGCGGCGGGCGGTGTGTTTTTCGGAAGAACCTGTTCCATCACCCCGCTCTTGCAGGTCGATCCGGATGCCGCGAGTGTGTTAGGTCAGCCGCCCTTCACCGGGGCCTACGTCTATGGTGAGGTGTGGATCCCGATCTCGGAGGTGGTGCTCGGCATTCCTGCGAGCTGCCTGTTTCGCATCTCCGCCGGCGTGGGGGCCGGTGCGTTTTTCTTCACCGAGGGTCCCACCTTTGGCGGCAAAATGCTGCTGGGGGTGAGCGGGGAGGCTCTTTGCATCGTCTCAATTCGCGGCGAAGTCGCTCTCGTGGGCGTGGTCAGCGATGGCAGCCTGCGGTTCACCGGTCGCGGCACGCTCACCGGCAAGGCCGGCTACTGTCCCTTCTGTGTCAAGTTCCGCGAGAGTGCCAAGGTCACCTATCAAAACGGCTCCTGGAGCGTCGATTTCTAACATTTCATCCCCCGATCCCGCATGAAAGTCATTTTCCACACACTGGCCGCCATTTGCCTCACCATCGCAACTGCCACCGCCTCGGAGAAACTGCTCACCACCGTGGGCACCACCATCCGCAAGGAGGGCAAGAACCACGCCTACATTTTGTGGCAGCCTGACGATGCCTCCGCCACCTTCGGCCGGCTCTTCGCCATCTACCGCAAATCCGGTGATGCGTCTTCCACCGCGCCATTCACCCGCCTCGGCATCCAGACCTTGCAGACCTCGCCTAACACCATCCGCGCGATGTTGGAACTGGGCAGCCATGTGGACCTGGCCCACGCCGGTGCCCCGGTCCGCATCGATGGCCTCTATCGGGAAATCACCTACCGCGCGGATCAAGCCCCGGCACAACCCGCCCAACCGAATCTGGATGCCGCCGGTAAACTCGCCTTCATTCTCCAGTCCGCCGTCACGGACTCCCGCACGCTGTCGCGCTTGTTTTTCCTCGGTCGCGCCCACCCCGGCGTGATGATGGCGCTTGGTCACTCATACCACGCCAACGTGCCCGACGGCATTCATACCTTTGAAGTGCGCGAGGTGGATACGCTGGACAAGGACATCCGCGTCGTGGGTCGAGTCACGCTGGACACCGCGAACCCCATCGCCCTCCAGGCACCCGCCTCACCGGTGCAGGTGTTCCATCCGGTGGCAGCCGGGTCTTATCTGAGCATCAATCCCAAGGATCACCTCAACGCCCGCCTGCGCTGGGGCGTGCCCGAGGCACTGCGCACACAAATGCCGCACACCTTCGGCTTCGATCTCTTTCGCGTGAAAAAAGCCACTGCCGAGGCACTTGGCTGGGACCAATCACCACCCTCGCCCAAGAACATGCTCGCGGCGCTATCCGACACCCTGCCCACAGATCCCAACCCTGAAATTTCCCGCGTCAACGAGCTGCCCATCCTCCCCGCGGATTTGCTATCGCTCGAAGAAGCGGCGGATCAAAATGACACCACCCGCATCGACATCGCCGATGATGGCATCTGGTATCAAGGTCCGGAGGGCAAGCCCCTGCGTCGCCCTTACGCCGATGGGGAAGCTTTTTACTACTTTGTCGCCGCGCGCGGCATCACCGGAGCGCCGGGAGAAATTTCAGCCGGCACACTGGTCTTCATGTGCGATCGACTGCCGCCGAATCCACCGGTGGTCGAAGCCGTGACATCACAATTCGTCTCCCCTGCCGATGCCGCGCAATGGCAGGCACAAGGCCAGGGCGGAAGCCAATATCTTCAGGTAAAAATCCGCCAACTGCCCTCGGCTCCGTTGGCGGAATCGGCCAAGGGCTACTACGTCTATCGCTGGTCCACGGCGCAGTCGTATTTGGAAAATCTCGGCAACCCGTTGATCAATCGCATCGGCTACATCGCCCATCAACCCGGCCAAACATTTGTCACCTTCAACGACAACGGAGCCGGATCCCCCACCCTCGTCACCCATGCCGATCGCTCGGTGTGGTACACCGTGCGCGCCGTGGGTCAATCCGCCTGCCAAGGTGATACCCTCAGCAGCCACAGCAGTCCGAAGCCCGGATTCTTGCGCGACTTGAAAGCACCCAATGGAGTGACGGGAGATTTCCTCATTTGCCGCCAATTGCCCAGCGCCACATTCACAGGCCGCGAGGGAGGAAAAGACAACCTTTTCTCCGGCATCATCATCGAACCCACCCGTCTCAGTGCCAACGTCGCCGCGGCGGATATCGAGGTGGCCTTGCTGGACAAGGACTTCAACTATCAGATCGTCCACAACGCCCGTTACCAATACCAGACGGCGAACACTCTCACGATCAACCTGCCCTACGCGGAGCCTGTGGGGAAATCCAACGCCATGCGCCTCACGGTGCGCGCGGTTGCCGCCAATGGCATGATTTCCACCCCGGCCGTGACATTTCCCGGCGTGGAGAACAACGCGCCACCCTATGCCATTTTCAGGTTCAATCTCAATACCACACAAAATTGCCGCAACATTTCCACCGTTCCCGATAGCCGCCCGTTCCACGAGGTCACACTTGTGGGCAGCACCGTGCTGCCCATCAACGGCGTCATCTCTTTCCCGACGGATCAGGGCGTCGCCGAGTGGCGGGTCTATCGACGAGTCGGTCTGGATGGCCCGCTCACCCTCATCGCCAAGGCCGAGGGCAAACAAATCCCCAATCCCGGCACTTGGCAGGACGGCGCGCTGCCAGCGGCGAACGGTACCCGGGTTTGCTACTACGGTCAGATTCTCGACGAAAATGCCAATCCGGGACCACTCGTGCCCCTCGGCTGCACCGAGCTGCTCAGTGCCAACCTACCCACGCCCATGCTGTCACAGCCGAAAGTGGCCGCAGCGCCCGATGACCACATGGCTGTGGCACTCGAATGGTTCTGCGATCCCGTGGGAGTGGAGCGCTTTGAAATCCTGATCGCCACCGATGGCAATGGCGCACCTGCCCCGGCCTCCGGTCTCTCGGATCTGCTCTCACCCGTGGCCGTGAAAATCCCGAACAGCAACCAGCAGGAACTTTCCTTTTACCGCTTCCAAACATCGCGGGTCCCCGGTGCAATCATCGGCAACGGTCCGTCCTACAAACTCACCATCACCCTGCCCGCGGACCAAAGCTATCACTTCGCCGTGCTGGCCTGTGGCCCCGGAGAGCCGGGCCTGCGCACCAGCGGCCCCACCAGCAATGTCGTGGCTACCCGTTGGCTTGTCGAGCCCACCGGCCCGCAGCCCGTCATCCCTTGGCCCGCGCGCCCGCTGCCGCCCCCCTTCGATCACCGTCTGCCCATCGAGACCTATGCGCTGGGCGAGGGACCGCTGTGGCCCGTCATTCTCCCCACCGATTTCGGCGTGCCCACGCACATTCTGGTGGGTGCCACACTGCACGAAATGATCTCCAACTCCAACGGCAGTGAAAGCACCCTCGCCTCGCCGAAATCACCGGAACACTATCTCTTCCAAACACGCACCAACCGCGATGAAGCTGGATCGCTCACAAATCTGATGCCCTTCATGCTGTTCCGCTATCAGGAACCGTCAGCGCTGTTTCCGCAAGCGCGGGCCAATATCGTGCAGTGCACGCCCCTCATCGATCGCATTTCCTGGCGCTACGATGACAAAGCCGTGCCACCTGCTTATGTCATCCGCGACCCTTACCTCCAGTTTTTCCCTTATGACAAGAAAAACAACCTGCCATTCGCCCTGCCGGTGTCCGGGCAGTGGAACGATGCCACCACCCCTGTCACCAGCAATCTCCTGAACCCGCAGCCGCCTTATCTGGAAAACACCACAGGCTTGATCTTGCTGCGCGATTTGCTGCCCATCACGCAGGGCGCGAAATACCGCCACATCATCGTTCAATACGACTCCAAAGGAGAAATCCGCCGCGTCATTCCGCTCAACCCCATCCAACATTGAGCCCGCCACCTTTTCACCCCCGCTCTCATCCCCAACAACACACCATCATGAGAATCACGGCACTCCTTTTCCTCGCCGCGGCCTTGCCCCTCATCGCCAGGCCCACCACCAAGCTCGCCGCCGAGTGGTATGTCCCTTTCGATAGTTCATCCAAACAATTCGCCCTCATCGATGAAGCCACCGGTGTGACCCGCATCGCCTTCATGGGCAGCGATGGCAACCTCGACTGGACCCACAATATCCCCACCGGCCTGCCTCTCGTCAGCGATACCACCAGTTCGCTCTACGGCCCCAACGGCGAAGTATTGGCGCTCAGCTCCAGCACCAGCAATCGCGTCGTGCTCCTCGATTGCCAGACCGCTGCACCGTATCCGCGCCTCACACCTGCCATGACTGGCACTGGCCCCTCGGGCGTGGCGTCGATCGGCACCAGTGGCTCACGCGAGCTGCTCATTGCCTTTTCCGAAAATGGCAGTCAACCCGGCAGCTTGGAAACGCGCAACAATCCCGGCACCACACTCGCCCTCGTCGCGCAGTCGAACCATCCCACGAATCAATTCCGCCGTCTGCAACCTCTGGCCGCTCCCGGAAGCAGCAGCACCATCGCGCTTTACTCGGAAACGTTCGGCTCGGATACGCGTTGCGGCCTGATCACACGCAGCGGTGCCTCTCACACGGCCAACCAAAAAGCCACGTTCACCGGCCGTGTGGAGTTCACCACCTTCATCCAGAGCCTGCATTTCCCCACGCGGCCCTACGTTCTCGGCTACCGCAGTAATGCCACAACCGCACAGCTCATTCATTTCTCCACACCCCTGACCACCGCCAGCACACTCACCAGCAATCTCGTCACCTTCCCGTATCCGGTTGCCACCATCCTGCCCATCCTCGGGACCGCAGGGCCGCTGACCGAGGGCTTCATCGCCATCGCACAAAACGGCACACAAGCCCGCGCCTATCGCATCAACGCCGCAGGCACCGGCATCGAGGAAACCGGCCAGAACATCACACCGGAATCCGGCACCTTCCTCTCCGGCATCGCCGTGCTCGATGGCATAGGCATGGTCAAGCTCAGCTCCACCACCGCCGGTGGCACCACCACCACCTTCCACGCCTATGTGTGGGATGGCGGGCAGTGGGTCCAGACTTCCCGTGGCTCGCTACCCGCCATCTCCGCCGCCTTGTCCTCACCCGCCTCTCTGCTTTTCTATAGTGAGGACCCGGCGAAAAACAATGACGCCAAATTGTTAGGCATCCAGTCGCTGCCCGATTGGACGCGACTCCCCAGCTACCCGAATGCCATGCCCACCACCGTCGTGCGCGAGGCGTTCACCAACGCCACCAGCGGACTCACCAGCAACGGCACCGCTCCGGTCTCACCGCCCACCGGCACGAACTACGTCATCGCCAATCAAGCCGAACCCGCACTCAGCATCGCCGCCATCGGCGGAATGGAAGCCGCATTTTCTCCCACACTCCTCCTCGATCCACCCTCCGGCCATTACAGCGAACCGTTCCAGGTCGTGGCCACCTACGACACCGAGCGTTACCTACTCCGCTACCGCCGCGATGGCGGGGACTGGATCCCCTACGCAAACACCACCGCCATCACAGTGGCATGGGATAGCACGTTGCAATTCACCCTCGCCTCGATCCACGATGGCAGGCAAGGCCCCATCGTCTCACGCACCTACACCCTGCCCTTGGCGGACATTCTGGAGGTCGATTCCGACAAAGACGGCGTCCCTGATTTCGTGGAATGGGAAAAAGGCCTCAACCCCTTCGGCGGAGCTGATTCGGATGGCGATGGCTTTTCCGACCTCGACGAGATTCTTCAAAACACCCGACCGAACGATCCCACGAGCGTCCCTGCATCGTCACTGGCCGTTTCAACCGGTGGCGGCATCGCCCTTGCTGTTCTCGCCACCGATGGCGACCTGCGCCCTATCGCCAACAACGAGGAAATCATCGCCCGCGCCGTGGACGGCACCCTCATCGCCCGCGCCAAAGTCGATGACCTCAGCACCGCCCTGCCCGGTGGAGCCACGCGCGCCGCTCTGCTCAGGGCCGCCATCAGCCCGCCCACCCGTGAGATCATTGCTCTGCACAGCCCCCTGTATTTCAACAACCACGTCAACGCACAGCGCAGCGGACGTGAAATCATCGGCCACGTTCCCGCCGATCCCGCGCCCACCATTTCACCGAGTTTCACCTACACGCCCGGCATGACCTTATCACAGGCGGCTACCGCTTGGCGTAACGCTGCAGTTTCCGCCGCCGAAAACATGCCCGCCGCCGCCGGACTCACCACCATGCAGCCCGCCGATACTGCGGTCTCCATTTTGTTAGAGCAACTCATGCACCAGGCCATCGCCACGTTGCGTCCGCCTGCCACCCCCGCACCTGCCCTCACTTCGTTCACCGCTTTTCCCTCGCGGGATGCCGATGTGGAGCGCAGCGCCCCCACCGTGGAGGACCGCGCCGCGCTGCTTAACGCGGGCTACAGCCATCGCCTCGCGCTAGCACTCGCCAGCCAAGCCCGCGCCTCCATGGCTCCACTGGCGAACAACTACTACGCCATCCACCACATCTCCTCCGCCACCAATCCCGGCATGATGCTCCCACTCGATGCACTACGCGTCGTCCTCCGTGGCGGCACTCCACCTGCGGGCTATGCGGGTTCCGCCAGCGCCAGTGCCATCGATACCGCGCGCAATGCCTACAACGCGGCCCTCGCCCAATCTGCCAGCAGCTATCGGCCCTATGCCACCTGGCTCGTGGAAATTTCCGCCGCCCCCGCCCCCAAGGGCGTCTATCTGCGGGTCAATGACGCCACGCAGGTCGCCCTGCTGCACCCCGATGGTGAGCGCTTCCAACTCCAACAAGGTCTGGGCCTCGCCCCCGGCACACGCTTCAGCGTCAGCGGCTTCATCGATACCGCGCCCGTCACCGGACTCGCCACCATGGAAGTCACGGCTGCCGTGATTAGCTTCCAACCTGCCGCCACCGATCAGGATCAGGATGGCAACCTCCTTGATGATGAGTGGGAAAAATTCTTCTTCGGCAGCAAAGGTCAAAACCCCTTCGCCACACCGCACGGTGGCTCACACAGCCTGCTCCAGTTTTTCCTGTCGGGCACGGATCCGCGCAGCGGCAAGTTCCCCGCCGAGGCTGCCGTGGACCTGCGCCCCACGGCACCCGCCATCCAGTCCAATCCCGGCCCCGGCGGCTTCGTCATCGACTTCGTTTTCCCCGCCGCTTATCAGGATCGCTTCGACTTTGTGTTAGAGCGCTCCACCACCCTCGCCCCCGGCTCATGGCTCGCCGTGCCCGGCATTCCCATCACCCCCATGGATGACGACCAACTTCGCGCCACCATCCCCCCCGCCGAGGCCCCCGCCGGCCAAGCCTTCTACCGCATCACGCTGCGCCTGAAAGCTCCGTGAGTTTATTTTCCCCCGCCTTGCAGTGGAGCAAATACCCCGGTGGCTGCCTTAACGGAAATCTTTTGATTCTTCGCATAAGCGGCGGCGGCAGCACTGCGAATCTCGGCAGGCGTTCCGCCCGTGCGCCATGCTTCCCATGTCGAATCTAACAAGAAAGAACCAGGATACATCAATTGCTGGGTCATCAGCAGCGGCTTGCAACCAGCGGCACGCAGCCGGTTGCCGAAATACTTTTCGCTCATGCAGCACAGCACCATCACTTCGGTATCGTTGCCCTCCGTCTTTTTCGGTGCATCCAACGCGAAATCCATCAAACCATTGTGACCGATGAACGCCACGCCATCGAATTGATTCGAGCACGCCGCCGCCTCAAAATCGATGAGACATTGCCGCATGTCCGCGCCCCGATACGCCGAGGCCACCATCTCCAGGTCTCCCTCGACATGTCGCACCGTCATGCGGCGGAGAATTGTCGCGGAAACATTCTTCTCTGTGGACACCACCTTCCACCGCCGACTCTGCCGGAACCATGAGCCGAAGCCATCCGAGCATCCCCAATACAAGTTCGCATCCGGATCATTGCCGTTGCCGATTTTTTCCCCCACCGGCGCGATCCCCTGCGTCTTGTTATCGCACAGGGCAATGAATACCCGCACCTGTTTCGGCGCGGCGTCCACCATCAGCGGGCACATCATCGCCAGGAGAAAGATCATCGTTTTCATCGGTTTGTTCAGTTTCTTGTGTTGTTTCCGCCCATGCGCGCAGATCGGGCAGTTCTTCAAGAATGAGGGAGGGAATCGGGCTGACTCCTCTTGGGCATCGCATCCAGCTTGGACTGCAGGGCGACAGGAGTCCACCCAGAAATCACCAATCCCCACGCCAATCCCAGACAAGCCAGCGTGAATGCAACGCGTTGCCGTGGGGAGTATCGCCCCGCACCTCGCATCGCCATGATCCAGGCCACGAGCACCGCGATCGTGGAAACAATCCCCAAAGCGAACGACACGGCGGGAAGCCAAGGTGACAGCGTCCAGCGGAACACATGTTCCCCGCCGCGCCAGATCGTCACCGAAACGAACACAGTCCAGCAGATGCTGTTGATCACCAGATAATGCGCCGCACATACCAGCACCATGCCCTCAGTCATCGGTTTCGATCGCGAAAAAGACAACAGCAGAAAGAACGACACCATGAGCAGGAGCGACAGCAGTTGGGGAAATGTCAACATCCACGGCATAAGAGAAATCCTTCCTAGGGCATCCAGCGTTTCCTGCAAAGCACCAATTCCTGCGGCACCGGCGGATGCAAGACCTATGCTCCAATGATGTTGGATCAGCTCACGGCTGCGCCCGCGTGTGCTTCGCGGTCCTGGAAGGCGCGAAAGATTTTGAGTTGGCCGTAGCTGAGGCGGCCCTCGAGGTGTTCGTGGATGGGCTTGAGGGCTTCTTCGGTGTAGCCATCAAAGGCGGCGTGCATTTCCTGTTCCTCGGCGGCGGTGTAGAAGGCGCGGGGATCGATGTCCTCGCCGTTCGCAATGGCGATGGCGAGGTGGCCCTCGATGGTGGAGGGGGTGAGTTTGCGCTCGGAGGCGATTTGTTCGACGGATTTTCCGGCACGCCAGAGTTCGAGCGTGACGTGGGCGGTAGGGTTGGCGGCGGGCTTGGGAAGTGGCGCGGTGGAGAGGGAGAGAGGGGGGAATTTCCGTGGGGCATGGGTCGTCAGCCAATCGCGGATGAGACGGAGGAAGCCGGGGCCGTAGTCGATGAGCTTGCGCTCGCCCACACCGGGGATGGCGAGGAAGGCGGCGTCATTGGTGGGATAGCTGCGAGCCATGTGGCGGAGTGCCACATCGGAAAATACGACGTAGGGCGGCACGCTGGCGGCATCGGCGACTTGTTTGCGGTGGGCGCGGAGGGCATCGAAGAGTTCGGCATCGCACTCGATCTCGCCGGCGCGAGGGCGGGCGGCGGGTTTATCAATCGCCATGAGGCGGGTGAGGGAAACGGGGGTGCGCTCGCGCAGGATGCTCATGCCCGTGGCAGTGATGGTGGCGGTGGGGTAGGTGCCGCTATCGATGGCGATCAAACCTTTGCGCGCGAGTTGGCGGGCGATTTCCGTCCATTTCGCGGCGGAGTGCTCCTTGCCGATGCCGTAGGTGGTGAGTTGGTCGTGGCGGCGGGCGAGCAATTTTTCCGAGCGCGAACCGGTGAGGATGTCCGCGAGGTAGCGCAGGCCCACGGGCGGGCTGCCGCTTTGTTTCACGCGGAGGATGCAACTGAGGATTTTTTGCGTTTCGGTGGTGGCATCCCATGTTTCGCGCGGGGCGAGGCAGTTATCGCAGCCGCCGCAGTTTTCCTCGTGCCATGTTTCGCCGAAGTAGCCTAACAGATTGACGCGGCGACAGGCATCGATCTCGGCGAAGTCGGCCATTTGTTCGAGCTGGAGGCGGGCGTGATCGCGGGCCTCGGTCTCGGTGATTTCATCGATGAAGCGCAGTTGTTTGGTGATGTCGCCACGGGAAAAGAGCAGCAGGCAATCGGCGGGCAGGCCGTCGCGACCGGCTCGGCCGGTTTCCTGGTAGTAGCCCTCGATGTTTTTCGGCAGGTCGGCATGGATGACGAAGCGGACGTCGGGCTTATTGATGCCCATGCCGAAGGCGACCGTGGCACAAACGACGCGGACTTCATCGCGAAGGAAGGCTTCCTGGTTGCGGGCGCGTTCGTCGGCCTCGAGCCCGGCGTGGTAGCAGACGGCGGCGATGCCGGACTGGCGCAGGGTGGCGGCGAGCTCCTCGCTGCGTTTGCGCGATTGGGCATAGACGATGCCGGAATCCTGCCCACGGCTGCGGATGTATTCCACGACGCGGCTGGCGGCGTCTTGTTTCGGCTCGACGTGGTAGTTCAGGTTCGGGCGATTGAAGCTGGCGACGAAAATGGCGGGCTGGTGCAGGCCGAGCTGGGTGACGATGTCCTCGCGCACACGCGGCGTGGCGGTGGCGGTGAGAGCGATGGCGGGTACCTGCGGCAAGGCGGCTCGCAGCTCGCGCAGGCGGCGGTATTCCGGGCGGAAATCGTGGCCCCATTCGCTGATGCAGTGCGCCTCATCGATGGCGAGCGCGGTGACGTTCCAGCTTTTCACAATGGCGAGGAAATCGCCCGACATCAGGCGTTCGGGGGCGAGATAGACGAGCTTGGTGGTACCGCTGCGGATGGCATCGAGGCGACGGCGGTTTTCCTGCGGATCGAGTGTGGAGTTGAGAAACGTGGCCTTCACGCCTGAGGCGGTGAGTTGATCGACCTGATCTTTCATGAGCGCGATCAGCGGTGAAACGACCAAGGTCACGCCGGTGCGGGCGAGCGCGGGGAGCTGGTAGCACAGGCTTTTTCCGGCACCGGTGGGCAGGATGGCGAGCACGTCGCGGTTGGCGAGAGCGGCTTCCATGATTTCCTGTTGCAGCGGGCGGAAGGTATCATAGCCAAAGTGGGTTTTGAGGAGCTGGGGGAGTGTGGGCGACATGGTCATGGGAGAGAGGATGCAAAATTTTGATAGGTGTTCAAGTGAATATCTTCGGGGAAGAGATTTTTTTGATCTTTTTAGAGACAAGCCGAGGGTTTGATGGCATTTTTTCTATGGATGGCAGAAGCAACGGCAGAAACATGGCAACAGTGGTTCGATGAAAACGGACCTCGTCTGCTGCTGTTCGCCCGCGGCTGGAGTACCACGCGTGAAGGCGCGGAAGATCTGGTGCAGGAAACCATGCTGCGCATGTGGCATTATCAGGCCGAGCGTGGTGGTCATCCTCCCGACTTGGCACTGGCTTTTTCCACCATACGCTTTTGCGGATTGAACCAGAAACGCACGGATACACGCCGCAAGAAACGCGAGGAGTCGATCATTTACCTCAACGACTTCGAGGACGTCTGGCTTGATCCGGCACTGGAAGATGACGAGGAGGCGATTTTGCTTCGTGAGGCCGTGCAACGGCTCGCACCCAAGCTCCGCGATGTGATCACCATGAAGATTTGGGGCAATCTCACCTTTCAGGAAATCGCCCAGGCCTTGGGCATCCCCGCGAATACCTGCGCCTCGCGCTATCGCTACGCGCTGCAACAGCTCGCTGAAGAACTTCAAACGGTCAAGGAGGCACGCCATGAAATCGCCTGAAGAAATCGAACGCTCCCTCAAACGCCTGGTGCCTCCGCCGTTGAGCGAAAAGGCACACGCGGACGTGAGCGCGATGTTGGCCTCCCTCGCGGCGGAGTCGGCGGCTTCCGCCACCCACGCTACGGCGGCAAGTTCGCTCGCACGCCCCTGGTTAAGCCGTCTTCCCGCTTCCATCGCCGCCGCACTGGTGATCGGCCTCGTTACCACAGCCGTGTGGATCACCATGGCCAAAGATCCGCAGCCAGCACTGATGACTCAATCACCTGCCAAGGCTCCGCTTGTCGCGGAAACGGAAACGGCTCCGGTATTGATCGATCGCATGTCAGTAACCGATGGCATCACCGTGGAGGGCACATTGACCGCGGCTGATGGCAGTGTGGTCCACGAGGTCAAACGCCGGGTGCAAACCCGCGAACGCTACCGCGATGCCAAAAAAGGCTATCTCATCACCATTTCCGAGACCCGCGACGAAAAACTCTACACCCCGAAAAAAGGCTTCTGAGTTGTCATGAGAAACACTCTCCAACGACGCGTCCTCCCGTGCCTCACGGCACTGGCAGCCATGGCGGTGACCTGGGCGCAAGAGCCGGAGGCCCCGGCGCAAATCTATGGCAAGCCGGCTGTGATCACGGCCACCACGGGCCGTGCACCGTGGGTGGGATTCGAGGTGGCACGAGCCGATGACGTGGTGCGCGCGCAATTGCCCAAGCTCCCCAAAGGCGTCGGTTTCGTCATTACCAGCGTGGCCCCGCAGGGACCTGCACGCTTGGCCGGACTCCAAGCCTACGATGTCTTGTGGAAGTGGAACGACCAACTGCTCGTCAATGAAGCCCAATTGTCCGTGCTGCTGGAAATGCAAACGGTTGGCGATGCGGTGCAGCTCACCCTCTTTCGCGCAGGCGAGGAGAAGAAAATCGCTGTCACGCTGGGAGCCGAACCGGACCTAAGA
>ERZ1066127.926-NODE-926-length-12842-cov-10.509424_pt1 | contig 12842 bp, 13 predicted proteins | sample MGYA00382774_ERZ1066127 | MGnify/ENA primary metagenome ERZ1066127 (study PRJEB33369, sample SAMEA5778357) | biofilm metagenome | biome: Industrial cooling water; feature: Water cooling tower basin; material: Biofilm | place: United Arab Emirates | collected... | reverse complement strand
AAAGCATATACGAAATTCCCCGGCGATGGATAGAGGGGTTCTGTTGACCGCTTACGCTCAACAACCGCTGGTGAGAAAAACAAAGAGTGCCCGACATGAGAGCGATCTGGATCGAGCTTTACTACCCTGAGCAAGCTAGGGGAACTGATGGGAATCCCGCATGTGCGGGAAGCCGTACGCAGGGTGGTGTGGGCCTCGGGAGCTAATCACTCCCGAGGACCTGATGGTGCGTTCTTCATTGGAAAGCGCAACACGACTCCGCCTTGCTTCTTCAATCGGGTCAAGACTTCTTCTGTAAGGTAAGGTATTGCTTCACCTTGCTTGACTCCAAATAACATATCTTTAGGGTCTCCGACAGCGGCAACGATATCCACATACATGAGCTTACGTCCTTCGGGAATCGCCTTATCACACATCGCAATCTCACCACCTGATTTGGATCCGCTTAGAGCGACTGCAGGACCACAGCCAATGCGTCCGTCAATCCAAGTCTCATCATCGAGAACGAATCGTATACTTGGAAAAAAGCGTATGCCGGGGTCGGCATCTTTTGAAACTGTGAAGCTCCATATATGAGAGTTCCCTGTCTTAGTCTTGATTGAACTCGAAACCTCCCCAACGGCAAGAGGCTCTGCAAATGCATTTGAAAGAGCACAAGTTGTAATTGCGAGTAATGTGGCTTTCATAATTTTTCTTGTAGAACGTTGATGCCTGGCAACCCGCTAGCGGGAGCGCCCCTCCGCTTCAGGTTGAGGTTTGTCGCCACCCTCCGCCTTCGACTCAGGGCGGGTAGTGGATTGCCCAGTGCCGCCTTGTTCGCGTCTCTCTGATTGTGAATAAACCGTATGTCTTTCTTCGACGACAATGTCGGGGAAAGTTCCATTAGTCGGAAGGCTCTTTTCTACAATGAACCCGTATAGCAACTTCTCCTTCTTTATAAAAACACAAATCATATTCATGTCACGAGAATGAATGATAGGACCAGCATCCGCTCGCCATCTTTTTCTTTCAAATTCCCAGCGAATAGAAAGTCCCTCGTTCTTCTCTAGGGCAGTTTCTGGCCATTGCGGAACAATTTTCAAACTCTCGAGGTCTTCTTTGATTAGAGTATCTCGAATTTCGGCTCGCGCAAAAATTGGTGAAATCTTTTTTAATCCTTCAGCAGACTCTCCACGGAACTCTATCTTAAAAAACGTGTATGACTCATCCAAGAAATAACCTGCCGATTTCACAGTAGAAATCTCTTTAACTGTAAGAAGCTCTGGATCTTCAATTAGTAGTAATTCATAAAGATTTGAACTCAACTTGCGAAGCTCCTTGGGAGGCTTCTCTGCATTAGACTGAGATGCAAATCCAAATAAAACGGCGATGAACAAAAGAATTATCTTCAATCTCATTGGTGGTGGCATTTTTTTGCGAACGATGAGGTGTGGCACAGCTAGGAGGGGGCGGGCGCACAGCGGAGAAGTAACACGCACTCACATCAAAGACAAACAAAAACACGGCGTCCTAGCTGTTGTCACTACTGGTTTGTTCGGCTTCTTGGCTTTTTTGATTAGCTAAGAATGCACGCATGTCCCGACCAGTAAGGAAGCCTAGAAGTGCTCCAAGTGGAATTGCCAGTAATAGCATTGGAAGCCCTTTGGTGGGGTCAGGAAAGAGCAAGCTTTGATCAAATATGAGCATACAGAGACAGAAGAAGAATACCAACGTGATAACACCCACTGCAATATCACCAATAGCTCCATACCTCCTAGAAAGACCCAACGAAAACCAGACCAGTAATCCGCACAAGAATCCCATCCCGAAGACAGATACGACAGTCACAAAAAACTCATTCCAACTGCCCCCTCCTGATAGGATTTTGGGAATTGCATAAAATGCATTAATTACGGTGGCGATAGAAAGAGTTAATGCTCCGACCAATCCGCTAATCCACCACTTGAATGTTTTCATTTTTTTGCCGAACAATTTAGTTAGTTTCAAATGATGTAATATCACATCTGCGAAAAATGGCAAAGAGATTTTTTTCATCTCTGCAAGTTGCTCATCCTCAACAGGTTGCGCATGTTGTTTTGATCGCTTGGCGATTTGGATATCTTGATTTTCTTTTGCCGCTCATCTAACAGTTATGGTGGCCATGTTGGACTCGGACGCATCGGCATGATGGGTTTTTGATGGCTTCCCGCGCCGGACGCTTCGGAGAATGACCTCGGTCTCCTGTCTCCTGAAGCGGACTGAAGATCCGCGCTCCATCCCCGCTCTCCCGACCTCTGACCTCTGACCTCTGACCTCTGACTTCTTTGTTTTTTGAAGCGGACTGAAGATCCGCGCTCCGTTGTGTTGGCCAGGGGCGTGTTGCTCAGCGCAGGGGGGTGTATTCGGGGTTGACGGCTTTGGGACCCCATTCTTTGAGGACGGCTCGCAGGCCTGCGGGGGATTCGGGTTGTTGGCCTTTGTCGCCGGTGGTTTGGATCCAATCGCTGAGGATCTGGCGGTGCCGGGCGATTTCTGAGGCGAAGGCGGGATCGGCGATGAGGTTTTTGGTCTCGTGAGGATCGTTTTCCAGGTCGTAGAATTCCTCGGGCACGCGTGTTTCCGACCAGACAAATTCCTGTACGGGGGTGAGTTTTCCTGCTTTGTGGAGGGCGCGGGGTGCTTCCATGAAGGGTTGGCCATCACGGTACTGGGGCTGCATGAAGGGGCGATCGGTGAGGAAGTTCCGCAGGTAGTGGAAACGGCGGGTGGTGACGGAGCGGACGCGGTCGATGGTGTAGTCGCAGCGATCGCGGGCGGCGAAGACGAAGTCGCGCGGGGTGTGGTCTGGCGCGAGGAGGTGGCGGCCCTCGAACCATGCGGGCTTGGGCGCACCGGCGAGGGCGAGAGTGGTGGCGGTGATGTCGATGCCGCTGACGAGGTCATCGCGCTGGCTGCCGGGCTTGATGCCGGGGCCGCGGAAGAGGAGGGGCACGCGGATGCTGGCATCATAGACCCATTGTTTGTGGCGGTAGAGGATCATGCCGTGATCGGTCCAGAAGAAGACGTAGGTGTTGTCGAGAAGGCCGTCCTGGGTGAGGGCGGCGATGATTTCGGCGAGTTGCGCATCGGTCTGGCGGATGGTGTCGTAGTGGTGGGCGATGGTTTGCCGGATTTCCGGGATGTCCGGGTAGTAAGGCATGACCTTGACGGAGGCGGGATCGGTGGGGGTGGAGCGGATAGCTTTGGGAGGAAGTTTCCCGCCGACGAGCTGAATCTGGGCGAAGAAGGGTTTTCCGTCGGGTCGTTGGCGCCAGAGGTGGCGCGCGGGTTTGGGGTTTTTGGGCCCGGCGCTGGCGTCGATGTCGTAGAGGTCCGTGCTTTTCCAGAGGAAGTTGAAGTCGTTTTTGTTCATGCCCTCGGTGCTGACGAAGTAGCCTGCCTCGCGCATGAGTTGGTAGATGGTTTTGACGCCCGGGGGGAGGGTGATGGCATCGCCGGGGACGAGTTGGCGGGAGCTGCGGTGGTGGTGGATGCCAAGGCTGGTTTGCATGGCACCGGTGGCGAGGGCGGAGCGGCAGGCGGAGCAGACGCCGGCGGTCATGTAGGCGCGGTCGAAGCGCAGGCCCTGGGTGGCGAGTTGATCGATGGCGGGGGTGGGGACGGTGGAGTCGCCGTAGCAGCCGAACCAGCCGTTCATGTCCTCGGCAATGACCCATACGATGTTGGGGCGGGACTGGGCGAACAAGGGGGGGGCGAGCAGGGAAAGCAGGAGAAGCAGGTGTTTCATGGGAGTGTGGCGTGGGGATTACTGGACGGCGACGCGGGCGGGCTGGTCCGGGGTGATGAGGTGGCCGATGACTTTGCCGGATTCATCGAGGACGAGGCAGGTTTGCTTCGTGCGGGTATGGAGGAGGTAGCGGCTGGCGGAGGGCACGGCCTGGGGCGGGAGCTTGGCGCCCTTTTCGTCGAGGAGGACGAGCTGGATGGGCTTGGCGCGGTGGTTGTTGATGAGGAGGGTGACGAGGGTGGTGGAGCTTTGTGAGGGTGGGGCATCCTGGCCGATGGTGAGGGGGATTTGCAGATCAGCGCGGAAGTCGTTGATGCCGGGCTGTGTCTCATGGGCGGGCACGATGTCGCGCGGGGCGCGGGCGCGCATTTCGCGGAGTTTGGCGGCGTGTGCGGGCTGGGAGGCGAGATTGGTCCACTCGTGGGGATCGGCGGAAATGTGGTAGAGTTCTTCGCCGCCATCGCGGTAGTGGATGTAGCGCCAGTCCTCGTGGCTGATGGCGTAATTTTGCGGGTGATCGAGGTGGGTGAGTGCGGCGTGGGGCCAGGGGGCGGCGGGATTTTCCAAGAGCGGCAGCAGGCTGTGGGGGCTGGTGTCCGGCTTGGCGGGGATGTGGCAGAGATCGGTGAGGGTGCGGAAGAGATCGACGAGATTGACTGCACGGTCGCAGATGCCGCCCGCCGGGGTGCCAGCGGGCAGGCCGGGCACGCCTTTGGGCACGCGGATGATGAGTGGGACGTGGCTGGAGGCGCGCCAGGGGGTGAATTTCTGCCAATGTTCCTTTTCCCCCAGATGCCAGCCGTGGTCGCTCCAGAGGACGACGATGGTGTGATCGCGGTGGGGGCTGCGGTCGAGGGCATCGAGCACGCGGCCGAGCATGGCATCGGAGAAATGGATGGAGGCGAGGTAGCCCTGGATGCCGTTTTTCCATTGTTGATGTTTCAGGATGTGAGGGAAGTAGCGATTGCGGGCGATGCGCTGGCCCTCGGCAGGGACGTCATCGAGATCGTTTTCCTTGTAGCCGGTGGGGAGTTGGATCTGGTCGAGGGGGAAGGGTTCGTAGTATTTTTTGGGAACAAACCAGGGTTCGTGGGGGCGGTAGATGCCGCAGGCGAGGAAGAAGGGTTTGTCGTGAGGGCGCAGGAGTTGTTCGCTGATCCACTGGGTGACGAGCCAATCGCCACCGTATTCCTGATCGCTGACATCGAGCGCGGCCCAGTCGGTTTCCTGATACTGCCAAGGGCCACCGACGGGGAGGCTGACGGGACGGCGGGGCGGGTAGTGGGTTTTGGGAAAGGGATCGTCTTGGGATTTTTCCGGGAAATAGTCATCCCAGCTTTGGGGGTCGATGACGTAGTGGAGCATTTTCCCCGACCCGGCGGACCAGTAGCCGTGTTGGGAAAAATGGCGGGGTATGAGCACTTCAGCGGGCATGACCTCGCGGAGTTTCTGCATGTTTTGGTAGAGGCCGCTGCGGTGTGGGGGGCGGCCGCTCATGATGGCGGAGCGTGAGGGATTGCAGGAGGGGGCGGCGCAGTGGGCATTGCGGAAGAGCACGCCGCTGGCGGCCAGGCGATCGAGGTGAGGGGTTTTGGTTTGCGGGTGGCCGCCGAGGCAGCCGATCCAGTCGTTGAGGTCATCGACAGCGATGAAGAGGATGTTGGGTTTTTTTGCATCCGCGGCGTGGAGGGATGGACCCGGGAGCATCGCGGGGCATAGGGCGCAGAGGATGAATAAGAAGCGATGTTTCATGGCGAGAGGATGACAGGCAAACGGGGGCGTTGACAATGCGGAACTCAGCGAGGGTGGCGCGTGACTTTGGTGTCGTTTTTCTGAGGCGGGCCGGGTGTGCTGCGGCCATCGGTGATGATTTTTTCCAGCAGTTGCTGCATTTCTGCGACTTTTTCCGGCATTTTCGTGGCGAGGTTGTCTTTCTCCGCGAGGTCCTGGGCGATGTGGTAGAGATGGACTTCCTTGCTGGCTGGGCCTTGGCTGGGGCGGCCTTGGATGAGTTTCCACTCCCCCGAACGGAAGGCGGGCACACCGTTAGCGGAGCAACTGATGCCGTGGCTGCGGGTGGGGGTAGCCGCGCCTTTGAGCAGCGGCAGGAGGCTGATGCTGTCCTCGGCGGCGTTGGCGGGCAGAGGGAAGGAGAGGATTTCCGCGAAGGTGGCCATGAGGTCGGATTGCTGGACGAGGTGTGGGCAGACGCTGCCGGCCTTGACGGTGCCGGGCCAGCGCACAAGGAAGGGAATGCGGTGGCCTCCTTCCCAGGCATCGAACTTGTAGCCGCGCAGAGGGCCGCTGGGATAGTGGCCGGAGGCTTCGAGGGCTTTGCCACCGGCGTAGGAGGCGTTGCCGTTATCGCTGGTGAGGATGACGAGGGTGTCATCGGCAATGCCCGCTTGGTCGAGGGTGGCGAGAACTCGGCCGACGGCGGCATCTGTCTCGATGACAAAGTCGGCATAGGTTCCGAGTCCGCTTTTTCCTTTCCACTCCGAATTGGGTGCGATGGGGGTGTGCGGGGCGGTCATGGGGAAATAGAGGAAAAAGGGCTTGTCGCTTTTCGCAAAATCGCGGATCCAGTCGCAGGCATGTTGGGTGATGGCGGGCAGGATGGGTTCCAGTGACCAGTCTTTCAGCGCGGGGCCTTGTTTGCTGGCGAGGTTGTTGAGGAAGAGACGCGGTGGCAGAAAATCGCTGGGGATGCCGACGGTGTGGCGGTTTTCGATGAAGCAGAAGGGCGGCCAGTTCGGGACATCGGTGCCGAAATAGCGATCAAAGCCGCGATCGATGGGGCCGCCCGTGATGTCGCGGGAGAAAAGCTCTTTCCACCATGCCTCTTGGGCAGGGCTGGGTGGGGTGGGTTCTTTGGTGCCGCCGTTCATGAGGGCGAGCTGATCCTTGGTGAGATTCCAGTCCCAGCCGAGGTGCCATTTGCCGTACATGGCGGTGTGGTAGCCCTGATGGCGCAGCATGCTGGCGAGAGTCAGGCGATCCGGAGCGATGAGGGGTTTTTCCCAGAGGCCGACGATGCCTTGTTGAAGGCGTGTGCGCCAGTGGTAGCGGCCTGTCAGCAAAGTGTAGCGGGAAGGTGAGCATACGGCGGAAGATGAGTGCGCATCCGTAAAACGCATGCCTTGGCTGGCGAGCTTGTCGATGTGAGGCGTGGGGACCTTGTTGCGATCGGGGTTGTAGGCGGATACTTCGCCGTAGCCGAGGTCATCGGCGTAGATGAGAACGATGTTGGGCTTGGGTGCTGCGTTGACTGCAAGAGTCAGCGCCAACAAGATCAGGGTGAAACGTTTCATGGCAGATCATTACTGCGGAGAGCCGGGGGGATCTTTCGTGGGATTGTTCATGGTGCGGCGGATGACTGGCGATTGACACCAGCGGACGGAAGAGGCAGATTTTTGCCATGAATACTGCATTTCTTGATCCTTTGCGTGCCTTACCGTGGTTGCGGGTGGATTTTATCGAGCGGGTGGAGGGTCTGGAGATGGAGGTCGATCGGGATGAGGCGATGCGGCGGTTGCGCGGGCATCATAGCACGGCGGTGGAGGCGATGGGTTTTTCGTTAGGTCAATGGTGGCGGGCGGAGCAGGTTCACGGTGTCGAGGTGGCGGAAGCGGGGCATGGGGAGACGGTGTTGGCGGCTGATGGCCTGCCGGTGATCGCGGGGGTGGATGGTCTGATCAGTGCGGAAGCGGGGAAATGTTTGGCGATCTACGTGGCGGATTGTGGGGCGATCTGGCTGGCGGACCGGGTGACGCGTGCCATGGGTCTTCTCCATTCGGGCAAGAAGGGGACGGAGGGCAATATCCTGGAGCGAGCGGTGCGGATGATGCGACAGAAGTATGGCTCGCGGCCGGAGGATCTGATCGGGGTCTTGGGGCCGTGCATTCGACCACCGCACTACGAGGTGGATTTCGCGGCGGACATCGTGAAGCAGGCTGCAGATGCGGGAGTGGGGGAATTTCACGACTGCAAAACTTGTACGGCATCAGACTTGCACCGTTTCTACAGTTACCGTAAAGAACTCGGGCGCACTGGCCGCATGATGGCATTAATCGGATCCTTACCACACTCATGAGCGATAAAAGCATTACCGTTACCGCCCCGGCAAAAATCAATCTCTCCCTGCGTGTGATCGGCAAGCGCAGTGACGGCTTTCATGAGGTGGACACGCTCATGGTGCCAGTGGCCGGTCTTTTTGATACTCTGACGTTCCAGGCAGCGGACGAATATACGCTGACCTGTGATGTGGCGGACGTGCCGGTGGATGAGACCAATCTGGTGAACAAGGCGACGCGATTGTTTGAGACCCTGACCAAGAAGCCCTGCCTGGCGCACATTCATTTGGAAAAACGCATCCCTCACGGTGCGGGGCTGGGCGGTGGGAGCAGTGATGCGGCAGCCACCCTGCGCGCGTGGAATGAGTGGCACGGCGGACCACTGGATGATGCCGCGTTGCACGAGGCGGCAGCCACATTGGGCAGCGATGTGCCGTTTTTCATCAAAGGTGCTGCCGCGCGTGCCACTGGGCGTGGGGAGATCCTGAGTCCGGCCGAGGCTCCGCCGCGCCAGACGGTGGTCATTTTCAAACCCGCTTTCTCCGTTTCCACCCCGGATGCGTATGCCCGTTGGAAGGATGCGCTGGCATTGCCCGGCGTGAGTTACGATCCTGTGGAGTTCCCCTGGGGCACCTTGCAAAATGATCTGGAAAAACCTGTGTTCGGGAAATTCCTGTTTCTCGCAGAGTTGAAAAACTGGCTCAACGCCAGGCCCGAAGTGCGCATGGCGTTGATGAGCGGCTCAGGATCGGCCATGTTCGCGCTGCTCTCCGATGCCACGCAAGCGGAGTCTCTGATCCAAACCGTGCGCGATCGCCTGGATCCTGTGATCTGGACCTGGAGCGGAGAGATCGGCGGTTGAATTCACTGCTGCCGGCTGAGGGCCTCGAATACCGGTGCGGGCACGTAGCGGCGAACGATATCCTCCCATCCCACGGGGCCGATGAGTCCCTTGATCATGGACGAGGAGATTTCCGCAATGTCGCGCGGAGGCATGAGAAAAACGGTATCGATTTCCGGTGCCATGTCTGAGTTGATGTGGCGCATGACACGCTCATACTCGTAATCGTGGGGCGAACGGATGCCGCGCAAAATGTAGGTCGCATTCATGCGTTTGGCGTAGTCCACGAGGTAGCGGTTATCGAAATGCGCAATAGTCAGGCGCTCGCAGGAGTGCGTGGATGCGCGCAAAAACCCGATGCGCTGCTCCACGGTGTAGCTGTAGCTTTTCTGCGGGTTGTCACCGATGGCGACAATCAATCGGTCAAACAGCTCCAGGCCTCGCTGGATCATCCACAGGTGTCCGTTGGTGGGGGGATCAAAGGACCCGGCATAAACAGCGGTGCGCATGACGGTGGGAAAAAATCACTGAATGGTCACGGGGGTGCCCACGCGCACTTTGGCGTAAACATCTGGTATCGCTTTGTAGTAGCCGCGAATGCAGCCGTGGGAAACGGGGCGACGGCTGCTGGGAATGGGTCCGATGTGGTGACCCACACCATCCCAGGTGAAGCGCATCCAGTAGCGCATTTGGGCGCCCTGGAATTTCCCACCCTCGGGAAGCGCGTCGGTGGTGGAGTCCGCATCTGTATTGACGCAGTTTCCTTCGGCATCGTAGATTCTGCCGTAGCGGTTCGAGCGTTTATCGACGATTTTTTCGAGCACCACGAAGCGGCCTTTGGGAGAGGGGTGGGAGCTGCGTCCGCTGGAAATGGGGTAATCCATCACCACCTGGTCTCCCATCATGAGCTTGCCGCGTTGAGTGGCGGTGTTCAGGACCAGGGAGGAGTTGGAGGCATTCACCTGGGAGTAGAGCTCCTGATTTTTGTAGATGGAAAATGTTTTCGGATAGGTGGGCTCGGCGGCGAAATGTTCGTAGGTACCAGGAGGATGCGGATTTTTGAAGGGCTTGCCCTCGGTGCCATTCGCGTCCTGTTGATTGTTGAAGAGACCGCAACTGCTGAATGTCAGAGCGCAGGCACATGCCAAGGCGACTCGGGAGATAGATCGGAGGTTCATGCGAGGTGGGGGTAGATGTTTTCCAGCGATTTGACAAGCTCAATCTCGCCCAGAGGATGGAGGTGGGGAGCTGAGAAGCAGGGCCTCGGTCATGCGCAGGGCATCCTGGTTTTCCCGGATGGCGTGGACACGATGAATCAACGCGCCCCGCTCGCGACCCAGCGCGGTGAGGGCGACGGTGGGCCAGTGGCGGTCTTCCATCTCCGTGCTGCCGAGCCTCGCGCCGATGAAGGACTTGCGCGAGACACCAAGCAGCAACGGCCTGTCGTGCACGCGCAGCTCCGGCAAGCGCTGGATCAGGGTCCAGTTGTGCTCCACGGTTTTTCCAAAGCCGATGCCGGGATCAAAACACAGCGTCTCCGGATCGATGCCGACTGCGCTGAGTTCACTGAGACGTTGTTCAAAAAAATCTCTCACTTCACGCACCACGTCATCATAGGCGGGACTGAGCTGCATGGTGCGCGGAGTGCCCTGCATGTGCATGATCACCAGGCCCGCCTGAAATGTCCGGCATACGTCCACCATGGCGGCATCGCCTTGCAACCCGGTCACGTCGTTGACGATGTCCGCCCCCGCTTCCAGCGCGGCGGCGGCGACGATGGATTTTGAGGTATCGATGGAAATGAAGCCCTGCCACTCGGCGCGCAGGGCGCGGATGACGGGGAGAACTCGCTGCATCTCCTCCTCCGCGCTGACGGACGGTGCGCCGGGGCGTGTGGATTCTCCGCCGATGTCGATGATGTCCGCTCCTTCCGCGATCATCTGATGAGCGTGGGCGAGCGCGGCATCCAAGTCATGGTGTTGGCCGCCATCGGAAAACGAATCCGGGGTGGTGTTGAGGATGCCCATGATGCACCCGCGATGCGAGAGGTCCATGCAGCGGAGACGAGCGCGCCAAATCATGACGTTGAGCCAAGCACAGCGCCCCGTCCCGTGCAAGTGATTCAATGGGTTTTCAGATAGCGGTAATACACCTCCAGCGACAGGGTGGCGAGACAGGTGCGGTAGTGCTTCGCGGTGGGTGAATTCTGCGCAAACAGGGCACCGGGAGATTTCACCGGTTGGCCCCCACCGGGAAGCGGCCATGAACCATCGACCTCCTGATGTTCCAGCAGGGCGGGGATGAGCCGGGCTTGATAGAGTTTCCATTCCTCGCCGCCGCGTTGGAACATGGCGAGTGCCAGGTAGTAGTGGGCGTAGAGGTCGCAATCCGCACTGTGGTAGGAAAATGGTGCGGATTTCACGACGTAGCGGGCGGCTTTGCGCACGGCGCTGCTGCTGGCTTTGTCATTCATTTGCAGGCAGAGCATACCGGTGCCGGTGAGGGTGTGCCATGGCGCGGAGCCCGCAGCCTTGGTATTGCTGTAGCCGAAGCCGCCGTCCTGATCTTGCAGGGTTTCGATGTAGCGGAGGGCCTTGCGCACACAGGCATCCCGATTCTTGAAATCCAACCCTGTGGCGGCGCAGGCGTGAAGGGCCTGCACGTGCCAACCGGTGATGGAGAGATCGCCACCGCGCTTGCTGTTTTCCTCATAACCGTAGTCCCAGCCACCGGAGCTGTGTTGTTGATCGATGAGGAATTGTCCGGCTTTTTGCACGGATTCGGCCAGGTGGGGGATGTTCATGTTCCGGCACATGCCGTAGGCCTCGGCGAGGGCGTAGGTGGCGATCGCCTCCTCGTAGGGCATCTGATGGCTGTCCTGATTGTTGGCGAGGCGACCGTTGTTCTTTTGGCCGATGTTGATCAGATGGACGATGGCCTTGAGGCAGGACTCGCCGAATTCCTCGGACTCCGGTGTTTCACAATGACCGAGATAAGCGAGCAGGGCCAATCCCGTCATGGCGGGGCGATTTTGTAGGCCCCAGCCTCCATCGGCGGCCTGGGTGGACTTCAGAAAACGCAGGGCGCGGATGACCTGATCATCCAGTTTGGGATCGCCACCAGCTTCGCGAATCAGCGCCAGACGTTCCTTACGGGAACAGCGGTTTTTGAAACCACCTTGTATCGGTCTGAACAGTTCGTCACCCGGGCCTTGGCCATCGCCATGCCAGCCTTGATCTCCATCCTGGTCATAACCTGTGCCGGCGCTTTCCCCGGTGGTTTGCGGTGACAGCGGCAGGGCAAGGTCTGCGGGGATGTCCGCCAGCAGCAGGCGTGTCGCCGATGCGGATGGCGAGGAGGGGCGAGTGCGCTGCGGGATTTTCGGTTTGTCCGGTTCGGGTCCCGTTTTCGTCTCGCGCCAGTAACCGGTAATGTGGGTTTCTGTTTCTTCACGATCCGGCAAGAAAAGGAAGGCTAACAGCAAGGCCAACAGGCTCAGGCTGAGCAGGGAAATTACCACACTGGTGACAGTGCTGCGGCGTTTTTGGTTTTCCAAAGCTTGTTGGGCTTCGGCCGACGGGAGTGCGTGGAGGCTCATAGGTTTCTGTGTTCCTGGGTTCTAACGGAAAAATCCGTCAGTGTTCGGTGAACGTCCGGCGTGGGTGCCAGACGTCGCATGTGAGGAAACAGAATCGCGGCGAGTTTCCCGGTTCGTTACGCGGTTCTATCGTGAGTAACGCAGCACGGAGGGAAACCCTTAGGAAAAAACAACGCGGAAATCAGGAGCGTTTCTCGCGGAGCAGGGGCAGGCTTTGGGCGACTTGTTCCTTGAGCTCCTTGCCCGGCTTGAACTTGACCACGGCGGTGGCCGGAATGCGGATTTCCTTTTCCGGGTCGCGTGGATTGCGGCCGATTTTGGCTTTTGACTCCGTGGCCTGGAACACTCCGAAATTGCGGATGATGACCTTTTCTCCGGCGCAGAGTTGCTCGGTGACGGTATCGATGAATTGATCAAGCACTTCGGTGACGGTGGCTTGGGTCAGTTCCAGGTGGCCGAGTTTGTTGGTGATATCGACGACGATATTTCGTTTGGTGAGAGATGCCATGGTGTTGGGAAAGGGATAGCGTGATGTGCGGACGCTTGATAGTCATAGAGTAAGGA
>ERZ1066127.925-NODE-925-length-12844-cov-9.252795_pt1 | contig 12844 bp, 8 predicted proteins | sample MGYA00382774_ERZ1066127 | MGnify/ENA primary metagenome ERZ1066127 (study PRJEB33369, sample SAMEA5778357) | biofilm metagenome | biome: Industrial cooling water; feature: Water cooling tower basin; material: Biofilm | place: United Arab Emirates | collected... | reverse complement strand
ATCCCCCCCCGTTTCGAACTGGATCCTATTGCTGATTCGGAGGCTCGACTGAAGCAAGTGCTCAAGCTCGCCAAACGCAAGGACGTATCCGAGATCATCAATGCCTGCGATGCCGGACGCGAAGGTGAGTTGATTTTCCAATACATCATCGAATACGGTCAAATCGAAAAGCCGGTGAAACGTTTGTGGATGCAATCGATGACCCAGGGAGCCATTTTAGAAGCATGGGACAACCTGCGCCCTGCCACCGCCATGCGCAATCTCGCGGATGCCGCGAAATGCCGCTCCGAAGCGGACTGGCTTGTGGGTCTGAACTCCACCCGAGCGCTGACGTGCTTCCGCTCGCGTCACGGTGGTTTTAACATCACCGCCGCCGGCCGTGTGCAAACTCCCACCCTTTCCATCCTCGCCCAGCGCGAAGCGGAAATCCAAGCCTTCATCCCGCAAGCCTACTGGGAAGTCAGTGCCGTATTCCAAGTCGCCAAGGGCCAATACCCCGCCACTTGGATCGATGAGTCCTGGAAAAAAGACGAGAGCAAACCGCACGGCAAAGCCGAGCGAATTTGGAATGCGCAGGAAGCCGAGGAAATCAAACAGCGCTGCCTTGGGAAATCCGGCACCGTCACCGAGGAAACCAAGCCGCAAACGCAGATCGCGCCTCAGCTTTATGACCTGACCTCACTCCAGCGCGATGCCTCCTCGCGTCTCGGCCTGTCGGCGAAATCCACCCTCCAAATCGCCCAGGCACTTTATGAAAAGCACAAGATGCTGACCTATCCGCGAACGGACTCCAAATACCTGCCAGAAGATTACCTTGGCACCGTGCGCAACACACTCTCGGATATCGCCAACGGCTTCCCCTCTCTCGCGCCTTACGCCAAGGCCGTTCTCCAAGGCAAGGACGCCAATGGCCCGCAACTCAACAAATCACGACGTGTGTTCGACGATAAAAAAGTCAGCGATCACTTCGCGATCATCCCCACTGGCGCCTTCAGCAAACTCAACGACCTGGAAGCCAAGGTATATGATCTCGTCGCCAAACGCTTCATCGCCGTGTTCTATCCGGCGGCCGAATTCGAACTAACCCGCCGCCTCACCCGCATCAGCCACAGCACCACCCTGACCGATACCTTCCAAACCAACGGCAAGGTGCTGGTCAAGCCCGGCTGGATGGAAGTGTATGGTCGTCGCGTGGGTGTGGCTGCCAACAAAGACGAATTGGTGGGCATCAGTGCCGGAGAAAAAGCCGATGCCGTGGAAGTGGAAGTCAAGGCAGACACCACCAAACCACCCGCCCGTTTCAACGAAGCCACACTCCTTTCCGCGATGGAAGGTGCTGGCAAACTGGTGGACGATGAAGCTCTGGCGGAAGCAATGTCAGAACGAGGACTCGGCACCCCGGCCACCCGCGCCGCCATCATTGAAGGCCTCATCGCCCAGAAATACCTCGCTCGCGATGGCCGTGACCTGCATGTCACGCCCAACGGCATGACTCTCATCCGCTTGGTGCGCGAAATGAAAATCGACGGACTCAGCTCCCCCGCCCTCACCGGCGAGTGGGAATACAAACTCCGCCAGATGGAGCACGGGGAACTTTCCCGCGATCTTTTCATGAAGGAGATCGAGGCCTACACCCGCGAAATCGTGGAAAAGGCCCGCAGCCATGCGGATGCCTCCAAAGGACGCAATTTCCCTGACCTCACGGCCCCCTGCCCGCGCTGTGGAGCCACCTCTCTCAAACAGACGGATGCCACTTTCGAGTGCCGCACGCCGGATTGCAAATTCTCGTTCAAAAAACACATCGCCTCGCGCGAACTCACTCTGGATGAAGCACGCGAGTTGCTGACCAAAGGCATCGTGGGCCCGCTGACAGGCTTCAAGTCGCGTTTCAACAAGCCCTTCGATGCCTCGCTCAAGCTCGACGAGAAATTCAAGATCAACTTCCACTTCGACAACGAGGACACCGATACCAAGGTGGAACTCACCGAGGACATGGTGATCGGCACCGCCACCCTGAACGATGGCACACAGGCCAAAGTCTATCAAACGGAAAAAGCCTTCTTCGTCCCCGCCATCGTCACCCCGAAGGACAAGGACGGCCTGCGCATCGGTCGCTCGATTTTACAAAAGGAGCTACCCGCCGAGGAAATCCTCAAGTTGCTGAGCGAAGGCAAAACCAACCTGCTCAAGGGCTTCGTTTCCAACAAAACCAAGCGCAAGTTTGATGCCTATCTGACGCTCGATCCCAAGTCATACAAAATCAACTTCGACTTCCCCGAGCGCGAGCCGCGCGTCCCCAAGACCGCCACTTCCGCAGACACGCCCGCCCCCGCGAAAAAGGTTCCGGCGAAAAAAACAGCGAAGAAGGCAGCCAAAAAGACCGCAAAGAAACGCGCGGACTGATGATCGCCCGGGGATCCTGAAAGCGAAAAATCCCCTGACTTTGCCAAGACAAACCGGCGCGCCGGATACGTTATGATTTTATGCATGATTCCGCTGGCATAATGCCGTGGTTTCACTAGAGTCACGAAGTCGTTTGGATCCTATGCCAGAGCCTACCAATTCCCCGCACGCACAAGCCATTCCTGAAAGCCTGAAACAATTGCTGGCGGAGTATCGTCGCAAACTCTGGCGCATCAAGATCACGGAGGCCATTCTCGCCGGCATCATCGGACTCGTCCTGTCCTTCCTGCTAGTGTTCACACTGGACCGTTTCGTTCAGACACCGGCACTCCTGCGCCTCGCCATTCTTCTCTCCGGCACCTCGCTGTTTGCCATCTTCGCCCCGCTGTGGATGCGCCGCTGGGTGTGGGGTCACCGCCGGGAAAATGAACTGGCCCGCCTCATCGCACAAAAGCATCCGGACCTCGGCGACCGCCTGTTAGGCATCATCGAGTTGCAGGAGCAACGGGAAACCAAAGACTCCCTCTCGCCACGCCTGCGCGTGGCGGCCATGGATACCGTGGCTGCGGATGCCCAGAAGCACGGCCTGCAAAGCGCCCTTCCGTCCACCTGGCTGGGCAAAGCATTTGCCGCAAGCCTGCTATTGATCGCGCTCACCGTGGCCGCATTCCTTTTCGCGCCGCAGGCTGGTCTCAATGCCCTGCAACGCTGGGCCATGCCGCTGCAAGAAACCGAGCGCTACACCTTCACCAAATTGCAGGACGTTCCCCGCTCACTGGTCGTGCCCCACGGAGAAGCCTTCACTCTGACCATTTCCCTGGCTGCCGATTCCGAATGGAAACCCGCCAACGGAGAGGTCCGCATCGGTGCCAATCCTCCCATCACCACCCCGCTCGCCGAGGGTCGCTATCTTTTCTCCCTGCCCGCGCAATTTGCCGCCGCCAATCTATCGCTCACCATCGGCGATGCCCGTCACGAGATCCGCGTCGAGCCCACCATGCGCCCCACCATCGAGCTGGCCGAGGCCATTCTGCAATATCCCTCCTACTTGCAATTGCCCGATGAAACCATCGATCTGAAAACCGGCGTTGCCACCGCAGTCGCTGGCTCGAAATTGAAATTTCAGCTCACCGCCATGCGGGCATTGGAAAAAGCCACTCTCGGCCCTGTCAAACACGTCCCGAACCCGGAAGCGCCCGAACCCACCATTCCGGCACCCGGACTCGTCGATGAGATGAAAATCACCGGCAACATCGCCCTGTCCTCGCCCATTCCCATCGGTGCGGATTCCTTTGATGTCCCCTTCTCCTGGACGGATACCTTCCGACTCGCGGGCGATAGCAATTACCGCCTGCGCGTGGAAGCGGTCTCCGACAACGCTCCCTCAGCCTACATCCAGGGAATGGAACGCCAGCACGTGATGCTGCCGGAGGAAACCATCACTTTCGATGCCCTCGCCGAAGATGACTTCGGCCTCACCGAGATCGGTCTGGAATGGGCCGGTGAAGCCGGCGCCACCTCCTCCACCAGCGCGATTGCGCAAGGATCGCGCATCCTCCTGCGCGGCTCGCCCAACTCCAAACGCTTGGGCAAAAACACCGCATTCTCCCCTATCGCGGAAAAGATCGGCCCGCAAAAACTCATACTCCGCGCCTACACCCAGGACTTCATGCCGGATCGCCCGAAGGTCTACTCCGAGCCCATCACCCTCTTCATTCTCACTCGCGATGAACACGCGCAGATGTTGAAAAATCAATTCGATCGCATCGTCGGTGAGCTGGAGGATACCGCCCGCCGCGAACAAAACGCCAACGAAGAAAACCAACGCCTCGAGCGGTTGAAGCCCGAGGACTTGCAAAAAGAAGAAAATCGCAAGCGGCTCGAAGCTCAGCAGAAAGCCGAGCAAGAAAACATGCAGCGCATGGGCGACTTGGAAAAACGCATGGAGCAACTCCTCAAAGATTCGACCCGCAATGGTGAAATCGATAAGGACACCATGAAAAAAATGGCGGAGACCATGAAATCCCTGGGGGAACTCGCCCAACAGGACATGCCCAAGGTCGAGAGCAAGCTCGGTGATTCCCAGCAACAGAACAGCACACCGGAGCAAGCACAGAAAGACGTGCAAAAGGCCGTGGAGGAGCAGAAAAAAGTCATCGAGAAAATGCAGAAGACTCTCGAAAAAGCCCGCGAAGCCAACAAAAACATGGAGGCCTCCACCTTTGTCAATCGCTTGAAAAAAGCCGCCACCGAGGAAGATGCCATCGCCGCGAGCCTGGTGGAACAATGGCAACTGGGCTTGGGCGTGTCACTGGGCACCGTCGATCCCAAGGTCCTCACCATGCTCAAGGAAATGGACCGCAAGCAGGCGAACAACGCCGCGGACATCCGCTGGATCCAAGAGGATCTCGGTCATTTCTACACCCGCACGAACAAGGAGGTGTACAAGGAGATCCTCGATGCCATGCGCGATACCAGTGCCGGTGCGAACATTGACAGCTCGCTCGAAGAATTGCGCGATCTGCTGAAAAACAACAAAACCGCCCGTGCCACCAACAGTGCCAACTACTGGGCGGCCAAGCTCAAGGAGTGGGCGAAAAAACTCGAAGGCGACAACGAATCGCAAAACGGCCAAGGCGGGGAAGGCGGTGAACAGAACCCCGAGGACGAGGATTTTGAATTCATGCTGCGTGTCATGAAAATGATCCAGCAACAACAAGACCTGCGCGCCACCACCCGCGCGCTGGAAGAGCTGAAGCGCTCCGCTGAACTGCAACCTTGAATCCCCTCAAATTTTTTCCGATGAAAACCACATTCATGCTACTCGCCTTGTGCGCCAGTCTCGCCGCCCAGGAAAAGCCGAAAAAGGATACCGCGCAGATTCTTTCCGAGCACCTCGACGGCTCGAAAAAAACCTCCTCGCAACAAGATGAACTGGCCGCTGACGTGCAACAACTCCGCATCGAACAAACCAATGGAAAGGTGATCGAACTGCTCGAAGAGGTGGAGACCATCATGGACGAAGCCACCGAAAACCTGGATGACGCCAATACCGGTGGTGATACCATCGCAGCGCAGACCGAGGTCATTGAGAAAATTTTCGAAGCTGCCAAGCAAAAGCAACAACAACAACAAGGCCAGGGCCAGGGGCAAGGTGCCCAGGGTATGATGGAAATGATGAAACGCATGATGGGCCAAGGGGCCGAGGGCGATGAGAAAAAACCCGGCAACCAGCCCGGTAACAAACCGGGCGACGGCAACCAAGGGGCGTCCGATACCGCGAACACCGCTAACAACGGCAGCGGCAAGGGGGAAAAAGCCGAGGAGCGCCGTGTGCCCAAAGCCTCGGGAGCCAACGCCGTCGAGTTCCCCGAAGAATTCCGCCAGGCACTGGATGCCTACAACCGCGCCATCAATCCCTGAGAGCCATGTCCTATCTGGAGCTTCGAAACTTGCATACCCACTTCACCAAGAACGGTGGCTCATTGCTGTCTCCACGCGCAGAAGTGATCCGCGCTGTGGATGATGTATCACTTTCCATCGCCAAGGGAGAAATTCTCGGTCTCGTTGGCGAGTCCGGCTGCGGCAAATCCACCTTGTCGCGCACGATCATGCAGCTGATCCCCGCCACCGCGGGAGAAGTGGTGCTCAACGGCGAGTCCCTCACCCAGTTCAGTCACCACCAGGTGCGTCTGCGCCGCTTGGACTTTCAAATGATTTTCCAAGACCCCTACGCCTCGCTCAACCCGCGCATGACGATCTACTCCACCTTGGAAGAAGCCATGAAACAACGGCATCCGAAGATGGGACGGGATGACCTTTTTGATAAAATCATCGCTCTCATGGAGACGGTGGGACTGGACCCTGCGGTCATGAAAAAATACCCGCACGAGTTTTCCGGTGGTCAGCGCCAGCGCATCGCCATCGCCCGCGCCCTCGCGCCGGAGCCGAAGTTGATCATCGCCGATGAACCGGTGTCCGCGCTCGACGTCTCGATCCAATCGCAAATCCTCAATCTCCTCCGCAAGCTGCGTGAGGATTTCCAACTGACCATGATTTTCATCTCCCACGACCTCGGCGTGGTGCGCTACATCGCCGATAACATCGCCGTGATGTATCAGGGGAAAATTGTCGAGTATGGCGAGGCGGAGGAGGTATTTCACCACCCGCAGCACGACTACACCAAACGCTTGCTCAACTCGATTCCCAAACTCCCGGCCACCGCTTGACGCAAGCCTCTGGCACAGGCGGTACGGCTGTCACTTTTCCATTTGGTAAAATGGCTTTTCCTGTTATGGTTTGAGCGATGACTGCCCCAGAATGTCCGGATTGCCCGAAAATCTCCCCAGAACATGAAGTCGATCAAAAGGCGATCGAGGAACAAATGCGTTACGAACTGGAATTGCCGGACCGTTCATTCCTATCGGGGCCGCGCTCGAGGATATCTGATCTATCGACCCTTTTCCACGTATCGCTCGATTTCATCCGCGCGTTTCGTGTGCTCCATTTCGTCGGTCCCTGCGTGACCATTTTCGGCTCCGCGCGGACGCCGGAGGGAACGACGTATTACGAGATGGCGCGGGCCATGGGAGCGCGCATGGCGCAAATGGGATTCACCGTCATGACCGGCGGCGGGCCCGGCATCATGGAAGCCGGGAACCGCGGTGCCTTCGAAAGCGGTGGGCGCAGCGTGGGGGTCAACATCCAACTTCCCTTCGAACAAAAGGGCAATCCCTACGTGGATCGCGAGGTGACGATGCGCTATTTCTTCACCCGCAAAACCGTGTTGGTGAAATACTCCTACGCCTTCATCGTCATGCCAGGCGGCGCGGGAACACTGGATGAGATGTTCGAAACAATGACGCTGATCCAAACCGGCAAGCTGCGGAATTTCCCGATTGTGCTGATGGGCAAGGATTACTGGGCCCCGCTCATGGACATGATTTACCGGATGGTGGATGAGGGCATGATCAGCCCGGAAGACCCGGATTTGATCTTTTTCACCGATGATGTGGAGGAGGCGGCATCCCACATCCAACGCCATGCGGTGAGGCAATTCGCGCTGCGTCGCAAAGCCACCCCCAAGGGCATACGTGTGCTGGGAGAGAAAAATTTGGTGCGCAAACCGTCCTGATCTGCACGTATCATTGGCACCCATGAAACGCCGTCAATTTCTCTCAAGCAGTCTGCTCGCGGGCAGTGTGGTCGCTCCATCCATCAGCGTGGCCCAGTCATCTGCCGCCACGGCGAGCAAGTCTGCTGGCACCGCCTGGGGCTCGCCGCTGGTGGCGGGCCCGGCCCCGGAGAACCTTGCCATCCTGCAAGCCTTGCTCGGCCCCGCCAGCGGTTATGCGGAAATTTCCGTCAATGACGGCACCTGGCAAAAAATCCTGCCCGAACATCAGGGATTGGTCGCTTACGAATCCCACGTGCTCAAGTTTTTGTTGCCCCCCCTGCCTGCCGGAGCGATGCTACGCTACAAGGTCACGGTCTTTGCCGTTACCTATCAAAGTGCCTACAAAATCCAAGCCGGCCCCTTGGTGACCTCAGAAGAATATGTCGTGACATGCCTCGATCCTGCCAAAAAATCCACGCAATTTGTCGTCTGGAATGACACCCACGAGAACGCCAAAACCATCGAAGCCCTGGATGAAAAAACCAAGAAGCTGAAACCCGATTTTTTGTTGTGGAATGGCGACCAGACCAATGACGTCTATGCTCCGGAAAAAATGGCCCGGCAATACACTTGCCCGGCGGGAGTGGCGATCGCCACGCACTATCCCCTCGCCTATCTGCGGGGCAATCACGACGTGCGCGGTCCGGCGGCACGGCTCGTGGAGAAGTTCACTCACAGTCCGCGGGAGGATTTCACCTACGCCTTCCGCTCGGGTCCGGTGGCCTGTCTGGCGATGGATACCGGCGAAGACAAGCCCGACTCGCATCCGGTGTTCCAGGGCATGGTGCACTTCGATGCCATGCGCGCCCGGCAGACAGCATGGTTGGAACAGGTCATCGAAGAGCCGTGGTTCCGCAGCGCGCCCTACAAATTGTTGTTCTGCCACATCCCGCTGTGGTGGACCAAGGATGAACCGGATCGCGAATACTACAACTGCCACAAACCATGCCGCGATGCCTGGCAAGCTCTCCTTCTCAAGGCGGGCGTGCAGTTGGTGATCTCCGGCCACACGCATCAGCACGCCTATCTGCCTGTCAGCGACCAACGCCCCATTGCCCAACTCGTGGGCGGAGGACCACAAACCGAACGCGCCACCCTGACACATGCCGTGGCTAACGAAAAGGAACTCACTCTCACCATGTCCTTGCTGAATGGCGAGGAATTGCACCGCGTTGTCATTCGTCCTTCATGAAACCTATGATCGAAATCTGCCTCGACCGGCTCGACTCCGTGCAACTCTGCGCTGAGGCCGGCATCGAACGCATCGAACTGTGCGCTGCGCTCAGTGAAGGCGGGCTGACACCCTCCATCGGCTTTCTGCAAGCCGCGAGGCGGATCTTTCCCGGCACGATCATGATGATGATACGCCCACGCGCCGGAGATTTCCTCTACTCCGAGGAGGAAATCGCGCTGATGATCGATGACATCAGCGCCGCACGCGCCCACGGGGCCGATGGCGTGGTGTTCGGTTGCTTGCAGGCATCCGGTGAGATTCACGAGGAACACACCACCCGGTTGCAGGATGCCGCCGCTGGGATGCCAGTGACCTTTCATCGCGCCTTCGACGTAACGCCAGATCTCATGCGCTCGCTGGACACCCTGATCCGCCTCGGCATTCCGCGTGTACTCACCAGCGGCGGCGAACCCGATGTGTGGCGGGGCCTGGAGCGATTGAGGGCCTTGGTCACCCGCGCGGCGGGCAAGATCGTCATCCTTCCCGGCGGAGGTGTGCGAGCCGGGCAGATCCGCGAATTGTTCGACGCCAGCGGTGCCCGCGAAGCACATCTCTCGGCTCGACATTCCTTTCCAAGCGCGATGACATTTCGCCGCGACGACATCCCCATGGGAGCCTCCGAGATCACACCGGAGTCCATCCACCGGGCCACCGATCCCAATCAACTGCGCCAGATCTTTTCCGCTTTTGCCTCCCACTCATGAAAATCTCCTTCACCGCCCGCCTTTTCATCTACTGCGGCGTTCTCGCCTACGTGGCACTGGATTTATATGCATTCTCCGGCCCGCTGAGACAGGCGATCAATCGCCGCAAATCCGATAGCCCCGAGTCCATCGCGGAAGCGAAAAAGGCCGGTGTGGTCGGCCTGGTGCTGGGCAGACCCATCACCACCTCACAGGTGGATCGCGCCGCACGCGAGAGACTTTGGCTGGAGGGGAAATCATGGGAGCAAACACCGGCGGAACATCGCAAGCTGATCCGCCAAGTGGTTCTCACGGAGCTGGTGGATCACCAACTCATTCGCTCCAAAATCGCCGCCAACCAGCAGGCGGAACGTGCCACCGAGGAGGAAATCAGCGAACGCATCCGCCAACTGCTAGCGCGTTTCGTGTCGCGTGAAGACATGGAGCAATCGATGAAAGCGCAGGGCATCGCCAGCGAGCAGGAACTACGACTGCGCATCTCCGCGGGGATCGAGATGGAAAAGTATCTCAACCGCCAGTTGCTGCCCTTGATCGAAGTCAGCGAGGAAGAGATCGCGACATTTTATGACGAGCACAAGGAAGCGCTGGCGATGCCGGAAATGGTCTCCGTGCGGCACGTGTTTTGGGCCACCTTGGGTAAGGACATTCAGGAGGTGAAAGCGCAGGCACAGGCGGCCTTGGCGGCACTGGAGAAAAAAGAAAAATCATTCGAGCAACTGGCCGCCGAGCTGAGCGAGGACGAGCGCAGCAAAAAATCCGGCGGTCATTTGGGCTGGGTGAGCCAAGGACGCCTGCCAGCGGATTTCTCAGCTCCGGTGTTTGCCATGGAAACAAAGCGGCCGGAACTGTTCCTCACCAAACTGGGCTGGCATCTGGTGGAGGTGATGGAGCGCCGTGCCGCAGAGCCTCGTACGCTCGAACAGTGCCAGGATGAAATCCGCCGCGCCTTGGCCGACCAAAAACGTCCGCAGGCCCTGATGAACATTCGCACAGCCATTCGCGAGAGCCACAAGCTGCACATCCACCTCTACCCTACCGTGCTGGAAGAAATGCCTTGATCACGGCGCGGGCGGCACGCTGTAGGTGGTAGTGCGCACATTGTTAAAGGGCAGCGCATCCTGCATGCCGATCTGCGTCGTCACCTGCACCGGTTGGCCGTTGGCAAACAGCGAATTCGGCAAGGTGATGTTGTAACTTTTCACCGCACCGGGAGCCAATGAGGAGACGGAGATTTGCGTCACCCCGGAGGGTGTGGTCACCGTGACGGGCACATTGCTCAGGGTCGCAGTCCCTTGATTTTGGATGTTCACCTGCACTTGGGCCGATGCTCCCGTCTGTGGCGGCATGATGAAGTTGGAAGCCGCCGCCGCATCCATCACGTTCGGCGTGTCGCTTTGGAGAATGCGGCCAAGATTGAGCGCGCCGGATCCTGTGAAATGGTCAGGCCCTGCGGCACCCGCCTCATTGGTCATTTGATAAATCACTCCCATGGCCTGCTGTGCCGTCAGTCCTTTGGCCGACATGACAGCGGCGATGCTCCCGGCCAGAATGGGGGCGGAGGCGCTGGTGCCGGAAAACGAAGTCACGCGATCCCCGGGATAGGCCGCCGTCACGCCCCAACCGGGAGCCGCGAGAGCGGACGTGCTGGCAAGATTGGAAAACAGCAGATGGTTGTTTTGGGCATCCACCGCCACCGCTGCCACCACGTTGTCATAGGCAGCGGGAAATGCCGGACGATCGAAACCATCATTGCCACTGGAAGCGATGATCAACGCGTTCTTGTTCTGGGCATACAGCACCGCATCCCGCAGCATCACACTGTCGCCGTAGGATCCCATCGAGATGGAAATGATCTGATTGCCCGCATCCGCCGCCTGAATGATAGCCTGTGCGATTTTCCAACTGTCAGAGTAGCCGGTATCGTCCGCGATGCGCCACGAGGTCACCGAGGCACCGGGGGCGGCACCGGGAACCGTGGCGCTGTTGCCCAGAATCAGGGAGGCAGCTGCGGTACCGTGACCGTTCCAATCGAGAAAATTCTCCGATCCCGGCACCAAGAAAATGTTTTTCACATCGCCATAGGCCAAATGCGGCACCACGCCGGTGTCGAGAATGGCAATTTTCACACCTTTCCCCAAACTCTGATCCGCTTCTTTCAAGCCCAGCCATGCCAGCAACTGATTGCCGAGGGGGATGGCATCGTCCTGCACCATGCCGCCATTGGGATTGGGCGTGTAGGCGGGGTAGATGAATCCCATTTCCTCACTGCCGTCCAGCAAGCCATCGAGATCCGCGGGATCGAGAAAACTGACGCGCAGCGCATGAAGCGAGTCAATCCGGTCCATCACCTTGATGCGATCCCCCGCCCTGGCGAGAAAGGCAGCCAGAGCATCTGCCGAGGTAAATCGAAGGGTTCTCTGTCCCACCAACGCGCCTTGCTGCTGAGCTTCTTCATCCGCACGGAACCCCGGCTTGCGCGGCTTGGAGGATGTGACCCGCCCCCACTCGCGTTCCACCAACGGCTCGTCCTTGATCCTGATGTCAGGTGTGACTGCCGCGGGTTCGACCCACGCATTCCGCCCGGCCCACCAGCCCGCCACAATGGCGAGCAGCAGTGCACCTGACAACATGCTGAGAAAACGACGGTTCATGATGATGGTAAAACCCCTGTGACGGTGAATTGTCGCACATTCATGACTTTATGCGAACGAAAAAAAATGGCAACGCGCCGCTATCAGCGACCATCACCGGCCTAGGGAGGCGTCGCGACCGGGACCTGGGGTGTATTGTCCACCAAGGTTGTGACAAAAGGCTGGGTGGATCCCGGGGTCAGATACACCAAAAAGATGCGTTTGGTCGTGTCCATGTATTGCAACTGGCGCTCGGTGAAAGCCACCCACTCGGTTCCTTCCTTGTAGTAAAAATTCGTCTGTGCCATGTTGAACTCATTCACCTTCTTCACGGCGGGCACTTCCGTGACCTTGCCGGAGGGCAGTGAAAGCCTGTGCTCTCCCGCCTGCAAAGCGGTTTCCGCCGAGGTCAGGTTCACCACGCGGGATTCGCCTTTTTTGAAGGCAGCGGGGGAATCATGAATCAACAGCAGACGATACTCCGGTTGATCCGCTTGGGCAGCTGGTGCCGCACCGGGAAAAATCAACACGATCATGCGCTTCCAATCCGCCGGGATTTTCGTCGTCGCCGCTACCGAAGCCTGGGGATTTTTCGGATCCACTGCCTTGGTCTTGTAAATCACCAGCGAGCCATTCACGGGAACTGTCATCTGGGCGTAGGACAAACCTTCCGCCATCAGATTCAACGGCACGATCG
>ERZ1066127.923-NODE-923-length-12856-cov-11.981642_pt1 | contig 12856 bp, 10 predicted proteins | sample MGYA00382774_ERZ1066127 | MGnify/ENA primary metagenome ERZ1066127 (study PRJEB33369, sample SAMEA5778357) | biofilm metagenome | biome: Industrial cooling water; feature: Water cooling tower basin; material: Biofilm | place: United Arab Emirates | collected... | reverse complement strand
GTATGCGGGGCATCCACATGCCCGAAATCATCAAAGAGGGTGGGGCGCTGCATTGTGTGAGTTGGGTGGTTTAGGGCAAATCGGCATCGGTGGTTAGGTTGTACCGCCGGGTTTTTTGACATCTTTCACTGGATTTTCGCCTGAAGTATAGCAATTGTTTCAAGGCCGTGCCTTATATTTCAACATTCTTTCACCACATGCCTACACTTGCTTTTTCACGCCTGCTGCGTCCGTTTTTGGTTTGTTTGGTTTTGACCCTTGTCCTTCAAATGGCGCCGCGCCAAAGCCAGGCGCAGGCGAGCAAACAAGCCGATATCCGGCAGCTTTTCGACCTCATGTATGGCAACCAATTGGTTGAAACCATCATTGTGGCCATGACCGAAGCCATGCAATTGGATGCCGGTCCCATGAAAACAGAGGTGCTCGACAGCTTGCGGGTGTTGATGCTTGAAAATGCCGATGTGCTCCGCGATAGCGTGGTTGGCATTTACGACCGCATGTACACCGCCCAGGAAATCAAAGAAATGGTGAAGGTTTACCAATCGCCCATTGGCAAACGGATGGTTGAAACCCAGGCCGAGCTGTTTCAGCAAAGCATGGCGGTTGGCCGTTCTTGGGGACAAAGCCAATCGGAGGAAATCAAAAAACGCTTGCAACCGGTGTTCGACAAACACCAAAAAAGTGAAGCAGAGGCAGATGGCGAGGAGGCGAAAACCGAAAAGGACGAGCTGAATTACGAAGTAAACAACCACGCAAACAACAAGCGCAAATTGCAAGGTTCCAAGCCCTACAAATACGCCATCCAATACAACGACAAAGTGTGGAAACCCATGCCAGCGAAGGAAATCAACGAATTGGGGGATTTGGCCTTGGTGCATACCCAACACGATATGTACGCCCTGGTGCTAGCCGAAAGTGAAAAATTAACGATAGAAGAACTTCGGCGGGCAGCTTTGATCAACATGCACAAGGTTGCCCAAGAGGTAAAAATCCGCCAAAGTGTGCTACGCAAGGTGAACGGCAAAGAGGTGCTCCTGTTGGTGCTTGATTGCCAAATTGACGGGCATAAATTAACCTATTACAACTATTATTATTCGGGCGATTGGGGCATTTTGCAATACATCGTTTTCAGCGATAAACCCACCATGGCCAAACAACAGGCACAGGTTGAGGCCTTGCTTTCGGGTTTGTTGGTAGAATAAACCCAATTGGTGCAAGCAGCTGAAGCCGGCATGGCCATCACAGGCCGATTGGTGGAGGTAACCTTGAAAAGGAAAAAGTTCAGGTGCGGCCAGCGTTTCGCGATTTAACCGCAACCATGCGTTTTGTGGCATGCCTCTCGCTACAAACGATGGGTCACCAATAGCGCCCCCACAGGGCGCGGTACGGCATTGGAGCGCCTATGGTGTTACCCAGATTTGGCCCCAACAGGGCCGCTTATGCATCAAGTTTGGCAACAGATAGCGCCCCCACAGCGCGCGGTAAGGTGTTGGGGGGCCGTGGTGTTACCCAGATTTGGCCCCAACAGGGCCGCTTTTGCATCTGGTTTGGTAACAGATAGCGCCTGCACAGGGCGCGGTACGGCATTGGAGGGCCGTGGTGTTACCCAGATTTGGCCCCGACAGGGCAGCTTATGCATCTGGTTTGGTAACAGACAGCGCACTCACAGGGCGCGGTAAGGTGTGTTGGGGGGCCGTGGTGTTACCCAGATTTGGCCCCGACAGGGCCGCTTTTGCATCTGGTTTGGTAACAGATAGCGCCCGCACAGGGCGCTTTCCGGGAACATAAGCCCATCTCGGAGCCCAAAAGCCGCCTCCCTCAGCCGAAGGCATTAACAGGCGGCAGCCAACCACAGCCGAAGGCATCCACAGTCCCGCGCATGCGGGACACCCACTAATTGTAGTACAAGCGGATGACGATGCGGCGGTTTTTGCGCTGGTTGTCGAAATTGACTTTGCCATTTTCGTCGCGCTCGGGGTAAAGCGGAAAGGCATCGGCATAACCCGAGGCTTTGAGCTTTTCGGCAGGAACACCAGCCTGCAAAAAATTGCTGACCACATTGGCAGCACGGGCAGCAGAAAGCTCCCAGTTGTTGTTGAATTTGAGGGTGCTGATCGGATTGCCATCGGTATGCCCCTCCACATCTAACTTAAAATCATCGCGCGGTAAACCACCCAATTCGCCCACAATGCGCTCGATGATTTCTTTGCCTTCGGGCAATAAATCGGCCGAGCCCGAGGCATAAAAACTGCTGCCACTGAAACTCATGCGGATGTCGTATTTGCCCTTCTCGAGTGTTACTGTACCCTGCTCTATTTCGTCCTTTAGCAGCTGGGTGAGCTCAAAATTCAAGGCCTCAATGGGAAAAAACAAATCCGATTTGCCGTCCTTCTGTTGCAATTTTTCCTGCAACTCCTTCGACACTTCGCGGTCGGCAATCTGATCGTTCGAATTGGTTTCTGCCGCGCTGGCCAAAAAGATGAAAAAAGTAAGCAAGATGGTCATGGTATCCAAAAAGGTAACCTGCCACTCGTCCTGGTTGTCGTTTAAAAACTCGTCCAGGTCGTCGGTGCCCTTTTGTCGTGGATTAACCGGCTGCAGCATGCTTAATCGTTGTTGGTTGAACCTCCATCGCGTGCCTGCACCATCGACGACAATTGGTCGACAATGTACAATTCGGGTTTGCCCATCATGGCCAATACCACTGCTTCCAATTCCACTTCACGGCGCATTTGGTCGTGCATCATCTTGGCCAACAACTTCTTGCCCAAGGGTTGCCAAATAAACTGCGCAAGGATGAGTCCGTAAAAAGTGGTCATCAGGGCTACTGCCAAGCCCGAAGCCAAGCCAGCTGCACTGTCGAAATTGCCCAACATCACAATCAAGCCCATGAGGGTACCCATCATGCCATATGCCGGCGATGACGCACCCAAACCGTTTACCACCCGCAAAGGACCGGTTTCGGCTTGGCGCATGGTGTGTATCTTATGGTTGCCTAAGATGCGGATGTCTTCGAGCGAATAATTGGTCGATAACAATTCAGCCAAGTACACCCGAAAGCCTTTGTTCGGACCGCTCATGATGCGGTCGATGGTTGCTGCTTTGTTCGATTTGAGGCCACGCACCAATTCCATCACCTCCTCAATCAAAGCTTCTTCTTGTACCTTCGAACTTTGGGCAGTAAAGGTTGGTGCCAATTGCTTTATACCACTCCAGACCGTAGAGGCAGGAAAAGCAGCATAGGCCTGAAAAAACGAGCCGCCAATGATCAGCAGCAAGCTGGGCATGTTTACCACGCCCTGCAAAAAGGGGATTTTGTATACGTCAAACGAATCCAAGGTGCCTATCATAAACAGCACCATGGCAATCGACATCATCAAATAATTCCAAACACCGCGTTTCATGTATTAGCTGATTTCATAAGTAAAGGACGACGGAGAACGGACGACGAAAAACGGACGACTGACCACGGTCGTCTGTCGACTGTCAGCTGTCGACTGTCAGCTGTCGACTGTCGACTACCAATCCTTAGCGCACCGTGTTTTGAATAAATGTCGCACATGCCTGAAAGTTAAGCCAAATTCGAACAAGATGGATGCATCAACCGCAGAAAGCTAGTTTTCGCCTTGCCTGGGTAAGGCAATGGCAGGGGCCTGACGTGGAATTTCGGAAGTTCTGCTTTCAAACTTCGGGTCGAGGCGCTTGGCCTCTTGCCAACACGAATCGGCACGTTGTGGACTGCCTTGCACTTCGTACACACTGCCCAATAACATGAGCGCATCGGGGGTTGGGTACCACTTAAGCGTTTGCAACAACAGCTTTTCAGCCTCGGTATAACGGCCATCGTAGGCCGCCTGCTGGGCGCGCACCATGTTGTTGATGATGAGGTTGGTTAAAAAGCTATACTGCTCGGCTTTGAGCAAGGTTACTTCTTTGGTAAGCGTGTCTTTTTTGGGCTCAGGCTTGGCCGTGTCTTTGGCTGCCTCGAGGTTTTCCATGCGGTTTTTTTCCTTTTTGTAGGTGCGAATGCGCATGCCTGTGCGCGAACAGCCCACCAAAAGCAAAACCAGTACGCTCAATAAAATCAGCTCTTTACCGTATTTCATATCAGGCCGTTTTGGCGGCTGCAGCACTCAATTGACGGCACAAATTAAGGAATTTGCGTCTTTCCTTTTCGGTGTCTTCGGGGGTGTAATTGCCCTGACCAATGAGGTCGCGTACCAAAGCCTGTTCACGCACCGGACGCAATGGCAAAATTTTCTTTTCGAACATTTCGTCGCGGGCAATGAGTGCAGCCATGGCATCGCTGTCGAGACCGGTGAGGCAATCGCGTAAAATTTCCTCGGGCAACTCCAATACATCTTGCCACAACATGATGCGCTCACGCACATAAGCGTACATTTCGGGATTCGAATCGCGTAGGTTTTCTACCATCACTTCCTGCTGGTCCATCGACTGTTGTTCGATGGTCGCCAGTACCGCCTCGTAGGCCTTTTCGTTGCGTACCGTGCGTTCGCGGACTTCCTTGAGCTTGGTGAACAAACGGGCCGATAAATCGGCATAATCGCCAAAACGCTTGTCGGTTAATTCGGGGAACGAGGCCAAAATGAGGGCTGTTTTTTCGCCGCCTAACATGGCCATGAGGTTCGATTTGCGGGTACTGTTGAGGCCGTTTAAGACCATGAGCGACTCCAATGGTTCCTCATCGCGCAGCAAATCAACAATTTCCTTGTCTTTGAGGTGGATGATGAAGGGGAAATGACCAAACTGACGCTGGTTTTTCATGGCCAGTACCAATTCGTCCATGGCACGTTGTCGGCTACCGGCATCCTGCTCTTCGGGCATCCAATCGTGCCAGGCAGCTTCTAACTGCACTGCCGTTTCGGGGGCCAACTGCTCGGTAATCATTTCAAAGAAGCTGTGACCATACGGATACAACAGCATGATGATTTTGGTGATGCCCTTGCTGCCCATTTCACGTACCCAGCGCTCAAAGGCAAAGGCCAGGTTCTCTTTGTCGTTCACCAACCAGTTCATCAACGGGTCGCTGTTGTTGAGTTCCTGCTGTTGAAAATCCTGCTGCGACACCATTTCGGTTTGCATGCGGATGGTACCACCACCCATCTGCATCATGGGATTCATCATCATGCCGCCACCAGCACCTTCGCCCATCATTTGCTGACCACCCCCTGCCTGGTTGAGTTCGTTGCTCAAGCTACGCGCATTGCCGCCCTTCATGGTGAGTTCCGACTTGTTGCGGCCGCGCCATACCAAACCAATGAAAATGAGTAAACCCATGACGGCCAAGGCCACCAGTATTTGCAAGGTGAGGTCGCGGGTCAACTGCTGCAAAAAGCTCTGCATTTGCTGGTTCTGATTCGGATCGGGCTGAATTTGGGCGTTCACCACCACAGGCGGTCCCTGGGTAGCAGCCAATTCTTCGCTGCGTGGAAAAACGGCATTGCTGGCAATGATTTCGTCGCCACGTTTGGGGTCTAAGCGCAAGGCCGATTGGATGAGGCCTTTGTAAAAATTGGCAGACTCGGCCGTGATGGCGGTATCGAGTACAAAAATGACCCGTATTTTATCGATTTGTGGTCCGGTTACCAAGGCCGAACCCCCGGCAGCTACCGGTTTATCACTTGGTTGCTTCACTTCGGGATTTTCAACCTCAACCGGTGCACGCAAGCGTGAACTGAAAAAGGGCAAAGCCGGCAACATTTCAACCGTTTTGTCTTCGCCCGATGCATCGCTGGGTTTGCCACGAACAGCTCCAGGGGCCGAGGTATTGCCCACCACCGGGGTAGCCCCGCTGATCATGCGGCCTTCAATTTGCACGCTGATAGAGAAGAGCGAGGGCTTGAGGTAGCGCCCCATCATGGTTTGCAACTGGTTGCTGATGCCCGCTTCGTAGCTAAAACGCTCGTAGGTATTAAAAGGACGGATTTTTACGCCACCACCAGTCGACTCCCCAGCCTGCTGCTGGGTTTGCTGCGTTTCGGCAGGATCCTGCTCATAATCGGGCGCGTCTTCCTGGGCCAGAGCAGGCAGTACCCACAGGCTCAAAAGCAACAGCACCCAAAAGGGCAAGCTTTTTAACTTAATTGGTGTTCGATATGAGTCTCTTACGGGCATTGCGTTCGGGGGCTTCGGCGATCGGGGTAGTTAAACGGTCTAATACTTCGGTATTCGGCAATATGATCATTGGGTTGCGTGCTTGGGCTTCGTACCAATACTGCCAAGCTTCGGTTTTGCGACCCAAAATGTACACAATAGATCCTTTGAGGGCCAGGGCATGGTCGCTTACGTAGTACGACAACGAGCTGTCGATGCTCGACAATGCGTCGTCGAAACGCAAACGATAAAACAATTCCTGCGACTCAGTAAAGAAACCCACCGACTGGCGCAATTGTTCACCCAAACCTGCTTCGAGTTCGGCCAACAGGCCGTCGGGAATGGGGGCAATGGTATCGGCAGGACCTGCAGGCTTGGGAACCGCGGCCAAAGAATCGGGCAGCAGGGTCCGCACCTTCAAGCGGATTTTATTGGTGTCGGGCAGGGCAACAAAGGGATTGCGTTCGCTGGCCGCTGCCCACAAATTGGAAGCTGCCTGCTTATCGCCCTGCATGAAGGCAATGCTGCCCTTCATGGCAATGGCAAAATCGGTGGTGTATTCGCGCAAAGAAGAGTCGGTCATGGTCATGGCCTGATCAAATTTGCCACGGTAAAACAATTCCTGTGCTTCACTGAAGGCTTGTACGGCTGTGCGCAGCTTGTTACCCAATTGGCGTTCGAGTTGCGCCAGGGTGAGCGGCTCGTCCTTCTTCAAGGAATCGGGCTCACGCGGACGCAATACGATTTGCAGGGTATCAATCCAGTCGCCTTCGGCTGTAGCGCGGATGGTGAATTTGAGGGTATCGGGGTGTTGGGCCACATTCATGAAGGCCAACTGTCCCGAATCGACCATGAGGGTGTAATTGCCCGGCATGAGGCCGTAATGGTAAAAACTACCATCGCTAAAGGTACGGATGACTTCGGCTTCGTCTTCACCTTCACGTTTCAAGTTGAGCCTCAAGCCTGGTTGTGGTTCCATTTTTCCAAATACACGCTCATTATATACGACCCCTTCAATGGTTCCGGTTTTATACAACGGAATATCAATGAGTTTGAAACGGTTGGGGTCGGCTACAAAAGAGAGTTTTGTTTTGGTAGGAATCAAGGTCGCATCCGGCAAGGCATTTTCATCGATGATGAGTTTGTAAGACCAATAACTCTGCAACTGGGTAATACGCAACAAGCCATCGCTGCCCAAGAGCATGGTTGAAGATTGGTCGAGGCGGACAGCTTTAGCCGGAATGATTTTTTCATCCTTGTCGTAAGTGCCATTGTTGTTTTCATCTACAAACATGCGGATGGTTACGCCTGCACGGCCAACTTGGTCGCGGTTGGTAGGAATGATCATCCCATTGCGCAAATCGGCCCCAAAAGAACCGCTGAAACTTTGGGCATAATTGGGGTCAATTTGTAACCCTTTTTGTCGGATAACCGAAGTTGAGGATGACCTGAATGCCTGGAAGTCCATCAACAAGCCCAGCTGAAAGATATTCCCTTTGTTGAAGAAATCTCGGTCATAACTGATGGTAAAACGACCGGTTTTCCAAACCGTTTGTGAAAACTGCAGACTGCCAAAAGCTGAAGCATCAAATTGCTTCATGTCGTGGCGCACCTGCGCTCTAAAAAACATGCCGCGCACCAATACAGGAATACCTGGTGTACGCGGAATGGTATAGGTAAATGAACCTGTCAAAAGCCTTTGAGGTGCTAGCTCAATGCCGTTGCGGGTAATGCGCTCTTCGCGGTAATTGATACGCGAAATGATGGGACCAATGCGTGTGTTTACGTCGCCTTGGAAACGAATCAATTGCCCATTGCTCAGCCATTGTTGCTCATAGCCAGCTCTGAAACCCGATAGTCGGCCAAAAACATTAAAAGAAAAGAAGTAATTGACAGCAATATCGCGTTCCAATTGCTGCTGCGTTAACTCACCCCTGAATCCTTGCGTCTGGTATTGGGTGTACTGCACGTTAAAGGTGGTGTTGTTGGCATAAAACACACTGCCACTTGCCCTTGTGAAGCTTTGCGGCAACACATCCACATTGAGCAGATACTGGTCAAAAAGCCTGATAGACGCACTGCCATAAGGCAAATACACCAATTTACCCAAGGTATCTATTCTCCTGTCGGCACCAGCCCTCACAGTAATGCTATTGGTGAGACCATAAGCCACATTGGCATGTCCAATAACTCTATCGCCAATTGAATCGCGCAAAAAAGTTTCTTCAAATCCCGCTTGCACATTGTAATTCAACATGCCGCGAGGCACAAAGGTGAAGGGAATCTGCAATTGTCGTTCTTCAAAGAGCACTTCTCCTTTGGGGGTATAAATGCGGATTCCTACCCTTACTGTACCATAGGTTATGGGGGTGGTAAAACGGTAATATCCCAATTCATCCGCTCGGGTAAAATCAACCAACTGACCAGCGATGAGCAATTCAATTTCAGAATCGGGCTCTGTAAATCCTTCAACAGCAAACAAATCTAACACCCTGCGCGGAACAATGGGTGTATTGCTGAGCGCGATACCCCGCACGCGACCGCCCAATGGCCCGTTTAAGGCTATTTGACCCGCTGATAATTCGCTGATGGTAGGGTTGTTGATGGGATCAAGGCCGCCGGGGAAAACATACCGCCATTTCACCCCATTGAAGCGAAAATCATTGATGCGTTCGCTTCTCAGCCCGCTCAAACTTCCTTGTATATCACCGCCCAACAATTCCATGCCACCTGTTAATGTGTAATTGAGTTGAGATCCACCCAATCCGCCCGACATGCCTAAATTGTAATCGAGCATACCAGGAGCAAAGAAGGCCCGTTTGCGCGGATAGAGCAAAGGGTAATCGATGAGGGCATTTTCAGGAGCCTGCATGCGCAAACGCTCCCGCACCTCATTCCTTTTTTGGCGCTCTTCAACAGGTAAAATATTGGGAGACGACAAACTCAAAGTGAGCGCATATTGGTTCACCGTAAGGGTTATGCCAAACAAATCGGTGAACAATTCCGGTGCAATGTATAAATCGGTTTCACCGAGATAGAATTGATTGGCTTTCAAAACAACCCGTTCTCCCCGACGCAACAAAATGTTGTTCACGGGATCTATTTCCCAACGGTCGGTTTTTGTTGGATAGGCCCCCTTAAAACCAAGCCGATTATCGGTTCGGTTGAAGGGAATCATGAGCAGCGATAACAATTCGCCGGTAGCAATCAGCGGCTGCTCGCCTCTGAATGCAGCGCTTACATACACCTGACCAACAGCTGGAAAACTAAAAAGGAGGGTGATTTCATCTGCCTCTTGTGCACGCGCGTTGCCTAACCCAAACACCAGGTAAAGGAAGGCAAATACGGATAAATGACGCACACGAGGAGACATGCAGGCTTATTTCAGCGTAAAGGTTGTTTTGTAGGTGTAAGGTTGCGCTTGAACCAAATCTTCGTCAGGAATGTCCTGTCGGCTGGTTACAAAGCGGTATTCGGCTGAATAACGTCCAGCTTGTACTTCTTTGATGTTGAATTTGAACCTGCGCTTGCCAGTAAAATACATGGCCATCAACTGTTTGCCCTCGCCTACTACCTTACCGCTTGGGTCTTTGATGGTAATATCTACACGACCCAAAAAAGGTGAATTACCCGTTACGGTATACCAGCTGTCAAGGGTTAAAATGTTGCCTGTATCTGCTTTAGCTTCTGCCCTGTCGATACGCAAGCCGGTATTTACAGCTCCTTTTTTGTAGAAAGCAACAATGACTTGTTCAAATTTCAAATTTACTTTCGTGGAAATACCAGTGGTTGCATCAGCCGTTCCGATGTCAGCCACCTGGCTGCTGCTACCTACTTTGATGCGTGTAAAATAAGTGCCATCAGCAAAATTTTTGGGCATGCGGGCTTGTAAACGAACAATTTGCTGCTGGTTTGGTGGTAAAATAAAGGTACGTGGGAATGCTTTAACATAAGCATCCAACCCAAACAATCTGGCTCTGGTGGTATCATTGTATTGCATCACCAACACGCCGTTTTCGTCTTGATCAGAATAACCAAACTGAAAATTAATGGTAATCTCCTGGGGTACTGGACTGTTGTTGGTGACAAACAAATTGCCGATGCCATTTTGGTCTAAATAAACCGCAGTAGGAGCCAAAGAAAGCTGTGCCTGTACCCAACCAAAAGGTGTAATCAGCGCCAGCAGAAATATTAATTTTTTCATGTGCATTTTAAATTAATAATGCCCGACGACACGTATGTCGCCGGGCTTTTAGAGTATCCGCCTCTTAGAGAGCGTAGAGTACGTTGAAGTTCAAGGTACCTGTGAAAGTACCAGTTGGACCACCGCTAGGAATGGCAGTAGTTGTGCCCCACTGATAAAGGTAACCACCAACATACATGGTTGTGCGCTCCAAATCGCCACCAGCTGAACCAGTGCTCGAAGTGGTGATGATGCCGAATGGGCCGAAACCGGTACCACCAGCGTTGGTAACGATCAAATCACCTTCTGCCATGGCAGTGCTGTTCAATAAAACCGATGTAGAGCGATCGACAGCATTGATGGTTTTGTTACCCAGAATGGCAGAAATCATTGGCTTGTAACCGATGGTGTCGGGGGTTGGGTTGCCGTTCAACATACGTACCAAGGTGTCGAACTCAACGCGAATAGGCTGCAAGCTGGTAGCATCGATGATCAAACGACCAGGTGCTGAGCTAAAACCTACGTTAACCGAACCTGACTGTGACTGTGGGTTCAAGAATGTTTGGCCACCACCAGCAGCCACGATACCAAACTGTACGTTGTCGTTGTTCACGAAAGTGATTTGCTTCAAGATACGCGCATTGGCTGTCATGGTGGTTTGAGCACCCGTTTGAGCGTTTGCCGAAGTAGCGATGCCACCGATGAAAGCAGCGAGGAGGAGTGATTTGAAAATGGTTTTCATTGTTTTGAGATTAAAGTTTTTAAAATAGTTTTTCTGATTTGGATATGCAGCCGGATTGTTTTTAACGGCTGTAAGTTTTATGGCTTCTGTTGAAAAAGGGGTTAACCATGCGAACCCGGGCGCAACCGGTAGTGCAGGGGTCAGGCCTTGCCCGCCGGTCTGCTTCAGCTGTTCATAAACGTTTGAGTGGTTAGTGAAAGTCAAGGTGATATGGTTTTAGGTTAATGAAATTCAATGGTTAAAAGGCCACCACGGTCGGCGGGTACGCCCAGCCAAGCGCGCATGTAGATGGTTTCTTCTGGTAGGTCGGCCATGGTCAAAGGTTTATTGTACATGGCTACCATGTTCCTACGGAATGGCAACAAAGCTGCTTTCGCAAAGTCAGAGCTGCCATCGTTGAGGAAAAACAACTGAGCTAGTCCAGCACCTGGTGCATTGTCGAACTTAGCAGAAACAATGAGCTGGGTGTTGTCGCGGCTGCGCAACTCTATCCACTTGGTACCCGCCGATCGCGTTCCGAGCGGATTTACACCACCCTTTTCTTCGGGCGCTTCCAAGATCATGGGCGGCACCGGATCAACCTTGGCTTCGAAACCAGGAGGCAGGTTGAGTGTGAGGCGGATGAATTGTGCCTCCACCTTTGCATTGATGAGCAGGAGAACCACCATCAACTGCCCGATTGCGTTTGCTTTAAAAGGTATTGTCAGCATACGTTACGTTAAGTTGAATGTCGGCACTGTAATTTCCGGCCTGTATTCCAAAAGGAATAGGGCCCAAACTTCCATAAATAAACAAATACGCCTTGCTTCTTTGACGCACAAAACCTGCATGGTCGGGCGTAGGCGGAGGGGGCGGCGGTCCACCAGCCTGGCGGCGGTAAACCGGGAAAGTCACGGTGTGGAAAAAGGGCGGTACTTGCACTGCATTTCCACGACGTTCGATATCAGAAATTTCACCTGTATTGTTATAAGCCCAGCGGAGTTGGAAAGGAACCGTTGTTCCTGTATCAGCTCCACCCCGGCTCAAGCCAGTTTCCCAGCTTAACTCGGCAGTTAAATCGTATTCAATAGGTGCATCCAATTCAACCACTACCACAGCATTGTCCATGATGTCGATTTGAACGACCGATGGATCACCCACCACAATCAAGGGTTGCTTGGCATTAAAATTCACACCACCTGGGTTGCTTACTACTGTCAAAACGATGTTTTCGCCTTGAACAAAGGTACTGAAATTGATGCGCTGCGCTTCCACCGTAGCGGTGCTTGTAAAGGCGCCCAAAACCAGATATGTAAACAGTCGGCTCATCTTCAGTTCCCTTCAATTTCCATGATGAATTCCGAAACATAAGCACCAGGCTTGGCTTTGCTCACATCGATGAGTGCACCTAACCAAATATAATAGGTTCCTTCTGCCGATAAACGAACGCTGGCTTCCCCAATATCCAACAACACACTGGCGTTTTGGTTATCGGTTTCAAGGCCGCTGATCCTGTAATTAGCTTTCACAATACCGCCAGAGCCACCTTCTTCAATCAAGGTCTCTGCAGCGAGGTAGGTAATACGTACTTGACGTCCCGGACGACCATTGATGCGCATCAAGCCGCAAAAAGGACTGTTAACCGGATTTACACTGATAACACCATCAACAGCAGTTGGTGAATTGAGGTTAACATCGCGCAAAGTCAACAAACTCAGGTTATCTACAACCGAAGCAGAAGCCTGAATGGCAATGCGGTTCGAATAAACTTGCGAATTGTTGTTGGTGCTTCCCTGTGCGCTGGTTTCACAAACCGCAATTAACAGGCTTACCACTGT
>ERZ1066127.922-NODE-922-length-12869-cov-13.605978_pt1 | contig 12869 bp, 9 predicted proteins | sample MGYA00382774_ERZ1066127 | MGnify/ENA primary metagenome ERZ1066127 (study PRJEB33369, sample SAMEA5778357) | biofilm metagenome | biome: Industrial cooling water; feature: Water cooling tower basin; material: Biofilm | place: United Arab Emirates | collected... | reverse complement strand
GTTAAACGGTTTACCGTCTACTTATAACTTGTACTAGTTTTGGGGGAGCTTACACGCCGCCGTGGCCCGCTCTTTTTCCAAATCATCCAAATACTTGAGAAACAAAATCCAAGAGGTTTGCTCCACATCATCCAATTCACTGCCACAACCGGCGTCTTTGTGCAGTATGTCGTCTATGTTTTTGAAGGTTTGTTCGAACATTGGGGGAGATTTGGGGGTAAAGATATGGGGTGTGGTAGTGAATTTTTCTGAAACACATGTCAAATAGACAAACCTGAAAAAAGCCTCCAAATTCAGCGAGCTAGATCAACTTTAGCAAGACTTCAGCTTTATCGCTGTGTACCGCAGAAAAGTTCAGCTACTAGGAACAAGAAAGTTTAGAACTTCCTCTTTAAATACAAGATAAAGAAACTCGCCATTTTGTATAAATTGTAAATTTCTTCCGTTGTTTTCGTATCGAAGTTAACCGCCGCAAAATTGCTGTGTACAAGAATATTTCTTAAATGGCCAATTTCAATAAAGGCTTTTACTCCTGAATCGAGATTAGGATCTGCTTCGATTTCTTTCGCACAGTGAGATTTGAACTCTTCCCCAAAAAGGCTAAAAAAAGCATTAGCATCCTTTCCAGGCTTTCCAGGCTCATTTTTTTCGCCCCAATTAAAGTATGTATGATACTGCATATTAATCCCCTTTTTTTTCAGGAATGAAACTACTCGCATATCATTCAAGCTCACATTACTCACAAAGTTGACCAAGATATCCTGAATTTCTGTTTCAAAAAAACTAGCCGCGGAAAGAATTAAATTCTTTTTGAAATGCTTATCGAGATCACTGGCAAATGAAGGCTGATTTGTTTCTTTTAAATAATCAATTATAATGGAATAATCTCGATGTAAAAAATCAACAGCAGTCATCAGAGAAGATTTTCGTAAGCCAAATTTAAACGTCCATGTACATTAGCTACACTTGCTGTATTAAATTGAGTAAATTCAACGAATGTAGGGTTTGCTTTTAAGTCATTGATGGTGGAGCTTTCCACTTGCCTAATTTCCAAATCTTTTCTCTCGAAAGCATCCTTGCAAAGTGCATAGAAAATCGACTCATAGACCGAAATGTTGAATCTATTAGATTTGCTATAAAAGATTTTCAAGTCAAGCGATCGACAATAGGTGACGAAATTCTGGAATAAAGCACTCAAATATTCAATATTATCTGAGGGAAACTGTTTTATGCGCATTGAGAACTTGTTTAGAAATTGAGTCATCGAAGGGGCATACTCTTCTTTCATAATGAGCATTGCAAATCCTCTCAACAAAATCTCCAAGTCTTTCATGTGCAAATCCGGCTCAGCTTGCGGTGTAAGTTGACGCCATTCACCATTAAGATTAAGAGCATATAACTTGTCATAGAAGGCTGAGTGGAAAAGACTTGTTCGAATTTCTTGCGGCTTCAAATTCACCCCGCCTGAATTTAATCGATTGAATATTTCAAAAACAACGGAGTTTCCATCGTCAGGAGAATTTTGTTTGATGATTATATTTCTAATTGTTCTTAAATCAAATGTCGTTTTGTCAATATCATCGAGTGTAAAGTAATTGGTTTTGTGATACTTGTTTTTTTGACCAGGCTTTGGATCACTTAATCTTAGATTGAAATCGACAAAATATTCGTTATCATTTAGAATTGAATCCGGAATCCCACCATTTTCGTCAAAAATTTGTCTAAGCTCGAAACGTTTCTCTTGCCGAGGAAATCTCTTTTTCATGAAATAGTAAATTGTCATGTAACGCTGTTGACCATCAATCACAATAAACTTATTTCTTTCCTCCTCAAATAGGAAAATTTGAGGAATCGGGATCCCGATGATTATTGATTCTATAAGCTTGGAAGCACGTTTTATATCCCAAACGTAGTTTCGCTGAAAACCCGGAATTTTAACAATTCCAGAATCAATAAAATCAAATAACGTCTTGATATTAAAATCATTAGGCGCTGCAGAGATATCATATTCAGTAAAGCTAAGGTCGTCTAAATCCTCAATATCTTCCCCTTCATACCAATTATAATTTTCGTCCATTATTTTCATTTATAAAACAATTGCTTTCCTTATCCTATTTTGTAATATTACTGTTTCTAGATTCTGTCTAAAAACTTCCGTTTCACAGTCCAATATAACTCATTAAAATGAATGATAAATTAAGTTTGAAAAATAATTTGGCTCAGATTTTGAAATTTACTAGTTTAGATTCTATCAACAGCTCAAAACAAATATGCAGCCCGTCCAACTGCCTTCAAATCCGTTAAAATCAAAATGTAAAAACTATAAAAACGAACAGAAAGTAATTTATTCAACCAAGGCATCAAGGCTGGAGCGTATACCGCATAGCTTATCATTTAGCTGAAGTATTTCTGAGCAATTAGCCTAATGTCTCTGATATCTGTTTTTGGACTCTTTGTGGTATTTCCAAATTGATTTTCTAGATTGTTTATGGTTTCCTCATCGATCTCATCAAAATCTAATAACGATGAGTCATCAATTTCATTGAACAAATTGTGGCCGTCTAAATCTTCTAAATGCTCGGAGAATTCATTATAAACATCCCTTCTGAATTCACGCCAAATTTCACTCTCCTTGAAATTACTAGCTTTTCTTTTGTGATTAGTTTTAATATTTATTCGATAAATGTCAAATTTTTTTCTTCTCATTTGAGCTTGCCAAAACTCCTTTGATCCCGGTGATGAATGTTCTCTGTCAGATAAAATACAATAGCCAAGTTCATAAACAATGATTTCAAACAAATACGTGAGATAACCTCTTCCTTTATTTTTTGAATAGGTTCCTTTAATTTCGTAATATTCTTTATTGTGATAAATAGCTTTTGATCCGTTAACGACCGATAACAAATCCAATTGATTTCTATCTATTAGTTTAATGGTTGATTTATCCTTAGATATTTTTATTGCTTCAAATCTTTTAGAAGGAACTACTATCGGATTATAATCGTCAAATAACTTACTGCTTGCTTCTTTAACTATATAATCAACATTGATATCTTCTGATTTTAGAACTACTGGCATTATATCTAAAGTAATATTAAGAAAAATTTCAGCCAACGATTTAAATGCAACACAATCATTCCCAACTATGGATACTTTAGCATGATATGCGTAATTTGAATTCTCGAACAAACTTAAACAAAAAACACTATCCCCACCCACCCTATAGTGCTTTTTACCGCCCTTCCTAGTTTTGAAGCATTCAACAAGCAGTGTAAACTAAGCAGGGCGCTGCTTGGCAACCACGGACATAAGTTTGAATCAAGAGACCTGAGTTAGGCCACGTCAAGCATACACCCCCACCTCAAACCTTTCCAAACTGATATTAAGTCGGCCGGCGAGGAGGCGGAAGAACCAGATGAATTCGTTGGCGCGGGCGTCGCCTTGGGCGGCTTGTTCTTGCCAGCGTACGAAAAGGCTGCCCGAGAGCTGGTAGAAGAGGTTTTGCATCTTCCACAGGTCGAACTCGCGGTTAATTTCGTCCATATCTGCCTTAAAAAGATATTCTCTTTGACAAAATTTTAAATGCCTTTTCAGGATTTGCATTTATGCCATATCCGAACACCAAAGTCAAGTAGGAAAAGTGCACTTAAATTCAGCATTTCAATCAGAAGGAACTTTGCTTGCGTCAGTCGCAAATACTCTCGCGTTATGCACTAAACGCTCGTATATATTCACTAGGTTTCTTCAAATTCCACCTAAAAAATCCACCGCAGTCGTTAAGTTTAGAGCAACTTGAGCATTCTGGTAGATAGTCATTTTTCCAGTCTGAAATTGACTTTCTTGCATATTTCCATAATCTTTCAGGAAGTACACACAAAGGCGTATTGTAAATAGAAACATGCATTCCTTGTCCTGCAAGGAACTCAACTGCCTCTCCTAAATCATCCTGATAATCATATGGGTCAATCCAAAGTTTTTGAATGTTATGGGGAGTATATCCTACATATTCAAGCCCCATAAACGCCACATGCTCAACAAATGGCAGGTTTTTATAAATGTATTTTGCGAGTCTTGTTAAACGAGGAATTGATTGCTTATGTAAAACAACTCTTACTTCAAGTCTTTGATTGTATCGCGCAAGATTATGCAAGCCAAGTATTGTCTGATAAAAAGCATTTTCAGCTTGAACTATATAGTCGTGAACTTTATAATAGTCTGCATAAACCGGAATGCCCAACATTAGCCTTTTAAAATCTAACTCTGCAAGCCTTTCTGCCATATGGTTCCATGCAAAAGAACGTCCATTCGTTAGTACATGAATTTCTGTCTCAGGAAGTTCAGTTTTAAGTTGAGAAAGTAAATCGAAAAACAAGTCACCCATTAATGTGGGCTCTCCACCTGATATTCCTAACTCAAAACAGTCTTTTGGAATTAATGGGATTAATTTTTTATGTATTTTATAATATGTAGGAATATCATTTTTGTCTCTAGGTGGCTGTGAACACATAAGACAATTACTATTGCATCTCTCTGTGGCTAACAGCGTATTATGCAATGAATTTACCCTATACAATGTATTTATGTTTCCATCACTACCCACTGAAACTATATCTCCATCTGTCAAATGGTCTAGTGTTGGTATTTTGAATACTACATTTTCTCCATTTTTGATTTCAAATTCATCTTGACGGCTTAGAATGCCCATAAAGTTTTTACTCGGCAATTCAGAAAGTGAATCATCAATGAGCAAAAAGGAATTTTCATCCAATTGATCGGGATTTCTAGTAACCTTTCCAACTAGATGTTCCTCTATATTTATTGGTTTTCCTTTAGTTCTAAGCAGCATATTCTTCTTTTAATGGGTTGCTGTTTTTGCCCAGCTTTCAAATATCTTCTTAATTCTTTCGTCACTCTCCATGAGTTCAATTAAGTATCTGATTATTTCCATATTCTTTTGACAGAAATCGCTACTTGGTCTGTAACCATACATGTCACCTTGAGTTGCATGATTGTGAACTGGGTCAGCTCCGCAATATTGTTGAAATGCACATTCTGAACAACCTGTCAAGCCTTCATTCGCCCATAATTGAGCTATCTCTTGGGCTTTCTTACCAAAGAACAAATCATTATAACTGTCATCTAATGTACCAAGCTTAAAGGTATAATCATTTTGTTCTGCCAACATTCTACTTTCATCCGTTGCATATACACCGCCATCATAGTTGAAAACAATCACACCGTTTATTAACCCCGCTGGAGATTGAAGATCAACAAAACCAACATTAAAAGGAGTTAAGATTTTCGTCAAAAATATTTTTGCCAAATCTTCCGTGAAATAGTGACCGCTGAAATTGTATTCTAATATTCGGTCGAGAGCTTTTTTGTAAAACGTTAAGAATTTTTCGGTCTCATATTTTGACTTATCAGTTCTAAGAGCGAAGCCATAAGGACTGATATTTCTCAAAAATATCCCTTGAAACCCCAAATTAAAATATTCATCCACTATTTCAACTGGATAATCAAGTGACAACTTCGTAGTGGTCATAAGAGCAGAAACCCTGTCGTGACCTAAAACTTGTCTTGAAAGTTCAATTCCTTTTATTGCTAGTTCATAGCTACTTGCGTGAGGCTTATGTCTATTCTTGTCATGAACATACTTCGGCCCATCCAATGAAGTTGAAATAAGGATTTCATGTTCTTTGCAATACTCTAATATTGCTTCATTGATTAAGGCCAAGTTGGTGCAAATCACTTTTGTTAAACCTTTGCCAACTTCTTTTGCTATTCTTTCGGCTTTTTCAACAGCATATTTTATATTATTAAAGGCCAAAAGCGCTTCTCCACCTTGAAACTCCATCGTAACATGTGGATTTGGAGACTTAAACATTATCTCTATGCCCTTGTCAATATTTGCTATTGACATATCATACAAGTCCTTGTTTTGAGTTACACGTGATACTTGGCAATAATGGCAGGTATGTTCGCATCTTAAGGAAATAACGAAAATATGTAGACCTGTAAAGTAGTTTAGAAATAGTTTCTTGGTTCTATACCGAGTAGCAAGAACATCAATTAGTGGAGGAATTACTTCTTCTGAAATGAAAAAGTTTGCGATTAAGTCACCGTAAAGCTCAGCATCTTTCTCTTTGTCTAACTGGCGCCTTACAATTCTTTCAAATGTGCCTTTAGATAAAAGTAAGTAGTCTCCAACCTCGTTGACGATTATTTCTTTTTCATCCGTTATTCGATGGAAACGAAATGGAAGCAGATAGTATTGACTTTTTTCACTTAAATCGAATTGGTCAATCTCTCTGAATTTTCTGGATTTCCTGTCTGGTTTAGCATCAATCATTCGTTAATTGATTTACATTAAATCCTACAGGGTCTGACACGTCACCTGGAGGCAACTCATCAAATTCTCCATTTGAGAATGCCTTTGCAATCAATAAGTCCCTTACATTCTGGGTTTCTTTTGCAACAATATCACGTAAATTAAAGTCAACTAAGTCCCTTTCTAGTTTCAACAACAGGTTTTCAAGTTCTTGATGCGAAAGCTGAATAGTCGAGATTGGCTTTACAGATATTCTGTAAGTGTTGCTGTCTGCAAATGAAACATTCGCATGGTAATTGTCACCATACCAATAAAGGCATTTAAAAACGCTATCTTTTGAATACAAAGATGTATCCGCAAAAACAATTATTTCATTGTCTTTGATTTCATTCTGAAACGGCATAACAGAATGGCTTAAGCGAACATTGCTCCTGACCTATGAGAATAGTGGGACCTATGTGAACTATGGCTACTATGGGAAGAATGTGAACGGTGTTGAGCAACAAATTGGCTATTCTCTGAATTGTTCATGTTTAATTTAAGAACTGGCATTGGTTTAGCCTTACCAATTTCTTTAATTTGAATAGCCTTACTTTCAAGATTGTCAACTTGTGCAGAAAGTGAATTGATTGCTTCGACACCTGTCAAGGCGGCAAAAGCTGCTCCGAAAATAGCGGCTGCCTTCTTTGTCAAGTTGGCAAGACCAACTTTTTTGTTGCTATCCATATCAGTTAAGTTTAGGTGGAACAAGTTAAACAATTATTTTAAAAGTCCATTGTGATTTCCCGTTATTTTATAAGATTCATCTCGGCATCACGCAAAACGCACTTGATAAGACACCAAAATGCGCTTCCATACCCATCGAGGACACGGACGTATGTTCATTTCTCGAAGCCAGTCACAAAAAAAACCAAATACCTAAAATCAACTATGTAGTTTATGAAATTGATTTTTTGAGAGCCTGTAGATCCATCTAGGCTACTGCACGGCAAAACGCTTATTTAGGACCTACCCCTCAAGCACAAACCCCCACTTCAAACCTTTCCAAACTGATGTTGAGGCAGCCAGCGAGGAGGCGGAAGAACCAGATGAATTCGTTGGCGCGGGCGTCGCATTGGGCGGCTTGTTCTTGCCAGCGTACGAAGAGGGTGCCCGTGAGCTGGTACAGGCAGGAGCTTAGCACAACGGAAATTATAGGATCACCACACTTTTTAGCCAAAACGATCTTCTAAGGTATGAAGCAGATTCTGTTTAGCACTAAATTCTCCATAACACCTAAACAAGCATTGTGTTGGCCTTACGGAAATATTGACTTATTTCGCGGAATGAAGAAACCCTTGATACAATTTAAATTCCTAATGCAAACTTGTATGTGGTTCTTTGCTCTTATTCCTGCTCCTTCGAAAATAGGGCCGCCTTCAGTAAATATGCCTCGTACAGTTTCAAACTCCTTGTACTCGCTGAACCCTGTCGCTGCAACGTCTAATTGTATTTGCTCAGCAATCTTTTGGTGCATATACTCAATAACAGCACAATCTAATTCCCTAATTACGAGATCATGATGGCTATCTTTTGGATGATCATGATTTTCTGGAATACTCTTATTGGCAATTGATAAATCGCCTTTCATCGCAGCATAATATGCTGGTAGTAATTTTATGAATTCTGAATCAGTAAGATCAAGGCAATACTCCAGTTGATACACAACTCCGACTACGGATGGCGTTCTAATTTTTCCTCGCCTTTGTTTATCTTCCGCCCACTCTAGCGCTCTTGAAATATTATTTTCCCAAACATAAAACCCGTGACCTAACCAATCAAATTTCTCTTCACTTTTCTTTACCTTATCCGGGTTTGTAACTAATTGATTTCTCGTCTCAAGGTCGCAGCCATGAAACCCGAGCATCAGGTTGGGCCTTTTTTGATAAATCATTCAGCCAAAGCGAATACTTTGTCTAATTTTTTCAAATGAGTCGTAAAATTCTCATTTTTTGTCAAAATCTTAGCTGATTGGAGCGATGCAACAACAGATGCTCTATTCTTTTTTTCTAGAGTAATTTTTTTTGCTAGCTCCATCAAAAGTGTTAATTGATTCGCTTCCATAATTCGATAAATGAGGGTGATATGCAAATTTACAAAAAATGTTCAGATGTCCAACTGCTCTTAAATCAAGCAGAGTTTAAGATCTACTTAAGCTTCACAAATGTTGAAAAGGCTTGGACTCAACATTCATTTACGAAACAAACCTGCCCATCTATATGTAATTTGGTTTTATAGTTGTACTAATTAATGATTTAGCGATTAACACAAAAAACTCCAAACTCCCACACCACTCTGTATTATTTTTTTATCTCCCCTTTGTTAGTAGGCTTTCAATGAGCGCGGTAAGCCATTCAGCATGCTGAATGGCGACGCCTCATCCCAAAATAGGTTCAATCAGGCTTACATTCGTCCGTTCAAGCATACACCCCCACCTCAAACCTTTCCAAGCTGATATTCAGTCGGCCGGCGAGGAGGCGGAAGAACCAGATGAATTCGTTGGCGCGGGCGTCGCCTTGGGCGGCTTGTTCTTGCCAGCGTACGAAAAGGCTGCCCGAGAGCTGGTAGAAGAGGTTTTGCATCTTCCACAGGTCGAGTTTGACGTCGATTTCGCCCAGCTGCTGCATGATTTGGTGCAGGTTGATGAAGGCTTTGAGGTCAACGGGTTGTGCGGCAAAGGCGGCCAGCAGTTCGTACATGCGCTGCGAGGCCACATAACTCACCACCTCGGTTTCGAGGGGCACCTGCCAGCGGCGCACTTGTTCTACCAAACGCTGCAAATCGCCCGAGCGCGGGTTAGGCTGCTGAAAGAAGCGCCGCAGCTGAATGTTTACCACCAGCTCAATGTTGCGATTGAATACCAGGGGCAAGGGAATGTTGGTTTGTTTCAATACCCTCATGAGGTTGCTGTTGCGGTCGAACAGCTGTTTGACGGCCCGCTCGGTTTCTTCTATTTCGCGCTCCACCAATACGGTGAGTACCTTTTTCTGCTGGTCTTTGAAAAGCTGCCAAAACGAAAACTTTTCTTCGCCAAAATACTGCTGTATCACGTGGATGACCTCGGCCAAATTGCTGCCCTCAAAAGGCAAACGAATGGCCTGGTACATCTGCAAAAAGGTGGTTTCGTCCATTTGGTCGTTGGCATTGCCAATCAAATGGTGCTGCCCCAAATAAATCACCGCAAACGAAAAACGCTTTTCGCTGTGGGTAATGCGGCTGATCACCGTGGTGCGGCCAATGGCGAGCTTGTGCGGACCCGATTCGAACTTCTCGAAAAACTCGTTTTCGAATTTGAATACCCCCGTAAACACATCGTCGGGGTTTTCCGAAAACAAGGCATTGGCCACATAGTGCATGCCCACCTTGGTGAGCGACAGGCGCGAGGCCTTGGTGATGGTTTCGTAAATGTGCGCCCCGTTGTGCAAATGCGGCACATTGGAGGGGGCATTGGCCAAAAACTGCTTGAAAGTATCTTCCAAACGGCGGTTCGATTCGGTTTCGGCCAGCTGAATGGCCCTACAGGCGTACTGCAGCACCTGCACCGTTTCTATGCCCGAAATTTCATCGAAAAACCAGGCGCAGCTGGTGAACATGAGCTGGCACTGCCGCATCATCTCCAACAAACGCAATACCTTGGTGCGGCGCTCGCCTTGTACGTCAAAATAGAGGTGGCGGCTGAGGAAGGCATCTACGTTTTCGTCGGTGCGGTCGTTGATCACCTCAATGTAATCGTTGCGCATGGCCCAGGGGTCGGCGCAAAAAGTGGGCATCTGCCGTTCAAACTCCTCGCTCATTTGGTCGCGCAGCCAGTTCAAACCCTGTCGCAAACCTGCACGCCATTCCTGCTGGTAATGCGGGTATCCGCCCGAGTTGCAGCCGCAATTGCTCCGCCAGCGTTCTACCCCGTGTACACAACTCCAGCTGGAGTTGTCGTGAATTTGCACCTCAAACTCGGGTTTTACCTGGTGCATATAGGCCGCATAATTGGTGAGCTGGGCCAAATTGTTGTCTTCTATGTACTGCAGGCAGTACGACAATGCCATCTCGCCATAGCGGTGGTGGTGGCCGTAACTTTCGCCATCGGTAGCAATGTGCACCAATTGCGGCACCTGGCGGTGTGGGTCAAAAGCGGCTACCAGGGCATCGGCAAAGGCGCGGCCGTCTTTGAGCAGTCCTTCGAAGGCTACTTTTTGGGCAACTGGACCGTTGTAAAAAAACAGCACGATGCTTTTGCCCGAGGGCAGCTTGCACACATAATGCTGCAAACTGTCAACATGCGGCTCTTGCACCTCGCTCCAGGCTTCCTCTCCTACCTTGCGAACGGCCTTCAACTGCCGGGGCGCCAATACGGTGAAGGCGATGCCTTGTTCGGCCAGCACTTCCAGGGTTTCGGTATCGGCGGCGGTTTCGGCCAGCCACATGCCTTCGGGTTTGCGGCCAAAACGCTGTTCAAAATCGCGGATGCCCCAAATCACCTGGGTTTCTTTGTCGCGCCGGTTGGCCAGCGGCATAATGATGTGGTTGTACACCTGCGCCATGGCCGAGCCGTGCCCAAAACGCACAATGCTCTGCCGGTCGGCTTCCTGTATGGCGGCATATACCTCGGGGGCGTGGGCTTCCATCCAGCTGAGCAGCGTAGGACCAAAATTGAAGCTCATGCGGGCATAGTTGTTCACAATGTCTACAATGCGCTTGTTGCCATCGAGGATGCGGCTCACAGCATTCGGACCGTAACATTCGGCCGTAATGCGCTCGTTCCAGTCGTGGTACGGATAGGCCGAATCCTGTATTTCAATTTCTTCTAACCAGGCATGCTCGCGCGGGGGCTGGTAAAAGTGGCCGTGTATGCAGAGGTACTTTTGCTGACTCATTAACGACGTATGTCTAAGATGCGCGCCGAACGGGCCGGCACTTCTATTTGGGCATCGAGGGTGGTGGGTTCGCCGTTGAGCACATCGAAAGCGGTTTCGGCCTTGCCCAATTGGGTGGCAAAACGGCTGCGATCTACTTTTTTGGCCACTTTGCTGTTGTTTACCAGCACCATCACCGTTTCGTTTTGGTGGATGCGGAAATACACATACACCTCGTCTTCCGGCACATACTGCACAAAACTGCCCTTGGCAATGGCCGCGCTGGTTTTGCGCCATTTGGCCAGGGTGCTGATGTGGTCGAAAATTTCGTTTTCCTGCTGGCTGCGGCCCTCGCGGCTGAATTTGTTGACGGCATCACCGGGCCAACCACCAGGCATGTCTTGCCGAACATTGGTGCCGCCCATATTGGCGTAATTGCCAAAAAGCAGCTCCGAGCCGTAGTACAACTGCGGAATGCCGCGCAAGGTGAGCAGCAGGCTGTGCGCCATTTTCATTTTGGCCATATCGCCCTGAAAAAGGGCCCAGGCACGCGAAATATCGTGGTTGTCGAGGAAGATCACGTTTTTGGAGGCATCGCCATACACCACATCCTGCGCCAGGGTGTAGTAGATTTTACGCAGGCCGTTGTCCCAGCCAAAATCTTCGTTCAGCCCATCGCGGATGGCAATCCACACCGGAAAATCGGTCACGCCGGGCAATTCCTGCTTTTGGGCGTTCACCCGGTTGCCTTGCACCCACCAGGCCGATTCGGTAACGGTATGCACCCACACCTCGCCCACAATGCCCAAATCGGGGTACTGCTTTTTGAGGGCTCCCACACAGCGGTTCATGAAATCGGTATCGGGATAGGCATAGGTATCTAAGCGGTAGCCGTTTAAACCGGCATACTCAACCCACCAAATGTTGTTTTGAATGAGGTATTTGGCCAGCAATTCGTTCCGCTGGTTGAGGTCGGGCATGTGCGTATCGAACCAGCCGTCGCGCATCAATTGGCGGTCGCTTTCGGCCCCGTACGGGTCCACCTGGGTGATGGCGCGGTAGGTGGTGCGCGTAAAGCCGGGCCATTGGTTCACCCAGTCTTTGGCAGGCAAATCGCGGAACAGCCAGTGGCGGTCGCCGATGTGGTTGTGCACCAAATCCATGATCACCTTCATGCCGCGCTTTTGGGCTTCGGCCACCAAGGCCACGTATTCTTCGTTGGTGCCGAGGCGGGGATCGATTTTGTACAAATCGGTCATGGCATAACCGTGGTACGACTCCTTGGGCTGGTCGTTTTCCTGCACCGGATTCAGCCAAAGGGTGGTGGCACCCAAATCGGCAATGTAATCGAGGTTTTTGCGGATGCCGGCCAAATCGCCCCCGTGGCGGGCCTTTTCGTCCTTGCGGTCGATGGCCACTTGCTGCATGCCGGGCACGATGTCGTTGGCCGGATTGCCATTGGCAAAACGGTCGGGCATGATCAAATAAATGAGGTCGCCACCGTTGAAGCCGTTCACCTGGTTGTTGGCAAAACGGCGGGCACGCAACTCGTAATTGCGGCGGATGCGCTGTTTGCCGCGTACCAATTCAATGGGTACCTGACCAGGTTTGGTTTCGGGCGAAATTTCGAGGTTCACAAAGAGGTAATT
>ERZ1066127.918-NODE-918-length-12930-cov-11.967767_pt1 | contig 12930 bp, 9 predicted proteins | sample MGYA00382774_ERZ1066127 | MGnify/ENA primary metagenome ERZ1066127 (study PRJEB33369, sample SAMEA5778357) | biofilm metagenome | biome: Industrial cooling water; feature: Water cooling tower basin; material: Biofilm | place: United Arab Emirates | collected... | reverse complement strand
TCATCACCAACAACGAGCGTTACAACCAGGTGATTGACATTTGGACCCGTATCAATAGCCGTATCACCGATACGCTGATGCGCGAAATTGCTGCCGATAAGCAGGGTTTCAACTCGGTGTACATGATGCTCGATTCGGGTGCCCGTGGTTCGAAGGAACAGATCCGTCAGTTGGGTGGTATGCGTGGTCTGATGGCCAAGCCGCAGAAGAGCGGTGGTGCTGGTGAGATCATCGAAAACCCCATCTTGTCGAACTTCAAAGAAGGTTTGTCGGTATTGGAGTACTTCATCTCTACCCACGGTGCCCGTAAAGGTTTGGCCGATACGGCCTTGAAAACGGCCGACGCTGGTTACTTGACGCGTCGTTTGCACGACGTTGCTCAGGATGTGGTTATCAGTGAATTCGACTGCGGTACCTTGCGTGGTATTGAAACTTCGGCCTTGAAAGACAACGAAGACATTGTTGAGTCTTTGTATGAGCGTATCGTAGGGCGCAGCATTCTCCACGATTTGGTTCATCCGCTCACCAAAGAATTGATCGTGGGAGCAGGTGAAGAAATCACCGAAAGCATTGCCGAAATCATCGACCAATCGCCTATTGACTCGGTTGAAATACGTTCGGTATTGACTTGCGAATCTAAAGTAGGTGTTTGTGCCAAGTGCTACGGTCGCAACTTAGCTACCAACAAAATGGTACAGATGGGTGAATCGGTGGGTGTAATTGCTGCCCAGTCGATTGGTGAGCCTGGTACACAGTTGACCCTCCGTACCTTCCACGTGGGTGGTGTGGCTGGTAACGTGGCTACCGAATCGCAACTGATTGCCAAGTTTGGTGGTATAGTTGAGTTCGACGAAGTACGTACCGTTAAATACAAGGGTGGCGACGCACCTGTAGATGTAGTTGTTTCTCGTTCGGGTGAAATCAAAATCATGCACCCCGAAACCCAGCAGCCGCTCATGACCAACGTATTGCCTTATGGCGCTGTGTTGAGCGTGAAGCCTGGTGATACCATCAACAAAGGCGACAAGATTTGCGTATGGGACCCTTACAACGCCGTAATCATCTCTGAATTTGAAGGTAAGGCCGATTTCGAACACATTGTGGATGGCATGACTTTCCGCGAAGAATCGGACGAGCAAACCGGACACAAAGAGAAGGTGATCATCGAGACCAAGGACAAAACGCGTAACCCTGCCATCCGCATCATGAATGCGAAAGGTGAGAACCAGCGTACGTACAACTTGCCAGTGGGTGCCCACATTTCGGTTGACGAAAATGCGGCCATCATTCCTGGTCAGGTTATCGCTAAGATTCCACGTTCGACTACCAAAACCCGTGACATCACGGGTGGTTTGCCTCGCGTAACAGAATTGTTCGAAGCCCGTAACCCATCGAACCCGGCTGTTGTGTCGGAAATCGACGGTGTGGTAAGCTTCGGCGGTGTGAAGCGTGGTAACCGCGAAATTCAGGTAGAATCGCGCGATGGCCAGATTAAGAAATACCTCGTGCCTTTGAGCAAGCACATTTTGGTACAGGATGGTGACTTTGTGAAAGCCGGTGATCCGCTTTCTGATGGTGCCATTACGCCTGCGGCCATTTTGTCGATCAAAGGTCCAGGCGCGGTGCAGGAGTACCTCGTGAACAACATCCAGGAAGTATATCGCTTGCAGGGTGTGAAAATCAACGACAAGCACTTCGAAGTAATCGTGCGTCAGATGATGCAGAAGGTTGTGATCATTGATCCGGGCAATACCACCTTCCTCGAGCAGGAAGTGGTAGACAAGCTCGAATTCATGGAAATGAACGACTGGATCTACGACAAAATGATTGTTACCGATGCTGGTGATTCTACCAACCTCAAAGTAGGTCAGCTCGTATCGTTGCGCAAATTGCGCGATGAAAACTCGATGCTGAAGCGCAAAGACCAACAGCCGGTCCAGTACCAAACCGCATTGCCTGCTACTTCGCAGAGCATTCTGCAAGGTATTACCCGTGCGTCGTTGGGTACCCGCAGCTTTATTTCGGCTGCGTCGTTCCAGGAAACTACCAAGGTATTGAACGAAGCGGCCATTGCCGGTAAGATCGATGACTTGGCAGGTTTGAAAGAGAACGTAATCGTGGGTCACTTGATCCCGGCTGGTACTGGTTTGCGCAACTATGAGAAGATTGTAGTTGGCTCACGCGAAGAGTACGAAAAACTGATGGCTTCGAAAGCCGTTGGCGAAGACGAAATTTGAGTAGCGTTTTTTTAACCTGGAAAGGGAGTCGGTTCGCCGAACTCCCTTTTCCTTATTTTAACCCTTATGCAACCAGAACAAGATCCCAATCAAATAAACATTGAGCTCGGCGAAGACATTGCCGACGGTACTTACAGCAACCTGGCCATCATCACCCATTCGAATGCCGAATTTGTGATTGATTTTGTGCGTATGATGCCTGGCGTGCCCAAAGCACGCGTAAAATCTCGTATCATCCTTACCCCGCACCACGCCAAGCGATTACTGGCAGCTTTGCACGATAATGTGAGCAAGTTTGAGCAGGTGCACGGTGAAATCGACATCAATGACCACCCTGGAGCTTTGCCCATGACCTTTGGTGGTCCAACTGCACAAGCATGAGTTTTGCGCTCAAAAGCAGCGACGCCGGCGCTCTGCGCGCTTTAGCCATGAATTTGGCCCGCGAATCGGTTTGGTACACCAAATTGCAATTAGAGGAATTGGAAGTGTACCAGTACCACGATTTGTTGTACAAACTCATGGATCTGATGCGTGCTACCGACTTCATTTACGAATTTGACTGGATGGGCTTTGGGAAGCAAGCTGATCAGCTCATCGACAAAGCCGAATTGCTAGAAAAGACCGATTTGGAGACATTGCGTAAACTTTTTACGGCACATAGCCGTAATGAAGCGCTGAAAGACGGTCATATGGCTGAAATGATTGACAATGGCCATTTGCAAAAGGCCGTCGCACGCTTGGTAGCACTACTTTAACCAAAACTTATTATCTTGAGGGATGATGCGCAAACTGTGGGTCATCCCTTTTTTGTTTATGGGCAGCTGGGCCCATGCTCAAGATTTCAGAGCTGGTGTAATTGCCGCGGTGAATGGAAGCCAATTAGATGGCGATGGTTTGAGCGGCTACAACAAGCCTGGTATGTATGCTGGTTTATTTGTGGCGCGCGATTTTCAGCCACAATGGTATTGGCAGTTAGAACTGGCCTATTCGGGCAAAGGCAGCCAGCGTGTTTTACGGCCCGATAACCTCGATGAAGGTCCATGGCTGCGCCTGAGTATGCATTACATCGATATCCCTTTTACGGTGCACTACCGCTACCTTGAAAATTGGCACTTTCATGCAGGGCTTGGGATGAATTTTTTGGTGAATTTCAACTACCGCGACTTACGCCTGTTCACGCTGAATACCGATTTCAGAAGGTGGGAAACGGCCATGCACTTGGGTACTACTTATGAATTAACGCCCAAAATCAAAGCCACGGCCCGTTTTTCCTACAGCATGCTGTCGGTTGACCCGAATGGGCCACCTGTACCTTTTTTTGCCCTGTTGCAAAGGGGGGCATTCAACAATGTGTTGAGTTTAGGCATCCGTTACCAACTGCGCGGTTAAACCACGCCATCGAGTTTCATTTTGTGGAAGGCAATGAGGCCGCTTAAAACAGCACCTGGTATTCCTTGGCCAGGGTAAGTGGTATCGCCACAAACGTACAATTTGCCTTTATGCAAACGAGCACCCATCATCTGCCAGGGTTTGGTGTCTTTAAATTGCGGGTAACCACCAACAAAACCCCACTGGCGGCCTGTCCATTTTTCCCAGCTTTTGGGGCCTGAGCTGTGCAGGTAAACGATGTTTTCTCGGCGTAATAAATCGTGTGCCTCGAGGGCATCGAGTATCTGGGCTTCGGCCAATGCGCGGTTTTCGATGCGGTTGTGCTGTGGATCGGGCCAGTGTGTGCTCACCGAAATGGCCATTTGTCCTGCTTCGGCCCGCAATTGGTCATTGGCCGGGTGCAACGATACAAAGATGCTGTGGGTTTGGGTACCTGTCAGCGGCCGGTCGAGGTGAATTTGGTGGTGTAAACAATCGTAGTTGCGGTGCGTCCGAATGCCTATGCCAAGTTGCAAGGCGCTGCTTAGTTTAACCGAAGGCAGCAACTTGCTTTGGATTAGTTGTTTTGGCTTGCCTGTGGGCAATAGGCCATGCAGGTTGTTTAGCGGAATGCTTGAAACTACACTTTGGTAGTTCTGGCTCAGGTCGCCTGTTTGTAGGCTTACCCCCTGGCTGTGTGGTTGAATGCGGGTAACACGATTACGCAAAAGCAAACGCCCACCTTTGGCTTGCAGGTAATCGGTGAGTCGGTTCACCAATCCTGCCATACCGCCCGGCATGTAATAATTGCCAAAATTGGTGTAGCACAGGGCGGTAGCCCCAAAAAGCATGTTTACTTCGTCGCGTTTGTTTTGGGCGGTTATGATCAATTGCTCGTCGACAAAGCGGCAAAATGCCTCGTTTTGGTCGAGATGGAAGCGTTTTAAACAAGCACTCACGGTTTCAAAGGCATGGGGAATGGCCAGCATTTGGCTGGGTTGGAAGTGCAGTGCGAGGTCAACCAAATCACGCAGGTTTTGAGGAGGGAATGCCCGTTGTTGCCCAGAAATTTGCCATACCTTTTGGCTGATGGCGTAACAATGTTCCCAAAAGGCACGCTGATTGGGTTTTCCGAAAACCCGTTCGGCCTCCCCAATCCACGCATCCAGGTTTTGGTGTCGGGTAATGGTTTGGCCATTTAGGTAGACCTGCATAGGTGTTTCGAGCAGTTGGGCGGGCAATGCGATGCCCAATTCATCAAGCAACAAGGCCAGGGGCATGCCTGCATCCAAGCCAACAAGGGTAGTAGCACCACTTTCGAACCAAAAGCCTTTCCGGGGGTAAGTGGTGGTACAGCCGCCTGCAATCCAATTCTGCTCCATGAGGTCCACTTCTTTTCCGGCTTTGGCCAACAAACAAGCTACCGTCAAGCCGGCCATACCGCTGCCCACCACGGCCACACGCTTCGAAACTTCCATGCGTTGGGAACAAAACAGGTGGCTAGAAGTTTCATTTGGAAATCAGATAAGCCATTGATTGTGCATTTGCGCCTTTGGCCTTCCATGGAACTTAACCGGGGCAAAGGGTTGCTTGTGGCGGTTCATTCTTTATTTTTGGTCTTCTCAACAAAATGCCATGAAACTGCTCCTCGATAAACAAGCCAATTTTACTTTGGTAAAGCTTGAAGAAGAAAAACTTGATTCGCTTATTTCGCCTCAGCTGAAATCGGAATTGGTTTTTCTAAATTCTGAAGGAGTGCAAAACATCATTTTCGATTTGTCGGCTGTGAAGTATGTTGATTCATCGGGACTGAGCGCCATTTTGGTGGGCAATCGTTTGTGCAACGGGGCTGAAGGCCGTTTTGTATTGAGCCATGTACATCCATCGATTGCGAAACTGCTCGAGATTTCACAGCTCGAAGGCATTTTGGCCACGGCAGCTGATAATGAGGCAGCGAAGGCGTTTTTTGCGTAAAGCAGAGAGCGGGGCGAACGGGTGACCGGAAACAGGGAGACTGACTGGTTTGCGTGCAGCGAAGCTTAATTTTTACTTTTTAACTATTACCTCTACCACACTTACCGGGGGTTGTATTATTTCCATTTACCTAAAAGCACCGCGCGTGGCATAAAAAAAGTCCCCCGTTGGAGAGGGACTTTACACTAAAACCTGTTGTATGAACCGGGCGTCTCCCGTTTGCTATTTTTTAACGAAGCTTGTGTGGGCTTGTTGCCCGCCAATTGTCACAAAAATGCCATAAGGTCCGGGAGCCAGCTGACTTAATTCAAGCTCCAATTCCTTGCGTGCAGGCAATTTAGGCTCCCAATGCCAAGCAAGTCGGCCATGCGCATCTACAATTTGAATACACTCATATTGGCCATTTTGGTTGGTGCGTAACCGCAATTGATTTTGGATTTGTGCGCTGCCCAATTGGATGGCAAAGGCCGACAATGGAGGCAGGTAGGTACGCAAATCGTAATGGTATTCTTGCCGGGTAACCAAATGAGATACGCCAATCGAATCGATGAATGAAGTTTCAAAAAGATTGGGCCTTCCTAACCCGTCGTATAGGTTGCTGTAAGCAAAATGGCGCCTACTTATGCGGCCATGCTGCTTTTCTTCACGGCTTTCGAAGCGGATTGGATGTAATTGCGCGTCGTAATCGAAACGAATCAGTTGACGTGGTGCGGCATTTGGCCGTAAGGGCAAAGCTAAAATGCTGTCAACCAAATGACTGGCATGCCAACTCATGCGAATATCTTGATCTGCTTGCCAAGCGCCATCTTCAAAAACATAACGCTTTATGGCCATGATTTGTCCATTGCGCAATTCACTCTGCATGCGGTAACGTAATTCGGCTTTTCCAGTGGTTTCATGCATGCTGCGAACTGAGAAGTCGGTAGGACGGTAGTGATAAGGACTTTCGGTTCCTTGTTCTTGAAACAGAAGTCGTTCAGGTTGGGGTATATCGAGCCAATTCGACCAATTTCTAAAGCCCAGGCGCCAGTGTTGCACCTCAAATTCTTGCCATACAAGCCAGCGGTTTTGCAAGGTGTCGAAGGAGGTATATGTGAAATTTTTGGGTAAGCCGGTGCGGAGTTGATAGGTGATTTGCTCGATACGCTCTTGGGCCATCCATCGCCCATTTCGCCACAAAAGATGCGCTACGCGAATAGGCAAACTATCTTGTATTTCAAATAGCAGAGAGTCGGCAGCAACCAAATGAAGCTGTAAGGTTTTATCGCGTTTCCAATGCCTGCGACTGCTGATTTCACCCCGCTCGTAATACTGATATTCGTGACGTTCGGTTTCTAAAAAATCACTTTCACTTTCTACATAAAAGCTCAACCGGGTGATTTGGTTAGCGGCATTGTACCTGATTTCGGTACGACGATAAGGAACCCAATTGCCCATTTCCTGAAAATAGGTGATTTGCATCAGTCGACCGCGGCCATCGTATTGTAAGCGTGCCGCCTGATGTGCTATCCAAAGGCGCTGACTTTCGTCGTATTCGTAAAAACTAACCGAGTCGGGCTGTACTAAACTGGGAGTACGTAAGGCGGGATGCAGTTTATAAAATGCTTCAGGATGTATGAGGTCATGACCTGCAGGCTGCTCCCCACCCAACCATTGGGCGGAGAGCTGGCCTACCAAACATGAGACAAATACGAGGGTTAACAGGCTTTTCATGTAGGTTTTAGGTTTGGCAGGAGGTCGATTGGCTTATTGCTTTACTACGCGCAAGGCTCCATGTTGGCTTCCCGCAATGGCTTCTACGAGGTAAATACCGGCAGGCAATTGGCTAAGCGATAACTGAATAGTGCCCTGTTCAGACTGGTGCTTTTGCGTTAGTAACAGCTGACCTTGCAGGTTTCTTACCCGAACTTCAGTTTCGGCTTCGAAAACGGGCAAGCGCAAATTCAGTTGGCCGTTGGTAGGGTTCGGCCAAATGTCCATTGGAAGCGAACGAGCTTGTTCGTTGTTGCTGGCCGCAATGGGTTGGCGGTAAAAGAACTCAGTAAATTCACTGTTTACGAAGGCAGATGTGCCCAAATCAAAGGTGCGAACCAAGCGGCTAGCTACTTGACCCAAACCGTTGCTGGTGTATTGGTAGTCGCTTGCCTCAATGGCTTGCCAGTTGGTTCCATCGAATAGTTGCATTTCTTTGCGCAACATAGAGCCATTGGTGTGGTAGCCGTAGGTAGTGGCCGTAACAGGGATGTATTGCTGTGTGTTGTCGTCGAAAACATATTCGGTGATTCGTTCGATGCCATGGCTGTTGTATTGGAAATCGCTTACTCCTGCATTGTTCCATTGGCCTTGACTCATGTAAAGGTGACGAATGGTCGCAACCTGGTTGTTGGCGTTAAGAACCGATTCATCACGGCTATCAGCCAACCACTGCCCATTGTCGTAGGTGTGCATCACATAATCGGTAGGGTCATTGTATGCAAAATCAACAGGTTCGTAAACCGAAAAGTCGGTGTCAAAAGTGATGGTGCCAAAAAGCTGGTCGAAGCCATTCCAACCAAAATTCCATTGTAAATTGGTAAAGCGCAACGGCTCTATCCAACTGCTGCTTTGGTCGTCCCAAATTTCGGTGATGAATTCAACCGGGGCACCTTGGCGGTCGTAGTTGATTTGTTGGACTTTTTGCATTGGAATCCAACCAGTGAAATTCACAAAATCGAAAAGGTAAAAGGTTACTTCTTCAATTTGGTGCAATTGGTCGTATCGATAGGCCAACGAATCACCAAATACAGTAACCATATTGCCTGCCGAGTCGGGCATGTGCATGGTAGCCGACGTTTTATGGCCAAACTGGTCATAATTGAAGTTGAGGCGGAATTGCTCGCGCGTTTGACCAGCAAACTGCAGGTTGAAAACATAAGCAAGCAGCTTGTTGTGGGCGTTCCACTGGTAGTTTACCTGACCAAACTGTTGTCCTGCCGCTCCGGGTTGATCGTACAACCGCATGCTGGTCATGCGGCCACGGCTGTCGTACTGCAAGCCAGCAACTTCTTCCAACTGCCAACTGTTGTTGGTCCAGGTTGAAAAATGCATCGAATCGGGTCGCGCATCGCTGCTGGCACGCCGCATGGTGACTTCGTTTTCGATAAAGCCCATGCGGATTTGGTTGCGTAAGGGGTGATTGGGGGTTTTTTTGAAGGGCGACGTGCCCTGATTGGCCTGGCTGGCTAAGCTGATGCCCAAAAGGCTGAGGGTGAAAAGGGTTTTAAACATGGTTGTTGGGTTTGAATGTTTGGTGGCTGCCTTACCAAGGCTGTGCCAAAATCACCCAAAGCCTTTACCTTGTCGCCGTGCGTCGGTCGGCTGTCGCAATTGGCCTAATTTTCTTTTGATGAAGTATAAAAAAAAGCCCCGCCTTCAAACGAAAGCAGGGCCTATGTGCTGTTTTTTAAACTCAGCCTTGGTACAAAGGGTAGTTGTGCATCAAGCCATTTACTTCGGCTTTTACGGCAGCCAGGTTGACTGCATCGTCGGGATTCATTAACACGCGGTCAATCAGCGATACGATGGTTTCCATATCGGCTTCTTTCAAACCACGTGTGGTTACCGCCGCTGTTCCCACCCGGAAACCACTGGTAACGAAAGGCGATTTGTCGTCGAAAGGAACCATGTTTTTGTTCACGGTAATGTCGGCTTTCACCAAAGCATTTTCGGCTTGTTTGCCGGTAACACCTTTGTTGCGCAGGTCGATGAGCATGAGGTGGTTGCTGGTGCCACCCGAAATGATGTGGTAGCCGCGACTCACAAAAGCATTGGCCATGGCCTGGGCATTGGCAATCACCTGGCCACAATAGGCTTTGTAAGCGGGTGATAAAGCTTCACCAAACGCAATGGCCTTGGCAGCAATGATGTGCTCTAAGGGACCACCCTGGGTGCCGGGGAAAACGGCCATGTCGAGCAGGTTCGACATCATTTTGATTTCGCCTTTGGGCGTGGTATGTCCCCATGGGTTGGGAAAATCTTTGCCCATCATGACCAAACCGCCGCGTGGACCGCGCAGGGTTTTGTGGGTGGTGGTGGTGATGATGTGGCAGTGGGGAACAGGATTGTTCAAGTAGCTTGTAGCAATGAGGCCCGATGGGTGCGAGATATCGGCCAGCAACAAGGCGCCCACTTCATCGGCCACGGCACGAAGGGCAGCATAGTCCCAATCGCGGCTATAGGCCGAAGCCCCGCAGATAATGAGTTTGGGTTTTACTTCACGGGCTTTGGCGGCCACTTTTTCGAAATCGATGAGGCCAGTTTCTTTTTCAACACCGTAAAAATGGGGTTGGTAGAGCTTGCCGCTGAAGTTAACGGGCGAACCGTGGGTAAGGTGACCGCCATGGCTGAGGTCGAAGCCCAAGATGCGGTCGCCAGGGTTGAGCACCGCCAGCATCACCGCTGCATTGGCTTGGGCACCGGAGTGGGGCTGTACGTTGGCCCATTCAACGCCAAACAGTTGCTTCACCCGGTCAATGGCCAGCTGTTCAACCTGGTCAACCACTTCGCAGCCGCCATAATAGCGTTTGCCGGGTAGTCCCTCGGCGTATTTGTTGGTAAGCACCGAGCCGGCGGCTTCCATCACCTGCGGGCTTACAAAATTTTCGGAAGCAATGAGTTCAATGCCGTGCTGTTGACGGGCTTTTTCCTGTTCAATCAGGTCAAATACAACTTGGTCGCGCATGGCACGAAGATAAGAAAGTTCAAGGTTCAATGTTCAAGGTACGCATGCAGGAATTTTGGGTTTGGTGTTCAATCTACAGCCAACGTCCACTGCCGATGGTCGTCTGTCTCCCGTCGCCTATCATCCAGCTCACCGCACCACCTGCATTTTCAAATGCCTGTAAGCCGACTGGCCATGGGCTTCGTACAAAACGCTGACATGGTATTGCCCCATGGCCCAGGCATTTACATCGATGGGCAGGGTATTGATGCCTTTTTGGCCTGCCAATTCGGTACGGGCCAGCACCATCTTGCCAAATACATCGGTAATGTGCAAGCGCACCTTGCCAGCCTCGGGCAAGGTATATTCAAAATTAAACCACTCGCTGGCTGGATTGGGATAGGCCTTCACCTCAAAGTCAAACTGCGGCTCGGGTGGGGGAATGGTATCGGAGCAGTCGAAGATGGCAATGTCATCAAGATAGTAATAGGCAAATGGTACATCCAAATTATTTTCCCTTCTTAAAGGTAATGCGATGTTAGAAGAGCTTTTATTGAAATTACCTACAGTAAAAAATCTGTATGCATTGTCCGCTATAAAACTCGCTTCTAAGGAAATCCAATTTATTGTATCATCAACGTAATCTGCACTCAAAACAATTGGCTGGATATTATTTAATGCTAAATCAAAGCTTCCTGGGATGCTCCCTGGTTCAGCATTAAATGGAATAATCATTAGGGTAGAATCTGTATGGAAAACAATTTGAATATTCTTTGCTGCACTTCGAGAAAATTCGGCCAGGCTAACATTAATTTTCAAACAATAAATCTTTCCAACTTGTAATTCGGAGACTAAAGTCCCACACGGATACTCTCGATGATTCAAAAAACTTAAACCAATATAACCATTACCACTTTTAGGACGTTGAAATCCTGCTGTGTTAAGTGGTATGTGGTTGTTCCATTGTTGGTGTGTTCCACAGGTATCTAAATTATAGGCATCTGGTGATGTCCATCCAAATGTGCCATCCTGATTCTCAAATTTAACAGACGATTGAAACCAACCCGTATAGCCTGAAATTGAATAATTTCCGGTTTCTATACATTTTTCATCTGTAAAATTTTCAAATGAAGGATTGAGTACCAAATTCGAAATGAGTTGTCCGAATGTATAGCGTACATTAATTAAGACAAGAATTATGAGGAAAATTTGTTTCATAAAATTAACCTCCCGAGGAAAACTCGGGAGGTATTGAATTGGGAAATACTTATTGAATCACAATTTTGCCATGTTGTACTTCTGTACCATCAATGTAAAAATGATACAAATACATTCCGGCATTTAAATTAGGATTGGCCACTTGCCAAACACCGTCGGCATAATAGGTTTTTGGGGTTGCCATCAAACGACCTTGCAGATCGTACATTTTTACTTCGGCTTTTTCTAAGCCAGTTTCAACGCTACCTGCAAAGCTAAAACTGCCTTTGGTTGGGTTCGGATAAGCTGTGCCAAAGGCTACATCTGCAATCACTTCCTCATTGAGTGCTCTACGTTGGTTTCCAGCACCAATATTCCCGTCTAAATCAAACATTCCTAACATGATACGCGCTGTATATACAGCTTCTCCCAACAAATGAGCATCTGCTTGGGCAATGGGCAATAAAACGCTGCGTTCTACACTGTCTAAATCAAAACGACCTTTGGCCCAACTTTGCGCATAGATGGCCGACACTTCAGCTATTTTGGTTTCGAAGGTGTTGTTCGGTTGAAGGGCACTTAAACTTTGTTCCACATCAGCCGTTGAATTAGCCAAAAGGGCGTCATACAAACGTTTTACATCGCCTTTACTACCTGTATAGTGTGCTGTATAAAAGTCATTGAAGGCTTGTTGGCGCATGCTGGTTTGTTGAATGATGGCCGGATTTTGGTCCAAAATGCGGTAGGTCATGCTTTCTTCGAAATATTGTACTGCAGCACTTGAAAATTGAACCGAACTGTCTACCACCGCACCAAAAACATCTTCAATTACCTCCGGGTCTTCGTATTTATCAATTGGAGTGGTATCCCCGGGCAAAATTACATTGGAACACTCTACCTCATTGCCTGTTGTCAATTGCGGGGTTGTTGCTACAATAGTGACTGGTAAAGCGAAAGGAGAAAACTCATTCCCACTTCTGTAATACCAAAAGGTTGTAGGCATCAAGTCTTCCGTTCCATTCGTCCGAATCGCCCTTCTGTTCCCAACCCACTGGTTGTCGGTTGGGTCGCCAGGGTTGCCTTGCTGGTCGATGTAGACATTTTTAAAGTTAAAGCCCCAAACACTGCTCACCAAAAAATTACAGCGGAATTGGCTTACGCGGTTGTCATTGGCGGCGTAAATGCCCGAACCGTAACGCCAGGCGCTGTTGTCCCACACAAAAGCATCTACCACATTGTTGAGGCTGATTCCGTGTAGGTTGTTGCCGGTGAGGTCGCTGTTGTTAGGCATGTTGTTGTGCACCAAGTCGTTTTGTCGAATTATCAGGTTCCAACCATTGGTGGCACTTATGCCTGCTCTGATGGTGGTTTCTGATGCGCCAGGTGCAGTAAAAGTACGGATCACATTGCCACTTACTGTCATGGTATTGACAGTGTTTAACAAGATGCTTTGCA
>ERZ1066127.912-NODE-912-length-12971-cov-10.833075_pt1 | contig 12971 bp, 8 predicted proteins | sample MGYA00382774_ERZ1066127 | MGnify/ENA primary metagenome ERZ1066127 (study PRJEB33369, sample SAMEA5778357) | biofilm metagenome | biome: Industrial cooling water; feature: Water cooling tower basin; material: Biofilm | place: United Arab Emirates | collected... | reverse complement strand
CCCGCAAATCCCCCGTAGAATCAGGGATATTAGCCTTAAGCTGACGCGGATGGCTTGCCACCTAAGCACCATTTGATGTAGAAACGCCCCCGGTAATCCCAATACTCTCCAAGTCAATGCTTTACGCGCTCAGAGGGCTCCAAGCGTGTCCGTGACAAGACGTGTCACGCTTTAGCTACAAGTAGTATTGGGTTCAGCCCTTAAATGTCCGATTTTCCCAACAACCTCCTCCAAGTAGAAGACCTGTCCGTTGTTTTCGACGCTGGCAAGTCCACGGCTCATCGTGCCTTGGATGGAGTATCCTTGTCCATCGACAAAGGGGAAATTCTTGGACTCGTCGGTGAGTCAGGATCAGGAAAGACCGTCCTGTCCCATTCAATCCTTGGTCTTCTGCCCGGAAATGGCCGGGTTACGTCTGGCCAGATTTTGTGGCAGGGGCGCGAGCTTCAGAAGCTCCCCGAAAGTGCGCTGCGCCCGATTCGAGGCAAGGAAATCGCCATGATCTTCCAAGATCCGCAAGCCTCGCTCAACCCGGTTTATCCAGTCGGTCAACAGATCAAATGGGTGCTCAAACTACACCGCAACCTCGTTGGCTTAGACGCCGAAAAAGAAACCCTCCGTCTATTCGAGTCAGTCAAACTCCATGACCCTAAACGCGTTGCCCGCTCCTTCCCTCATGAACTCTCAGGCGGCATGTGTCAGCGAGTTATGATCGCCATGGCCTTGGCTTGTCATCCCAAACTGCTAATTGCTGACGAGCCGACCAGTGCTCTCGATGTCACTACACAGGCGGAGATCGTCACGCTATTGGAAGAAGTAGTATCCGCCCACAAAATGACTCTTTTTTTCATTTCCCACGATTTACGAGCTGTCGCATCGATTTGCACTAAGCTTGCGGTGATGGCATCCGGTAAAGTTGTCGAATCCGGTCTGGCGCGCGATATACTTCAAACACCTTCGCATCCTTATACAAAAGCGCTTTTATCTGCGGCATTTCCATCCACTAACATAAATTCATTCGTATTTCCGTTGAATGAATTTAAATCGGCAACAGTCTAATTATTAACACAACAAAACAAAGGAGAAAAATATGGGAGCAATAATGTCAGGAGTGCGAGGAGGGCTTGGAAATCGAGTCACTAACCTCGCGCAAATTCGCTTCGTCCAAAAGATACTTAACGGAGATATAACTGCCGTTGAGATCGAGCAGAATGTCCGGCAGCAGGATCACGCGCGAACACTTACGTTCGTGATTAATAATTCATGCAATCTCTCTTGCCGCCATTGCTACTTACAGGTTGAGTCTTTGACTACGACCATTCTACGTAGCGAGGAATGGACAAGAGTCTTCACGAGCGCTCTGCAACAGAATCCCGACCTTATTTGCCTAAGCGGTAAGGAGATCTTTCTTGGTCAGACTGGGGTAGATGCTTTGAATTCTTTGTCCCAACTCAAAAAGAAGTTTAGTGCTGGCACGCGAATTGGGGCAATTACCAATGGCACGCTCTTGCACAAGCACCGTTCAATGGTGGAGCAGGTAGACCTCGATTATCTCGACATTAGCTTCGACGGTGGCAGTGAGGCTCACGATGCTCTTCGGGGAGCCGGCAGCTTCGCCGCAGCCGCAAAGAATGCCGCATGGACCTCCCAAATTTTCGGAAATCGCCTGTTCGCTGGTCTTACTGTTCAGCGTGCCAACTTCCGGGCAATGGCCAATGCCATCACCGAGATCACCGGGCTGGGTATTCAGACCATTGGCTGCGGCTTCTACCAGCGCGTGCCTTACTCGGACGAAACTCTGGCTCTCACTGACAGCGAACTTGATGAGTTCTTCGAGTCTCTTGCCACTCTTGCAGACGTTAATCTCAAGCAGCCCACAACCCTCTTGTTCGATCTCAATGTAGCTACGTTTGAAGCAAGCATCGCTTTCATGCGTTCGCGTTGGTTCGCTCCAGAGCAATTTCTGACGGATGAACGAGGCGAGATCTTCAATGAATATTTGCTGCCGAATGGCTTGCGTTTGCAGTTCAGCTTCGCTCCGTATCCAACAACTATTTTCAAAACGGCTCGCATCACGCCAGAAGGCAATTACCTCGCAGCGGAAGATACTCTCGACACGCGTTTCTACCGTGTCAGGACGCTGGGAAATGTGCGCGACTTCGATTACGACCTCGGACGTCTGCATGAGCATGCTAGTCAGCAGCCGAGGGTGAAACGCATCTTTTCGGACTACAGCGAGTACGTTCTGCCGCGATTTCAGGAAGCTTTCGCCATCCACACAATGCTGTCCAAAAAAACATCAACCGCTGACACTCGCACAACACGCTCTCTAGCTCCCGCCCTTGTATGAAAAAGAAACCAATCCTAATTATCATCGCTCTGGCGACTGTCGTCGCCCTCGGACTGTGGTGGAAAAACAATTTGCTCCCCACAACCGGGGATACCAAAGCGATGCTTCAAATCGGACTCGAAACGGAGATCACTTCGCTCGACCCGGCGAAAACGCTAGACCCTCATGTCAGCCGTATCGTCGGACAAGTGTTCGAGGGATTAGTGGGCCTTGACGAAAACAACGAGATCGTTCCACTACTTGCAGAATCGTGGGAGTCAAACGCAGCAGGCGACTCCTGGACATTTCAGATCCGTTCCGGTGTGAAGTTTCATGAAAGTGAGGTTTTTGGCCCAAATAAATCGCGCGAAGTCACAGCAGAAGATGTCGTGTTCACATTTAACCGAATTTTCTCCAAGGAGTCTCAAATTGGTTTTGTTTTGGATGGTGTCATCAAAGGCACTGCCAAAGCCAAGGAAGGACAGGCTTTGGCTGGTGTCAAAGCAGTATCCCCGATGTCCGTTCAGATTGATCTGGAATCCCCTGATCCTCTGTTTGTCAATCGTTTGACCTCGGTTTTGTTGTCAATCGTGCCGAAGGAAATAGAGACACTAGACAGCGGTGTATTCGGCCTTGCTAAAACGATTGGCACCGGTCCATTCCGCGTGGCTTCGGTGAACCAGTCCGAAGCCATTCTAATGCGCAATCAAACTTACTGGCGCAAGACTGGAGGTAATATTCAGAAACTCTCTTTTCGGGTAATTAAGAACGAGCAGCTCCGCCTCCAGGAACTAAAGAACAGTCAGCTTGATCTCGTCCGGGTTCCTGTTGCACTCGCGGATGGCATTGTCAGCGGAACCGACTCGAATGGCGCACTTCAACTCAAGGGCGATTGGCAGCAGTTCAACCACTCCGTGGTGAGAACCTTCAATGTTATTTTCTTGGGACTAAATACCACAAAGTTAGACTTGGGATTCCGCCGAGCTATCACACTGGGGGTCAACCGCTCTGAAATAGCCCAACTCGCCCCCGGGGGGCTGATCGAACCTGCCATGGGTCCGATTCCGCTCGGCATGAAGGGCTACACACCCGCATTTGAAAATGACATCATGGATTTGAATGCATCTAAGGCCGCTCTAACTGATTCAGCTTCGGTTTCGAAGAGAGACAACTTCGAGATTTTGGTGCATGAAAAGGATGGTGCCGAGCAAGTTGGGCAGTTGATTCAAGCACAACTCGCACAAATAGGAATTCAGGCAACTATCACAAAGCTCGATTACAATACCGTGTTTCAACGTGCGATTTCGGGCGAATTTGACAGCTTCATCATTGGCTTTGAATACATCTATGGAACTCCGGGACCGATTGTTTCCATGCTCTTCAGTCCTCAGAATATTCCGGTGCCCAATCTCTCTCGTTACGATAACCCGAAAGTAAATGCATTGCTTGACGGCTATAAAACAGCCAAAGACATCGCCGTAGCCAATGATTTGGCTCAACAGATCGAACGCGAAGTCGTTACCGACCCTCCGGCGGCATATCTCTTCCAAAATAAGATGCTCCTCCTCTATCCACGGAAGCTCTCCGGAGTGAAAGTCAACGGGCACTCCGTGCCGCTCCTTTGGGAGGCTTCTTTGTCTACAAATCCATGATATTGGGACGGCATGGTGCGATTATCTCTGTGTTGGAAGCTCTTTCGCTTCTGGGTGGGGTCATCATTCTGTCTTTCTTGCTCTTCAGCGTTGTGCCTGGCGATGCCGCCCGCGCACAGCTTGGCCCCACTGCCAGCGAGGAAAACGTTCAGGCGCTCCGTAGCGATCTCGGGCTTGATCGTCCCCTCAGCAAACAGTTTTCCGCCCTGCTTGTTGGTCTGCCGCAGGGTGACCTCGGTGTGTCTAGTTTCAATCGCCAACCTGTCACCCCTCAAGTTCTGCCAAAGTTCGCCATCACCGCCACCATCGGTTTGCAGGCGGGCATTGTCGCATTGGGTCTCAGCTACCTTGCCAACCTTCTGGCTTGGCTGCGGCCCTCTGTGGGGAGATTCCTTCTTCCCTTGGCTCGTGCTGGTGTCATGCTTCCCATATTTTTCACCACCGTGGTCGCCGCTGTGCTCCTAGGCATATTCTTCCCATCCATTTCTCTGAGTGTCGGTGCGGCAGAATCCGGCCCCCTCACCCAAATGATCCCCTCATTGCTGGCCTCACTCTATCCCTTCGCCGTAATGACAGCGGTTCTCCGTGAAAAGATTCTCGCTGCCAGCACCTCACCTTGGGCGCGCGCAGCCAGCGCCGCTGGAATGCCTTCAGCAACTATTTTTCACCGCGCTTTGCTCAGACCATCGCTGGTGAACTGGCTTGCCGTCTGGGTGAACCAAATCAGCGTTGTGTTCTTCGCGGCCATGGTTCTCGAAGTCATCCTCTCAATCCCCGGCACCGGGGATCTCCTGCTAACCGCCGTCCAGCGCCGTGACTACCCAATCTTGCAAGGTATCCTCATACTCAATGCAGTGTTTTTTGCAGTTCTAGGGGCAGGAAGCGATCTCTCCTACCGGATTCTCGACCCCCGCACACGTGCATGAAACAACGCCTCGCGATACCACTGCTTCTCGCTTTAGTTGTTTTCGGTGTCCTGCCGGAAATCTTGCTTCCTCTTGGGGAACGTCTCGATCCGTATCATGTTGAGATAGGTAAACGGCTCCAACCGCCCTCAATGCAGATTTGGTTTGGCACGGATTCTCTGGGGCGTGATCTGCTCGCCCGCAGTCTCACCGCCACCGCCATTTCCCTCCGTGTCGCAGGACAAGCCATGGCGATTGCCTACGGGCTGGCTCTGATACTTGGCACAATCGCTGGCTACTGGAGTAACCGCTGGCCAGACAAACTCATTTCTTACCTAATTGCACTCCTTCACACAGTGCCTTTCATTCTCATTGTTATCGCCTGTGCCACGGTATTGGGCGGTGGCCTCAATGTGATTTACGTAATTATCGGATGTGTTGCATGGGCAGCTCCCGCCCGCCTCGTCCGATTGGAAGTCATGCAATTGAGGCAGGCCTCTTTCGTGCGCGCCCAGCGTGCCTTGGGCTTCGGGTGGTTCATGATCTTCCGCCGTGCCATTCTGCCCCTAGCTTTCAGCCCCCCCTTGATCGCCCTGCTATTCCTCACCCCAGAAATCATTGGTTTGGATGTCGGACTCTCCTATTTCGGCCTCGGTGCTCAACCTCCCACGCCTACAATTGGACGCTTGATCTTCGAAGGAGCTAACAACTACACCAGTGGTTGGTGGCTTCCCATTCTCCCTGCATTTATCCTCATTTTGATTGCAGTTCTCGCCCAAAAGATGGTGCCAAGTTCTGCACGTAATCAACTTTTTACCCGTCAAAGCTCATGATCGATCCTTCTGCTGAGAACGACTTGCAAAACTGGTCGAAGCACTGGCAGTTCGCCAATCAGACGGCGTTTCGCATACCCGAATTTTTGGCCAGAGTGGAAGGTGCCTGGGCTCAAGTTTCAAGGTTCCTCGAAAATAATCCTAAATATATCGATTCGAATCCGATTCTTTTCTGCCGCCATGCGCTGCTCAGCGAGAGAGAGGAAAATGACCACGTTGCTGAAAAAATTATAGAATACTCAGGCAGGATTGCAGTTGTTGACTTCACACAAAGCTCGCTAATTGAGGACATTCGAAAGAACGGAATAGAAGAGGATGACACAATTGAAGAGTTCGTAAATTACATCGGCTCGAAGGATGGATCAGGTTTATGGGAAAAATTGGTGGACCAATTGGCCGAAAAAAAAGGCAATATGGGGATCAAATCCATCGAATCCCTGCTTAGAAAACTACCTGCTACATCTTTCGAGCACAGTAAAAAAGGTGAGATTATCAACGCGCTTTACTCGGTTCTAGCAAATGCCAGCCATGCGGGTTTTTTGTCGCACAGCTTGAATTCAAAACATTTTAAGGCTAGCAAAAAGATCGATAAAACTGCCGCCTACTTATTAAGGCTGGAAACAAAGGTCAAATATACTCTTCCCAACATTGAGGAGTTCTGGAGAGTGGAACTCGACGGGGGCATCTCAAGGGAAATCGAAAAGCCCGAATCTCAAGAAGGCATTCATTGGTTGTTGGGTTTGGAAAATCCCCAGCAATATACTAATATATTTTTCGAATTGTGGAAATCGCTCAATAGCTTACAGTCATCAGACGATTCATCAGACGGTTATTACATTTTCATTCCGGTTTACGCATGGTCTGAAGCTCCGAAAGCCGATCATATTCGAAAAAAAAAGCGTTATAGAGCCGGACCATTGCTAGGCTGGGCGCAACATAGATTTATTGGACAGCCCGCTGGTTGGCCTGAAAACGGTTCGCATAGACTCGATAATGAGGAACTTTTCCAGCACGTCCGCAGTCTGAGCTTTATGCTAGAAAATTTCGCCACCAGATACCTCGAAGGCGAGACCGAATGGGCATTAGAACAGGAGTGGACGACGGATGACAATGCCCGTTCTTTTATGGCTCGTAACTTTCACCATGCATGCGGTTGGGGATGTAGTTTTGATCTCGATCTTGCTGTGACGAAGGGGCAGATTACTCACAAGCACATTGAATCTGTAAGGGACACATATTTTTATCCAGTGAAGTATGAGGGCGGTCGGCAATGCTTGTTGGTGAATCTGAGCCGCAGCATGCCCAAAAACGGCTACTCTCATTCCAAAGACATCGTGCTCGCCGTGCTCACTCCAAACAGTCTTTGCATCGCGCCTGATAAAGAGGCGGCAGACGACTATTATACTTTTGTTGCCGAGCTTGCTCGATACTTCTATCGCGACCGGCTGCTCACGATTGAAATCCAAAGAGAAGCACAGCGAAAAGTTGGCCAGCACATCTCTGCGCATGACTATTCCAAGGACTTGAACGCATTGGACAGCCAGCTCGCCCGTTTCAGCAATGCGTTATCAACCACTCGGGAATATTGCCACCTAGCCGGAACAGAGCCCGACTCCGATTTTCGCTCAAATATTACGGCGCAGTTAGAAGCCCTGCGAATACCCGAGGAATGGTGGCTCTTGCGTGCCCGCTTTATGATGGCTCACCAGAGGACGAAGACTGAGGGCAGACTCTATGAACAGCCAGAGTGGTGCCTCGATCTAATCAAACGCGGGACAAGAGGCGATCTCTACAGTTTGATAAAACTCTTGGTATGGCTACCGATCAAATGGGACGAACACGTCGCGCGAGCAAGTGGCGGAAAGGGTCAGCACAACGAGCCCGCCGAGAATGAGAGCGAGCTTACAGGCGATGATCTCGCAGATTGGGCACGCCTTTTCTCATACGATGAGCGAGGAAGGCATCCGAAAATTGACGAAATCCTTGGGCAATACATGCGATATTTGTTCGTTGAAGAAGAAATCTCGAAGGAAGCCTTTGCTCGGCGTCATCTGCCCCCCCAGCTCAACCGGGAACAAAAGATGAGCGATCCTGTTTTGTGGTGTGGTCTCGGAGAAAGTGAACCGCATCGTTGGAAACCCGTCGGCACTCTTTGTCCTCTACTGGTCTTCTCATTAAGAGCGGCATTTCAACATGCCTGGCTGGATCAATTTCTCCAAGCTGCGCTCCATTTCAAGGAAGCTAAGTCAATGGATCTCTTTACGCCAGTGACACCTTCCGTCACGCTTTATTCGGTAGATGATGGCACCGGTTTTACAATCCAGTTTCCCAACCCCAACGCTAGGATCAACGAGAAGCTGGTCTCCGCGCCTCTTGATCTTCCGTGGGGTACATGGGAGCGCGACATCTCTCACTACAAGAACCTCTGCCACCCGTGGCATACCGCACTGAAGTCCAACCTTACTGATAATATCTTCACAATCCATATCGCAAGCGTTGACCCTACAGCCTCCTCTCTACCGTCATGAACACCAATACAACATCAACACACTGGGACTTTCTGTGCAGGGCTGCCGCAAAAGTTTGTCGTGACCCAGCAAGGAAGCCTTTTCAATGGATCTACCTTGTTGACGATGCATGGTTTCACCCGCCGGAAATCTCCGGAAGAAACGGAACAGAATCGGGAAAGTTGAACGATCCAATTTTCGATAAAATCCATGAAAACGTTCAGCCGTGGGCTGCCCTCTTGCCAGCCCTTAAAGGAAAAGCGCAATCTCTTACCTCAGAATCTGGCGAGAACGAAGAACTAGGGGTTGATCCGATTGAAAGCGTGAAACCCTTCAACGATGCCGAGATTGCATTGCTGATCGGTGAAATGGCGGTAGCTCGGAACTATGGAGTTTGCTTTTGTTCGTTCGAATACTTCTGGACTCACTTTGAGAGCGAGATCAATCGCCATCACAATGCCGTCTTTTTTGACATCAATCACGCGCTGAGGCCTGCTAGTGTGGAACTTCAGAATAAATGGGCTGCGGAACTCGGTAAAGTTGGCTTGTTCTCGCCAACGCTGATTTCACAATCTCTTTTACACGGGTGGCTGCTTCACTACGCGATGAAGCTCGGATCGGAGCTTCTTCCAAGGCGCAAGATGAGCGCCTCACATGTCCTGCTCATCTCCAGTAACTTCTCGTCAATCGGAGGTTCTTCAGGTGGGCGAGATGCGGCGAGTCAGTTTGGCACCGTCACGCTAGACATTTGGAACAATCTCTTCAAGAAAGGCAGCGAAATTGAGGCGCTTGTTCCGCTTGGGCGCATGGAGGACTTTGGGTTCGTACCGTTCCAGAAGGTAGCTTCATCAACTGACGAGAAGGCTTCAATGATTCAGAAAGGGTTCGAGTTCTTCGACCGGTCATTTTGTAAAGAAGGGAAATGGTCAACGATCCGAAGCCTACTCGAACACGATCTCAATTTTGCTCGCACTCACGCACCAGATAATACACGCACCCGTATTCACTTTGATCATCGCCACGAATCGATCAAAGGAAACCTTCTCTGGTGTAGCTGGATTGGGAATGAATGGTGTAGAGATTTGGGAATGGCGTACAATAACGTGGCTAATGCAGAAGGTCCCACGGTTGATTTGTTCATCCGTATTGTGGGCGCATCCGCTGTCCCCGGGTTGGATAGTCTTGAGGTGGAAGGTGAGAATCTAGGCCGTCGACTCAAGTTTCCAAAAGCACCAGAGATTGAGGTAATCGGTCGCATTCTCGACTTCTGTGATGCGCTTACACCCGCTCCAGGTGCAAGGGTTAATCGTAACGATCCAAATTCAGCTGTTCGTGAGGCTCCGACCTACAAATTGGATGCAGACGAGGAAAATTTCGTACTGAGCATCACAATCCAGACGGACGGTGTGAAACGCTTGGTTGATCAAATGAAAGATCCGGAAAGGACATCCGGAGCTTCTCCAATCGCCAGTGAACTCGAAACCCTCGGGACTTTATCATTTTCGGAAGATGCGTGTCGCATTCTAATCACTATACCCTTTCATAACATATGATTAATAGAATACCAATCGGAAGAAAAGGAATTAACTACAAGCAGCACGAAGTTTACTTTGGCGACGGCTGTCTTCTTCTTCGAGACCACCGCGAGGTCGAGGAGGCGCCCGGGGCGGTGACCGTCGAGCATGGGGCGGTGACTAGAGCGAATGTCGCCGATGCTCCCTTTCCGGACGCCATGCTAGCGGGGACGACTCCAATCTCAGATCCACTTCACGTTGTCTGTCACCTGACGGAATACAGAAAGGATGTTAATTTTTTGGACACTACCGCGCCTGGCGCACCAAAGCTTGTGATCCTTCAAGTCTCAGCAGGGGCGGACCACGTGCCTCTGCCTTCCGAGTTCGATAATCATGCGGTGTGGCTCTCAATGGCTTCCCGCTCCGCTTATGTCGAGGTGAACGCCTGGCTAAGTCAATTTCTCGATCTTTCTTTCGAAGATGCGAGAAAACTGGCAACGCTTCAATCTCGCTCCCAAGTCACTGGCAAATTGGAGTATCTTGAAGGAAAATACTCAAATTTTCTGAACGTTATCCTGCCTGGGAGTGTGGATGCACCTCTCGCTCTACGCTTACTTTGCGAAGCTTGGCTTCTCACAAATGGGGCGTCATCAAGGGATGAGAATGGCATCATGATTCATGCACCACAAAAATTGGATGATTGGCTCACCCCTTTTGCAACAGATGACAAGGTTCCCACAAAAGAATTTGTTATCGCGGCAATGGACAAGTCCCAGAGAGACACAGTCGTTAAGATTTTCGATGCAGTATCAGCATTGGAATCTGCCGTCGGTGAAGAATCCATAATTAAGGCCAAGGGGGAGCTGGCTAGTGCCATCGGAAACCTAATAAAACCAACTTCTGAAAGCTGAATGCCTTCGTCCCATTACAACGTCTTTTCCCAAATCACGAACGGTGCATTCGATGATAGTCTCTATGATTACAGGGACAAAGAAGATTTCCGGGCGTTGTGGGATCGCGCTTGGAATTTGTCGTTTCCAGTTCGTCCAAATCAAAATGTCGAAGATCCATGTGATGGACAATCAGCGGGTGAACTGGCCGATGGGATCGAAGAAGAATTCTACATCGTATTGAATTCGAAGAGGCCAGCGGGAAACGAGCTTCCGTTTCCGGTTTTAAAGCAGATCGACTTTTCTGGACATTTCAGTGCTTTATCATGGGCTGCATGCCATTTAATCGGGCTCTCCCGCCTGAAGAATTCTCCAGCGTGTAAGATTCTGATTATTGAACCGTCTGAAGTAGTAGGTAATCCGACTGCAGAGCGTTTGAAAGGCGTGTTCCGCTCAGTGCCCGGTGGAGGTTATTCTCTTTTCCCAAACGTTGTTGTCCTCCAACAACCGACGCTACCGGATATTCTCAAGGCATTGGCTAAACTTCGGAATAGTGCCCGTTATAATATCACCGATGTACAGGGAGACATTTTGTCCTCACTACTCAGGGCAGGCGTGACCACCGAGCGTCAGGATCATCATGCCATAGGCAATGTAATGTCTGCTTATGTCCTTCAGAATGAAGCGGGTGATAAGCTGGGGAGTGACGAAAGTGGAAGGAAGGAAGTTCAGGAACAAACGTTCCCGCTCCAGTATGAGGTCGTGACGCTCTGTCGTGCGATGGCGAACCACAGCGTCAAACCTTGGCGCACAGGCGGGGTTCCCTTTCGTGACGACCGAATCACCGGACAGGTGGTTCTGATTGATGATATGGCCGACCTTTGGAAGCCTTTCCTCGACCAAGCACTGCCCAATGCCGAAGTCGTCAGCGTTCCACGAAAGAAATTTGCGCGGTTTCTGCGGAATCTTCCGGAACAACTCTCTAGAATGCTGCCCGGCCAGAGATTTTCGCCCAGAGAATTGACAGGAAACATGGATGATGCCGCCTTGGAGGATTTTATCCTGCTCCTCGATATGCGCATCTTCCCGGATAATAGTGAGCGGTTGGCATTCTATCGAAGACTGGCCGATGTGGGCTTGAAGTTGCACATGGAAAATCGCTTGGGGCCTTGGTTGACAACCGACAAAGAACTCGCCGATTGGGTAAGTGAAATGGAAGGGATCAAGAATGGGGATGAAGTTCATCCAGAACCTCTCTTAGCCCGGATTCTCAGTTTACTTGATCCCAGTCTGCCTATCGTGATTTTTTCTTCCACCCATGCTAGCGATCTGATCACGCCGCTGAGTCCGTTCGGGAACATTATCACTACGTTCCGCAAGCCAACGCCGCAAAGCCTGTCTGACCTTGTCATATCGGAGCTCAAGCAGGATTTCAGATTGGCGATGTCCCGAGCTCGGAACATTCTCACTGTAAGGAAAACACTCGGCCGCTTGAGTACAGCAACTGGTGCGGTTCCGGCCGCGAGTTGCCGACATTGCGAGATTTTCTTTGATGAGTCGGGAACTGCCACCGATACGAGCATGAACATTTCGGGCATCGGAGTATGCGGCGAGAGCGAAACGACAATAAGCGATTTCCATCGGAAGCTTCACGAGACCCACGAAGCGCGTTTGTCGCCTGGCGTAACCAGCTTTCATCAGGAGACTGATGCAGGAGACCACGCTGTCAATCGACCCTTGAATTTTATCCCGAAACGACCTGTTGGTAACCCGCCCGACTGGATAGCGCATTGGGAGCAAATTTCGGTCCTTGCCGCGCTGGCAGAAGAAGTCGCGGCGGAGTGCGGTGTTTCACTCTTCGCGTTTTCCCTTGAATTTGCACCCCAGTCCGAGGGTCTTGATTGGCTGCAGACAGGAGAATTCCAACAAGAACGCCAGCTTCTCGACGTTGGTTATTCCTCACGCATCGTAGATCTGATTGAAAGTCTTGTGTTTGACTTGCTCCAGGCGAGCAAAAGTCGGGAAGGAGAGGAAATCCAGCTTAGTCTAGACTTTGCCACGCGGGATGTTTTCATAAACGTCGGAGCACTGAGAAATTCGACACAAGATGATCAGGAACTTATCAGAATACTGAACAAAAGCTGGGGAGTAGTCGTAAGGGAGGAAACTCGTGGCCAAATCGACGGCTTGACGACGATTTCAAAAAGTATCGCTGACCGAACTCCGCTTCGACTCACAGAACTGGCTTTGAGCCGAAGACCCGGCGGCCAAGACTCAAAAGGCAAGCTGAAGATCCCTCGGTCAAGGGCCTGTAGTATGAGAAACTGGCAGAACCGTCGCG
>ERZ1066127.908-NODE-908-length-13012-cov-11.767462_pt1 | contig 13012 bp, 12 predicted proteins | sample MGYA00382774_ERZ1066127 | MGnify/ENA primary metagenome ERZ1066127 (study PRJEB33369, sample SAMEA5778357) | biofilm metagenome | biome: Industrial cooling water; feature: Water cooling tower basin; material: Biofilm | place: United Arab Emirates | collected... | reverse complement strand
GTGAGCTGGTTTCACCCCATCGCGGCCAGCGACTTGTACCGCGGCATGAACCTGTATGACGTAAGCCAGTACGACTTCTGGCTTTACACACAGATGGTCTCGTATGTAGTGGCCCTGTTGGTGGTCAAAGCTTACGCGGCTTATCTGGTGATCAAGATTATGATGAAGGTCAAGCTACAAAGTCCGTTTACCCTGGAGATCACGAGCCGACTGGAGACCATTGCCTACGTGCTGCTGGGAGGCGTTGTGATTTCCCTCATCAGCCAGGTGCAGGCCGACTGGTTGCAAAAGCATGTGCGTGATTTTAACCTGGGCTGGATCGGTGAGAACGCGGGCGAATTCCTGCTGGTAGCAGGGCTTGTGTTTATCATTTCACAAGTGTTCAAGCGGGGCGTGGAACTGCAGGCGGAGAACGAATTAACCGTGTAGCGCTATGCCTATTGTTGTCAACGTAGATGTAATGATGGCCAGGCGCAAGATGTCGCTCAACGAGTTGTCGCAAAAAGTGGACATCACGCTGGCCAACCTTTCCATTCTCAAAACCGGTAAAGCGAAAGCCGTGCGCTTCAGTACGCTCGAAGCCATTTGCAAAGCACTCGACTGCCAGCCGGGTGATTTGCTGGAATACAAGAAGGACTAGTTGTAAATCGAGTTACTTACGCCCCAACACCCAGCCAATCACGCCACCGGTAAAGCCCATCATAACGGTAATCACAATCGGGTCTACCAGTGATGAGGTCAGATTCGAAATGTTGGTGGTGCCATACATGTTCAAACTAAAGCCAAGCGACATGATCAAGCCGATGATGGCCCCGGCCTTCAGGCCTCCTCCAAATGTGGTGATGTTGGCCCAGGTGCCGAAAATGTACACAAGCAGGTAAGACATCATCACGTTGCCGGCAATAAGTGCCCACCATTGCATGTCGTCATCGGTGCGCATAACGCCAGTAGCCGTGCCGGCATTGGCCGAATAGAAATCCATGAGTAACACGCCATAGAGCAGGAAGCCCAGCATGAAATACACAACGAAGCCAGCGAGCGTGGCCATAATGCGGTTTTTGGCAGTCATAAGTTGGGGGGTTAGGTTTGAGGAAGTGAAGGTACGGAAACGCGAGAGATCTCTATGACGCGAGCTGCGCCACCCGTTCAATGAACGCTTGATATTCTATTCTCCAGTCAATGGCGAAAAGAAGCTTTTCATTTTCGCACCGTACACTACCTTTAAGCCTCGTTACCTTCATGCGCCAGATCCTCTTTTTCCTGCTTGTGCCGCTAACGGGCATCTCCCAGACACTCGAGCTGGAAAATCTTGAACGGCAATTACAAAAATCCGACAAAACAACCGCCCGGGTTGAACTTCTGAATACCCTCTCCAACCGTTATCTGGCCTACAAACCAGAGCGAGCTAAGGAATACGCAGAGCAAGCGTTGGCTCTCTCAAGGGAACTACACGATATCCCGGGGGAAATTCTGGCTCTCAACCGATTGGGTGAATATGAGTTTCGCCAGAGCAATTATGCAAGGGCCGTTGAGTTTTCAACCCAATCGCTGAAACTGGCTCAGCAGCAGCACGACTCGTCTGCCATGGCAAACGCTTACCGCGTGCTGGGCAATACCAACACATTCGGGTTTAAACAATTCGACAAAGCGCTGGACTACCAATTAAAAGCACTCGCGATCTACGAGAGGAGGCGCGACTTGCGCAGCATGGCCTCGCTGTATGGAAACATCACCTGGATTTACGGACAAACCGACCAGCATCTACCGGAAGCCCACAAAATGGCAAGGCGAGGCGCAAAACTCGCTGACTCGCTTCACCATGATCAGTTACTCAGTTACAACTACAATTCGCTGGGGCTCATTTTCAGGCAGGAAAAAAAGTATGACAGCGCCTTGTACTACCTGGACCGTTCGAACGCTTTGGCCCAGAAGGCCAGCGACCGTGCCGTCATATCCTACAACAAATGCCTGATGGGTGATATTTACCTGCGGATTGGTGAGGTGAATAAAGCACGAATGATTTTTTTAGAAGCTGAGCTTGAAAGTCATCAACTGAACTTGCGAGAGGTGCGAAAAGATGCGTATCGCGGGCTGGCTGAGAGTTATCACCGTCTGGGTGACTACCCGAGAGCCTACAGCTACGAAATCCGCTACGCTCGACTGAAAGATTCTCTGGTAAACTGGGAAATCACACAAAAAGCGCTGATGATGGAATTTGAATTGGACGAACAGAGACGTCAAATCAAAATGGCCGAGCTTGAAGCCGCTACAAAACAGGCGGTGAGGGAAAAAAACGTCTACCTGCTGCTCATCGGCATCGTGGCCGTTTCATCCCTCGTCATCATTACCCTGATCATACGCAACAACCGCCAACGAAGAAAAACCAACGAATTACTTCAACAAAAAAATGCGGAGCTGGCTCAAGCTAACGGTATCAAAGACAAACTTTTTTCGATTATCGGGCATGATCTGCGCAGCCCGCTGGTAAGCTTGAAGGGTCTGCTTGGCATGGCCGTACGTAACGAAGTAAGTGAAAACGAATTCAAGCAGTTTGCGCCTCAACTTAATCAGCATGTGATTGGCGTAAACGAGACTTTAGAAAATCTGCTACAGTGGTCGAACTCCCAAATGAACGGATGGCAACACCACCCCGAGAAGTTGCCGCTGAAAAAAACCGTAACGCTCGTGCTCCAACTGTTTCATGAAACCGCGCATACCAAGAATATTGAACTTCAGACCGAAGGGGCCGATGTGAATGCCGTAGCCGATCGCAACGAGGCCGAACTCATCCTTCGCAACCTCGTACACAATGCAATAAAATTTACGCCCGATGGCGGGCGTGTTTCTGTTTCGACCGCGCGGGAAGGCCGCTTCGCAGTGGTGCGCGTGAGCGACACGGGCGTTGGCATTCCCAAGGATCAAATCCATTCCTTATTTGTTCGACACGATATTCGCACTACCCGGGGAACGCGCGGGGAGCGCGGCACAGGCCTCGGTCTTTCGCTTTGTTATGAAATGACCGCACGCAACAATGGCGAACTGAGCGTGGCGAGCGAAGAGGGGCGTGGCAGCACGTTTATCTTGCGCCTGCCCTTGGATGAATAGTTTTGTTCTGAAACCAGTCGGTTTTATCTTTAGTTGATTTCCCGCCTGCAGCGTGACGCCTGAAAACACAACGTATCTCCGCGCAACGGTATGGCCGCTTTCTTGTCGAGGATGCCATCGAGCCGGAGATTGGCCAGCGATGGACCTTGCTGGGTTACGGTAACCAACATCACGTGGTCAAACGCCATGTCGCTGTTCGGATCTTGTCCGCCACCAGTCGTGGCCACCATAATGTAATCGCGCTCGTGGCGCTCGGTGTAGCTGTATTTGTGCAGGTGCCCGTTCAGCACGGTATAGTGGCGTTTGGCCAGTGCCGCTTCGATGCGATCCAGGTTGCCGCTTCCTTCACGCTGCCATACGGGTTTGTGCATGAGCACAAAGGTCCAGCGCACGTCCGGATGTTCGGCAATTACCTTTTCGAAGTACGCACTCTGCGCGTCACTGATCTGCCCGGTTACCCGCTCGGGCATTTTGAAATAGTCGGTTTGTTCGGCCTCCGCGCGCCTGCCGCTGTCGATTAACGCGATGGCTTTTCTGCGGGCGTGGTAGATCTCCCACATACGGGCCTCCTCAAAATCTTCGGAGTCAAGCATCAGAAACAACACGTTTTGGTAGACAAAATGATAATACCGCTTGCCGTAGCGCTGTTCCCAAAACTGGCGCATCACCGGGTTGGTGAGATCGTGATTGCCGCCCAAATGAAAAAGGGGAGCGGTGGCTTTCCCAACCCGTTTGTCAAAAAAATCATACTCGCGCTTCAGTTGAGCGGTGTCCTCCGTTCCGCCTTCCACCAGATCGCCAATGCTAAGGATGAATTCGGGGCGTAGGAGGTTGAGTTGCTCCACCGCTACTTCCAGCACACCGGCACGTTCACCGCTGTTGAGATCGCCTATGACGGCAAAGGTGAATTGATCGGTCGGCTCGCCCGAAGGCTCGTACGTCCAGGGCTTGTGGTCTGTTGTCAGTTGGTGTGAAAATGGCTTTTGCTGTTGCGTGCACGCGGTGATCAGCGCCACTGCAAAACACAATGTCAAAGTCCTCATAACTTCCGTTTGAGCAATCATGCCGCGGTCAACGCAAGGCCGAGTCTACCGGACTGCGGTCACCCGTCATTTCCCAGTGGCCAAGCGATATCGGGATGCAACCCACCGCATTGAGCTGATCAAAAAACTCCTTCACGCGAAAGGGTTGCTGCTGCATTTCTTTCATGCGGGCAAATTCGGCCAGCGTGTTTTCCAGCAAATACTTGCCGGTAATGTAACTGGTGCCATAGCCCGGCTGCCGTAAATACAAGTGCTGTTCAAAAATCAAAAGTTCTTTCTCCACTTTCATCCAACCGCGTGGTGTGTAATCGGCATGAATTTTTCCCGCCTGCTCCATCGTCATCTCGTTGGCGTGGGCATATAACGAACCCAGGCCACGCGCTGCCCGCTGAGCAACCATGATATATACAATTTCGCGCACGCGCGGATCATCATTGTATAAGCCGGCCTGCATGAACATTTCCTCCACCGCGGTCGCTGTACCTTCGTTGCGCGAATCGAAAATGTTGTAAAGCAACGGCTCGCGCCTGATTTCACTGGCGTGCGACTCAATATCCATGCGGGCGAGTTCAAACCAATGGTAGAAGTGCGAATACAGCGGGCGCGGGTCGTGGTGCATGCCGATGACAAAAAAGTTACGTTTATCGGCCGGTACAAAGCCACCGAGATGAGCGCGCAAAGCCGGCTCGAAATAATCTTTCACCGTTACGATTTCGTCCTTTTCCAAAAAAGTAAGCAAACTCTTCGCGGAGCGCTCCGCCAGCGCAGCAAAGGCTTCGGGGGTATCGGCCGGTTTTAACTCGGGTAAATGGCGGTTGTTATGTTCCTCCAGTTTCAGGCCGTTCCACGCGCGGGCCAACTCACGCTTCAGCAATAAAACTTCATCCTCCCAGGTGAGCGGCACGAGGTGCACATTCTTCTGGTACCAGGTGTAGTTTTCTTTTCCGATTCCGGAGGGGCCGGTCTTTGAGGTTGACTGCTGCTCCAACCACGTGGCCAAATCATCGGTAGATTGAATGGCTTCTTTAATCACCGCCACAAGGTCAGCCTGATCGCTGATGCCCGGCAAGGAGAGCAGGCCTTCCAGATCGCGGCTTTGTGTTTTGATGTCGCGTATGCCGGCAATCCACAAGTCTTTGGCATTGCCCGTGAGGTTCACTTTGGCCTGTTCATTCAACGGTGCAATGGCGCGCAACTGATTCAGCAACTTTTCTTTGTTCTCGGTTGATAGCGGAAATGGATATCTCCACAGGTCGATGATGGCGGCATGGGCTGGGCCTTCATGGGCGGGCACATCGCTTCGATCCATCCAAAGCGTTTTATAAAAAGCCGGGTCGCGCTCCCAGGGGCGCATGACGCGATGGTCAAAATCAAGACCATTCATTTCGGCACGCACAATGTGCCAATCCACCTGGTGAGATACCGGCCAGCCGGTGGTATCGAAGTTATTCAGGCGCTGCTGCCAGGATTTGAGCGCCTCGTGTTGCTTCTTCATGGCAGCCGTGGAGTAGTCCGGCACACCGTTCTTGAGCTCCGGCTGCTGAAACACGCGCCATTCTTTGAACAACTTGACGAGGTCTTCATAGCGTGTCGACTTTGGTATTTCAGCTTGTTGCACAGGCGTATTGCATTGTGCCAGCAATAGCAAAAGAATTAGTCCAATTGTGGCATTACGGGTTTTCATGGGTAGAGGCTTAAACCTTGTTGGCGGTTTGTGGTTAGATGGTCAAAGGTAATGATATGAACAAAACCAAACTGACCGTTAACAGCAACGGTTCCGTAAAAGTGGAAGGAGATTTTGAGATTGTCGATATGCAAGGCAACGTCTACGGCTTACAGGGCCGCACCGTGGTGTCCCTTTGCCGCTGCGGGCACTCGGCCAACAAGCCCTTTTGCGATGGGGCTCATAAAGGCAAGTTTGACCATGAGGCAAAGGCTTTCGAACTGCCCCCCCGCAAGATGTAGCGGCCTACACCCGTAAGCAACCCCGAAAACCCCTGGCGGCATAGTATGACTGCGCCCCGTTGTGATACACAAATACCTGGCCGTAGCGATAATCGCCAAAAAGAGCCCCGCCCAGTTTTCGGATTGCTGCGGGCGTTTCTATCCAGCTCGATGTTTTCTTTTCACAGGGGTTCAGCGACTGCAAGTACCGATACTGCTCTTCCGTAAGAAGTTGAATGCCCATCGCGCTGGCCATGTCTACGGCACTCGTCTTGGGCTGATGTTCCTTTCGCGACTCAAGCCCCGCGCGGTCGTAACATACGCTTCTGCGCCCGGCTGGGCTCTCCGCGGAGCAATCGAAAAAAATATACGCACCCGTCTTTTTATCCAGTCCAACAACATCCGGTTCACCACCGGTTTTTTCCATTTCATTCAACGACCAACAGGCCGCGGGTGATTTCTCCAGCCGTGCCTGAACCTTGGCCCACGTGATGCCGACATGACGATGCTGGTTCTGCTCAAACCGGGTTTGCAGGGTACGAAGCATCTCGAGCATTTGTGCGGATCTTAATCGTTTTTTCAAAGCGTTGATGTTGGGTTCATTTTACTATCGCGAAATTAGGGATTTTGTCAGCGTTCCGGAAAAGCCCAAATGCGTGCGCGTTTATGGTCAGCTGGTAAGACCTTGTTAGCTCGTTGTAAAAATTCCTTAGGTTTGTTCTACCCAAAAATCTGGATATGGCTAAGCGTTTGGTAAAAGGCGAAAAAAAGTTGTTTGGTGTTTGCAGCGGGCTCGCCAACTACTTTGACATGGATCCCACGGTCATGCGCATCTTGTTTCTGGTGGCCTTCTTCATGTTTGGAACCGGGGGCTTGCTGTATGTGATCTTAGCTATCGCGATGCCGGAAAAATAAAGCCAATGGCTTCGCTGCAACCCGCCCTCATCACGTACTACCGGCAGGTGCACAACGAAGTGGTGCGCACGGCTCAGGCCTTTGTGGAAACACCAACGGCTGATTGGCTTCACGATTTGCGTGTGCAGCTGAAGCGAATTCGTTTTATCCGGCATTTGGTGAAACACTATGGATGGGGGGGGTATCATCACCTGTTTCGCCACTACCTGGCTATTTTTAAAGAAGCGGGGCGCATCAGGGGTCATCAAATGAACCGATACCGCCTCACCGGCACACTGGATATGGCCGAGCCGGACGTTCGCGAAAAGCGAATGGTCCGGCATTTTCAACGGCAGCTGGTACACGCCTTAAAAAAAATCGACCACGACTACACCCGGATAGAAAAACGACTGAGCAAATTTTCCTTTCCGGGCGAGGCCGCATTTGTACATGATCTGGAGAATCACGTGCGGACACGCATCACGCCTTACTTGTTTACCGAACAACTGCATCGCAGCCGTAAACGGCTCAAAGAAATTGCCTATGGGGCGGAGGTATCGGAATACATTCGAACGCAGTTGAATCTCCGTTTCTCCATGGCCGTGGTGGCCGAATTGGAAGATAAGATCGGAGACTGGCACGATCTGGCGCTGGCCTATGAAACACCTGGATTATCATCACCCACCCGAGAGCGACTGTTGATTCAAAAGAAACAAAAACTGGATGCGGTCTACCGACTCGTCAGAGCGTTGTGAGATGCCCGGTCCGTTGGCCCTACTTTAATTCGAATCGGACCAAAATACGATAGTCAAGCAAAATTCTATCAAAGTCGGGTGACTCAGCATCCGTGATGCCTCGTGTAACTGCTGCCGTGTTGGCAAGCAGCGCCCGATTTTCTTGTGCGGTTCGAAAGCTATAGTCATTTAACTCTTCGATATAAATGGCTCGACCAATATTCTGCTGAATAGCGTTGACCATGGCTTTTGCCTTTTGATGAGCCGCCTTGAGTGCCTCTACCTTAACCTGTTCGCGGTATTCATGTATCTTGGTGTGATCCATCCGATCAAGATCAACGTTAGATATCCCAAGTTTTTCCAGTTCTACAATTGCCTGCATTGCTTGTTTGCCACTATGTACAATCAAGGTATATTGTTTGGAAAGGTCAACACTGCCTTTGGTCATGAGGTAGTATCTGAAGTTACTGGCCAGATCGCGCACAGCTAAATCGTGAGCTACATCAATGCCTATCTCTTTCAACTTGTCAATCATTTTTCGCTCGGTTTGTTCAAGTGGTCCGCGCGTTTTGACATCACGTTCGTCAAGACGGATGGAGAGATAAATCATATCTGGAAGCACCTTCATTTCCGCCTGCCCCGTCACCTCAATATAATTCTGATCGATAAAATTCTTTTGAGCCGGCTGTGCCAAACACAACATCGGCAAAGCTGCGAGTAATACAATCAATTTGCGCATATCATCCTTTTTTAATTCACTTTCTTCTCTTCAAAATCGCCCCGCAACAGGCGGAATCGCTTGCGGGCCTCCGCGGTGTAGACGCTTCCCGGAAAGCGGTCGAGAAAATCGCGGTAAACATCCATAGCCTTAGCCCGGTCGTTGAGCCTGATCTCGTAGTACTCACCCAGCATGAAGTATGCGTCATCCGCCAGTACATCGTCTGGGAATTCGTCTACCACTTGTTGACACAAAGCTGCAGCCTGCGCAAACTGACCCAGCTGCGCACGGATGCGTGACTCCAGCCAGTACAAATCATCGCGCAACGGAAAAAAGTCGGTCGTGATTTCCACCCAAACGGAATCAGCCGGCTTGCCGGCCCGCACGTTGGCCGCTTCGCGCTCTACGCGCTGCTTAAGTTCTTGTAGTTGCTCCTGCGAAAGAGTGGCGGGTGGCCAGAAGTTTTTGCTCATCGCTTCGTCCAGGCTCATCTGAATTTTACTTTTCTTCACCATTTGCTGTAGCCATTGCAGTGCCTGGTCCTTTTTGTTCTGGTACAACAGCAGTTCAATGGCCGAGTATAGCTTAAGCGCCTGACCCGTGGTATCGGTGAGGGAGTTTTCTTTGATGCGCAAGCTTAACTCCATGGCATCGTTGGCAATCTCCCGCGTGGTCGCTTCCTTCAGGATATCGAGGTGCTCCTGTGCCAGCCGGAAGTCACCTTTGTAGTAGGAGAGCTTGGCATTTTTCAGTTTCGCCTCATAGCCCAGCGTGGTTTCGCGCTGCGATTTTTCGACCTGCGAGTACAACAAGGTAGCCTCCCAAGGCTCATCTTTCAGCAAATACATATCGCCCAGATCCATCTTACAACGCGCCTTCAACAACGGAGGTGTGGCCGTGTGGGCAATCACCTGTTGGAGTTTGACAACGGCCGAATCCTTTTCATCCAGATAGTAACCGTGTAAAAGGGCTTGACTTTGGCGGGCTTCAAAAGCGGCAGGCAGCGGATCGAACTGCCGGGCAAACGCGCGGTACGATCGAATGAGTAATCGCACGGAGTCACGGTTGATCGGGTAAGCGCGTTTCAGCCGCGCTTCCTGTGTGCGGATAAGCCCCAGCTGACCTTGCAGGTGAAGATCTCCCGCTGGGTATTCGCGGGCAACAAAAGCAAATGCTTTCTCTGCATTAGTAAAGTCAAGATTGTTGAGGGCAATCTGCCCGATCTCAAGCGTCTTCGATTGCTCTTTTTTAAATCGCCTGTCGTATGCCCGGGCCTGGATAAACGCGCCATAGAAGTTCTTCTCCTGCAGGTTGACCCATACCAGCAAGTCTAAAAACACCTCTGATTCCGGATTTCGTTGGCTGCGTTCAATCAAGACCCGTTGCAGCGCTTCATATTCTTCTGGTTTTGTGAGCAAAATCTGCAACAGGTTTTTGATGTAGTTAAGATTGGAAGGCGTTTGGGTGACATAGTTGAGGTATTCATTTACCATCTCTTCGCGCTTGCCCTGCAGCCGATAGAGATTGGCCAACTCGAGCACAAACATCCGGGGGTTGTTCATCTTCACCCGCAGTTGTTCGTATACTTCTACGCCATAATCAATCAGAGCGTGAGCCGTGAAATAATCTACCATTTGGCGCGCCCGGTACGTGTCGGCAATATTTTGCTGAATGATCTGCCTCCAATACTTATCAGCTCGCGAAGGATCACCCGAACGGTAGTACACATAACCTACATCCAGCCGGTAGGCGATGTTATTCTCACGCTTCACCAACCGGTCAACATATTCTTCGGCCTGTTTGTATTTCGCCAATTCGAGCAGCAACTCAAGATAGGGTGTGTGAATAAAGGGAATATTGGCCGGCTGCTTGGCTAAGTCCTGAAAAAGGGCCAGGGCCTTGTCCTTCTGGCCTGATTGTAAGTAATTGTTGGCAATGGCAATTTCGCTTTGGTCCTGGGCGAGCAAAGCAGGTAGGGGACGCAGGCTGATTAACAGTACTAATAATACTCTATTAAATAATGTATTTATGTAATTGTTGTAAGCGCTGTGCATTTGTGGATAGCTGATGCTTTGAATTCGTTTCTGGCTGTTTGTGGGTACTTCTGTGGATTAAAAATACGTTGTTTTGAGCGGGTTCGGGAGTTTGGTTTTGTTATTAACGAAAAGGTGGCATTTGTGGGTATGCGTGGTTGCACAAACTGTGGAAGGGTGCTTTGTAGATAAGGGTTAAGTTATAGACACAGGGGGCAGACGAATTTGAAGAGGTAGGATGTGCGAACCGAGTTGGGTGGGAAATGGGAACGTTATCAACATGAATTCAGAAAGAGATAACAAAAGGACCCACTTCCCAGGCTGCCCGGATGGGGAAGACGGTTTTGCCGTCCAGATTATAATAGTAAATCACGCGTTCCGTTGGTGTTCGTTTCGGGAAACTTCCGGGGTCCCAGCGTCCGTTTTCGTTTGAGTCAACGAGAACTCGAAGCTGATAATCACCCGCAGGGAGGTTTCGGAACGTGTAACGCGTGACGTTGCGCTGGGATGCAACGACTTTGCCGTCTGACGATAACAGCTCGATCACGTAGTTTTTTTCTCTTGTTTTGATGTCAATGAGCAGGGTGCCTGTGGCTTCTGGGGCAATGGCGTTGATGGGTACTTCGAAGCGGGGGCTTTTTTCGTAGTCCCCGGTTTCAATAAATCCCTTTGGCAGGTAGAGTTGAAGTTTTGATGATTTCTTCTTTAGGAAAGCGGTGTCAAGCTTGGCACGGAAGGCGATCGTCTTATGGTCGGGCGAAGCCTCAATGTTGTCAGCTGTGAGTGGTTTGAAAGCCGTTGTGTCCCGTTTTAGACCAACACTGTCGAGTTTGAGGTGGCGGATAATGGAGTTTGAGTTTAGGACGATGAGAAGTTCGCGCGTTTCGGTCGGCAGTGTGACTTTTTCGGTGGTGAGCTTGACGGAAGTAACGGGAAACTTGGATTTCCCGGTTTTGATGTAGAGGGTGGAGTCAAGTGTTTGTTCTACGCTGTCGGTGGCGTGAAATTTTAATGGGATGCTGTCAGCAGTGGGCAGGCGGTGGAAAATTTCGATGACATCGCTTTGTTCCCCGAATCCATGCAGCAGTGTATCCGGCTGTGCAAAACGATAGGATTGTAAATAGCGCGAGAAGCGCACTACGCTTCGATCCTGGTAATGGCGGATGGAGTTGATCCGGAGAGGCCGGGAATCGACCCGCACCTGGTAAATCGTTACCGAGTCGGTTTTGCCGTTTACTGAAATCGGGTCCAGGAGAAAACCGAAGGGCTCATTCCGGCTGTCCACCTTCAGGTTTTTGTTTCGATCTTCGAATGCGTAGATGTAGTAATTCCCCGCTTTAAGGTTTTCAATGGAGAACGTTCCTTTTTTTGTGCTGCGGGAGAAATAGGAAGGTGTGTGCCGGAAGATGTCAAATGTATCGGCTGTGTATACAGCTACGGTGTAACCGACTGGAATGTTTGTTCGGAGGGCGTCTTTCAGTTTTCCGGAAATCCGGAGGGAATCAATTTCATTGCCGGTGCTGAAAGCGAGGCGAAGGTTGTCAGCGGGATTGCTTTCGGTAATGTCTTGCACTCCATCCCGGAAGCTGATGCTGTACGTGGTGCTGTCCCGCCACGGGCGTTTCGGGGTGATGATCACTTTATTTTTTCGCGCCACATAGTTTACATCTTTTCCCATGGACGGTGAGATCAGGATTTCTTCCTTGGGGTCTTTCAGTTTTACATATTCATCAAAGGCTAACTCAACCGAAGTGCCCCTAAAGTTTTTTTGATTAGGCGCGGGTGAGGAGGAGATCAACTTTGGTGGTGTTCTGTCGCGCGGCCCACCCGTAGGCTGCGTTTGGCTGGCGCAGGCCCAGCATAAGACAGCAATGAGAAGCAGACGAATAGCATTCATTTTTTCGCGATGTAGAGTAGGCTGCTGTATTCGCCAGAGGCTGCTGCGCGTTGGTTGGACTGAAGGCCACGCCAGAATCCGCGGAGGGATGCGAGGTTGCGGCCTTTGTATTTCTCACTCAACATCGAGACGTAATAGGCGTCCCACTTCATGGGGACGGTGGCCAGAAGGTTGAGGCCGACTTGGGTCAGGAGTTGTTTCATGGTTGGCTGCTGAAAATGCCAGAGATGTCGGGGCACATCATAGCCGGCCCAGAAAGGACCGTAATGCTGGGCATCGGCACTGGCGCAATTCGGTACCGCAATAAAAATTGTGCCATCCTTCTCCAATCGGGTTACAAGGTCAGCTAGTGTTTGCACAGGGCTCGGTACATGTTCCAATACGTGCCACAGCGAAACGGCTGCGAAGTTATCCGTTATGGGCGAGAGATCAGGTTTTACAGATACTCCGTGTTGGGCTGCCGCGGTGCGGGCTTTTTCATTTGGCTCTACACCCTGCACACGCCACCCGCTTTGATGGCAATGAGCAATCAACTCACCGGTGCCGCAGCCATAGTCGAGCAGGCTGGTAGCGGAACTGAACTGACGAAGTGTTTTTTCTTTCCAACGTATGTTGCGTTCGCGCACCCATCGATAAGCTACATC
>ERZ1066127.907-NODE-907-length-13015-cov-11.678086_pt1 | contig 13015 bp, 9 predicted proteins | sample MGYA00382774_ERZ1066127 | MGnify/ENA primary metagenome ERZ1066127 (study PRJEB33369, sample SAMEA5778357) | biofilm metagenome | biome: Industrial cooling water; feature: Water cooling tower basin; material: Biofilm | place: United Arab Emirates | collected... | reverse complement strand
ACCACCTGCACCTGGTTGTTGGTGATGTCGGGCACGGCATCGAGCGGCAGGTGGGTAGCCGAATAAACCCCCCAAGCGGCAAGCATGGCTACCATGAGCCCCACTACCAGCTTGTTGTGTATGCTGAAATGAATGATTTTATCGAACATGTATTTTGCGTGAAAATGAAACCTCCGGCCTTACCCGCAGCCAGGCCAATGAACCTGAAAAAATCAGGCTGCAGGAGGTCCACGCAAACCGTGCTGCGAAGCAAATCCGCTAGCTACCGGTAATGTAGGATGTTCAGTGTCGATAGTTACCAACCTTTCAGATGGCAGCACCCAAACGATGGCAGCTGGCAACAAAGGCAAAGGCACTTCAAATAAATCGGCGGTTTCACCAAGCGATTCGCGGTTCTGACGAAAATGCTCAAGGTGTTCGGCACCTTGGTCTAAGCTAAACAGCTGCATCCACCAAGGTAAATCGGCTTGGTGCTGTGCGGCATACAGGCCATCGGCATGCAAAGTAGCATGACCGTGAAGATGCGGCACCAATTGGTGACCCAATACCAAAAGCAGCGCAAAGGCCAGGCAGAAAGTTTTGAGCAATCGCACCTGACAAAGTTAAGACAATAATTGATTGAATGCTCTCTGGTTAACAAAGCCTGTTCAAGCTATGTCTTGAAGCAGCGCCTGAAATTTTTATCGGCCGAGCGCTTGGAATGATGGCAGAATGCAATAGCTTTGTGATATTAAAATGATATCGTAATGATTCAAGAAAAAACCCTCCGTACCGGTTCTGGCTACATCCATTTGGCTGTGAACCTCTTTCTCGTTGCTGCTACCGTATTTTTTGGTTGGCTGCAGGCCCAACAAGGCGGCTTCTTTTGGCTACCCGCTGTGCTCGCTGGCTTGGGCTGGATCATCCACCTGCCTGGCTTCTTCATTGTGAACCCCAACGAAAGCATGGTGCTCATTCTTTTTGGCACCTACCACGGCACAGTGAAAGATTTTGGCTTTTTCTGGGCCAATCCTTTTTTCACCAAGAAGAAAGTGAGTCTGCGTGCCATGAACCTCAACAGCGAAAAGCTGAAGGTGAACGATATGATGGGCAATCCGATTGAAATTGCAGCCGTGCTTGTTTGGCAAGTAGCCGATACCGCCAAGGCTGTTTTTGCGGTCGACAATTATGTGCGCTACGTCGAAATCCAGAGCGAAGCCGCGGTGCGCACCCTGGCCAGCACCTATCCTTACGACGAGTTTGAGCTCGAAAATGCTGAAATCACCCTGCGCGGCAATGCGCCGCTGGTGAACGAAGAGCTCGAAAAGCAACTCACCCAGCGCCTCGAGATGGCGGGTGTAACGGTGATCGAAGCCCGCATCAGCCACCTGGCCTATGCGCCCGAAATTGCCGGTGCCATGTTGCAACGCCAGCAAGCCGCGGCCGTGGTTGCTGCCCGCCACAAAATTGTGGAAGGCGCCGTGGGCATGGTAGAAATGGCCCTCGAGCAGCTGAGCCAAAAGCAAGTAGTGGAACTCGACGAAGAGCGCAAAGCCGCCATGGTAAGCAATTTGTTGGTGGTGCTGTGCTCCGACCGCGCAGCCAGTCCTGTGGTAAACGCCGGAACCCTGCACCATTGAGATGAGTGGCAATAAAAAGGCGTTTGCGCTGCGGTTGAGTCCCGAACTCATGGAAGCCCTCGAAAAGTGGGCGGCCGATGAGTTTAGGTCGGTGAACGGACAAATAGAATTCCTGCTCACCCAGGCCGTGCGTGCGCGCAACAAAAACAAGTCAAAATCAAAACAAGATGGCGAAAGCGACCTTTGAAGAAAGCCAGCGTTTTTCGCGCTGGTGGTTAGGGCTCTTGGTAGGCGGTATGGTGGCAGGCATGGCAGTGGCATTGAGCGACCCTGATCCGAATAAATATTGGGGCATGGCCTTGGTGTTTGTGGTTTCGGGTGGGGTGAGCTTGCTCATTGCCCGGGTGCGCCTGCTTACCCGCATCGATGGCTACGGCATCCACTACCGTTTTACCGGTTTTATGGGTTGGAAACAAATTGCCTGGGCCGAAATTGACAAGGCTGAATTGCGCCGCTACAACGCCATTACCGAATATGGGGGCTGGGGTTACCGGCGCGGTTGGTACAAAAAAGGCATGGCGCTCACGGTGGGGGGCGACCAGGGTATCCAATTGCAGCTGCTGAATGGCAAAAAAATACTGCTCGGCACCCACCAGCCCGAGGAAGCTGCCGCGGCTTTGGCGCGATTTGGTGGGAGGCGGGCATGAAGGAGGCTTTGGTAGTAGGGGCCGGCTGGCTGGGCTTGCCCCTGGCCCTGGCTTTGGAGCAAGCAGGCTGGGAGGTAACGGCGACTACCCGGATCCGTGCAGCCAGCTGGCCCGCCTCCATCAACCACTTGCCGCTCGAGTTGGATGGCGACTTGCCCGATTTATCGGTCTTTGTACTGGTGGTATTGGCTTTTCCGCCCCAGGCCAACCTGGGTGCAGCGGTGTACGCCCAGCGCATCGAGCGGCTTTGTAAGGTTTTATCACCCCAAGCCCAGCTCGTGCTCATCAGCAGCACGGGTGTGTATCCCGATGCGCCCGGTGCATACGACGAAACGGCTGCTGTCAAACCCGGCCACCCGGTGGTGTTGGGCGAGCAGACATTACTAAAGCACTTCTCCCAGGCTTTGGTACTGCGGGCGGCTGGCTTGGCGGGTTACGACCGCCGCATTGGCAAATACTTCAGCGGCAGGGTGTTGCCCGATCCCCAACAAGCGGTCAACCTGGTGCACCGCGACGATGTGGTGGGCGCGACCTTGCACTTAATACGGCAGCAGGCAGTGGGCTTCTACAATGTGGTGGCGCCTGAGCATCCCACCAAGGCGGAGGTGTATGGGAAAGATTTGGAGGAACTGGGCTTGCCTTCCTTCATCTTTCCCGAAAACGCGCCAGCTTCGGCAGCGCGGGTGGTGTTTGGTCATGCGCTGCAAGCTGCGGGTTATGCCTTTGTGCATCCGAATCCGTTGGGGTTTGGAGGGTAGCTGGAGCGGTGCCTTCGAGGGCCTCAGGCACCGGTACGCACATGCTATAAATTGAGTGAACCGAAATTTGAATAGGGGTGGTGTCTTCGAGAGCTTCAGGCACTGATACGTATATGCTAGAAATTGAGTAAATGGACAGCCGAACGTCAAAGGTCGAACGCCAAACACCTGCTGCACCCATAAGTCAAAATAATTTTGGTGTTGAATGTCCGAATTTTCCGATATTCGTATTAAACACCCGCCATGACCACCATCTTAGCCGCCACCGATTTTTCAGAAGGAGGCAACCACGCCGTTTTTTATGCTGCCGCCTTGGCCCATGCCGCAGGCGCAAACCTGATGTTGTTGCATGCCTACAAAGCGCAAAACAGCTCGGTGACCTTGTTCAAAGGCATCAATGAGGTGCTTGAACAGGATGCAAAATCAGGCTTGGAAGGCTTAAAGGAAGCGGTTTTGCAACAATATCCACAACTTACGGTAGCTGCACATGCAGCATTTGGTGAAGCACCAGCCGTGGTTGGTCATTTGGTGAAAGAAGTAGAGGCTGCTTTGGTGGTGACTGGCACCCGCGGCAAATCGCTCCTCGATACCCTCTTTTTTGGCAGTACCAGCAGCCAACTGTGCAAAGATTGCCAAACGCCGCTTTTGCTGGTACCGCCCAAGGCGACATTCGTGGCCGCTGGTCAATTGAGTTACGCCACGGCTTTGCGCGAAGCACCTAACGACGCACTATTGGCCCAATTTGCACAATATGCCCAATGGTGGAGATCCCAATGGCGCTTGGTGCATGTGTACGGCGACGACTGTTCCCTCAGTCCGCAACAAGAACAACATTTTCAGGCTTGGAAAACCGCCTTGCAGCTATCGCCCGAAAACAGCCGCATGCTGTACCGCGACGATATTTTGGAAGGTTTGTTTGAGCACCTCGAAAGCGAAAGACCTTTGGTTTTGGCCATTCACCGGCACCATTACGGTTTGCTGGAACGCTTTTTTGTGCCCTCGGTGGGCGAAGCCCTGGCCCGCAAGGTGAAGGTGCCTTTGTTGGTGTTGCCGCCGCAGTGAGGGTTGGGGCTGATTGGCCTGTTGGGGCTAATAAAGCTCCGTGGGGGCGGAAGGATGGTAGAAATAACCGTGTCGCAACATTTCTCAGCCCTGTAGGGGCGGCATGATGGGGTGGGTACTGCTGCCATGCGGATTTTTTTCTGACGGGGCTGGCTGGAGGTTGCGAATCACATCTGTGTTCATCCGCCCAATCTGCGTCGTCAGCGTTCCATCATCCAGCTGTAGCGCCCTTGTTGCCTATGCACGGGCGCGCCACACCCCCCATCCAAAAACTTCTTACCGCTGCGTGCACATTTCGTGGAAAAATTGCTGTGCGCATTCCTTACTTTTGGTCGGATTCTGAAAATACATGAGCGAAGAGACCCCTGTTAACCCCGACGAACGCGACGAAGAGCAAATCCACGACATCACCCCGGTGTCGGGTTTGTACGAAAACTGGTTTTTAGAGTACGCCTCGTATGTGATTTTGGAGCGTGCCGTACCGGCCATTGAAGACGGCCTCAAGCCCGTGCAGCGCCGCATCCTGCACGCCATGAAGGTGATCGACGATGGACGCTTCAACAAGGTGGCCAACATCATCGGCCAAACCATGCAATACCATCCCCACGGCGATGCCGCCATTGGCGATGCCATGGTGGGCTTGGGCCAAAAAGACCTGCTCATCGAAACCCAGGGAAACTGGGGCGATGTGCGCACCGGCGACAGTGCCGCGGCAGCCCGCTACATCGAAGCCCGCCTCAGCAAATTTGCGCTCGAAGTGGCTTTCAACGGACAAACCACCCGCTGGCAAACCAGTTACGATGGCCGCAAGAAGGAGCCTGTGACCCTGCCCATGAAGTTTCCGCTGGTATTGGCCCAAGGGGTGGAGGGCATTGCGGTGGGTTTGTCGACCAAAATTTTGCCCCACAACTTCTGCGAGCTCATCGACGCCAGCATCAAAATCCTCAAAAAACAACCCTTTGAGCTGTACCCCGATTTCCAAACGGGCGGCCTCATCGACGTTACCAACTACAACGAAGGCATGCGCGGGGGCAAAATCCGCTCGCGGGCACGCATCGAGGAGCAGGACAAAAAAACGCTGCTCATCAAAGAAATTCCCTTCGGCACCACCACCACCAACCTCATTGAGTCGATTGTAAAAGCCAGCGAGGCCAACAAAATCAAGATCAAAAAGGTGATCGACAATACGGCGCGCGATGTGGAAATCGAAATCCAACTGCCGCCCGGCGTATCGCCCGATATCACCATCGATGCCCTCTACGCCTTTACCGATTGCGAAACCAGCATCTCGCCCAATGCCTGCGTGATTGTGGCCGACAAGCCCCGCTTCATGAGCGTGAAAGACATGCTGCGCTACAATACCCAGCAAACCATGGATTTGCTGAAATGGGAACTCGAAATAAAGCTGGGTGAATTGCAAGAAAAGTGGCATTTCAGCAGTCTGGAGAAGATTTTCATCGAAAACCGCATCTACCGTGACATCGAAGAGTGCGAAACCTGGGAGGCCGTGCTGCAAGCCATCGACCTGGGTTTGGAACCACATAAGCCTAAATTGATGCGCGAGGTGACCCAAGACGACATCATCCGCCTCACCGAAATCAAAATCAAGCGCATCAGCAAATACGACAGCTTCAAAGCCGACGAGCTGCTGCGCGGACTCGAAGACGAGATGGTGCAGGTGAAATACGACCTCGAGCACCTCACCGCCTTCACCATTGCCTACTACGAAAACCTGCTCAAAAAATACGGCAAGGGCCGCGAGCGCAAAACCGAAATCCGCATTTTCGATACCATCCAAGCCGCCCAGGTGGCCGTGGCCAGCGAAAAGCTGTATGTGAACCGGGCCGAGGGTTTTGTGGGCACGGGCATGAAAAAAGACGAGTACGTAACCGATTGTTCGCCCCTCGACGACATCATCGTTTTCCGCCGCGATGGCAAATGCATCGTTACCAAGGTGAGCGACAAGGCCTTTGTGGGCAAAGACATCATCCACGTGGATGTGTTCAAGAAAAACGACGAGCGCATGACCTACCACCTCATTTATGTGGATGGGAAATCGGCCATCAGCTATGCCAAGCGCTTCAACATTACGGGCGTTACCCGCGACAAAGAGTACGACCTCACCAAGGGCGAGAAGAACAGCAAGGTGCTGTATTTCAGCGCCAACCCGAATTCAGAGTCGGAAGTTGTGACCATCTACCTCAGTCAGAACGCCCCCGCCCGCAAGAAAATTTTCGACTTCGACTTTGCCGAACTGGCCATCAAAGGTCGGGCTGCACAGGGCAATACCGCCACCAAATACACCGTGAAGCGGGTGTTGTTCAAAGAAAAGGGTCGCTCTACTTTGGGGGGCCGTAAAATCTGGTACGATGAAGTGGTAGGTCGCCTTAACGTTGACGAGCGTGGCCGTTTGCTCGGTGCTTTCGACGGCGAGGATGCCATTTTGTGCATTTACAAAGACGGCAGCTACGAGCTTACCAGCTACGAGCTCACCAACCGCTACGAACCCGACCAGCTGTTGCTGCTGCAAAAGTGGGATCCGAAGCGGCCCATCACCGCCTTGCATTATGTGCCTGCCAACCAGGCTTGGTATGTGAAGCGTTTTGTGGTGGAAACCAGCACCCTCAACAAGCGTTTTTTGTTCATTGCAGAAGACAAAGGTGCCAAGCTGGCATTCATCGATTACCGCGACGATTTGCTGGTTCAGCTCACCACCGGCACCAAGAAAAAATCGGAAACGCAGGAAGTCAACCTCTCGCAATTCATCGACATCAAGGGCTGGAAGGCCATGGGCAACAAGCTCACTACCGAGCCTTTGTTGGAAGTGAAGCTGTTGTCGGCCACCGAGCCTGTGGTTGCGGTTCCCGAGCCCAAGCCCGAGCGTGCCGAGGAGGAAGAAGAGGAGGTAGCAGATGCAGCCGAGCTTGACGGCAATACAGCTGATGAGGCCGGCGATGCGCCCGAAAGCAACGCTCCCGATGCCTCTGAAGGCAGCATCGACATAGGTACCACCATTGAGTTTGATGTGAAGAAGGAGCGCGAGCAAAAAGGCGGCGAGCCACCCCAGCAGCTCAATTTGTTTTAGAATCGAGCGTAAATCAATTTACCAGCCGTATCAATTGGTAAGCAAAATCAGTCACAGATGGCGCCCCAACAGGGCGCATTCATCTTGGTTGTTTGGATATGTTACCCGGATTGCGCCCTGACTGGGCGCGGTGGTATTTGTCTGCCTCGCTTATTGGAGGGCTGCAGCTGTTTTTAAAGAAAAGCTTAGCTGTTTGAGCCTCAGCCTGGCGGCATGTGCGTAGCTCCTCACATCAGCCCGTCGCGCAGTTTTTTCGGCAAACTTTTGCGTACCAGTTCATACGAATGTTCGATGAGTTCGCGCAGCAAACGTTCGTCGAGGCCCATATCGAGTCGCACCGTATTCCAATGCGTCTTGTTCATGTGGTAGCCCGGTCGCACCGCATCGGGGTAGCGCTCGCGCAGTTCCACGGCCCGTTCGGGATCGCATTTGGCGTTGAATTCCCAAGGCTCTTCCACATCGGTAAGGAGAAAGATTTTACCTCCTACCCTAAACACCAAAGTTCGCTCATCGAAGGGAAAATCTTCTGTTACATGGGCAAGTCCCATGGCAAAATCGCGTAATTCATCGAGGTACATAAGCCTGTGTTTTGCGGCGAAACAATTCCAAATCACCGTTTTCTGACTGATAATAGCGTTCGAAATGGGTATCCAAGAAGTTGGTGATTTGCGGTTCAAGCACGGCTGTTGCGGCGTCGTATTTCCAGCGAACTATGGTGTTTACCTCTTGTAGGCAAATGGCTTGGCTCAACGAATCGGCGGCAACTGGAGGCCAAGCCAAAAAAGGCTTCAGTAAGCGGTAATTTTCGAGGGTTTGTGGCTGAAAACGGAAAGGGAAATAATCGTTGGTGGCCTCGTAATTCTCGAACATCAAGGGCAATTCTTTGCCCAAGGCCAGGAAATTAGAGATGTGTTCGTGGTACCAATGCTGCGAATAGTTGAGGGTTAGCACTTTTGCTCGGGGAGGGACCTGCTCAGCAGCTTTGGCCCAACTTGCTACCCCAGCTGAGAGTCCCCACCAGGCCTTGAAATAATGCCAATTCAGCGCCTGAATGATTACAAATGAAAGAACAAAGCCGATGCGCATGGTTTTTCGGCGCAAGGGCAAGGCGGCCAACAGCACAAACAAACACAGCCAAAAGAACAATTGGAGTCGCGCCGAGGTGAAGCTGGCACCCATGCTCCCGTCGGGGGCTATGAAATACAAGGCCAAAAGGCACAGGACAGCAACCAACAAGGCCACATATTCGCCCGAAAGGCGGATTTTTTGTTTCCAGAGGTCCCAGCCAGCCAAAGGAAACAACAAAAGCAGCCAGTGCAACAAGCCCGATTCTTTACCAGTGTTGAATAAAATCAATGCATCCATGCGCCAGAGCCTTTCGAGCAGAATGCTTGTGGCGAAATAATGGGCTTCACCACCTTGGCGGGCACTGATGAACTGCCAGCTAAGCCAAATGCCGGGCAAAAAAACCAATGCCAGCAAGGCGAGTCCGGCTGCCTGATGGCTGCCAGGCATGCGATTGGTTTTGTTCAGTACTACCTGCTGCAACCACCAAATGCCACACAACAAGCCGGCTACCAGAAAACCAATGATGTGCGAAAAATAAAGCAACAGGGCCAAAAACATAAGCAGGCTGTAGTTTTTGGCGCTGAATTGCCACATCTGCCTTTTGTAAATGCCGGTCATCCACAACACCAGCGGTATACTCAGGCTGAAGTTGTACATGCCAATCAATTGGTGAATCACCAGCACGCCACCAAGCCAAGTGCTCCAGCTGGCGGTGGGTTGGAAAGCACGCACCACATAGCGGAAGCCATACAGCAACAGTCCGGCGTAAATAGCCTGCAGCAGTTTATCGGCTGTGAAATAGCCCAGGTATTCGCCAAAAAACGCCAGGAAGGGGTAGGTAAGCCAATTGGGCAAGGCTTCGTTTTGCAGCAAAAGGTGCTCGGTCAGCCAACCGGGATGGTCCCACCACCAAGTTGCCAGCAGCCGGCTGTTGTACAGGTGGGCGGGACCGTCGTACGACATAAAATAAGGGGGCAGCAGCATGGGCAGCATGCAGCTGACCGAGAACAGGGCAAAAAGCTGTTTTTCGTGGCTGCTGATCCACTTCACTACCGATTCGAAAATACGTTGCATGCAGCTTCGAAGATAGCGTGTAACTACGCGTGCTGCAAGCCCAACCGCAGCACTACCTCCTTGTTGGCCGAATGCTTAACTTTGTGTGGCTTTCGAAAAACCGCAAGCCCAAACATTCAACTTATGGCATTCGGCATTTTTACCCCTCCAGTAGCCAAAAACGAACCGGTTCGCGCTTATGCGCCGGGTTCGGCAGAGGCCAAATCACTCCAAGCTCAAATCGAAGCCTTCCGCGCGCAGGAACTCGACATCCCCATGTTCATTGGCGGCAAAGAGGTACGCACCGGCAAAACCAAACGCCTGGCGCCCCCGCACGACCACCAGCACACCTTGGGTCACTACCACGAGGGCGATGCCAGCCACGTAAAAATGGCCATCGATGCTGCCTTGGCTGCCCGCAAAAGCTGGGAGGCGCTGCCATGGGAACAACGTGCCGCCATCTTCTTGCGCATGGCCGATTTGCTGCAGGGGCCGTACCGCGACATCATCAACGGTGCTACCATGCTCGGCCAGAGCAAAAACCCCTTCCAAGCTGAAATTGACAGTGCTTGCGAGCTCATCGACTTCTTCAAATTTAATGTGCAATACATGGTGCAGCTGTACCACCAGCAGCCCGAAAGCCTGCCACTGACCTGGAACCGCGTGGAATACCGTCCGCTCGAAGGCTTCATCTTCGCCCTCACACCCTTCAACTTCACTTCCATAGCCGGCAACCTGCCCACTTCACCTGCCATGATGGGCAATACCGTGGTGTGGAAGCCTTCAAACACCCAGATTTATTCGGCCTACTGGCTCATGCGTTTGTTCCAAGAGGCCGGCTTGCCCGATGGTGTGATCAATTTGGTGTACGTAAGCGGACCCGTAGCCGGCGATGTGATTTTTGCGCATCCCGATTTTGCAGGCATCCACTTCACCGGTTCTTCGGGGGTGTTCAACGACATTTGGAAGACCATTGGCAACAACATCAATAGCTACAGGAGCTACCCGCGCATTGTAGGCGAAACCGGTGGCAAAGACTTCATCGTTGCCCACTATTCGGCCGATGTTGACATTTTAGCCACCGCCATTTCACGAGGTGCCTTCGAATTCCAGGGCCAAAAATGTTCGACTGCTTCGCGGGCTTACATTCCCGCCAGCCTGTGGGAGGCCACCATCAAACGCGTTAAAGCCGATTTGGCCGATATGAAGATGGGTGGGGTAGAAGACTTCACCAATTTCATCAATGCGGTGATCGACGAAAAGTCGTTCGACAAACTCGCCAGCTTCATTGAACGCGCCAAGGCCGACGGACAAGAAATTGTGGCCGGTGGCAAATACGACAAATCGAAAGGCTATTTCATTGAGCCCACCATCATCCGCGCCAAAGACCCGCAGTACGTAACCATGTGCGAGGAGTTGTTTGGCCCCGTTTTGACGGTATATGTGTACGAAGACGATAAGTACGAAGAAATACTCGAGACATGCGACCGCACATCGCCTTATGCCCTCACCGGCGCGGTGATTGCGCAAGACCGTTACGCCATTGATTTGGCCACAGAAAAATTGCGCCATGCGGCCGGTAACTTCTATATCAACGACAAGCCGACGGGTGCCGTGGTAGGTCAGCAGCCCTTTGGAGGCGCCCGGGCTTCGGGTACCAACGACAAGGCTGGCTCTATGCTCAACCTCATCCGTTGGGTATCGGCCCGCACGGTAAAAGAAAACCTCAACCCGCCCAAGGGCTACCGTTATCCGTTCCAGGGCTAAACGATAGGTCACCAAAAAAGCCGCAATCGAAAGGTTGCGGCTTTTTTGTGGGATGCGGATTTTGTTGGGTTGGCTGGTAGATGTACCAGCCCCAGCGGGGCGAAATGATTGTGGCAGGTAGGATGCACACCGAAATGTGAGCCCTGCAAGTGCTCAATATGGGTAGCAAAAAGCATCAGCCAAAAAGCAATGCGCCCTGTAGGGGTGCCATGTGCGACCAAAATGGTGCATTTTCCTGCAAGGAAATAGTGCTCTTCCGAGTTGGGAGTTGGCATGCTTACACCACCCAGCGCCAAATCAACTTGCCCAAAATGGTGCCGCGTTTGGGGTCGACCGCCCCGGTTTGCGTATCCCACACCTGGTTCACGATGAAGAAAAAGTCGGTGCCAATACGGGGAATGAACTGCAAGCGAAAATTCATGTTCACCTCGTTTTGGGCCGAGTTCCATTGGCCCAGCAGCGAACCAAACAGGTTAGGATTCACGGCATAGGTAATGCGCGAACCCACCAAATCGGTATTAAATCGGCCATAAGGCAGTTCCACCGCATTGCGTTCGTAGCGCAGACTGATGCCGAAATAGCGGTTGCTGCGCCAAATGAGCTCGCTTTGCGATTGGATGCTGTTGCCGCTGTAAAATTCGCCCCAACTGATGCGCCCGTCGAAAGCCAATTTGCGCCCCCTGAAGGTAGCGGCACGGGCGGTGTTTTGTCGCCACCAATAAACGCCCGCCGGAATCACCACCCCAGGCGCTATGGTGAAAGGCGCCCGCAAACCTTCGGCTACAATTTCGTGGTTGAGATTGAAGGTTTCGCCGCTGCGGGTATCGAAGCCGAGGTACCGAATGGCGTAATTGAACGATTGTATTTGGCCGTTGTCGTCGTATTGGGTGTTGGTGATTTGGGCCGGACGGAAATCAAACTGTCTGATCCAACGCAGCCTTCCTTGCGGACGTGGCCGAATACCGATGTCGAAAAACTGCTCACGGAACGAACGGCGGAGCATGAGTCCCACCTCGGGCTCAAAGGCAGATGGCCCCCTTTGTGCCGATGCGAAAAGGGTGAATTTGTCGTTCGGATAACTCACAAAAACGCGGTAGGCGGTGGCAGCAGGATTAAAACCATCGGCGGTATTGTAGGTATTGAGCAATGCGCCACCGATGTCGAGGTTCTTATTGCCCAAAAAACGCGAGGTGCTGAACCTGCCGTTGATGCCCGTGGTGCTGTGCCAGCGGTCGCCGGTGATTTTATTGGTGGTCATGGCGCCGATGATGCTCTGCTTGCCCACATCTTGCCGCCAACTGGCAGTGGTGTAGTTGGTGGCAGGGTCGGTGCCATTGGCCGCTGTTTGCAGGGTCATGAGGCCAAGGGTGCGGTTGTCTTCTTTGCCCAACAAACGCGCCCCGGCAATGATGGGCACAGCCTCGCGGTTGGCATCTAACCCAATGCGGCGGGTGTAAAAGGGTATGATGCGGTTGCCGCCAAAGCCGAAGTTAAAAAAGTCGTCGCCCTCCAAGAAAAACTCGCGCAGCTCGGGAAAAAAGAGTGGAAAACGCGTGATGTTCACCTGCTGCTGGTCGGCTTCCACCTGCGCGAAATCGGTATTGAAGGTGAGGTTGAGTCGGTAAGTCGGCGAAAGCAGGTAGTTGATATCGCCTCCCAAATTGCCGGTTGGACGGGTTTGGCCGGGTGTGACTTCCCCGCCACCAATGGCGTAGGGTTTGATCTCCACAAATTGCTTTTGGCTGAGGGCAAACAGGCCGGTGAGCTCGCCCGCTAGGTTCACTTGCTGAAAACTGTGGTCGCGACTCCAACCTTGCCAGCGGGCCTGCTCTCGCTTGCGGCGGATGTTGCGCTCGAAATTGATGCCCCAGGTTTGGTTTTCGGTGCCGGGACGGTACTTCAGCGTGTAAAACGGGATCTCAAATTCGGCAAACCAACCTTCGGCGGTGATGGTGG
>ERZ1066127.906-NODE-906-length-13025-cov-10.734233_pt1 | contig 13025 bp, 11 predicted proteins | sample MGYA00382774_ERZ1066127 | MGnify/ENA primary metagenome ERZ1066127 (study PRJEB33369, sample SAMEA5778357) | biofilm metagenome | biome: Industrial cooling water; feature: Water cooling tower basin; material: Biofilm | place: United Arab Emirates | collected... | reverse complement strand
CGAGAACACCCATCAAACCCAACTCACCCATTTTATGAAATAGCGCGATCGGGAATTCCTGGCTTTCGTCCCACAGCATGCTATTTGGCCTGATCTCGCGATTGCCAAAGTCGCGGACCATCTTGGCAATCATCTCTTGGCTTTCGCTAACTGCGAAACTGGGCCCGCTGGCGGGTTCCATCGTCACATTCATAGAAGTCTGTTTGGAGGGCAAAGGTAGGCAAACGAATGTTAGGTTGCGAATTAAATACGGTTGAAAACCGGTTTCAAGGGCGGAATCGTTTAATTTTGCGCGCTAACATTTGATTTTTAAAATGAAGATTGCTGTAGTCGGAACCGGTTATGTCGGGCTTGTGACCGGGACGTGTTTTGCCGAAACCGGAAACACCGTAACCTGTGTTGATATCGATGCGGAAAAAGTCAGGAAGTTGCAGGGCGGACAAGTCACGATTTATGAACCCGGGCTTGAACTTCTGTTTGAGCGTAACGTAAAACAAGGCCGCCTCTTTTTCACCACGAGTCTGGCCGAGGGCATTGAAGGAGCCAAAGTGATTTTCCTGGCACTGCCTACGCCCCAAGGCGAGGATGGTTCTGCCGATTTGAAATACGTTCTCAAAGTGGCTGATGACCTGGGGCCCCTGTTGAAGGACTATACGGTCGTAGTGGACAAGAGCACCGTGCCGGTCGGCACAGCCGAAAAGGTGAAGTCCCGCATCGCAGCGCGCGCAAAGGCCGAGTTCGATGTGGTGTCGAATCCCGAGTTTTTGCGTGAGGGTGTAGCGGTGGAAGATTTCATGAAGCCCGAGCGGGTAGTGGTTGGCACCTCTTCGCCCCGGGCGCGCAAAGTAATGGAAGCGCTCTACAACCCGTTTGTTCGGCAGGGGAATCCGATCATTTTCATGGAAGAGCGTTCAGCCGAACTCACCAAATATGCCGCTAATGCCTTTCTGGCAACCAAGATTACGTTCATGAATGAGATTGCAAATCTTTGCGAGCGGCTGGGGGCCAATGTAGATGATGTGCGCAAGGGTATTGGCACGGACAGCCGTATTGGCAAGCGCTTCCTTTTCCCCGGTATCGGGTATGGTGGCAGTTGTTTCCCCAAAGATGTGCAGGCCCTGGCCAAGTCGGCTCAGGAATCGGATTATGACTTCCGCATTCTGCGATCGGTCATTGATGTTAACCACGGCATGAAAACCAAGCTGGTGCCGGAGCTGAAAAAATTTTTCAATAACAACCTGGCCGGAAAAGTGATTGCGGTGTGGGGCTTGTCGTTTAAACCGCATACCGATGACATACGTGAGGCGCCCGCCTTATACAACATCGAGGAGTTTTTAAATGCAGGAGCAGTGGTTCGTGCGCATGATCCGGAGGCGATGGAAAACGTGAAGAAGGTGATGGGCAACCGCATTACCTTTCACGAAGACCCGTATTCGGCTGCCGATGGAGCGGATGCCCTCTTCATTGCAACGGAGTGGCCGGAGTTCCGCACGCCCGACTTTGAAAGGTTAGGTAATCTGTTGAAGAATAAGGTGATTTTTGATGGCCGTAACCTATACGAGCCGAGCGATATTCGGGAGTTGGGGTATCGCTACATCAGCATAGGCCGACAAACTGTTTGACATGGCACGCGAAAGAGTTTTAATCACCGGGGCAGCCGGCTTTCTGGGATCGCATCTGTGTGACCGCTTTCTCAAAGAAGGTTATCACGTAGTGGGCATGGATAATCTTATTACCGGTGACTTGCGCAACATCGAGCATCTCTTCAAGCGCGAAGATTTTGAATTTTACCACCACGATGTCTCCAAGTTTGTGCATGTGCCGGGCGAGCTCAAATACATCTTGCACTTTGCTTCGCCCGCCAGCCCGATCGACTATTTGAAAATTCCGATCCAGACGCTTAAAGTCGGGTCGCTGGGCACCCACAACTTGCTTGGCCTGGCGCGCGCGAAGAAAGCACGAATCATCGTGGCATCAACCTCAGAAGTATATGGTGACCCTACGGTGCACCCCCAACCCGAAGAGTATTATGGCAACGTAAACCCGGTGGGGCCCCGTGGAGTATATGATGAGGCGAAGCGATTTCAAGAGGCCATCACCATGGCCTACCACACCTTCCACGGGTTGGATACGCGCATTGTGCGCATCTTTAATACCTATGGCCCGCGCATGCGCCTCAATGACGGACGCGTGCTGCCAGCTTTCATTGGCCAGGCTTTGCGCGGTGAAGACCTGACCGTGTTTGGAGACGGATCGCAAACACGGTCGTTCTGTTACGTGGACGATCTGGTGGATGGTATCTACCGTCTATTGTTGAGTGATTACGCACAGCCGATGAACATCGGCAATCCAGACGAGATTACGATTCGCGAATTTGCGGAAGAGATCGTGAAACTGACGGGCACCACACAGAAGGTGATCTATCAGCCATTGCCCAAAGATGACCCCAAGCAACGGCAACCGGATATTCGCAAGGCACGTCAGATCCTGAATTGGCAGCCGAAGGTATCGCGGGCAGAGGGATTGAAAATTACCTACGAATATTTTAAGTCGCTGCCGAAAGATTTGCTCTATCAGCGCGACCACAAAAACTTTGAAAACTACATTCGCTAAATGGCTGAACGCACCATTCTGATCACCGGGGGAGCCGGATTTATTGGTTCGCACGTTGTGCGCCTCTTTGTCAATCAATACCCCCATTACCGGATTGTCAATCTGGATGCCCTCACGTATGCGGGCAATCTGGAGAACCTGCGCGACATTGAGCAGAAACCAAACTACACCTTTGTGCGGGGCGACATTCGCGATCTGTCGTTTATTAACGAAGTATTTTCCAGGTATTCTTTCGAGGGTGTCATTCACCTCGCGGCTGAGTCGCACGTGGATCGCTCGCTGGAGCAACCGACCGAATTCATTCTCACTAACGTAGTGGGCACGGTAAACTTGTTGACTGCTGTGCGTAATCAGTGGAAATCTGATTTTCGCGGCCATCGCTTTTATCACATCTCCACCGATGAGGTGTATGGATCGCTCGAGCACGGAGGTTTTTTTACCGAGCAGACACCGCTTGATCCCCGCTCACCGTATTCGGCATCCAAAGCGGCCAGCGATCAGTTTGTGCAGGCTTTTGCCAACACGTATGGCATGCCGGTGATTATCAGCCGCTGTTCAAACAACTACGGGCCCAATCACTTTCCCGAAAAGTTGATTCCGCTGATGATCAACAACATCATCAACAACAAGCCCTTGCCGGTGTATGGAAAAGGCGAAAATGTGCGTGACTGGCTTTTTGTAAAAGACCATGCCCGCGCCATTGATGTGATTTATCATCGCGGGCGTGTGGGCGAAGTCTATAATATTGGCGGCAACAACGAGTGGAAGAACATCGACCTCGTTCACCTGTTGTGCGAGGTCATGGATCGCAAACTAAAGCGTGACCCCGGTACTTCGGCCAGGTTGATTACCTATGTGACTGACCGGCCTGGCCACGACTTGCGTTATGCCATTGACTCTTCCAAGTTGCAAACTGAATTGGGCTGGCAGCCTTCAGTAGACTTCCCTACCGGCCTGGATCAAACGGTGGATTGGTATCTGGCCAATGCAGAATGGCTCAGGCACGTAACGTCCGGGGATTACCGGCAATACTATGAAAGCATGTATGCCGGCCGCTGAGCTACTCTTCACTGTAGATCACCGCGAGTAATACACGACCAACCGCTTCCAGCGTTTCCGGACTGATTAGCTCGAGATTGTCCTTGGTCCGGTGATGGTAATCACCAAAAAAGCCGAGTGCAGGGTCGTAATGCACAATATCAACCATTGGAATCTTGCCAATTTCATTCACAAACACGTGATCATCCGTAATGCCTGCGACTTCCCGATTCACGAAAAGGCTGCTGTATCCCAGCTGTGAAGCTGTTTTCCAAATCTTGCTGGTGACGGCCGGAGCATATTGCATCGAAACGCCCTCCTTGAAGAAGTGAGAATTCTTAGCTCCCACCATATCCAGCAAAATGCCGTAGTAGGCCGAGTAGTTGGGTTTGTGTTTGTTCTTACTCCAGTGCTGCGAACCGAGGCACCACCACGAATCCAGGCCGGGCGGTAAGGGGAAGTTGGCCGGCTTGCCTTTGCCTATCTTCTCCCAGGTTTCGGTATCGTGGCCCCAATCTTCTCCATCGAAAAAGATGATATCGACACCCGCGGCCGGAGGTTCCCCGGCTTGCAGCGCCCGCGCCATTTCCAATAAAACGGCAACGCCACTGGCCCCATCATTGGCTCCATCAAACTTTGCTGCCGGGTTTTCATCCTTATCCGCAAAGGGCCGTGTATCCCAATGGGCGGCCAGTAAGATTCGTTTTTGCCTTTCGGGGAAATAACTTCCGATGATGTTGCGCAAGGCTAACCGCTGACCGTCATAGGTAGTGGCCTCAAATGCCTGCACGGTTACCGTGGCACCGAATTTCTTTAACTGCTCGATCAAATAGTCACCCGCCTTACGGTGCGCAGGAGAATTGGGTATGCGCGGCCCGAAACTCACCTGATCTTTCACGAACTGAAAAGCGGAATCAGCCGAAAACGGGGATGCCTGCACCAGTGGTTTTTCAACTGCTGGCTTTTGCCCCGAATCCTTAGGGCCGCAGCCATTGAGCAGCGCTAGCAAAACCAAAACGGCAAAGACGAGAGAGGATCGAAGAAGTTTTTTCATCATAAGCGGAGGCCCCGGGCTGCTGCGCAGGGCACCTTGACCTGAACGCAAAAATGCATTACCTTTGTGTCACTTTCATATCGAAAACTGATAAGAGGGGACTAAAAAGTCCCCTCTTTGTTTGTATAGACCTGATGGACGTAAAGCAAAAAATCGAACAATTGGCAGAAGCCAGCCTGGCGAACGACTCCCACTTTTTGGTGGGCGTACACGTGGCGGAGCGCCAAAATCCGCCCAAAATCATCGTTTGGGCCGATGGCGACCATGGACTGACCATTGACGATTGTGCCGAAATCAGCCGCAGGCTGGCCGAAAAACTGGATCAGGAAAACATCTATGCCACTGGGTTCACCCTCGAAGTTTCCTCACCCGGGGTAGATCAGCCACTTCGGATGGCCCGCCAGTACAAAAAAAATATTGGCCGCAGTGTTAAAGTCACCCGCACCGACAAGAGCATTGCCCGTGGCGTGCTGCAATCTGTGTCGGAGGCAGGGATTGCGCTAACCTACACCGAGGGAAGCGGCAAAAAGGCAATGGAGCAAAAAATTGAAATACCATTTTCAGAAATTGATAAAACAACTGTAACCGTTTCGTTCAAATGACGCCAACCATGGATACCGCAACGCTGATCGAGTCGTTTGCCGACTTCGCGAAGCAAAAGAACATTGATCGCCCTACGATGATCCGCATCCTGGAAGATGTGTTTCGTACGATGATCAAGAAAAAGTATGTCACGGATGACAACTTCGATATCATCGTGAACGCGGATAAAGGAGACCTGGAGATTTACCGGATTCGGGAGATTGTAGACGATGACTCCGAGGACATTTGGGATCATGATAAGATCAGCCTGAGTGAGGCGCGGAAAATTGAACCTGATTTTGAAGTAGGCGAGGAAGTAACCGAGCAAATCGGTATTGAGCATTTTGGCCGCAGAGCCGTGACCACAGCCCGCCAAACGCTGATCCAGAAAGTAAAAGATCTGGAGAAAGATGTTTTGTATCAGAAGTACAAGGACATTGTAGGTGAAATCATCACCGGTGAAGTATATCAGGTATTGAGCAAGGAAGTGCTGCTCATCGATGGAGAGGGTAATGAAATCGCGATTCCCCGGAGCGAGCAGATTCCCAAAGATCGCTACCGCAAAGGCGAGAACGTGCGCGCGATTGTACACAAGGTGGAAATGGTCAACGGCAATCCAAAGATCATTCTGTCCCGCACTTCGCCTGTTTTTCTGGAGCGCTTGTTCGAGCAGGAAGTTCCGGAGGTTTACGATGGCCTGATTACCATCAAGAAGGCGGTGCGCGAGCCGGGCGAGCGCGCCAAAGTGGCCGTAGAATCCTATGATGACCGCATTGACCCGGTAGGCGCCTGTGTGGGTATGAAAGGCTCTCGCATTCACGCCATTGTGCGCGAACTTCAGAATGAGAACATTGACGTAATCAACTATACGGAGAATCTGGAACTATTCATTCAGCGCGCGTTAAGCCCGGCCAAGATCACCAGCATCAAAATCGATAAAGAAAACGGGCGTGTGCAGGTACACCTGAAACCCGACCAAGTGTCGCTGGCCATCGGTAAGGGCGGCCTCAACATCAAGTTAGCCAGCCGGTTGGTGGGTTACGAAATCGATGTGTTCCGCGAGTTGGATGGCCAACAGCAGGAAGAAGATGTGGATTTGGATGAGTTCAGCGATGAAGTGGAGAGCTGGGTGATTGATGAGCTCAAGCGCATCGGTTTGGATTCGGCCAAGAGTGTACTCGCGCTCAGCAAGGAAGAACTGGTGCGCAGAACCGACCTGGAAGAGGAAACCGTGGAGAACGTATTAACGATCTTACGTAAGGAATTTGAATAAGAATTAACCGCCAAAACAGGCGAAATCCGGAAATAACACGACATATTTGAGCATGGCTGAAGAAAAATCGATACGACTGGGGCAGGCTTCCCGCAAGCTGAACGTGGGCCATACGACCATTCTGGAGTTCCTCGAAAAAAAGGGCTTCAAGGTGGAGAACAATCCCAATGCGAAGCTTACTGCGGAGCAATTTGCCCTGCTTTCCCGGGAGTATGCGTCTTCAGCGTCCGAGAAACTGGAAGCCTCCCACCTTTCCATTGGAGTGAAGCATAGCGACCAGGTGATGGTGGCCACCGAGACAGCCGAGGCGCATCGGAAAAAGACGGAGGAGGATGAGCGTATTCTGATTAAGAACCTGGGCTCGAAAGAAATTGTGAAGCCCCGCGAGGAGCCTAAGCCCGAGAAGGTTGAGCGCGAGAAACCGAAACTCGAAGGCATTCGGGTAGTCGGCAAGATTGAACTCGATAAGAAGAAAGCGGAGGAGGCTCCGGTTGCCGAAGTTAAGCCGGAGAAAGAAAAAGAGAAGGTTACCGAGAAAGAAAAGGATGTAAAGCCGGTGGTGGCCGAGAAACCGCAGCCGGTGGAACAGGAGTTGATCAAAGCGAAGGCCGATAAGCTTCAGGGCCTGAAGGTGCTCGATCGCATCGAGCTGCCCGCTGAGCGTAAGAAGGAAGAGGATAGTTCGGACGAGAAGAAGAAGCGTCCGCGCAAGCGCATACCGGCTGGCGAAAGCAACCAGCGTAACCGCCCCGGGCAGCGCCCTTTGCCGCCCCGCGTGCAGAAGGAGGAGCCTTCTGAAAAGGAAATTCAGGATAAGATCCGCGCTACGCTGGCACGTTTGAGCGGTGGACAGCGGAAGTTTCAGTCCGGTGCGAAGTACCGTAAAGAGAAGCGCCAGGCCAATTATGAAGCACAGGAAGAGCGCATCCAGCAGGAGCAGGAGCAATCAAAAACATTGAAGGTAACGGAATTCATTTCGGCAAACGACCTTGCTTCGCTGATGAATGTGTCGGTGAACGATGTGATTTCAACCTGCATGGGTTTGGGCATGTTTGTGTCCATCAACCAGCGTCTTGATGCTGAAGCCATCACGGTAATTGCCGATGAGTTTGGTTACGATGTACAGTTCACCTCGACCGAGGAGGACACCGAAGAAGTGGTTGAAAAGGAGAGCGAGGAGAATCAGTTACCGCGCGCCCCCATTGTTACCATCATGGGTCACGTTGACCACGGTAAGACCTCATTGCTGGACTACATTCGAAATACAAAAGTAACGGCCCAGGAAGCGGGCGGAATTACGCAGCACATCGGAGCCTACGATGTAACTACGAAGAGCGGAAACAAAATTGCCTTCCTCGATACCCCAGGCCATGAAGCCTTCACCGCCATGCGTGCGCGAGGAGCAAAGCTCACGGATGTTGCCATTATTGTGGTTGCTGCTGACGATGATGTGATGCCGCAAACCAAGGAAGCCATTAATCACGCGCAGGTGGCCGGTGTTCCGATTGTCATCGCCATCAATAAAGTAGATAAGCCGACTGCAAACCCTCAGAAAGTGCGGGAGTCACTGTCGAAGATCAACATCCTGGTGGAAGACTGGGGTGGAAAGTACCAGGTGCAGGAGATTTCGGCCAAGACCGGAAAGGGAATTGACGAACTGCTGGAAAAAGTATTACTGGAAGCCGAAATCCTCAACCTGAAGGCTAACCCCGAGAAACCAGCGGTAGGTTCTATTATTGAAGCATCGCTGGATAAAGGTCGCGGCTATGTGGCCACCGTTATGGTGCAGGCCGGTACGTTGAAGATCGGTGACATCATGCTGGCCGGTTCCAACTATGGCCGTGTCAAAGCCATGTATGACGATACCGGTAAGAGAATTAAGGAGGCCGGCCCTTCAACTCCGGTACAAGTATTAGGCCTTGATGGTGCACCGCAGGCGGGTGAAAAGTTCAGTGTAGTGGAAACCGACCGCGAAGCACGCGAAGTGGCCAACAAACGCAGCCAGATCCAGCGCGAGCAGAGCATTCGTACCAAGAAGCATATTACACTTGATGAAATTGGCAGACGTTTGGCGATTGGTTCGTTCAAGCAATTGAACATCATTGTCAAAGGTGATGTGGATGGTTCCGTGGAAGCGCTTTCCGATTCGTTACTGAAGCTCACCACCCAGAAAGTGGCCGTGAATATCATTCATAAAGCCGTGGGTCAGATTTCGGAATCGGATGTATTGCTGGCCTCAGCCTCCGATGCCATTATTGTCGGCTTCCAGGTTCGCCCCTCCGGTTCGGCACGTAAGCTGGCCGAGAACGAGGAAATTGAAATCCGCATGTACTCTATCATTTATGACGCCATCAACGATGTGAAGGCCGCCATGGAGGGTATGTTGGAGAAGGAGATGGAAGAGGTGATTGTGGGCAACGCGGAGGTGCGCGATGTATTCAAGATTTCCAAAGTGGGTACGGTGGCCGGTTGTATGGTTACCGATGGCTACATCAAACGCAACAACCCGATCCGCCTCATTCGCGAGGGTATTGTGGTGTATGCCGGCAAGTTGAACTCGCTGAAGCGCTTTAAAGACGATGCGAGCGAAGTGAAATCAGGCTTTGATTGTGGTATGGGCATCGAAAACTTCAACGACATCAAGCCAGGCGATGTGATTGAGAGTTACGAAATGCGTGAGGTGAAGAAGAGTTTGTAATCTGACTGATCTGTTTAAATGAAAAATGCCCGACTGGAAAGCCGGGCATTTTTTTAATGTACTGGTTAAGGTTAGAATTTTACTTCCGGTGCTTTCTCAGCGCCTTCCTCGGCTTTAAAGTATCCTTTTTCTTTGAAGCCCCCAATGCTGGCAATCAAGGCCCTCGGAAAGCCAACAATAGCGCGGTTGTAGTCACCCACCGCCTCATTGAAGCGTTTACGTGAAACTGAAATCCTGTTTTCTGTTCCCTCTAACTGCGCTTGCAAGTCAAGGAAGTTCTGATTGGCTTTTAAGTCGGGGTAATTTTCGGCAACAGCCAACAAACGACCAAGGGCTGAGTTCAGGCTGCCTTGCGCTTGCTGGAAGGCCTGCAGATTTTCAGGTGTCAGATTCGAAGCATCAATTTTAACCTGAGTAGCGCTCGCGCGGGCTTCCACCACCCGGGTAAGCGTTTCTTGCTCGAAGTTGGCGTAACCCTTTACGGTGCTAACTAAATTTGGAATCAGATCGCTCCTGCGTTGGTAGTCCGATTCCACATCGCCCCAGCTCTGCTTGACCGTCTGTTCCTTGCCGGCAATGCCGTTATAAATGCCTATGCCCCAAATGACCAAGAGGCCAAAGACAATCCAAATGCCATACTTCTTAAGAATTTCCATAGTCTGTGCGTTGATTTTCCTTGGCGAAGGTAGTGGGTGAGAGCCGTTTCGACAACTTTATGGTCGCCCCGCTGTTGTAAGCATATGCGGTGGCTTATTGGACTCCTCTTATTCCTTGCAGGCTGTAAAATCGATCGCGATCGCCCGGTCGAATTTAGTCGCCTGACGTTCACCATGCCGGACGATACGGAGTTGTTCTTCCGAAACGTTCGCTCCATTTATTACGATCGGGAAATACGGGGGAATCAGGAGGTGTTTCGGTGGGCCGACCGGCCCGACTCCACCGGGAATCCAACACTTACGCCAGCCCTGGTGCTAAGTCCGATGAATGATATGGCTTTTGTTGTTCTTGAACTTGAACCGGGCAATGCAAGCGAAGGGTTAACGCTGATTGCTGTCGATTCCGCAACAAACCGCATCGATACGCTCCAATTGGCAGAGCCGCTCCCGCGCCCTTCGCTTGAATTGGCTGCCCGAATCTATGAGGGGATACGACAAAACCAAGGCTTCCAATTGCTGCAGCCGGACAATACAAAGCCCGTGTTGCAAACCGATCAGGAGCGCGAAACTTTTCGGGTAACGATGGCGGATTGTTTTCGACTAACGAGGGTTTTTTAGAAAGTAAGACCAAGCATTGGGAGCTAGGCCGAAAAGTCAATGTTAGCTGCCTTTGGAGGCGCCCATTTGCTGTTTGATGTACTTGACTATTCTTCCGCGCCCCCAAACCATAAAGCGGTATTTGTTGTCATTTTGATCTTTTATTACCAGCATGTTCGGGACTAAAATGGCCAGCCGATAGCCCCGTCTTATTTTTTTTATTTGCCCATAATCAATGTGGATGTCCTTTATCACGTGATTGTAGCATGGAAACATTTCAATCCGGGCCAATTGATCAAAACCAGCTGGGTAGCAGCTTTTGGCGCTATACTCAAGATGATCCTGGAATACTTTCATTTCTCCCCGGGCCTGGTAGGGTAGAAGATCGAGAAAGAAAAGGTAAGGCGGCATTTGGGCCAATGTGAGATGGGCTTTGTAGACCATATCTGGCTTAGTGTCCTGGGCCCACCCAAACTCAGAAGAGAGAACAAGCACTAGAAGAACAATTCTTCCCATAAAATATTTTTTACTCTGGCCAGCAATCGTATGTCGTCCCATAGCCAGTAGAGGTAGAAATTGAGTAACAGGTGTTGTTGAATACTCCCTGATAAAGTGCGTAAACTCCGCCCACAGCGGCACCAACCGCGAGTGCGATAGGACCGGCAAACAACGCAACAGGAATCGCAATAGCGGCTCCTACGATAGCAACGATTGCAACACTTGCAACCACTGCTCCTATGAATCTGACTAACTTGCAAAGAAATCTACATCGAGCTTCTGCTGGATACATAGATGCCAGCATGTCTTCCGAGCTAACCACATATGTTCGCATCGATTGCCACATAACTGACGTAATATTTAACAAATTTATTCTTTCATTTGCTTGCAAACCGGTGGAGTTAACTAATCTGTTCTCAAAGCTTTCAATTGTTTGCCTTTGTGTATTGATTAACACTTCTGTATTGTAGCCCTCACCATCTTCCCCAATTGTTGAAGAGTATGAAATTGAAGCCAACTCTAAGTCATTTCCCAACGTTTGAAGTTCATTTTTTTCTGAAGTTGACAAGTCGGTGTCGTTCAGAAAATCCAGCATTTGAGCCTTAGAAAATCGCTGCTGCTTGCTCGCTGTAATATTTCTTTGAAATCTAATCATCTGCTCTGATTGAATGACGGTAGTCGCGTTATTACGAATCTCGGGGGGCAATGCATTAACATACTCATCCACTACAAGCTTCGGATCTCGGCTAAAATTCCTCTTTTTTATTGACAATTCAGATGCGGCCTCGGACAAAACTCTGGATAAGCGGTTTGAACTTAGGACAAAAAGCGCAGTATTATCGCTATCATGGGCAAGCGAGTCTATAGGCTCGCTATCCTTGCAAGAGAGAGTTACTGCAAAAATTAAGCAAATACCAAAAAAAACAGTTTTCATTTTCTTTCGCTTTTTGATGTCCGAACAATACTCGACAACCAAGTCCCACCACGGGAATCAATGTCTTTGGTGATGGTACACATGTAATATTTTTCATGAAATTAATGGACCAAACTCCGCTCGCGCATGAACTCGGCAATTTGTACCGCGTTGGTGGCGGCCCCTTTGCGCAAATTGTCCGCCACAATCCACATGTTGAGCGTGCGGGGTTGTGATTCATCCCTGCGCAAGCGGCCCACAAACACCTCATCGCGGCCGTGGCTGTTGATGGGCATCGGGTACACGTTGTTTTTCACATCATCTTGAACCACAACGCCCGGTGTGTTTTCCAAAATCTGGCGCACCTCGCTCAGGTCAAATTCTTTTTCAAACTCAACGTTCACGGCTTCCGAATGGCCGCCAATCGTAGGCACGCGTACGGTGGTAGCCGTTACGCCAATGGTGTCGTCACCCATAATTTTCCGGGTTTCGTTCACCATCTTCATCTCTTCTTTCGTGTAGCCGTTGTCGAGAAACACATCGATATGGGGCAGGGCGTTGAAGTCTATGGGATGGGGATATACCTTGGGGCCTTCCGTGCCGCTGCGTTCGTTCATCAGTTGCTGCACGGCATCTTTGCCAGTGCCGGTCACGCTCTGGTAGGTGCTCACCACCACGCGTTTCACTTTGTATTTTACATGCAGGGGTGCAAGGGCCATCACCATTTGAATAGTCGAGCAATTGGGGTTGGCGATAATGCGGTCGTCAATGCGCAACACATGGCCGTTGACTTCCGGCACCACCAGTTTCTTGGTAGGGTCCATGCGCCAGGCCGAGGAATTATCAATCACCACGGTACCCATCTCGGCAAAGCGGGGTGCCCATTCCAGCGAAGTACTGCCGCCCGCTGAAAAAATGGCGATATCCGGTGCCCGTTTCACCGCCTCTTCCATGCCGATGATGGTATAGTTCTTTCCCTGAAAGGAAATGGCTTTCCCCACATTCTTGGCTGACGCCACCAACAGCAATTCATCAAACGCGAACTGACGCTCGCTAAGTACTTTCAATAATTCCTGGCCTACCAGTCCGGTGGCCCCCACAAT
>ERZ1066127.902-NODE-902-length-13065-cov-11.972175_pt1 | contig 13065 bp, 5 predicted proteins | sample MGYA00382774_ERZ1066127 | MGnify/ENA primary metagenome ERZ1066127 (study PRJEB33369, sample SAMEA5778357) | biofilm metagenome | biome: Industrial cooling water; feature: Water cooling tower basin; material: Biofilm | place: United Arab Emirates | collected... | reverse complement strand
TCCTACTGCCGCTACTGCACCCGTTCGCGTGTGGTCTCGGGTGTGGGCGATCAGCAATTGGAAATCCAATGGGAATCCGCCTTCCGCTACCTCGAACAACACACGGAAATCCGCGATGTTCTACTCTCCGGTGGCGATCCCCTGCTGCTCTCGGATGACAAGCTGGACCGCATCCTGACCCGCCTGCGTGCCATCCCGCACATCCAGTTTTTGCGCATCGGCTCGCGCATCCCCATTTTCCTGCCGCAGCGCATCACGCCGGAGCTTTGCACCCTGTTGCAAAAACACCACCCGCTGTTCATTTCCATCCACACCAATCACCCGAAGGAGCTGACCACCGATGTGCGCGCCGGACTGGAGCGGTTGGCCAATGCCGGCATTCCACTCGGCAATCAATCCGTGCTGCTGCGCGGCATCAACGACTCCACCATCGTGCAGCGCGCGCTGGTGCACAAGCTGCTGATGTGCCGCGTGCGACCGTACTACCTCTATCAGTGCGATCTCATCAACGGCTCCTCACACCTGCGCACCTCGGTGGCCACCGGCCTCGATATCATCAATCACCTGCGCGGACACACCACCGGCTACGGCATCCCGCAGTTCGTCGTCGATGGCCCAGGCGGTGGTGGAAAAATCCCGCTCAACCCGGATTACATCCTCAACCGACAACCCGGACGCGTGATTCTGCGCAACTACCAGAACGAAATTTTCGAATACCCCGATCCGCAGCCCATCCCCGTGGATGCTCTGCAAGCCCTTCAACTACAAGCCAACACCCAAGACAACACCGACCATGTGGGACATCACCTTTCTGCAACTCTTTGACCGCTGCCAGCAGCTTCATGCCAGCGGACGCCGTGACTACGAAGCCTTTTTCCAACCAGAAGACCTCGCGTTTCTCGCATCGATCGGTTACCAACCACGTGAGTTTTACGACTTCGTCGAGGACCTGAACAACGAGCAGGCTCCCGCCGCCAGCACCGCCTTGCTCGTGGCCGCCGTGCGTCGTGATTATTTCCTCACCATGCAAAAAGGCCAGCGCTCCAGCCATGTGGTGACGCGCGATGACCTGCCCACCTTCGGCGATACCTTGGAAGGCATCGCCTACCTGCCGCGCATCATTGCCAAAGCACGCGGCAAGCTGCGCGGCGAGCTCGACCCGGACATCATGTACGGCTGTGGCGGCGACCGGAATTTCCTGCACCAACATGGTGACAAACACCTCGCCGACTTCCTCCGCCACGTCTGGGCCGCCGGCGAAGACGATGCCAAGATCGCAGCCTACGTGCGCAGTTGAACGATGCCGAAATAATGTGGAAGGAATTCTGTTCTTCGTCCGCCCCTCATTCCCTCTCCATCACCACCTCGCGCAGATTCATCACGCCCAACCCCGGTTTCCCCAGCACTTTCAGCGTCAGCTCATACTTCCCCGCTGGCAACTCTACGGCGGGGCCATCGACCATTTGATAATCCCTCCACGCCTTCGTCGCGGGCACCGTCCACCGCGCCAGTTCCTTGTCCCCTGCACACAGCGCCACCTCGGCCCCTGCAGATGCAGGCTCGCAGGCGATCTGCCAATGCGTTTTCACTTTCACCTTTTCCGGCAACTCCATCGCCCAGGAAACGGAATCCGCCGCATCCGTCCAGTAGCCGATGTTCATCGCGGGAGAAAGCGGATCGCGCTCCCGGGTGATGGTCTTGCCATGCAATTGCGCACTCATCACGTCCAGCCGCAATTTCCCCGCCTCGTCCCAGCCCACAGCCGGTCGCTCCAGCTTCAGCGCCCCTTTCGCATGCAGGTGAATCACGGAAAACGGCTGCACCGCTCCCTCCGGAAGGGTCAGCTCCCAGGCCCGCGGCGTCTTCACCAGACCCAGTTCGCCCTCGCGCCCCATCACGCGGGCGGATTGCCACCCGCTCACCATGCGCGGCAACCGGATCACCCGGTTTTCCGGACTCTGGAAAAAATGCAGATACACATGCGAGTCCCCCGCCTCATCCACCCGCAGGCTGCACACCCCGTCCCAGCTCGGCACGACCAGCGGACACTCCCCCGCCCCGTAGATCGATTCCCCATGCCGCGCCAGCCATTGCCCGATGTATTCCAGGCGCTCCACCGCCTGCGGCGGAAAAGTCCCATCCGCCAGCGGCCCCACATTCAGCAGGAAATTGCCACCACCCGCCACCGTGCTGATCAAATAGCGCAGCAGCAGCTCCTTCTCCTTCCATGGCGTAGGCTCCATCTTGTAGCCCCAGGTGCCATTCATCGTCGTGCAAAACTCCCAATCCCCCGATTTCCTCCGCCTATTGGTATAAAATTCCTCCATGCACCAGTAATCCGCCACCCCGCCCCCCATGCGATCATTCACCACCGTGCCCGCAGGCAGCGCCTCATGGAATTGCCGCGCCCGCTGCTCCGTCATATTAAAAGGCGTATCCGCAAAAATCGCATGCACCGGCCCATACCCCTGCACCAGTTCCCGCAACTGCGGCAGCGAGACATCGCGCAGAAACGCATCAAAGTCTCCCTCCTGCCGCGCATCCCAGCGCTTCCCATACACACCGCCGCCTGGATGATACCAATCCTGCGCCTGCGAGTAATGAAACCCCAGCGGCATGCCCTTCTCAGCACAAGCCGTCACCAAGGGCCGTAGCAGATCCCGCTTCGCGCCCGATGCCTTCACTGCATTCCACGGCGATACCTGAGAGTCGAACAACGCAAACCCATCATGATGCTTCGCCGTCACCACCATGTAGCGCACCCCGCAGCGCTTCGCGAAATCCACCCACTGCGCCGCATCATACTTCTCCGCCTTCCACTCCAGCGCGATCTTTTCATACTCCGCCAGAGGAATCTTCGCATTCCGGAGGATCCACTCCCCGATGTGCGGCACCGCCTTCCCCTGATACTCCCCCGCCGCCACCGCATAAGGCCCCCAATGAATGAACATCCCAAACCGCCCCTCCCGCCAGGTTTCCATGCGCTGATCGCGCGTAGTTTCGCGGTCGGCGGCGTGGGCAGAAAAAAGACATGCCACGATCACCATGACGAGAATTTTGATCCGGCTGCGCAATTGGAAAATGCACGGAGAGTAATGATTCATTCTGATTACATTTGTTGTATTTTTAATACATCTCGCGAAAGAAAAACACCCATTGCATATTTGCTAATCGTATGAATTTTTGAAATGATCTTTACCTGCAAATTTCAAAAAGATCGCGATTGTAGGAAAAACGAGTATGGTAGCCATTCCGCGCACAGGATTCGACCACGCAGAATCCTATTACATTATGATTTTTGCCACTCAATCCCTCTACCTCAAAAAAGGGCACAACCAACCTGCCGGAAATCGAAAAGTCAGCTTTTACGCTAGTTATTGTAAATTTTTTTCCCTTGGGAATCACATGGAGTAATTTCCCACGCGGATGTGGCTGAATAGAAACTATTCCCATCTCTTTAGTATGATAAAGTGTCTTCTTGCTTTTGTATATTTCCCCTGGCCTGTATCCAACGAGATATTGCTTCCTGTGATTAACAATTTCACGACGGCGAGACGTGAAATAATCAGGCATGAGTTTATAATCGAGGGATTCACAGCTACTCAGCATTGTGAAAGAAAGCGCGCAGTATAAAAAGATGACATTGATTTGCATAAATTTAAGATGCTACTTAGTTGAACAATTTACATTGTTTTTTAAAATATTGGGGTTTTCTTTCAAATATTTCAAATAAGAATCTTCCCAAGAATGAGCAGGAATACCGGATAAATTGGGATCATCAAATTGGTGGTAGTCATCATTTCCATTCCATGGTGAAAAACGATTCCAAACGTGTGGCACCGGATCATCCTTCTCCCAAATATTTAATGTTGAAGCAACACCGTCTCCCAGCCCAAAGGAAGTCTCACCTCCTAATCCAATCAGACTAATGTGTTTTTTTGTTTCCTTATCAATCAAATCTAGTGCTCGTTTCACAATCATGGTTCCTTGACTATGAGCCACAACAGTAATGCACCAGCACTTGCACTGATTGCTCTTGGCCGCTTTTGCAGCCGCTTCTATTGCATTGACGGCTCGTATATCAGGTACAGTATATAGATACCCAATTTCATTGGAGCCGATTTGGAAAAAGTCACCTACACTCCAATATCTGGATGGATTGTTCACGAAACTGGGATTATCAATACCTGAAAATACAGGCAATTGGCTAATCCCATCACGAAAGTTCTGTTGCGACCGCCCTTTCATCTTTATGCCACTAACTGTAATCAAAAATTTGCATTGCTTTTCTCCGTATTCTGGGATTTCTTGAGAATCAGAGAAAACATCACCGGTTAGCAAACTGCTGGCTGCCCCCCCAACGACACGAATCGGCACAGTGAGTTGACCGATACCTTTAGCAACTGGATTTGCACCTTCGGCTCCCTCACCAGGCTTGGGCGCTGGTTTACTCCTTGGCTTTTGTGGATATTGCATGGAGGATTTGAACGGATTTAATCCAGAGTCATCAGCGAAACCAATCGGATCATTCTCCACAAACCCATACAAATTCACCCCACCCGCTTCTTCGATGAGATCGCGGTTGAGCCAGCGTTGGGTGCTGGGGTTGTAGTAGCGGTGGCCGTAGTAGAGCAGGTCGCTTTCGGCATCGCGCCACTTGGTGCTGAAGCCGTAGGCTAGCTTGCCGTGCAGCGTGGCATTCGTCGCTAGCCTGTAGATGTTCACCATGCTGCCGAAGCTATCATACTCCCGCCGCTCGATCAAGGCCGCATTTGCCCCATCCACCCACGCCATGATGTTCCCATTCCCATCATAACAGGGCAGGCACTGGGTTGTGGTCGAAGTCGCCGGATCAATGACCTTCGCTTGCAGCAATCCGCCCACCCCGCCCGCGCTCTGCATCGCGCCGTTCACATCGAGCCCCCACACATACTGCGCGTGGACGTTGAAGGCATTGGCCGCAAAGGAGTATTGCCCGATCATGTTCCAGCCATCGTAGAGGAAGCGTGTGGTGCTTTGCAGCGTCCACGTCGGGCTGGCGAGCTGGGAGGTGGTGGTGGACACAGCCTTGCTGACCCGGCGGTTTTCGCTGTCATATAGGAAATCCAGCTTGATCCGCGTGGCATAGCCCGCATTGCCATCCATAGCCATGGAGCTCAACCGGTTCTCCGCATCCCAGGTGTAGGTCCAAAGCCCATCATTGGTGAGATTCCCCTCAAAATCATAGGTCGGCACCACAACATTTCTCGGCACCCAGGTATTTCCCGTGATCGTCTCCGGCGTGGTCCCACTGCGCACCACGCTGTTCGCCGCAAGCACGCCTGCCGTAGCATTGTTCACGGTGATATTGCGGTGAATGATGTTCTCCGTGCGCTGTCCATATTGTCCGTTGATCGTGACATCCGCCGTTCCTACCGCAGGTGGCACCTCGGTGAGGAGTGTGTATTGGCCGGGTGTTTCAATGGAGGTGTATTGATTAAGATGGTTCACGGCATAGATGGTCTGCATCACGGGAGTGGGATCTGTGCCCGTATTGCGGGTGCTGTTCGTAAGGTTCCCCATGCCATCATACGCGTAGGTGTAGCGGTGAGCAGGCAGGGCGCTGGCACCATCGGCCGTGAATTTCGCAGCGGATTCCAGCTCACCCCGCGCATTGTAGCCATAGAGCCAGCGGCGGCCATCCTCGCGCAAGGCCTCCGTGCGGCGGTCCAGTGCATCAAACTCATAACCGTGCATGGACATCACAGCCCCCACGGGGTTGACCGTGCGAATGTTCGACAAGCGCCCCATGCGGTCCACGATTCGAGTCTCTGCTAGGCGCTGGCTACCGGATTGCTGGACATTGCGCTGGCTCTGAATGCTCGTTCCCGGCAGGTAGCTGTAGGTGTGACTGAGCGCATCCGCCGTCACCTGTAGCAGGCGTCCATGGGTATCATACCCGTAGCTCACGGCGGAAAGTCCGGTGCCGGTATATCCGGAGGGGCGCAGAGAAGCATCAAAGGTATAATCAATGGCACGATTGGCCAGGGCCCCGCTGTTGTTGTAGGAAATAAGGTCGGCCATGCCGTTCTGCGCATGATACGTCACAGTGCGCAGACCGGAGGCATCGTTCACGGTTTTTTCCCTGCCGAGTCTGTCGTAGGTTCTGGTCACGTTGGCTGTGCCTGCGGGATAGGTGATCGTGATATTCTCGCCATACTCGTTGTAGTTGTAGGTGGTAATCAGATTTCGGGCATTGGTGCGCTGATACACGCGCCCGGCGGAATCATACGTGTAGATGGTCTTTTTGCCATCAGCGTAGATTTTTTCCTTTAGCAAACCCGTGGCAGGATCGTAAACCCACTGGGTAAGGTCTCCCGTGCCACCCGTGCTGCGCCAGGTACGCAGGCCGGTGCGCTCACCGTAGGAGTTATACTCATAGACCATGCGTTGTGTGGCCGTGCCTGTCACCTCCGTGATATCGCCCCGCTCATTGTAGGTATATTCCGTGGTTCCACCAGTGGCATCTGTGGTTTTTTTCATCTTTCCAGCCGCCAAGTGGGTGGACGGAAAGTATTCATAGCTCGTCTCGCGGTTCAAATGATCACGGCGCGTTTCCAATTGCCCTGCATTGTTGTAGAAATAGCGTGTGGTGGCACCCAGTGGCGTAGTCTCGCTCTGAACGCGACCAGCGGAGTCATAAACAACCGTGGCCGGCGCACCTGAACCAAAAGAGGTGGTTTCCACCATGCGTCCGCTCAGACTCAAGCTCGTCTGATCTGGTGAAACGCCCGTTCGCGAGTCATCTACCGAGGTTACGGTCGCGGCAGTGTCAAAAAAATGGTCGGTATGGCTGGTGATGGTATAGCCGGGTCCTACCTGAAGGGTGGTCCAGCGCAGCCCGTTTCCGTAAGTCCCGTGGGACACGGCTACGGGAGCCAGAGCGGTTTGTTGCGTCATCAGTAAATGCGCCGCAGTATTGTCGGTATGATAAGCTTTTTGAACGGTTTGTTCATACCATTGACCACCGATGTTAACGTAACTTGTGTCCGTGGAGGTCAGCCGATCCGTGCTAGCGATCACCGGACCGTCACCGCCGCCAGTCTCACGGCCTTCCAGCCGGAAATGCCCTATCTTTGCCGCAGAGGTCGGCACGTCTGCGCTCTCCACTATGCCATAAATAGAATCAGCAACATTCGCCGCGGTGGAGGTAATGCGCTCCAGACGGCTTGTTCCGCTTGCGTAGGAATACAGTTGCTCGATGGGGTCTCCGCCATCCGGATTCGGGGTGACACGCTTCACGGTTGCTCCATCCCAGCGTGTTTCCTGAGAAACAAATCTGGGGCTATTGATGGTGGCCATGCGTTGCGTGGTAGTGACGAAGCCCGTGATTGAATCAACAGAGTATTCCATAAACTGAGCCACAACTCCGGTTCCAGTCAAGGATGACTGCCGACCGTCAAAGTGGCGTGTGAGAATGCTAGTCACTCCGCCGGGACCTGTTGTAGTGATCGTGCGCCCGCCATTCGTGTAAGACATCGTTGTAATCGCACCTGTGGCATCCTGCTGCGAAATCGTCCGGCCTGCGGCATCTTGTACCGCCACGCTTTGCACAACGGAATTGGTGCTGGTTGTCGTAACGTTGCCCACCTGCGAATAAGTCGTGACGACAGAGGGCACGTTACCCGAACCTACCGCTGTTTGACTCACGACCTGACCGTTGGCATTTTTCACCGTTTCTATGATGGAGCCATCCTGTGCGAATGACCGTGTGAGAGTAGGAGACACGAACTCAGTCTTGGAAATATATCTACCGCCTACTTTCATCCCCGTAAGGCGATGTGGCAAAGCTGTTTCATATTCGTAATCCTTAGCCAGCGACAACGAGAAAGAATTGGCACCATCGCAGATCCACTGTTCTTCTCTTACCGTTCCCACAGCGGTAATAATGGAAACAGTTCTCACGCTATGCGAAGGGACGTTCTGGAAATCCAGAAGGCTGGTGTTCGTGCTGGCATTGTCAACAACACCGGTGGTTTCCGTTGTCCTGTAGTGAGGGCCGGAGGCATTCTGTGAAAAAGTTGTTCCGTTCCAATTGCCCCGGTCATACGCAAACAAAGTAGCGTCCCCGTTGGCGGTCCATCTCATCGCTGTCTTATTTCTCAGATATTCATTCGCGTGATTGTAGTTGTAGGTAGCTGTGAACGTCGCGACAGAATATCCTTGGCCTGTTGATTCACTTTGTTGTTCCACCACAAATTCGGCTTTGGGGAACTCAGACTTGGAACGTGACGACAACAGAATGCCATTACCCGGAGCACTGGCATCTTTGTAATACGTTTGAGTGGAGTATTCCGAGGAAACCGTCAACTGAACAAATCCCTGCGTCGGAAGCGAAAAAACTCCATTGGAGTAACCCAGTGACGACTCAGACAACCACGGAGAGTAAACTTTCGTGGTTGTTCCTGATTCATATTCTGTGTAAGACCAGTTGCCATCCGATTCAGATACCGCCTGAATGCGACCTTGGCTATCATATTGCATGAACGTTACCAATTCATCTCCTGAGACAGTAGGGGTAGGATCAACCACTCTCGACATCAGGGCGTAATCAAAAATAGCGTTCAAATCATAATTCTCGGTCGTGTGCGAAACCACCACATTGTCGCGCGTGATAATACTTTGCCGCATCCAAGCAGTGGATCCCGTGGTAGGCGGAACTACTGTCGTTTCCCGCGTCTCTCCATCCTTGATAACTCTTAGGACGAATTGATTGTATAAGTATTGTGCCGTGGAAATCACGCCAAAGTTGGACTGCACCACCAACTGTCCATTCATGCCACCTTGGCTGGTCGGTGAGAGCCGATAATAACTATGAGGATTATTGGAGTTGAAAGTGTGAGTGCTGGAATTGTAGTCTGCGGCGATATAGACAGCGATTTGCACTCCGGTTGCATTCGTGTAAGAAGTAGGCACAGAATTTACCGCATCCCAACCGGTCAAACGAAACACAGAGTTCGCAGTAATAATATGTTTCTCGGTGATTTGTCCTCCTGCTTCAACCAGATGCGTGTCCACGAGTGGCGAAGGACCGTCTGCGTAAAAGCTATTGAGATTCCAAGAAGCAGGCGACAATACGCCAGAGTAATTTACTAAATGCCCAAGAGAGCGGAAACCTTCACCCACTTGCGTGAGCCCAACAGGTATCTCGTGGCCCACAGAGGCCGGATTAACGGAAGTCTCACCTGTCGATTTGTTGTAACTTACTTGACTTGGAGTAGGCGTAGTGTTTGTTTCGGCACCGGGCAGTTGTTCTGAAGAAGCGGAATTTGAATCTGGGGTTGTAATTCTTAAATAAATTTTCTCTGGAAAATAGCTTATGACACCTTCGAGATTTTTGACTAATATACTACATTTGTTACCTTTTTGCCATGTAGATTCGCCATCTCTTCGGTATTCTATTGTACAATGTGGAAAAGTAAATTCTACAGCAGTGTCAGAAGACACGTCAGCATCTACCACGGAAAGCTCATATGCTGGCTCTTTATCTCGTTCAATTTCATAATTGTCCGAATATATGTCTGGTGAAATTTCACGTATTGGGACTCCATTGAATTGCGGATGAACAGATCCAACAGCAGCCTGGTCCACAGTAGCTGTAATTTTAACTTTTGGCTTCGCACAGTTGCAATCCTCAGCGTACAACTGCATGTGACTACTGAGCAGAATGGCAATGAAAAATAGTTTTCGATAAATGTGACCTGCAAATCCGTGGAGTGAAGAGGGAATACTCATAAAACTGGTTCCTAGTGATGATAAATGCGAAATGATTTCTTGATAAGATTATTAAAGTCTTGCAGCGTTTACTTCAGTGGTGTCGTGACCATTAATTTGGTAGCAATGAATACCGCAGTTTGCACGACCAGCGGCTCCGCATCAACACCATCGGCAAGACCGTCTCCGTCGGAATCAATTTTGGTTGGATCTGCACCTAACAGAAGTTCTTGTTCTCCTGTAAGACCATCACCATCGAAATCACCAAGAAAGAATGACTCGTCATAGACGCTCAACTCAGCACTGGTTTTTCCGGTCGTCAAAGCATAACTGGCATGCGACAGCAACTCCACAACTACACTTTCTGGCGCTTCCACAACAGCGTCGCTGAACACCTCAAGCGGGATATCGACATGAAGTGAACCCGCTGGAATCGTGTAGTTAGAAGACAGTGCTGCGTAATCAACTCCAGACTGAGCAGAACCAGAAATCTGAATCGCAACACTCAATGCGCTGTTGCCAACAGATGACCTAGAAATTCTGAACACCGAAGCCGTCTGCCCTTCCGGGATCGCCGATTTTAGCAGAGAAACCTGAATTTTAGGCCTGATAGTGAATTGCACGGTGTTGGAGTCAGCGTAGTCTCCGTAACTATCAATAGCACGTGTAAGAACGTTATAATTACCACTGGAAAGTGACTGCAGAGAGAAACTCCATGGCGATGCAGTGGCTGTTCCGTGAAGATTATAGTTAAAATAGCTTTCTACGCTTTTGATATCGATCGATCCGTCAGGATCAGATACGGTTGGTATGAGTGCCCCTGTGCCAGGATCAATGTCAGAGAAAATGACATGAAAAAGCGAAATCGTAGGCGCTCCTTGATTGGTCAATTTTAGTTGGCTAATGGCTACTGGGGAATTTTGTTGTACCGTGTTGGACAACCCCAATTGCCCATTTGCATTCGCTCCCCATGCGTAAACTGTGCCGTCAGCTGCAATTGCGAAACTAAAACCATCAGCAATACCACCACCCGCCCTGATTTGAGTAATATTCGAAAGAGTCGGAATTTGATGCGCAACGAATCGGTTCGTCGTGTTTCCTAACCCCAATTGTCCTCTGATGTTGTTTCCCCATGACCATACATTTCCAAATTCATCCAAAGCAAGGGAGTGACCTGGCCCAGCAGATAATTGGACAATCTTGTTCAGAGGCGATGTGGTGGAACCTGTGATTTTTAGGACCTGCACAAACGTTGTCTGATTTCCCGTGGTCGATGAATTGACATAACCGAGGCGCCCAGAATCTCGCAATCCGGCAGCAAAAACGATACCGTCTGAAGACGGGCCTCTTCTCAGCACCAAGCTGTGCTTATCACCACAGGCAACATCGGCCACGTCATTCCACGCATTCAAATTGATCGCTCTTACCTGATCGGTCGTATTGCTTTGCCCTAATTGACCAAATCCCGCATCACCCCACCCCCAAAGCAACCCAGTCGAATCAACTGCCAAGCTATGTTTATCGCCAGCGGAAAATCGAACAATCTGACTGAGTGGTGTGACAGGTGTAACAGGCAATGCTCTTATGACCCGCGTTCCAAATTTGTAACTACCCGCTGCACGGCCACTGCCAAGCCTACCATCTGTTTGATTGCCCCAGGTGAAAATTTCTCCACCGTGCGTGAGAGCAGCGGAATAATTCGACGCAGCAGAGACATCACGACAATCTGAAAGGAATGATGGTGTCTCGTTTGTCCATTGTACTCTTACTTGAAGCGGATTCGCCGATTGCGACAATGTAGTGGTTTCGTTTTGCCCGAGCTGCCCGGCGGAATTGGACCCGAATGCAAAAACAGCATCACTCATGCCGGAATGAAAAGGCACAATTGAAAGGCTATGAGCCAATCCACCCGCAAATCGAGTCGAATTCTCTGTTGTCATCACAGGCGTGCTAAAAGCAAGACTTGCCGTGGCGCCATTTCCCAATCTGCCATTCAATTGCTGACCCCAGGCCCACCCACGGAAATTTGATTTGAAAGCAAGGGAATGAATATCGCCTGCTGCTATTGATCCTGTAACATGGTGGAACTGCACAGTACGTGTAAAACTACCAACGCCATTAAGCCAAGTTCTCACCTTTAATATTTCAAACCTGCCAAATGAGATTACATCGCCGCTGGCAAGAGAAGCATCGCTAATTGATGGCGTTGCACCATTTTTCGTGAAGGTGATTGTTTCCCCTGATTCACAATAGATCCTGACACTGACTTGCAACGCCGTGGGCAAGGGCGCCGAATCAACCTTCACTATCGGAAATTGTTGAGCCCACAATGGCGAAACGAGAGCAAATCCACATAGCGCGCAAAAGTTGCGTAAAGTCAACGTATATTTCATAGCCGCATTAGTAGTTAGAGCATTTCAAAAGCCAAGATTATTTTTCAAATTTTTTCGTCATGCATGAATGAATTTCATCAATGACGAATCCGCCCCATCCACCCACGCCATGATGTTCCCATTCCCATCATAACACGGCAGGCACAGCACCTCGCCGATTTCCTGCGCCACTTCAGGCCGCCGGTGAAGACGATGCCAGAATCGCTGCCTACGTGCGGAGCTGACCTATCCCAGCGCACACGGCTGTCAATTGGTCACAGGAAGACAGCCGTCCCGGCAGACAGGCTACCAGCCTGTCCTCCCCAAAAAATTTTCTCAATCTTCACTCAGCATCCCATCTCCCCCTCTCCTCTGTCACTTAAGTCACCAAACTACTAACGTAACTCTCTCTGCATCACCACCTCCCGCAGATTCATCACCAGAACTGTGGCGGAGGCGTCCCCGCCTCCAAGCCCTCAAGAATAGCAAGCGCCAAAAAAATGCGCCAATCCTCAATCAATCAAGGGTGTAATGGAAACTGGTGGGCATGGGATATCTTGGGGAGCACATGCGCCCTCGCGTGTTGTTTCCGGCGCCCTCGCCGGAAACTGGCTGACACATCGTGGACGTTATTAGCTCCTTACTGTGCCCTAAGGAAAAATCAATGACGTCTGATTGCTTCTCGATGTGATCGAACAAAGAAATTCCTCCTTGATGCTAGCCGCCGAAGTGCGTGGGCGCACTTCGGAACACGCGATGGCGCGTGTGCTCCCCTTGTCGGATGACGCTGCGCCCACCAGTTTCAGTTGCACCCTGTGCTCGGCTTCCCCACGGCGATCAAGCCAGGGAGTCGATCGACAAGCGTTTTCCTCGCTTTTTACCACTGATCCAGTAGAGTAGAGAGCAACGGGCGGCTTGTGCCCTACCCGTTGCTCCCCCT
>ERZ1066127.899-NODE-899-length-13078-cov-11.890962_pt1 | contig 13078 bp, 7 predicted proteins | sample MGYA00382774_ERZ1066127 | MGnify/ENA primary metagenome ERZ1066127 (study PRJEB33369, sample SAMEA5778357) | biofilm metagenome | biome: Industrial cooling water; feature: Water cooling tower basin; material: Biofilm | place: United Arab Emirates | collected... | reverse complement strand
GTTGTTAGGCTTGGGTGGTGGGAGAAAAGTGGACGCTTTCCTCGTCATCGGGATCGAGGGAAATGGAGCGGGTGTTTTTGCCGGCCAGCAGCGCGAAGCACGCGGGCAGCAGCAGCAAGGTGGCGGCAGTGGCGAAGACCAGACCGCCGACCACCGCACGACCGAGTGGCGCGATTTGCTCGCCGCCGTCGCCGCTGCCGAGGGCCATCGGGATCATGCCGGCGATCATCGCCATCGAAGTCATCAGGATGGGCCGCAAGCGCGAAGAAGCACCGAGTCGCGCGCCGATGCGGGCATCGCCTTCGTTCGCCTTGCGTTCGCGTTCGGCGAAGGTGACCAACAAAATCGCGTTCGCCAAGGCCACGCCGATCGCCATGATGCTGCCGATGGCCGACTGGATGTTCAAGGTGGTGCCGGTGAGCCATAGCGTGACGACCACACCTAACAACACCGCGGGCACGGTGGAGATGGCAACGAAGGCCATGCGCCACGATTGGAAATTCGCGGCGAGCAGGAAAAACAACACCAGCACGGCGATGCCGAGACCCTGACGAAACCCTTTTTCCAAGGCGTCCATGGTCGGTGCCTGTCCGCGCAGTTCGATGGTGGTCTTCGGTGGTGGCGTGCCCGCGGCAGCAATGGCGGCGCGCACATTTTTCATCGCCGTGCCGTAGTCGGTGCCGTGGTAATTGGCCGTCACCGACATCAGACGCGCCATGTTGTAGCGCTCAAACTGGCTCACCGAAGTGGTGTTGGTGATCTTGGCGATGTTGCGCAAGGCAATGGCCTCGCCCGAGGAGGAAGTGATGTCGATGTTGCCGAGGTCTTCGAGCGTTTTGGTATCGGCTTGCGGGATTTGCACCTGCACGTTGTAGGAAACGCCTTTGCTCGGATCCGCCCAGAAATTCGCTTGGGTAAAACGACTCGATGTGGTGGCGGCGACCATTGCGCGGGCGACGTCCTGCATGTTCACACCGAGCAAACCGGCGCGCTCGCGATCGACCTCGATCTTCACCGAAGGGAACTCGGTTTCCTGGGCGAGCTGCACATCGCGCAGTTCCGGCACCTTTTTCATCTCGGCGAGAATTTTTTCGGCATGGGCTTTCGATACCACCAGGTCTGCACCACCGACGGCGATCTCGATGGGCGTCGTCGCGCCGAAGGACATCACACGCGTGGTGATATCGGAGGGCTCGAAGGACACGCGCAACTGCGGCATTTCCTGCTTCAGCGCGCCGCGTAATTTTTCCTGCAAGGCAAAGACATCGACGCCCGAGCCAGCCTGCAATTGCACTGCCAGCCATCCTTCCTCCGGGCCGCCGTTCCAAAGGTGGATGAGGTTCACCGGATAGTTCGCCGCGTGCACGCCGACGAGGCCCATGGTGAGTTTGATCTTGTCCTTGCCGACCTCGCGTTCGATCAGCGAGAGCACAGCCTTCGCATGCTCTTCGGTTTTTTCCACGCGGGTGCCCGCCGGTGCGCGGAATCGCAGCGCGAACTGATCGGTATTCGCACGCGGGAAAATTTCCGTGCCGAGACGTGGCGCGATGCCTAACAGAAGCAGCGCAGCGCCGCCGAGGTAAATCGGGATGAGAATCCAGCGCATCGCAATGAGGGGACGCAGCAAGCCTTCGTAAAGTCGGGCGAGGAAAAACGGTTTCTCCTCATGTGCCTTGCGACCGCGCAACAGCCAGATCGTCAGCACCGGCACCAGGCTGGAGGAAAGCAGGTAGCTCGCGATCATCGAGAAGCCCACCGCCAAGGCCAGCGGTTGGAACAGTGCACGCGCCGCGCCTTCCATGAAAAAGGCCGGGATGAACATCGCCAGAATGCAGAGCATCGCCAGCAAGCGCGGCAAGGCTGTTTCCTTGATCGCATCGGCGGAAGCCCGACCCACCGGAGCACCGCGCGCCATGCGGGCGTGGATGTTTTCCACCGCGACCGTCGCTTCATCGACAAGAATGCCCACCGCCAAGGCTAGGCCGCCGAGGGTCATCAGGTTCACCGTTTGTCCCGTGAACCACATCGCAAGCGATGCCGCGAGCAGCGAGATCGGGATGTTCACCACCACGATGAAGGCACTGCGCAGGTCGCGTAAAAACAGTAGCACCATCAGGCCGGTGAGGATCGCGCCCAGTCCCGCTTCTTTCACCAGCGCATTGATGGAACTCCACACCACCGGCGATTGATCGAACTCGTAGGAAACTTTCACGTCTTCGGAAACGGCCGACTGGAATTTCGGGATGTTGCTTTTCACCTGCTCCACCACCGCGAGGGTCGAGGCCTCGGAGCGTTTCGTCACGGGCAGATAGACGGTGCGGCGGCCATTGACGAGAGCGTAGGACGTCGTGATGTCCGAGCCATCGGTGACCGTCGCCACATCGCGCACATAGACCGCGCCCTCGGCGGCGGAGCGGATCGGCACATCGGCGAGTTCGGCGGGCTTGCCAACCACGGTGTTCATCGGCACGATCGGATAGAGATCGCCGAGAATCATGTTGCCGGACGGAGAAACGACGTTGCTCTTGGCGATGGTTTCCACGACCTCATCGGGGCTGAGGCCGCGGGCGCGCAGTTTGTCCGCATCCACATTCACCACAATCGTGCGCGCTGAACCACCGAAAGGCGGCGGGGCGGAAACACCGGGCAGCGTGGCAAACAAGGGCCGCACTTTGTTCAACGCCTCGTCCTGCATTTGGCCGAGCGTGCGGTTCGGGTTTTCCGTGGAAAAGGTGAGATACCCGACAGGCACCGATCCGGCATCGAAGCGCGTGACGAAAGGATTCGGCGCCCCTGCCGGCATGAACGCACGTGCCCGGTTCACATACGAAATCGTCTCCGCCATCGCCGCCGACATGTCGGTGCCGGGGTGGAATTCGAGTTTCATGATCGAAGCGCCCTGAATGGTCTTCGATTCCACGTGCTTCAAGTTCGCGATGTAGAGGAAGTGATACTCGTAGAAATACGTCAGATACGATTCCATCTGCGCGGCATCCATGCCGCCGTAGGGTTGCGCCACATAGATGGTCGGCACGCCCAGCGGCGGGAAAATGTCGCGCGGCATTTTTTTGATCGCGAGATACGATCCGCAGAGAATCGCCGCAACCGCGACAAGCACTGTGATGGGACGACGGAGAATGGAAGAGATCATGAGCGGGAAAGTTTGGCATCCACCGACAAAGAACCGGCGCCGGTGATGAGCAGGTAGAGAGAGCCGAAGAGCATGGCGAGGTCATTGCGCGCCTCGTGCATCATGCTGAGAAATCCATAGCGGGGCAGTGGTCGGAGCGCGAAGCCCATGAACTCCGCGCCGATGAGGATAGGAATTTTCACCGTCACAAGCGCGACGAGCATGGTGATGATCAGCGGCACCGCGGCGAAACGCGTGGTCAGTCCGATGAGCAGCAGCAGCCCGCAGGTTAGTTCAAAAAAACCGACAAACGGCCCGAAAAACTCCGGTGCCGGAATGCCGATCTTGGCAAATCGCCCGCTGCCCAGTTCTGCTGGGTAGATAAACTTCTGCATCCCCTCGAAAAAGAAAATCCCCCCGACCATCAGCCGGATGAGGACATTCGCAGTCGGTGCATGGGTGGACAAAGAACGGCGAAACATGCGGAGGTGAGTTAAGCCCCACTCCCGCCCCTGCGCCACGAATCATTCCTTAAGATTTGTTCAGGAAGCATAGGGGCGGGGAGTGGTTATCCCTGATGTGGAAAAGCAAAGAAGGGATGGGAAATCCATTCTTGGTAGGCTCATCGCGGTAGCTGGCTAGCGGCGTGCTGGCGGGCCCAAGCATCGGCGGCGAGGATGGGGGCGAGCTCGCTGGCCTGCTCCACCGCATGGGCGAGCATGGTGTTTTCCACCAGTTTCCAGATGCTGGGGAAGGGGATGCGCCCGGCGATGAAGGCATCCACGGCCACTTCGTTCGCGGCGTTAAAGACGGCGGGCAGGGTGCCGCCGGTGAGGCCTGCCTCACGAGCCAGGCGCAGGGCGGGGAAGTCATTCTCGCGCGGTGCGATGAATTCGAGCTTCGCCAGTTCCTCGAAGCGCAGCGGACGCAGGCCTCCGCGCAGACGCTTGGGCCAGGTGAGGGCATACTGGATGGGAAAGCACATATCGGTATGGCTCAATTGCGCGAGCACGGAGCCATCGATGAACTCGACCATCGAGTGGATGATGCTTTGCGGGTGGACGATGACATCGATGCGCTCCATGCCGATGCCGAAAAGCCAGCGCGCCTCGATCATTTCCAGGCCTTTGTTGAAGAGAGAGGCGGAGTCAATGGTGATCTTCCGCCCCATATCCCAGGTGGGATGTTTCAATGCCTGGGCCAGCGTGACGTGCGGCAGCTCCTCGGCAGGGGTGTTGCGAAACGGGCCACCGGATGCGGTGAGGATGAGACGGGACACCTCCTTTTCGCCGCCGCGGTGACCATCGAGGCATTGGAAAATGGCATTGTGTTCGCTATCGACGGGCAGCAACTGCACACCGGCTTGTTGGGCCTCGCGGGTGACGATCTCTCCGGCCATGACGAGGATTTCCTTGCTGGCCACCGCCAGGTCTTTGCCGGCGCGGATGGCGGCGAGGGCGGGGTGCAGACCGGCAGTGCCGACGATGGCGACCAGGACTGTGTCGGCGTCCGTGAGGGTGGCGACATCGATAAGCCCCTGAGCTCCGCTGTAAATGGTCACATCCGCGGGCAATAGCGCACGCAGTTCCGCCACCAACTCCTCGCGGTATAGGGCCACGTGCTTCACACCGGTCTCGCGCGCCTGCGCCGCCAGTTTTTCCACACTGCCGTGGGCCGCGAGGGCGATGATTTCCAGTTCCTCGGGCAGATCCTGAGCCACTTTGAGCGTCGAGCAACCGATCGACCCGGTGGAACCTAGCAACACAATTTTTTTGGCCATGATCAGAGAAAGAGAGCGACGTAGAGATAAACGGCGGGGGCGGTGAAGCACAGGCTGTCGATGAGGTCCATGGCCCCACCTATGCCCGGCAGAGCATGGCCGGAGTCTTTGACGGCCAAGGAGCGTTTCCACAAGCTCTCCGCGAGATCGCCGACGACGGCGAGCAGGGCCACCACCTGGCTGAGTGCGATCACATGCAGCCATGAGGGAAGGAGGGCGAGCTGCTGGGGAAAGAGGGCATACAGCCCTGCGGCGGCGAGCAGAGCGAAAAACAAGGCTCCGGCGAATCCTTCCCAGGTTTTCGCCGGGCTGATGTGTGGAATCATCTTGTTCTTGCCGATGAGCGAGCCGGTGATGTAGGCCCCCATGTCGGTAAATTTCGTGACCGCCAGGCACCACAGCAGCAAGTAGGCACCGGGCAGGGAGCCATCGTAGGTGGGGTGGAAATCGAGGCGGGCGGTGAAATAAAACAGCCAGGTGAGCCAGAGCACGCCGAAGATGGTGGAGGTAACGGCGAGCACGCTGTTCACGCCATCGATGGGCCGTCGCAATTGCAGCACGAGTGTGCCACAGACCAGCAGGAACAGAAGGGCCATGTCGAGCTCGGCGGGAATCGGGCGGCCATTCAGCAAAAAATAGGACACCGTTCCGCCGTAGCCGGTGCTCAGGAGCAGGGCCCAGCCGCGATGAACGGCGATGCCGCTGTGGCGGGAGAGCGAGCAGAATTCCACCACCGCCCACAGCGCCAGGAAGCCGATCAGCGCGAGGTGGGCCCAGGGTTTCATCGAACCGAAGGCGAGGCCGACGACTCCCCAAAGCAGGAGTGTGCTGAAGGTGCGACGGAAAAATGTCTGCATTTTGCTGGTGGCAGCGGGAGCGTCAGGCATGGGCGCACATTGCAAAGAATTTTGAGAAGTCGTGCAATCTCAATCTGGGTGGAACGGAAAGTAGTCGGGAGAGGGAGCGCTGACTTCAGCCCTTCCGCCCCCGTGAAAGGCGATGGACTCAAGTCCGTGCTTCGTGTTTCGGAAAAGATTGACCAACAAAAAAGGCACCCGGGTGGGTGCCTTCTTGTGTTGCGCGAAAGATCAATCGACAGCCTCGTCGAGGATGAGAGTGGGCTTGTCGGTGGAGAAACGCCAGCGGAGTTTGTTGCGCTTGGAAGCGGTGCGGAGCTTGCGTTTGAAGCGATCAGTCGGCGTTTCAAAAGCGCGGCGACGGCGGATCTCCTCGAGAATGCCTTCGGCATCGAGTTTGGTTTTCAAGCGTTTGAGGGCCCGATCGACGGGTTCTCCTTTTTTCATTGTCACTCCGCGCATGCTGCTAGATTGGTTGTGGTTTGGTTGAAAATTTCGGTTGGGGGGCGGACTCTTGGGGAAAAACAGGGGATTGTCAAGAAGGAAACTGCAAAGAAATGCGTTTTTTTTGTGGTTTCTCGTAGTGAATGTCAGGCCCCAATCGAAGAGACAAAGTCAATCGGTTGATTTAAGAGGCTGGTAAAAGCTTCTTCCCTTGTTTGCTCAATGCCAATAAGGTTCTGCGCATCTTGTAGAAGAAAGTCTTTGCAAATGCCGTTCGTACTGCCCGAAGTACAGGAAATTTCTCTTTACAGTCAAGAAGTTGACTTCGGCAACTGAGCAATTGCCGCCGTAGTCAAGCAATTGATCCCGCAGATAAGAAATCGACACTGACAGTCAAGCATGTGAATCGAGCAACCAAGAAATTGCCACCGAAATCAAGCGATCTACTTCGCAGCCAAGCAATCGATTCTGACAACGAAGCAATTGACCCCGCCACCAAGAAATCGATCCTGACAACCAAGGATTTAGCTCAGTAGTCAAGAAATCGATTCCACAACCAATAAATCGATTTTTACAGCCAATTTCATCGTTTCAGCATCTATTCTACTCAATTTTCCCAATTATTTCCCAATTATTTCCTTGCCCCATAACGCGCATCTGATAGGTGTTAAATCCTATGGAATCCCGAACACAAAACCAACTTAATATGATCGCCACATGCCTAACAGTGGCTAACGAAGCCGCGTATCAGAACGTTTGGAGTGGGAAAGACCCTGCCGACTTCACGACAGACTTGGCACTGCTCGCTAGCGGACATGCCAGCGTATTAGCTATCGCAGCAGAGTGGGAGAGGGCTGCGGGTGGAGCTGCCGATGCCAAAGCGCAAGCCGAAACCACTTTGGAAAACATCGCCCACCTGACCGCCCGCGCTTGCTATAATCATTTTAAGAAAAGTGGCGATCTCGACCGCGCTGGTAAGGTGAATTACACTAAAACCGATATTGTCAAACTCCGCGCTCAGGAACTAATTCACACTACCACCGCTATTCGAGACATCGCTACTCAGGCAACAAGCGCACCAGCAGCCACTGCGCGTGGAATCACAGCCAGCCGAGTTGCGCAGCTCACTCAGGCCATCAACGACTATTCAGCCGTAATCAATGCGCCACGCGGGCAAATCGTCAACCGCAGCACACTGAGTAAAGAAATTGCCAAGGACACCGCAGCTCTGATGCAATTGGTGCGCGATATGGACGACTTAGTTATTCAGTTTGCTGGCACGGCGGACGGGGATCGTTTTGTGACTGCATGGAAACAAGCCCGCATTATTGTCGATTCCGGTTCAGGGCATTCAGACGCCAAACCCATCACGCCACTAAACCCAGTCTAGTAAGATTTAACAATCCTAGTTCAAATTATTTCAAATTATTTCTTGACGATTTTGGCTGGGATGAATAAATATCCTGTGTCGTCCGAGTTTAACTTGACACTTATCTAAAAACAAATGCAGTATTTTACATAAACACATAAGCTTTTGCGACAATACAAAGGCAACAAGGGTCACCTACGAAACCGCTAATTCTCACGTCCCTCAGATACATGCCAACGCACCCCATCGGCGCGGCTTGGCACGTTTTTCTGAGGAGGTGCTTAGCGGTACCTGTAGGTGAGCGTGATCCAAGTCGCGCTCTTTTTTGCTCATATTTGTTCACTCTATCTCTTCCCCAGCCATAAATCAGCCACGAAAATTTCGCCCCATGAGAACGCTAGTCCTAATACTTATTTTCTTTTCTCGATTACTCTTCTCTCAGGAGCCGGTTGCCGACAAACCAACGATCATTCCGGCCTTTGAGGTTCTACGCACCGATTCGAGACAGGTCTTAAAAGAGGAGCCAGCACCCTTGTCTGGCATGGTTCCGGTGAGCAAAGTGGTGACGGAAACGATAGAGGTGGTGGCGGACCCACAGTTACAAGTGAAGAAAGCTGAGCCAGATAAGCCAGCAAGAATTCTTTCTGAGGAAGAGCGTGCCGCTCTAATTTCTCGTCAACGCGTTGTGACTTCCGTGATGTTGAGCGCCACCGTGTATGATCACAAGATGACGCTTCTGCGCTGGTTTCCGAACGGTGCTGATGGCGGAGAAATGATCGCATGGAGTGCCCTCGATTTTAATGTGTTCAGTGGGCTGCACCGTTTCACCTACGAAGGCCGCGAGTATTCGTTGATGATGATCGGCATCCAAAATGAAGATACGGAGCTTAGCCGATTGCGAGCAGCGCTACTGGGGAGGCCTTATGTTCCTGTAGTTCATCCAGAGTTGCCCGTGACGGGGACCCCGCATTTTGTTGTGACGTGCGGGGATGCTGGTGATGCACAGGCGCTTGCTCCCATTGCAGGCATGCATGAGTTGTATCGGTTGGAAAAGGACAAACTACTCGCCCAGTATGAGGAAAGGAAAAAGGCGCAAAAAGAATATGAAGAGTGGGTGCGCGCCAATCCCCCCGAACCGAAAGATGTGCTCATTCGCGTGTGGAGAACGGAAACTGTTTCGGGGGAACATAATACTCCGAGCGTGCCGATGAGCCCGTTGGTAGAAACCACAGTAGAACACTGACAGAGGGACTTGCGGCATGAAGAGGTTTTTCGGTCTATTTTTTGTTCTTTCAGTAACTTTCGCATGTGCTGATCCAGCACCGCATCAGGCCCCGGGCATGGCGCCACAGCCCAGACCGTCATTTTCCGGCGGCGGGCAAAATCAACCGTCTCTGATCGAATGGCAGGGAGTACCGCAGCGCACTTATCTCTTGCAATGGAGCACGGATATGCTGGACTGGCAAAATTTCCCGCTCACGGAAGAAGGTGCGGGTGCGAAGAGTTTCGGGGCATTTTCTTCTACGGAGAAGCTTTTCACGCGTTTGCATTATTCGGACGAGACGCCGGACCGCGCTACCACTGCGGACTGGTTGCCGCCCGTGTTGCGTGTCGCAGGCCCATGGACGGTGAAGCTGATTGACGCTTCGGGTGCTCCCGCCGCAGGTGTGCCGCTGTCGTTTTTTCGCTGGTATGCAGGAGAGCCTTCTCCGCAGCCATATCATTTTCTCCAGGCGATCTCATGTCAAGACGGCACCTGCACCATCGACCCACAGAGCTTTTCTCCTGCGTTTGTTCAGGGTGATCGCGTTGAAGTGCGCCTTAGCGGCAGCCCGAATCAGAGAGTCTATTTGCCATGGCGCGCCGGGACAGTGAATGGAGATGCTACGATCAATCCCGGTGGTAATGGGTTGGCAATCGGCGATATTGAAGCCGATCCTGGCGAGCTAGACATTCTCTGGGAAGAAATACCGCCGGAGATGATCAACGAGCCTATCTATCGCTTTGCGGATTTCCTTACGGCTTCTTGGGGTGATGGGAGTATCAACTACGTCCAGTATCCGCTGATTGCTACGCGTGAACTCGTAGAACAAACGAATCACCCTTTTCTCAACAATGGGAAGAGAGATAGCATCGATGACGAAAAAACATGGCATTGGTATGCCCATTATATTTCTGATATGGGCCACGCTACATTAAATGTCACCGAGCAAGATACATTTGTTGAAGAGCTAGCCTACCAACTAAAACTCTCTCTTGCTTTCGGCGATCCAGCATTAGAGCGGCCCGTTCAACGAAATGTGCTGATCCAACCGCTCTGGAAATCTGACGGAGTGGTAAGTGTGACGGGTACTATACCACAAATCCATCCCGCGACAGGAGGTGGAAATCCACCATTTCTTTTCAAGGATGGTGTCATTTCTGCAATGGGATCTCAGCAGTTTCCTCACGAAATGTTCTGGGATGACGAAGCTTGGCCAAACTACCAATACAGCCGTCATCTCGTGCTTGGTCCCGTGCCCGCCCACGTTCCTAAGTCCGTCATGGGTGGCAAGGCTTTCTTTTACAACAAGTTGAATGATGTAAAATTGTTTTCTGAATTGCCTCTGGGATGCATGTTTAGATCCGAGTTTTACGACGAAGATAACAATCTGATCGCCGCCCATCCCGTCAAAATCGAGTGGACAGCCACTGTCACGGGAACCAATGACCTACATGTTACCATAGCGGACTCTACTCAAACTTCACAAGCCGCCATGCCTGGAGTGTTGCTGAGTGGCAGCGAAATTCCTGAAATCTTGCTGACCTTCTCCGAAGCCAACGAAGAAGCTCCCGATTTTGAAGGCAGCTTTTCCGTCACAGTCTTGGCAAAGGCCCGAGTGATCACATCAGCGGACGGACTCCAGCACACCGAATACAACCTCGGCCAATTCACCACCGACTTTGTCCACACACCCATCCCCAATGCCTCCTCACTTCGCTTCGCGGCTCGCCAAGCCGCCGAACTCCGCGGCCTCGGTGGCCAACACCCCGAAGGCGACGCCCTCCTTGGGGGTCAACGCCAAAAAACCCTGGAACCCGAACGCAAAATTGGCGTCACCGGCCTGCCAGCTCCTGGTGCTAACACCTTCGTCGATGCTCTCACCGGACGCTTTCACCACAGCGAAACCGACTTCGCCCTGTCCATTCCCGGCTCTGATCTCACCCTCGCCGTCACCCGCCGCAGCACCGACACCATCTGGAGCGATGCCTTCCACCTCAGCCCTGCCGAAAATCCTCTCCTATCCTTCGGTCCGGGCTGGGACAGCAACCTCTCCGCCGCCCTTGTCCGCGTTCTCTCCCTCATGCCCGATGGTAGCGAAACCACCGCCCCTGCAGGAAATCCCCGCCGCCTCATCAGCACCATCACCGTCCGCGATGCCCAAGGTCGCCCATTCACCTTCCTCGAATACACCAACGGGGAAAATCAAACCACTTTCCTACCTGATCCCACCCTCATCCCCGGTCGCGACACCACAAACATCTCCCTCTCCCGTGCCATTGATGGCTCCTACACCTTCACCCAGCCACTCCTCGGCTTCACCCACACCTACGGCACATCAACCAAAAACATCCGCATCCCTAACAATCGCGATACTGCCATGGTGGACAACATCCAACCCGGTGGCTTCACCCGCAATCACTACCACCGCCTCACACACGTCACCGACCGCTTCGGTATCACCCTCCTCTACACCTATCCCGCAGACGCCAATGCCCTTCTCCCCGAACAAATTCACGTCGAGGGACGCCCCGATCTACGCCTCCGCTTCCGCCAAGAAAATGGCCGCATCACTGCTTTTTGGGACCCCTCAGGCATTAAGCATACTTACACCCACCAAACCCAAAACCTCGCCCCTAGCGGCCAACCCGCCGCCCTCCACAATGTTCTAACAAGTCACACCATCGGCTCCCGTCTTGACGCAAGCTATGGCTACCACTACGCCTTGGAGGCTGATCCCCGCCCCGATGAAATGCTCGCCCCACTCGCGAACAGCACCGCTCTCTACCGCATTCCCACCCACCACATCACCCCCTCAGCCATCACCCACGGCAATCAAGAAACTCTCACAATCGACTACACAATATCAAACGTCCGTCACGTCTGGTCCGCCGCTGCCCAAGAATACTACCACCCCGCAGGCGATCCCCTTATTGTTGACTCCATTATACTGCCTAACGCCGCAGTAGTGGACTTCACCCTCGACCACACCCTCAAAAACGGTCGCCCCGCCCGTGAGGAAATCCCCGCTATTCCCGCCGATTACCACATCACCACCCACGTCACCGACCACTACGGCAGCCACTGGACCTACCAGTACTCCACCCCCAACAACTACGCCTGGAGCCTGCCCACTGCCGATGCCCCCCACCTCCCCAGTGCCTCCGCACTCTTCTTCCCCTCACTCACCCGCACCTGCGATGACGTAGCCGATAGTGCCGTTACCTTTCATTACAGCGCCAATGCCGGCTTCGCCCTCACGACATCCACCGATGCCGCCAACCGCAACACCAGCGCTTCATTCTCCTGGCCCTGCACACCTTCTAACACCCTCTACACCCGCCCCACTGCCAGCGGAGCCATCCCACTCCACGCCTACTACCCCATCCCCACCGCCACCGCCAACATCCTCGGTCACGCCACATCATACGGCTACCGTACTTCCACCAACCCACTGCTCCACCTCCTCCCGCAAACCATCACCGATCACCGCCAGCGCCGTATCACCCTCACTCACGATAGCCTCGCCCGCCAAACCTCACTCACCCTCCACGATGGCGAAAACACCCTTCTTTCCCAAGTCGATCACGCGCACACCAACACAACATTTCCCGGTGTCCTCACCCGCATCACCCGCAAAGCACTCAACACGAACAACGACCCAGAATGGGTCACCGATCTCATCACCGACATCGAGCACGATACATTAGGCTTCCCGGAAAAAATCGGCAACGATGCCGCCTCCCTGCACATCCAACTCACCCACAGCCCCTCCGGCCTCATCCTCGAAAAAACCGCCTCGACCGGCGGCACCACCACCTTCTCCTTCGACGATGCCGCCCAGCTCACCACCACCACCCTTGCCGATGGAGCCACATACCACTACCAATACGACCCCGCAGGTCGCCTCTCCCTCACCCGCGATCCCCTAGGAAACGCCAGCGCGCACCAATACGATACCCTAGGCCGCATCACCGCCACCATCCGCGACCTCAATGGCGATCTCAGCTACAGTCCCACAAACGGCATCACCGGCATCCAACCCGGCGAAGACATCGTCCGCACCACCCAATACCTTGATGCCACCCGCACCACCCGCCACACCGATCCGCGCGGCTACATCACCGAGCGCCGCTTCGATCCCCTCGGTCGCCTCACCACCCACATCGCCCCCGCCCCCGAGACAGAACCGAGCACCATCCCCACCCCACAAAACGACCACCTTACCACCTATCAC
>ERZ1066127.897-NODE-897-length-13110-cov-12.712984_pt1 | contig 13110 bp, 10 predicted proteins | sample MGYA00382774_ERZ1066127 | MGnify/ENA primary metagenome ERZ1066127 (study PRJEB33369, sample SAMEA5778357) | biofilm metagenome | biome: Industrial cooling water; feature: Water cooling tower basin; material: Biofilm | place: United Arab Emirates | collected... | reverse complement strand
GTGCTGACGCGCGAGGATTCGGGCCTGTATCGCTACGCGTCGCAAGAGCGCCGGCTTACGGTCAACGAGACTGCGCTGAAGGCCGGCGACAGCGTGCAGAACTACGCGCTGAAGACCGATCAGCCGGGCACTTTCGTCGTCGAAATTCGCCAAGGCGATACACTGCACAACAGCCTGCAATATCAAGTGGCCGGCGACGCCAACGTGTCGCGCTCGCTGGAGCGCAATGCCGAGCTGCAGATGACCTTGTCCAAACAGGACTACGCAGTTGGCGAAGAGATCGAGATCAGCCTGCGCGCGCCGTACACCGGCAGCGGCTTGATCACCATCGAACGCGAACGCGTGTACACGCACGTCTGGTTCAAAGCCGATACCACCAGCAGCGTGCAGCGCATCCGCGTGCCGGCCGACATCGAAGGCGGCGGCTACGTGTCTGTGCAATTCCTGCGCGACCCGATGTCGGACGAGGTTTTCATGAGTCCGCTGAGTTACGCCATCGCGCCGTTCTCTGTCGACCGCGGCGCGCGTACCGAGAAACTCACGCTGAAGGTACCCGCAGTGAGCAAGCCCGGCACCGAGATCAAACTCGACGTCACCGCCGGCACGTCGACCAAAGTCATCGCGTTCGCTATCGACGAGGGCATCCTGCAGGTTGCGCGCTACCAGCTCGCCGATCCGCTCGATCACTTCTTCAAGAAGAAGATGCACGATGTATCGACCGATCAGATTCTGGACTTGCTGCTGCCGGAATTCTCGCGGCTGGTGTCGGCTTCAGCACCCGGCGGCGACGGCGAAGGCGCGATGGGCAAACACTTGAATCCGTTCAAGCGCAAGAGCGAAAAACCCGCGGTGTGGTGGTCCGGCATCACCGAGGTGGATGGTGCGCACACCTTCACCTTCACCATGCCCGATCACTTCAACGGCGAACTGCGGGTGATGGCGGTGGCGGTGTCCAACGAGCGCATCGGCATCGCGCAGACCAAGGCCACCGTGCGCGGCGATTTCGTGCTCACGCCGACGTTGCCCACGCACGTTGCGCCGGGGGACGAGTTCGAGCTGCCGATTAGCATCGCCAACACCATTGAGGGCGGCAAGGAAGCGCTGCCGGTGAGTTTGAGCGTCAAGCTCGGAGAGGGCCTGAGCCAGGTGGGCGAATCGCCCGCCGCGATCACCATTGCCCCGGGCAGCGAGAGCGCGGCACGCATTCGGCTGAAGGCAGGCGAACGCCTCGGCGCCGTGCCGGTGACGTTGATTGCGAGCAGCGGCAAGTACCGCGCGCAGCGCGTGATCGAGCTATCGCTGCGACCGGCGATTGTCGAGCGCAGCGATCTGAAACTGGTGCGCGCCGATCGCCGCCGCGAGATCAAGGATCTGCGCGTGATGTTCGAGCAGCGCGCGCGTCGCGAACTGGCCGCGAGCACCTCGCCGCTGGTCGCCATCGATGGCGTCTCGGCGTACTTGCGCGACTATCCGCATCTTTGCACCGAACAACTGGTCAGCCAGGCGATACCGGCGCTGGTCGCCCGCTCGCGTCCGGAGTTCGCCAAGTCTGTTGAGGGCTACGATCCGAACGGACTGATCTCTGTGTTGCGCTCGCGGCAAAACGACGAAGGCGGACTGGGGCTTTGGGTCGCCACACCCGATGCCGATGACTTTGCAACGCCATACGCTGCGCTGTACCTGATCGAAGCGCGCGAACGCGGCGAGGCCGTGCCCGACGACTTGCTGCGCTCGCTCAACCGCTATCTGGAGACGATGGCAGGCAACCCTGCATTGAGCTCGCTCGCCGAGTTGCGCTCACGCGCACTCGCCGCGTACGTGCTGATCCGCCAGGGCGACGCGCGCTATGCGCCGCTGCTCGGCACCATTCGCGAGCAACTCGATCGCGATCACCCCAAAGTGTGGCAGCGCGATGTCGCGGCGATGCTGCTGGCGTCGAGCTACGCCATGCTCAAGCAGGAGAAAGCCGCGCGCGATCTCGCCAAACCGGTGCTGACGATGCTTGGCGCAACACCCGAGTGGGGCGTCCAGGGCTACATCGATTACTACGATCCCGGTATCGCCTCGGCATGGGCCGTGTATCTGGCCTTCAAGCATTTCCCGGCCGAGTCGAAACGCGTGTCGATCAAGGCCCTCGAAGCCCTGCTCGCGCCGCTGCAGAACAACAGCTACAACACGCTCTCCAGCGCGCTGATCACGCTGGCGCTCGACGCCTACAGCGAAGCGGTGGCTGGTCAAGGCACGCCGGTGCTGAAAGCCAGCAGCGACGGCAAAGCCTGGCGCGCCTTCGGGCAAGCGCAAGGCCTGCTGATGCGCGGCGCCTTCACCAGCACCGATACGCTCCTCAGTGTGGAACCACCGAAGGACGTGCCGGCGTGGGCGGTGCTGACGCAGAACGGCTTCGACAAAGCCATTCCGGCCGCCACGCAAACACTCGGCATCGAAGTGCTGCGCGAGTATCTCGACGACGCCGGGCAGCCCATCACGCAGGCCGCGCTGGGCCAGGAAATCACCGTACGCCTGCGGCTGCGTTCGCTCGGCGCGATGAACTACAGCAGCATCGCCGTGATCGATCTGTTGCCCGGCGCCTTCGAGCCGATCACGCAAATCCCGCCGTCCACAGGCGACGGCGAAGATCCCAGCGCCAGCGTGCCCGCCGGCACCGTGCGCCTGGATGGCAGCACGATGAGCACCGAGCACATCGAACCCCGCGAAGACCGCATCGTGCTGTACACCTACGCGCAGCCAGACGTGAGCACCTTCCTGTACAAGATCAAGCCAAGCAACCCCGGGCGCTTCGTTATCCCGCCCGCCTACGCCGAATCCATGTACGAGCGCGGCGTGTATGCGCAGGGCGGAGCGGCGGGGGCGTTGGAGGTGAAATAGCTACGATCGGCGAACCGGCGGACGTCGAGTCGCCGGTTCGCAGACTGTGCTAATGCACCAGCTCCTTGGCCAGGAAAGCTTTGGCGGTGCGCGTATCGCGCTTGACGGTGGGCTCGGAGACGCCCAGCAGTTCGGCCACCTCAGGCACTTCGAGGCCGGCGAAAAACCGCAACTCGACGACTTCCGCCAAGCGCGGATCGAGCTCTGCCAGCTTCTTCAGTGCAGCGTCCATGCGCACCAGATGGTCGGCCTGCGCTTCGACCGGCAACGGCATATCGCCAATCTCGTCGAGCGACAACGGCACCTGTCCGCCACCGCGAATTTCCGTGAGCTTGGACCGCGCGTGGTCGATGACGACTTGGCGCATTGCGCGGGCGGCGGTGGCGAAAAAATGTTTACGGCTGTCGAACGCCGCTTCGTGATGGGCGAATAGCTTCAGGTACGCCTCGTTGACCAGCGCCCGCGTGTTCAGCGTGTTGCCGCGCCGATGTCGGCTCAACTCGGCGCGCGCGATGCCCAGCAACTCCTGGTACACAGCGCTGAGCGCCTGATCACGATCCTTCGGCGCGCGTGGGTAAGACAGGCGCTCGGTGATGTCGTCCATCGCAGATTCCTGATCGCATGGGCATCAAGCATACGGTGAAAACTTTCCCTTCGATGATCTCTGCACGCTGGGTTTGCCGTACGTCCTCACGACCGCCCATCCCGGCGCGGGAACACTGGAGATTCGACATGTTTCGCACACTGATTGCAGCTGCACTCTTCGCCGCCACCGCCAGCGCCAATGCGGAGGTCGCAACCAATGGCCTCTCGTTGAATGGCCTCTCGTTGAACGGCACTACGCTCAATGGCGTCAGCTTCAACGGCCTCTCGTTGAACGGCCTCTCGTTGAACGGCCTCTCGTTGAATGGCCTCTCGTTGAACGGCCTCTCGTTGAACGGCACTACGCTCAATGGCGTCAACTTCAACGGCCTTTCGTTGAACGGCACTACGCTCAATGGCGTCAACTTCAACGGCCTCTCGTTGAACGGCACTACGCTCAATGGCGCCCGCTTCAACGGCCGCACGTTCAATGGCCTGCAGCTACAAGGCGTCAGCTTGCAGGGCGTCCAGTTGCAAGGCATCCAAGCGAACGGCCTGAAGCTCAATGGCTCGGCGCACACCGCCGTCGCTGTGGCGGTCGCCGTGCAAGGCATCGCCAGCGCAAATGTCAAGCGACTAGCGCCAATCGTCGATGAAATCGACAACCCCTGCGCCAGCTCGATGCTGTGCACCGCCATCGATGCGCGCAGCATCCGCGCTCGTCTGGCGGAGTGAGCGCCATGCGCGCGACGCTGCTTGCGGCGTGCTTGATCTCCAGCGCGGCGAATGCCGCGCTCCAGATCGACGGCACGGAATTCGTCCTCGTCGAAAATGGACAAACACTGCGGAGCCAGAGTTTGGTCGGCAGCACGCTGGATTTAGGCAATGGCCTGTCGGTTCGCATCGAGTCGGTGCAACGCGATGCCGACGATGGCGACATCTGGTGGCACCGTTTCCAGGTGCAAGGCGAGCGAGGCTGGCAAGACTTGTGCGAACCAGATCGCGAAGGCCTTTCGCGCGGCTTTCCTTTGGCCGGCGATTTCAGCTCCGACGGCCGCTATCTGGCGACGCCCGGCACGCTGTCGCTCACCTGCAGCAGCGGCGCCCAGGGCAAATGCGTGCGCTTTGGCTACGCGCCGTTCAAACGCAGCGCCAACGGCGAATCGCTGGTCGCTCAGTACGGCGCCTGTTTGCGCATGGTGCGCGGCGACTACTGCGGCGACGGCGTCGCGACGACGCGCGATGGCACTAGCATCGATCTTTACGACGACGTTGGTATCCAGCAGCCCGCCACTGGCGAAGAATTCCACTTTGAAGCCGGCTGGACATCCGACGGCGCGGTCTGTGTGCACCATCCGCGTATCCCCGAACACCTGAGCCTGCAAGCGCTGGCGCACAGCTGTCCACGGCTAGCCGATGCACTCGGCGCGCCATGCACCGAGAGCGAAGCGCGCAAGCGCGGCGCCGTGCTGTTCAATCGCTCGCGCTAGCCCGGCCTAGACTCCGATAGCATCAACGCCAGGACGTTGGAGACGCGGTATGGACTCGGCACGCTGGCGACAATTGCGCGAGCTGTTTGAGCACGCGATCGAGATGGCGCCAGCACAGCGCGAGGCGTACCTGCGCGCGGCCTGCGGCGACGATTCGGCGCTGCAGGCCGAAGTGCAGGCCATGCTCGATGCCGACACCGGCGACGACGCGCTCGGCGACTTGAGCGCTCGCGCCAAAGACTTGCTGGCCAGCGACGGCGAACCCGCCGCCGATCCGCGCTGGACCGGCGCCCGCCTGGGCCCATGGCGCTTGCTCCGCGAAGTGGGACGCGGCGGCATGGGTGCGGTGTGGCTTGCCGAGCGTTGCGATGGCGCGTATGCCGGACATGCGGCGATCAAGTTGATGCGCGCCGGCAGCGACGCCGACGATCTCGCCCAACGCTTCCGCGCCGAGCGCCAGATCCTTGCGCAATTGGACCATCCGAATATGGCGCGCCTGATCGATGCCGGACAGAGCACCGACGGCGTGCCGTATCTGGCGATGGAGTACGTCGACGGCGAGCCGCTGGCCACCTGGTGCGATCGGCGCCGCTTGACCATCGAGGAGCGCATCCGACTGCTGCGCTCGGTGGCCGATGCCGTCGCGCATGCGCACCAGCGCCTGATCGTCCATCGCGATTTGAAGCCCTCCAACGTGCTGGTCACAGCTGAGGGTCGCGTGCGCCTGCTCGACTTTGGCATCGCCAAACTGCTCGGCGACGACAGCGCCGCCACCGGTACCGGCTTGCAGTTATTCACGCCCGAGTACGCCGCGCCCGAACAGATTCGTGGCGAGCCTCCGACAACAGCGGTGGACGTTTACGCGCTCGGTGTGATGCTCTTTGAACTGCTGTGCGGACAGCGCCCGTACCAGATCGATACGCCCAGCAGCCAGGCGCTGACGCGCGCCGTGCTGGAACAAGAACCGCAGCGCCCGAGTCAGGCGTTGACGCGGCGCCAGCTGGCCGATCCCGAGGCGCTGGCGCTGAAGCGGCGCACCACAACGCAGCGACTACGGCAACGTCTGCGCGGCGATCTCGATGCGATCGCACTGAAGGCGCTGCGCAAGGCGCCCAGCGCGCGCTACGCGTCCGTGCATGCGCTCATCGCCGATCTCGACGCCTGGCTGGAGCGACGACCGGTCGAAGCGCGCCGCGGTCACTGGTCGTACATCATCGCCCGCTGGCTGCAGCGCCACGCGCTGGTCGCGGCGCTCGCCGGCGCCGCTGTGGCATCGCTGTTGGTCGGGCTTGGTGGCGCGCTCTGGCAGGCGCGCGAGGCGAACGCACAACGCGCGCTCGCGGAGGCGGCACGCCGCAGCGCCGAAGCTGAGCGCAGCGCCGCACAAACGCAGGCCAAGCGCGCCGAATCCACGGTGAACTTTCTTACGGAAGTGTTCGCCAAGGCCGATCCCGGCAGCACCGATGGCGCCGAGGTCACGGCGCGGGATTTGCTGAGCGCCGGCGAGCGCGAAATGGCAGCCGATTCCGAGCTCGATCCCAGCTCGCGTATTGCGCTCACCGTCGCCATTGCGCGCGCTTACATGGGACTGGGCGACGACGAGCGCATGCTGCAACTGATGCGCTCGCTGCAGCCCGATCTGGACCGCGCCGATCCGCGCACGGCGATCGATGGTCTGATCAATTTGGGTGTCGCGCTCAATCGAAATGGCGACCGAAGCGGCGCTTTCGAAACCTTCAAGGCTGCCGAAATCTGGGCGCAAACGCACGGCCTGAGCGACCCTCTCATCCAGGCGCGACTCGATCTGTTGATCGCCATCGAACTCAGCAGCCTCGACCGCGACGCGGAAGCATTAGAGCGCATGCAGCGCTCGCACCAGATTTACTTGACCGAAACCGGCCCGGTGTCGCACGAGACAGTCAATGGACTCGATGTCTATATCGTGTTGCTGGAAGCGCAAGATCGCAGCGCGGACGGCCCAGCCGTGACACAGCCGAGCGTCGATGCGCTGGCAACGCACCCGGAAATCCCGCTGGCGCGGCGCGCCAGCATTCTCGCAGCGCATGCAGGCGCCTTGCATCGTGCCGATCAGCCAGCGCAAGCGGAACCCTTCATGCGTCAGGCGCTGGCGCTGGAAGAGCAGGTTTACGGCCCCGAGCATTGCGACATCAGCTTCTCGTTATCGAAACTGGTCGCGATTTTGCGCAAACAGGGACGCAGCGAGGAAGCGCTACCGATCGCAGACCGTTTCGTCGCGTTACGGCGCCGCTGCAATCCGGCGAGCCGAATGCTGGCGGCTGCGTTGGTCGCCCTCGCACAAGTGCAGTTGCTCGTCGATCAAGCGCCAGCGGCACAGGCCAATATCGACGAGGCGCTGGCGATCTTACGATCTCAAGCCGCGGGCACTAAGGTGCTGGCAATGGCGCTGTTGCTTTCTGGCGAGATCAAAGCCGCACTGCGCGATCGCCCTGCTTTGAAGCTCGCCGTGGACGAACTCGCGCCGCTGCGCAGCATTCTCTCCCCCGAGGACCTGCGCCGCCTGGACGTGCTCCAGGCTGCAGCGGGGGAGCCCTGACGAATGGAAGGCCTGGCTGTCGACTTCGGAATTTCGCGCAGGCCGGCTCAGCCCCGTTGTCGGGATAACGAGTAATATCCTGCCAGCTCTTTCGTTCGCCGGACCATGCGGCACCTTCCTGGAATGCCAAGCGAATGACCAAAGAACTCGAAACCTTCGTCACCGCCTGGCGCGAGGTCGCGCCGATCCTCGAAGCGATGCGCGATGCGGAGCTTCGCTCCACGCCGCTGCCGATGGCGATGGCGCAACTGTCCAGCCTGATCGACTCCGCCGTGTTCTCAAAACCGCTGTCGGACACCTCGAGCTTGGTCGAAATGCAGCGCATTTTCGCCAAGCTGCGATGAACGTCCTGATCGATGCGGCGATAGCGGTGCCGGCGGCGGAAACCGCGCGGGCGGATCGCGGCATGGTCATGGTATTCGGCGCGCGGGTTCCGCCCTACGTCTGCACACCGCGTATGGCGGATTCCCGCGTAGGGTGGAACTCGCACAAGCTTCATCTTGCGGATTCCACCGTCAGGCGCTCGGCGCCAGGCGAATCCAAACCCATTGGGCCAGATCGAGCTCGAACATTGCGTCGTTGTCTCGATGCGCATCTTCGCCATGCTCGATGCGACCACCGAATACGCGGATGCGCCCGGTCGGCGTCAGGACAGCGCGGTGCCTATAGATCGATCCTGGAGAATCGCCGCTGGTTTTCAATCGAGTGATGCGCAGCGTGCGCGTATCGAGTGCGAACACGGGCGTCTCGCCGAGAACACGCTGGTGCCGATAGCCGAGCGAGCCGATAAGGTAGATCGTGTCGCCCACGAGCGTGGCCGTGTGGAAATCGGTCGGCGGAAAAACCGCCTCTGGATAGCCGTAGATCTCGATGCGACCATCCGGGTAGTGCACGAACACATCGTTATAGATGCAGAAGTCCGGGTCATAGCCGTCCTCGTGTTCGCCCGCGATCTGGATGATTCGCCCGTCGGGCAGAAAACTGATCGACTGACCGAATCGCTCCGCGCACCACACCGGATGCTCAATGGACGACGGGTTGTCGCTGAATTGCGTTCGCGCCAGCCAGGCACTGATTCCGGATCGCACCATGGCCATCCAGAATGGATCGTCCATGCGCTCCGGGTTGCTGGTACCGAAGCGCCGCTGCGCGCCGCGCGAGAACACCTCAGGCGTCGCTTCGAAATGGCGCACACTGGGTTCGGCGGGCAGACCCCCATCGGCGAAGTAGGTGTAGCCAAGATCGGTGGTGCCGTCCGGGTGGTTGATGCCGGTCAAGCGGCGCATCGCGTCATAGGTGTGGAACGAGAGCTGCGTGGTTAGCGCGCTGGAATGATCGCACTGCAAACTGGGGTCGGCGTCAGCTCCGACGAATTACTTGGCCGCAAAGACATCAACACCGAAGGCCGAATCCACAACATTGAGCTGCATCGGCACTATCAGCAGGTCGATTCCTTAAGCGATGAAGAACAGCAAGCGCTGATCATCCTGAAGGGCAGCCTCGTCAAACGCTCCAAGGTCCGGAGCGTCATGGGCAATGAGGGTACGGCTAAGCGGCGGGCGGTAAGGGGCTGAGGCATGCTGGCAATTCCCCCAATTTAGTTCGCCTCATCACAAGCTCGGACACAAGTAAGTTCCTCGCGTCTTGAGCTATCAAATTGAACTTGGCGAACGGCAATCGAGCCGGCAAATGCACTCGCAGATTTGACGGCCCATGAGTCGAAGACTCGTCCAGACGCCAGTATGTCGTCGCCAACAAAGTACACCGAGTACTCCTGCGAATACTCGTCCGTGCTGTCGTCAAACGGGCAATCGAGAATCCAGTCGCTGCCGTTTGTGTCGCGCGCAAGAATCAGCCTTGGGACATCGTGGAAATCTCGATAGGCCACGATCTTCAGCTTGGCATCGAATGGAACAGTCATTTGATCCGATCCTCCTTTTGGGACAGGATTCGGCAACCAACCGCGGTTCGATCACTTCAACAGTTCCTCACGCGCCAGTTCAAGGTTGTCCCGAAGCTCGCGGAGGTTCACGCGAATCGGCCCATCATCGGCAAACAAAGCCACTGATGGACCATGGGTAGCGTCCTCCTTGTCGAGCGTCATCACTAGCCGCGAATCGAAGTAGATCTCAACCACGACGTGCTCATACTCCGGCAGTGAAATGACGACAACGTCCCACCCCTTTTGTTTCATTTCTTCCTCGGCTCGATGAATCCACGGAATGTGCCGTCAGGTCCAAATCTTGCCCCGCGACCATCTGGCGTTTGTCTGACGTCTGTTCCGTACTTCGGGTGCACTTCGTCGACCCTGTCAGGAGATTTCATTATCTCTTGAACTGTTTGCGCGCCTTGCTGGTCTTTGTCGTCTGGCGTACCAGTCGCCTTTTCAAACGCGCCACCTCGGTCGCCATGCTTCTGTTGTGCGCGTCCCGCCCGCGTCAGCTTGCCGTCTCCGGCGGGATCGATTTCGTCAGCGGACTCGATGTTCGGTACCTCGGGTTGCGCAGATTCAGAGGGTGTGGATTGTTCGCCCTGGCCCTCGCCCTCACTCTCTGAAGGTTGCGTAGCCTCCTTGGGTTTCGATGCCGCGTTCTGAATATGCGCATTCAGGACAATGATTCCGGCTGCAAGATAGTCCGCCCCACATTCGAATGCGCTGGTGCATTGGATTTCGCACACGCTGCTCGTGCACTCAATCGTTTGCCCACTTGGGTCGACGTACTTATACGGATTCCCCGCCGCATAGTTGTACCGGTTGTAGTTCCAAGCCGTGCCCGGATCGACCGGCATCGGATCGGAGCTGAGGAATCGCAGGGCAATCGGATCGTAGTAGCGCTGCTGCATGTACGTCAGGCCGGTGTTGCTGTCGGTCACGTGGCCGGCGTAGCCGGGGCCTTCCTAGATGTGCGGCGTCGGACGCTTACGTTGGTCGTGCTGTCAGAAACCCCGTGGATCGTCTTGAACGCGTCTGGCTGTTAGGGCCAGCCAGAGCCAAATCTCATCCCGGCGCGGTGCGCAACACAAGGCACCAAAAAGACGCCGAATACGTGCCCGAGAACCGAACCGCTGAAGTCGCACGAAGAAGTCGATCAAAACGCTGGAACGAAGCAGAAGCACGACCAAGGAAGTAACGCGGTGCCCGGAGCTCGATCATCGAGACGGGGTGGCGTTGACCCAAATCCGGGGAGTTGGATCAAAAACTAGAAGCAGATCAGGTGTTGACAGGAGGCGTCCATACGTGTCCGATTGTTTGGGCATCGGTTCTGAATCAATCGAAGATAAACCTCTCGTTCCTAGTGATGGAATGGATTGATTCATTGCTATGAAAACAAGATCCTTGGAATTCAATTGCCTTGCCGGAATGACTGTACGAAATATGACCGCCGCTGAATTCTATGAGCAGATCTTGTTGGCCGTTGCTACAAGTCACGGGAATAGCGATCATCAAATGAGAGACCACTTCCTTCATGTAGCGTCTGCAGTTGCTTCCGCATTCCCTCTGAACAACAATGGACGCATTCGTTTTTGTCTCTTCGGCGGAGAAGTCGTATCGTCCCATTTGATTTACGTAGTAGAACGAAACTCGATCAGTCAGGTCTAGAAGCTTATCCAATCCTTTTCTCGGATCTGCCGGAGGGTCTGCGCTCTGTAGTGAAGTAACGAACAGCAGAATTGGAGCTAGCATGGTTTTTTGCTCGTCGGGCCACATGTTCGAACTTCGCCGCCGAAGTCAGAATATTTCTTCCTGGTTGCTTCGCCTAGCTCTTTGGCTATTTTTGACTCGGTCTCGGTTGCTCGCGCCTCTTCTTTTGAGGTTCCGTACAAAACCGTATACACACCATTGACAATGCGCATATCGACTGATGGTTCATTATTTGCAATCACTGTCTCCGTTCCTGCTCGATCATGTTCGGCGGCGTGACTAATCTCATGGGCCGCGCCCAGTGCTGGAGTCTGAATTTCACCAGTCGATTTCACAATGGCACCGCTTGTTGGATTAATGGTTACGGTTCGAGTATCCGTGCTATATCCCATGAGCGCATCTTCGCCTCTATCGAAAACAAAGCTATAACGCTCCTCAGATTCGGAGACTTGAACGATCTCCGCTCGGGCCGTTGGTGACTTTAACAAGTAGAACATAGTTTGCCACACGTCGGCAGTGGTTGCGCCGTTGACTGCCGTGAAAACGATCTCTCGGCCATCAGGATCACGATACTTATACGGATTCCCCGCCGAATAGTTGTATCGGTTGTAGTTCCAAGCCGTGCCCGGATCGACGGCCATCGGATCGGGGCTGAGGAATCGCAGGGCAATCGGATCGTAGTAGCGCTGCTGCATGTACGTCAGGCCGGTGTTGCTGTCGGTCACGTGGCCGGCGTAGCCGGGGCCTTCCTGGTAGAAGCCGCTGTAGGGCGAGCCGTAGGGGGCGAAGACGTCGCGTTCGATGACGGCGCCGGTGCTGTTGCTGACGATGGTGGCGGATTGGCGGGTGTCGGGGTGGTGATATTGGATGGTGATTTGCTGGCTGATGAGATTGCGCTTGCGCTCGGCGATGAGATCGCTGTCGAGGTGCAGGTAGTCGCTGGACTCGTTACTGCGCTGGTCTTCAGAATGGACGAGTTGGCCGGATTGGCTATACACCTGATAGCGCCGTGCGCTGTCGGTGGCACGCACGGTGGCGATGCGGCGGCCGTGGGCGTCGTAAACGTAGCTTTCGATGTTGGCGACGCTCATCAGGCGATGGGCGCGGTCATAGGTGTAGGTTTGATCGGGCGCGAAGGCGCTGGTCTGGCGGAAGATTTGTGTGGCGCGGTCGGCGGTGTTCTTTTGGCTGCCATCGGCGTTGCGGTCAGCGCCTTTGGTTTGCTCGGGCACGTCCTGCGGGAAGACGGCTTCGAAGCCGTTGGCGAAGACCTGATCGGTCACGTTGTTGGCGCGACGGCGGAATAGAGCATCGCCTTGGGCGTTGTGCTCGTAGGTCAGGTATGGCGCGCCGCCCAGTGCGACGGCGGTCAGGCGCTGATTGGCGCTGAAGGTGTAGTCAAACACCGCGCCGCCCAGGCTGGCTTGGCGGACGTTGTCCAGCGCGTCATACGTGTAAGTCTCATCGCCGTATTGATAAGGCGCGTGTGCGGTAAGCATGCGGTTCAGCGCATCGAAGGTGAGCGTGCGCTGCTCGGCGTAGTTCGGGAAACTTTGCGTGCCTGCGTTGATGCCGTCGGTGAGCTGCGTCAGATTGCCGTTCTGATCGTAAGAGTGCGTGTGATCCATCGCCACGCCAGCGATGCGCCGCAGCGGCAACTGGCGCAGGTTGATGCTCGTGCTGTGGGCGATGCCGTTGCCGTAATTGAACGTACTGACCATGCCGCCGGGGTGGCGAGTGACATTGCTCGCGTACGTGCCGACCTGGCGTGCACGGCCGCGCGCGTCTGGATCGAAGGCGACGGTCTGGCCGCTCGGATAGGTCAGCGATTGCCGGTTGCCAAGCGCGTTGTAGGCGTGCGCGATGTTGAAGGTGCGGCTGTTGTAGGCCAGCGATTCGGATTCGAGCAGGCGGCGTTTGTTGTAGGTGTAGGT
>ERZ1066127.896-NODE-896-length-13121-cov-8.119547_pt1 | contig 13121 bp, 10 predicted proteins | sample MGYA00382774_ERZ1066127 | MGnify/ENA primary metagenome ERZ1066127 (study PRJEB33369, sample SAMEA5778357) | biofilm metagenome | biome: Industrial cooling water; feature: Water cooling tower basin; material: Biofilm | place: United Arab Emirates | collected... | reverse complement strand
CCGCGCCGGTCGCGCCGGTGGGACCAGTGGGACCTTGGAGACCATCAGCGCCTGTGGCGCCGGTAGCGCCGGTCGCGCCTGGAGCGCCGTCGGCACCTGCCGCGCCGGTGGCACCTGTGGGACCGGTGGGGCCCATCGGACCGGTGGGGCCTGCGGGGCCGGTCGGTCCGGGGATGGAGTTGAGGGCGAAGAGCGCGTACGGCGAGGGCGCCAATCGCTGGCGCGGCGCGAGGGTCGAGTACGCGCCGCCGCCGGCGGGCGTGCGGACGTCGATCTCGATGTAGCGCTCGGTGCCGTCGAACGCGCCGGGGCCGAAGTCGAGGCTGACGCTGAATCGTCCACGAACGATGCTGACGTTGAGCACGCCGAGTTCCGGCCCGATCTGCGTGCCGCCGACCGCGGCGTCGTACATGCGGAATTTGATATCAGCGGAGGTTACGACGCTCGGGCCGGTGCGGATCTCGCCCTGATAGACAAATCCGTTGCCGACGGGCGCTGCGTTGGCCGTGCCGGCGGTCTTGTGCCAGGCGAACAGTCCGGTCGCGAGACCACAGGAGAAGACGAGGGCTTGCACACGGCGCTGCTGCAGTTTCATCGATGATCCTCCGACGAGACATTCCCAGAACACGGCGACATGCCGTGTTCATCACCCAATGCCAAGTTGAAGCGAAGGGCCTCTTCGCACGCCTGAGCGGTCGAAGAGCGTCGGGCCCCCAACCGCGCAGTGGCGGCAGCATAACTTCCGGACGCGGGATGATTCACGTCGGTCTTCATAAAAAACGAAAAATTTCAGGACCCGCCAGGTCTTATAAAAGAAGATGTGACTGAGGCGAACACCCCCGCGGTTTATGGAAACCCCGGGGCTGATTCGCCAACGGCGACAGAATGAACACCGCCGCGTCTGCACGCGGCGGTGTCGGGCACGAGCCATCACTCTGCGCGGGGGTTGCGTTACGGGCAGAGGAGGGCGTTGTAGCCTTCGGCGAAGATCACGAAATCGGTGTCATCGACAAAGGTGTCGTTGTTGAGATCGGCGGGGCAGAGAGCGGGCAGCGCCGGGCAGAGCAGCTCGTTGTAGGCGCCGGCGAAGGACACGAAGTCGGTGTCGTCGACGAGGGTGTCGTCGTTCACGTCGGCGGCGCAGGAGCGGTTGGCCATGAGGATGCCGAAGTCCTCATCGAAGATCAGACCGTTGCCGCTGACATCGCCCTTGATCCAGCCGCCGGCGGTGTTGTAGTTGGCCTGCCAGATGGCGAAGTCGGCGCCGTTGACCTTGCGATCGAAGTTCAGATCGCCATAGGAGGTCTGCAGTGCGGTGAGCACGATGTAGTCGACGTCGGCCTGGTTGACCTTGAGGTTGCCGTCCATATCGGCGGAGAGATCGAAGAAGCCGGCCTCGTCGATGTTGCTCCAGTCGGCGTCGCCCGAGATGCTGGGGTTCTTGAACTGGGCGTAGACATAGTCGATGTCCTTGTCGTCGATGACAAGGTCGGAACCGACCGGGGCCCAGCCGCGGGCGATGCCGGCGGCGCCCTTGATGTCGGCGCGGGAGGCGCCGGCGGTATAGGTCGCGCCCGCGGCGGCGGTGGCGAGGGTGGTGCTGAAGAAGTTGCCCGAGCCGGTCAGCGTGTTCCACTGGTTATCGACTTCGGTGAACGCGGTGTCGCGGCGGAGCGCGCCGGCGACGAGGAGCAGACCGTCGGCGAAGTAGCGGACGTCCTGGCGGTTGAAGGAGCCGTTGTTGTCGAAGTCGCCGAGGATCTCGATGACGGCGTTGGATCCGTTGACCCCGGGGGCGGTCCAGACCGGCCCGCCGTTGCGCTGGCGGAAGGCCTTGAGCATCTCGGCGATGTCGCCGAGGCCGCGGGAGCCGTTGCCGTCGAAGTCGCCGGCGATCTTGTTGCGGCCGGTGAGCGGGGAGCCGTAGGCAACGGCGGCGCCGCCCTGGCTGATGTAGTTGCCGCCGCTGGGGACGAGGGCCTGATCGCTGTAGGTGTTGGCGGCGGCGATGCGGGCGGGGACGATGCCGTTGCTGGTGGTGTTGAAGGAGTAGAAGACGGACTCGGCGAGCGCGTTGGTGCCGCGGGTGGTGTTTCGGAGGCTGCTGTTGAAGCTGCTGTTGGCGACGCGGAGAAGCGGGTCCACATCGTCGTGGATGTTCGCAATCGCGGAGGTGAGCACGAACTGAAGGGCCGCGATCTCACCGGGCATGAACTCGGACTGCGAGCCGAAGGGGATCGACAGGAAGTTCTCGATCGACTGGCGGACGTTGTTCATGTACGCGGCGGCGTGAGGATTGAACATCTTGACGGTGTTCAGCCCGAGGCCGCCGGCGGCGACGGGCTCGGCGAGTGGGGAGCCCAGCGTGATGAGCTGGGCGGGGCCGCCGATGGTGTAGTTGTTGACATCGCCCTCGGTCATCGAGTCGATGTTGGGGCGGGCGTAGGCGGTGCCGCCCTGCAGGTCGTTCTGAACGGCGAGGACTTCCATGCGGCCGTTGGCGAGCCAGTTGCCGGTGGTGCCGACGCTGGCGGATGCGGCGCCGCGCTCGGGTCCGACGTATCCGATGGCGAGGCGGGTGCTGTAGACGGTCTCTTCGACGCGGTCGTTGCCGCCCTTGTTGTTGGGGACGAAGGCGAGACCGGGGCGATTCTGGACGGTGTTGGCCGAGGTGCCGGCGCCGCTGGAGATGTTGTCGCCGCCGCCGAAGGACGGATCGGCGGCGATCGAGTTCATGAAGGCGTTGCGGGTGCCCGAGCCGATGTCGCGGGTGACGGCGATGAGGTTCTCGCCGTCGGGCATGCGGCCGGTGACAAAGAGGTGACGCAGCTCGGACTGCTTGATCTGCTGACGACCGACGCCGAAGTTCACGGTCGCGGCGATGGGAGCGAAGGCGAAGGGGTTGTTGAAGAGGAACCCGGTCGCGTTCGGGGGCGGAAGGTTGTTGGGATCGGCGAACTGAAGGCCAAGGGCGGAAAGGTCCGGGAGTCGGCTGTCGATGCCGGAGCCGGTGCCGTCCGCCGCGGTCGCGCGACGGCTGAACGCGCCGTAGCCGGGCTGGCCGGGCTTCTTGCTGGCATTGGTCGAACCGGCGATGCGCGGGACCCAGAGGCCCGGGACGTCGCAGGGCGCGATGTCGATGCGCACGCCGCCGGCCGAAGCGACGCCCGGCGCCGAGTACGTCGCGTCGAGCGTGATGGTGTCGGAGCGGATCGGCATGCCGCCGGGGTTGGCGCTGTTGAATGTGATGGGCTGGGCTGCGAGGTTGCTGCCGTTGTGATACAGGAAGGCGCCGTTGTAGTACGAGCGCGAGGCACCGCTGAACGTGAGCTCGGAGCCGGTGGCGCTATTGGTGACGAAGACGTTGCCGAACCGGGCCAGCTCGGTCACACCGTTGACCGAGCCCGAGACGCGGTACGTCGTCGCCCAGACCTGATTGCCGGGGAACGGCGAGACCTGGTTCACACCGGGGACCGGTGTGAGGTTCTGGGGCGGGAAGGAAGAGAACTTGCCGGCCACGAGGTTTCCGTCCACGTCGATGAAGTCGTTGGTGGAGGCGGGGGCGGCGACGAAGCTCTCGAGGAGCGTGGCGCCGCTGATGTTGATGACCTTTGGAGCAGCGAGGGCTGAAGCGCCGACCGCGGCGCCACACGCCGCGACCAACAGAGCCTTGCGATTCACGGTTTGCATGATCGATCTCTCCAGGAAAAGGGGCCGGGCCCTGGACACGGGCCGGCGAGCACGGACGAGCACACTCCTCCGGCGTCGGGCACGCGCCCGGCGCCGATCTCTCCATGAGTCGGGATGAACGCTTTGTTGTCGAGGCGCAGGTTGTCGAGGCTCGGGTTGTGTGGAGGCGGCGCTGAGACGTGCGTCTCAGCGTGTGCCTCGGGAGCAATTGCGTTGCGCGTCGTGCGCGGGGACGATCCGCTGAAAACGATCCGCCGCGGTCAGGCGACGGACCATGAGGGAGTTGTCAGTTCTTCCGCTCGTCGATGTCGGGGTTGTAGACGCGGTTGTCGCCGCTCATGCTGTAGAAGCGGTCGCCCCAGAGACGCTTCTCGATGGACTCGATGTAGCTGAGGCGCTCGACGTGTCCATCGACGAAGACGAAGTTGGCGCTGCCGTACTGAGGATCGCCGCCGTGGTGGCGACCGACGGCGTTGGCGCCGCCGCTGTTGCCCTTGCTGGTGATGACGCCGGGGTAAAGCTTGTCGGTGGCGACCGTTTCGTTGGTGCCCCAGACGGACTTGGTGTCGGTGGACTGATAGCGATAGCGGGGTCGGCCGGTGGGGTTGTTGGGCTGGTTGTAGATGTCGCTGCCGGAGATGGCGACGAACGGGGTGATGGGGCGGTGGCTCTTGGAGTTCCACGGTCCGGTCTCGCCGGCGCCGGTGTCCTCGTTGTCGGGCGTGGTGCCGATGGTGCGCCAGCCCCAGCGGGCCGAGTGGGCGAACTCGGTGGCGAGGATGGTCTTGGCTCCGCCGCCGGGGGCGCCGTCGATCTCCGACGGGTTCACGAAGCGGTTGCGGCGCTGGGCGCCGGACGCGGGCGGCCAGAACTTGTTGCGGGGGAAGATGGCGTCGTTGCCGCCGAAGGCGAGGCGCCGCGCCTGGCGGTCGATGACATCGGGGAGGGTGGAGCTGGGGCGCTGCTGATCGGGCTCGGCGTCCTGGGTGAGATCGGGATCAAAGTTGGTGCGAGGGGCGCCGCGGCCGGGAACGGAGGGGCACGTGAAGGCGTTCTCGGGCACGCCGCCGTCGGAGAGCAGCATGTAGGACCAGTGGATGTAGCCGTTGACGGGGTCGGTGCCGAACTGATCCTCGAGCTTCCAGCGGAAGCCGGTCTTCTCGGAGGCGTAGAGGTACGAAGCGGGATAGGTGCGATTGGCGATGGTGTATCCCTGCACCGCGACGCCGACGGAACGGATGTTGCTGGCGCAGACGACGGCGCGGCCCTCGGCGCGGGCCTTGCCAAGCGAAGGCAGCAGAATGCCGATGAGCAGCGCGATGATGGCGATGACGACGAGCAGTTCGATGAGCGTAAAGGCCGACGATGCCTTTGCTCTCCGACCGCGCTCGAGTGCAACCTGGCTCGACATGCTGGATCCCCTGTGTGACATGCAACCGGACACGCCGCCTTGAATCAGCCGCAACCCTGCGACGCAGGCGACGAAGAGAATCTAGAGGCGTGACGGGCGTTTTCCCGGTCGTACGGGGTGAAGTGTCGGGCAAAGCTGTGTGAAGCCAAGTGTTCAGACCGTGTGTGCGCCGCGCTCACGAGGGCGCGTGCGACCGCGTTCGCTGTTGCGACCGGAGCTGAACCCGCAAGGGTTTGCGCCGCGTCCGCGGCGGCCCGGAACATTGTGAAGATTGTTCAGGACGCGCGAAGCACGAAAGAAGAAAGCCGGCCCTTGCGGGCCGGCTTGTTCACACAGACTTCATCGATTCGGGCGAGTTTTCCACAGCCCGGGCGGGCCGAGGCTTCAGCGGATCGCGAAGATGCGCTTGACGGCGAGGAAGAGTCGCACGCCGTGCATGAGGGCGATGACGCTGACGAAGCAGAGCACACCCAGGTAGAGGGTCGCGCCGACGATGGAGGTTGTCTTCTGACCCGTGAGACTGGCGGCGCCGGCGCTCATGAACTTGGTCATGTCCGTGCCCATCACCCACTTCATGATCGCGGCCTGGAGCCACATCATGGCGATGACGATCGCGAAGAGGCCCCAGCGCGTGGCGATGAACAGCCAGCGTTCCGCGCTGCTCTCCCCCTTCATCGCCCGCCAGAGCTCCTTGAAGGGCATGAAGAGAACCAGTGCGAGGTAGAAGATGCCGCCGATACCAGTTGCCGGAATGCCCGCGAACATGACTGACTCTTTCTCGCGACGCGCGTCGCGTTGATTGCTGCGTGATGCGTGAACTTGCAGTGCCGTCGTCTCGTGCGCCGGGGCGAGGACGCCCCGGCTCGCTGTCACTTGATTGCCTTGATCTCAAACCGCATACCTCACCCCTTCCAACGCTCTAGTGTCCCTTCTCGAACACGTGGACGCGGCGCTTGGCGATGAACTCGTTCCAGAACGCGCGGGTGACGAAGTAGGTGTTCACGAAGCGGACCACCCAGAAGGCCGGGATGCTGGTGAGCGCCTTCCAGAACTCGCCGCGCTTGTACGCGTAGATCAGGACGGGCACCACGATCGTCGGCATGTCGAGCACGTAGCCGAGCAGGAACGCCGGGTGCACGAAGATCGCCAGCAGCGGCAGCAGGATGAAGTACGCGAACGCGCTGATCACCACGTCCCACATCGCCGTGCCGATCATCGACCGCAGCACCGGCGTCTCGACCACCGTCTGCCAGTGCACCTGGATGCACTGGGCAAAGCCGGCGCACCAGCGCTGGAGCTGCTTGCTGAGGAAGTGGAAGTTGTGCGGCTCGACCGGGTAGCACACCGCCTCGGGGCTGAAGCGCACCGCCATGCCCAGCTTGTACACGCACCATGTCAGGTCCATGTCTTCGCCGACCGTGCGGGTGTTCCACAGCCCGATCTGGCGGAGCACATCGGTGCGGTACGCGCTGAAGCAGCCGCTGGCGATGAGCGGGCGCTCGTAGAAGTCCTGGATCGGCTTGTAAAAGAGGAAGGCGTAGAGGTACTCGATGTAGCGGCCGCGTTCCCAGATGGTGTTGACGTAGCGCGGGATGACCATGCCGCAGACGACCGCCGTGTTGGGCTTGTCGAAGTGGGGCATGAGCTTCTCGATGGCGTCGGGCGCCAGCGTGGTGTCGGCGTCGATGGCCATGGTGTACTCGGTGGAGACGTACTCCATGCCGAAGTTGAGCGCGGTGGCCTTGCTGCCGCAGTTCTTGGGCGGACGGATGACGACGATCTCGGGGCCGCAGGCGCGAGCGACGTCACCGGTGTTGTCGGTGGAGCAGTCGTCGATCACGATGATGTGATCAACGTGGACGCTCTGGTTCTGCACGCTCTTGACGGTGTCGGCGACGAACTTCCCCTCGTTGTACGCGGGGATGAGGACGGTCAGACCGCCCATGAGCCGCGGCTTGTCGCCGGAGCGGATGCTGGGGCGGACCGTGGGTTGGACCACCGTTTTCGCGGGCGGGGGGTCGAGCAGCATGCTCTTGAGTTCTCTCCCGACGCGGACCGCGGGCTGCGCGATCGACTCGCTCAACGAGTTGGACAGGTTCTCGAGGACCTTGCCCGTCGTCGTGCCCGTGGTCGGGCCCGTGGTCGTGCCCGCGCTGGGTGCGGCAGGGTCCGAGGGACCGGGCGTCTGGGCCTGGGTCTCAGAGGTTTGGGATGTCGGTTCGGCGCTGCTGCTTTCGGACGTGAAAAACATGGTTGGCATCGACCGTCGCAGGTCCCGTCGCCTCTGCCACAACCACGAACCGCTCCGCGGGTCGCTTTCGATTCCGGCGCGCAGCAACAGCCGCGGGCGCCGGGTTTCGGTTGTTCTGGAAGGTGCGACGTGCATGCCCGACGAAACACGTCGGGCGTGAGCTTCGAGCTGACTTGCGGGGCCAAAGCCTCACAAGACGGCGTGCGTGCGGTTGCCTGCTCGACCTCGGTTCCAGACACACCCTCTTGTGGAGGGGGGAACCTGCCGACTGCGGATCGCCTGCTCTCTTGTGAACCGATGACGCGGTTCACGAAAGCGAGACTTCCCGCCAGGACCGGCGGCCCGGCCGTCACTCCCACTGCTGTGGGGTTCCACGGGCTCGCAGAACAATGGTACGCAGTCATCGGCACGCGGTTTCCCTCCGCGGCGGGCTTGGCTCGGCGGGAACTCGAAATGGACGGTCCCGGAACCATGAAAGTCCTATAATATCAGTATCTACGAACGTTCATTGGGCATGCGTGAAATCTGCGTGACTTTGAGGTGCGGGCTGAGGCCATCGGATCAAGGTCTGATAGCCTGTGGGCTGCGGGATTGGCCGCGCGAGGGAGAGAGCATCATGAAGATTCGCGTGTGTGCGGCGGCGGCGTTGGCGTTGGCGTGTGGCAGCCTGGCCGGCGCTCAGGCGGTGTCGTTCGGCTCGAGCAAGGCAGAGAACTACTTGCAAACAGCCGACGGAGTGGTCACGGCGTACAACGACTGGTCGTGCGTGCTGTCGATCTCGGCGGACACCGTCGATGCGTTCTCGGCGTGCGAGATCACGTACGTCGGGCCGCTGTCGCCGCTGACGATGGTTGAGGTGGCCAACTCCGCGCCAAACGGGCAGGCCTGGTACGGCTACTCGAGCCTGAACCCGACGCTGGCGGCGTTGGACCTGGAGATTCCGCCGGGGGATTACGAGTTCTCGTTCACCGGCAACGCGCTGCCGGGCGGGACGCACACCTTCACTCTGGCGCCCTCGACGTTCTGCGTCGAGACGCCGGTGCTTTTGAGCGACACGTATTCACGCCTGCTGGCGTACAAGGACGACATGTCGCTGGACTTCATCGGGCAGATGAGCGGTTTCGCGGATGTGCCGGGGGCCAACGCGAGCTCCATCAATTTCATCGTCTACGACGTGGGTCGGGGCGGCGTGTTCTGGTCCGCGTCGCTCCCCCCCACCGCGATCTCGTTTACGATTCCGGCGGGCTCGCTCGAAGTCGGGCGGGCGTACTTCGGCGTGATGTACTACACCGTGTCGTTCGGCACGCCCGGGGCCGGAATCAACGGCGGGAGCCACTCCAGCTCGTTCTCGCGAAACGTGTTCTTCTACTTCAACACCCGCGGCCCGTGCCCCGCCGACATCAACGAAGACGGCTTCGTGGACGACGCCGACTTCACGCTCTTCGCCGGCGCGTACAACCTGCTCCTCTGCTCCGACATCGCCATGCCCGACCGCTGCCCCGCCGACCTCACCAACGAGGGCGTCGTGGACGACAGCGACTTCACCGTCTTCGCTCAGGCCTACGACCAGTTGCTGTGCAACCCGTAACGACGCCTACCGAGAAATGTCGCGACCTCGTACTCCATCAACGGTGTGCATGCCTTCGTTGGTGTCCCCGCTGTGGCGCGGGCCGTGGTAGTCCCCATCGCCCTTGGAATAACCGAGCACGAAGGCGTCTCGACGAAGCCTGCGGACTGCCCCGTCCACCGTGGCACAGCGTCGCTCCGGACCCGCGTCCACAATTGCGTTCGGTTCAGGCCATGGCCCGTTAAGGTGCTTCTCGGCCGCGCCCGTTCGATCTATCAAAAGTACTTTCGCGCTTGGAAATTGAACATCGCTGATCCGCGTGCTGCCGAGTTGCTCCATCCCAGACCGCGTCGTCGGATTCCAGTACTCCGGGGTGGCAATAAAGGCGCATGGGAAATCGTAGTGTGTCGTGATGTTACGTTTATACAGCGGCGAGAAGAAACTGGGGTGGAACGCGCTTCCGTAGTATCCCGGGCCGACTGCGAAGTTCCAGAATTGGAACGACTGGAAGTACGAGACCGGCACCGAAATCCCTTCCGAACGCAGCACCGTATACGTCGATTTGGGCCTGACGAACCAAGGCCAACTCCCGCGGTTGTCGTCCGTGTACATCGTCAGGACTTGAGCATGAGCACGAGCATTGACCGCGCTCTGAGTCTCACGGGCGCTCTGTCGGACACTGCGCAGAAACGGAGTCGTGAGCAAGAGGAGCATTGACACTATCACCATAACCAACACAAGCTCAAGAATCGTGAACGCGCGTTGAACAGACATCGCTTGCGTGGCTTCGCCCTTGCCCGCTCCCTGTGCCGACGCGGGGCAATCTTGAAGGGAGCGAAGCATCCATGCGCCAAGCAACATAAACGCGAGCAAGACCCCGTTGCGAATGACAACCGCGATGGCGTCGCTTCGCACGACCAAATATTTTGCGAGCAACCCCAGGCAGTTGCATGTTGGGCGCTGGTTGGCTAGATAGAGTACGAGGTAGAGAAACCCGAAGCCTGAGATCATCGCGAAAATAGCGACGCCGGAACGCCGACGCGCAATGCCAAGCAACCACGACAACGCGAGAGATAACTCGACCCACGCGATGAGGAACGCAACAGAACGAGTCGACCACGCGGGAAGCAATCCGAGTGAATCAATCGACCGCGCAAATTGGGGCAAGTCGAGAAGCTTGCCGATCCCAGCAATCAGTACAAAACCAACCGGTAGAACAAGGAACACCCATCCAATCCGCTTCTTCCAGATCATAATTTCTCGCGATCGATCTCTCGATCGCGAGTAGCCTGATTTCAATCAACCGCAGGCGTCCCTCCGCCGCCACATGTGCCGGAAATCTTGTCCGCCGGACATTCGAACTCGCGAAGTTCGACCGGTGTGGTTCTTTGGCATGGACCGACACCGTCCACCCAGCCCATGTAGTAGTATTTGCACTTGAGTGAACCGTTTGCCGCAGTATTGCCGCCGGTGGAATGACCCCAAGTGATCGTGCTGGTGGTCCCGTCAGCCATCTTGTCAAGTGAGCAGTGGGTGTCTGGGTTCGTAATGTTGTCACAACACTTGCCGCCGTACACCGTGCGGCCGCAGTTCGAACCACCGCCCCCTCCAGGTGGATTAGCGTGCTCGTCGCCGACAGCGGTCATAACAATTCCTCCGAGCCCGACGATCATCATCGCCACCAGTGCTCCGGAGGAACGCCTGTCTTGATTCGACTGTTTCATCGCCCAAACTCCAAAGCTTCAGACGCTACGTCCTCGACGAGAGATACGTATCGCTAGAAGAATTACGACACTAGCTCCGAGTGCGACAGAACCAGCAACTCGCAAGGCAGCATCCTGTCGTGCACTCGAATCATCGAATACCCGGACAGCCTCCGCTGTGCCGTCCGGAAGAACTCTTTCGATGCGGTTGACGCTGGGTCTGACGTCGGCAATCTCATGTATCTTGAGGGTTGGATTGAGCGGATCGACCCCGTCGATGACCGGAACGGCAATCAGCTTCCGAAAAGTATCGGTATCGACGCGATTTGTGCCTACATACTCAACGTTCATTCGAACCATACCGGAGGCGGTTTGCTCGACAAACTTCGTCGCAATCGGGCGTCCGATCTCAAGTGAATTTGTCCATCCGGTGATATCAGTGGTCGATTGCAGGGTGTCCTTGCCATCCTTCCGGCTCCAGCTCTGCTGACGCAGAATGGTGCCCCGATTGGTCGTGGCATCCCACGTTCCAGAGTACCCGCGAACGAACTTGTTTCCTTCTGGGTTCGTGAGAACCACACGAATACTCCACGCATCACCGGCGATCTCGACGTTTTCGAAGGTGGACGGAAGACCGGACCGATCCCAAGCCCTGCCGAAAACAAGCGTGTTCACCACACCCTCGGCGATTGCTCCAAAATTGGATAACTTGACTGCGAAATCGCCCGAGTCCTTGTCCGCGACGATCAGTTGGCCGTCTTCACTGATGCTCCAGCCGTTCCGCCCGTCCGCGCCATAGTCATAGCGATACAACTCATGCGCCTTGGACTCGCTGACACGCCATTCCAAAGCCCCCGCCCGAACCGCAGCGATTTCCACAATGTCCGGGCCAAACTTCAACCTTCGTTCAAGGACCTCCAAGTCCTTTCGCAAGGGATGATCCGGCTTTCCCTCAACAGCCTTGCGTACCTCGGCAACTCGGGCCTCTGTTGGTCGTTCGCCTTGAATCGTACGAAATCGAATCAATAGCCCTTTTAGCGTTGCAGGGTCTTGAGCAGCGGAACGTTCTTGCTCAAACCAAGCCAACAACTCGTCACGTGTGGGTGCCGCGAACGCGCTCGTCGCTGTCAAGAATGCGCCGGTGACAAATATCCCAACTACGATTGTGATGGCTGGCTTTGTCATGTCCTACCCCGATGCATTGCCAAGCGCAAATGTACCCTAGGGGGGGGGGGGGGTTGTCAAGGGCAGTGATCGACGAACCTCGATCACCACGTTGGAGGCTCGTTGCCACCAGGCGGCGGGCTCCGTTGGGTTCTCCGGCGAAGACCGTGCAAAAACCGTGCAAAAGTCATGTCTACGGCTACGCTAATTCAATGAACCGCGCCGACATCGATCGTCTCGCCCTCGACGCCGCGTACGAGCAGGCCCGCAAGAGCCTGTCGGAGGGCGGCATCCCCATCGGGGCCGCGCTGGTGAACCCGGCGGGCACGATCGTGGCGCTCGGGCACAACCTCCGCGTGCAATCGGGCGACCCGACGGCGCACGCCGAGACGGTCTGCATCCGCAACGCGGGGCGGCGGCGCGACTGGCATTTTCTCACGATGGCGACGACGCTGTCGCCGTGCGCCATGTGCAGCGGGACGGCGGTGCTGCACCGGATCCCGCGGATCGTGATCGGGGAGCATCACACGTTTGTCGGTCGCGAGGATTGGCTGAAGGCGGAGAAGATCGAACTGGTGCTGATGAACGATCTTCGCTGCATCTCGCTGATGGAGGAGTTCATCAACGCGCGGCCGGAATTGTGGAACGAGGACATCGGGGTGCCGCCGAAGGCTTGAGGAAAAGGGCCAGAGCGCCAAATGGCCAAAGTGCCAAATGAAGACAGCGGCAGGCGGGACGATGATCTGGACCGTTGGATCTTTGGCCCTTTGGCCCTTTCTCCTTGACGTGTTCTTGACACTCGCGCCCGAAGACCGCGATAGCCTCGTGCATGAAGCGTGTGCTCTTCCTCTGCACCGGGAATTCCTGCCGCAGCCAGATGGCCGAGGGGTGGTGTCGTCGGCTGCACCCGTCGGTCGAGGCTCACAGCGCGGGGACGAAGCTGCACCCCGAGTTCGAGCGGGGCGTGAATCCGCTTGCCGCCGTCGCGATGCGGAGGGCCGGAGTCGATCTGTCGTCGCACCACGCGAAGCTCGCGAGCGATCTCACGCAACTGCCGTTCGATCTCATCGTGAGCGTCTGCGGCAAGGCGGATCAGGCGTGCCCGGCGTTCCCTGGTCCTGCCAAGCGTGTGCACGTGCCGTTTGACGACCCGCCGGCACTGGCGGCGGGCGCGAGGTCCGAGGCGGAGGCGCTGCCGCATTACGAGCGGGTGCGGGATGAGATTCGGGACTTCGTGCGGGATGAGCTGCCGAAGCTGCTGGCGCCGGCCTGAACCGCGGGCTTTGGCCCGCGCAGGGTCGCGTTGGATCCGAGGTGGAACGCAGAGAACAAGGG
>ERZ1066127.895-NODE-895-length-13136-cov-11.493846_pt1 | contig 13136 bp, 8 predicted proteins | sample MGYA00382774_ERZ1066127 | MGnify/ENA primary metagenome ERZ1066127 (study PRJEB33369, sample SAMEA5778357) | biofilm metagenome | biome: Industrial cooling water; feature: Water cooling tower basin; material: Biofilm | place: United Arab Emirates | collected... | reverse complement strand
CCCCTTCCGCTGTCACGGCCGCCATGGGCATCGCCGACAAACTCTGGAGCGGCAATCAACAGGATGAAGCCATCGCCACCCTGCGCGAAATCATCGAAAAATTCCCGCAACACCCCGCCACGGTCATCGCGCAGAACGCTCTCGGCCATCGTCTCCTCGCCCAAGGCAAAACAGCTGACGCCAGCGCGGTTTTTCAGGCCGTGGCGGACCGCCAGCAGGACCGATACCTCACCCCGGTTGCCTTAATCGCACTGGGCGACATCGCCAAAAAGGAAGGCAATCTCGACAAAGCATCCGAGTCTTACAAAAAAGTCTCCACGGAATTCGCTGACAGCCCCTTCGCCACCGTGGCGGCGGAGCGCGTCAAGTTCCTCAAATTCAAGTCCCCGGAAGAAGTCGAACCAGCTCCTGTGGTGACTGACCCTCCACCCAGCATTCTCAAACCGGACGACAACACCACCGGCACCGGATCCACCGGTGGATCGGGCAATCCCTTGTTCGACAGCCTCAACCAAGCCCCTGCGGAAAACAAAGAGCAGGCACCCGCTACGGATCCCGCTCCCGCCACCCCCGAACCCTGATTTTTCACAAATTTACCCAAACAACATTATGTTTAACAAAGTTATCGGCAAAAATTCCGGCGAGCCCCTGCCACCCGCCCCCACTCCTATTAACCCGGCTCCTCTGCCTAGCAACGAGCCACTTCTGAGCCAGCCCGCGCCTGCGACCGCGCCTTCTCGCCCCATGGCAGCTGCCTCCCGCAACGTGCTCTCGTCCGATGTCGAAATCAAAGGTACCGTGAAGTCGGCCAACGATTTGATCGTGGATGGCCGCATCGAAGGGGAAATCCACTCCTCCGGCAACCTCACGATCGGCGAAAACGCCCGCGTCAAAGCGGAAATCCGCACCGCCACCGTCATTGTGCACGGCAAAGTTCACGGCAATATCACCGCCACCGACCGCGTGGATCTCAAGGCCGGTGCCGAAATCGTGGGCGATATCAAGGCCAAGATCCTGACGATGGAAGCCGGAGCTGTGTTCGTCGGCAAATCCACCGTTGGTGCCAACGTGCCCGCAGCAAACACTGCCGCTCCCGCAGCAGCGCCAACTTCTGCCGCTGCGCCCAAAGTCGCGGAGAAAGTCTAAGCGTTTTCAAAACACTGAGCACCCGTGCGGACATCCCGCCGGGTGAGTTTTTTTGTGCACAAGTCACAAGGCTCCCGCCGCCTTGATGTCCAGGTAGCGATTCGCCAACCCCACAGCCAATTGGTCTGCCGTGACATCGAGAGTCAGGATGCCATGCGCTTGCAAATGGGCCAGCACCTCGGCGCGTTCTCCCATGTATTGACGTGCTGCCACATGCTGCAATGCCGAGGAAAAGTCTCCCACCGGTTGATCCACAGCACGCCGCACACTGCCTTCACACAGACTGGCGAGCAGCACCAAATGCCGCCCTTGCAGCGACCGCAAGGCAGGGATGATTTCATCCGAGTCCTCACCGCGCAAATTTGTCATCACGATGACCAGGGCCCTGCGGCGAAATCTCATCATCAAACGCTCCGCCGCTTCGCTGAAATCGCTCGGTGATTGGGTGGTGTCCGCATCATACAGGTGTTCGAGAATCGTGGCCATCGCGTGGCTGCCTTTCACAGGAGGAAGCCAGCGGTCCGCGCCACCGAAGGACTGCACCGCCACATGATCTCCCTGCCGCAACGCCACATACGATACCATCAACAAGGCATTGAGACAATGATCGTAATGCGGAGCGCCCCCGTCCATGGAACGCATGCGCCTGCCACTGTCTAACAAAAACACAATCTGCTGGTTGCGTTGTTCCTGATAGTCGCGGCTGATCAATTGCAAGCGGCGCGATGTCGCTTTCCAGTCGATCTGCGACAGGCTGTCGCCCTGGCGGTAATCGCGCAATTGATGGAAATCACGGCTGCTGCCCGTGCGCGCACGGCGGACGATGCCCATTTGATCCTGCCGGTGTTCCGTGGCTAACAACGCCAAACGCAAGACCGGGGCGTAATTCGGATAGACTTTCACCACATCGCTCACTGCGATCATATGACGCCGCCACAGCAGGCGCAGACGCCCCGCCACGCGCACATGCATGGCCCCGAACACCGCCTCACCGCGCTGGGGAATGCTGACATGGTAGCGGATTTTTGCCAATGCGCCGGCCGGTATCTCGCCCGCCCATGGCAAGGCCTCCGCCATGGCATCGGCGGGGATGCCATCGAACAACTCCAGCTTCATGGTCCGCATGCTGCCATGCCGGATGCTCAATGAAACCTCGCCCTTTTCGCCCACGGCAAAACGATCCGGCAACACCCGCGCAACCACGAACCCAGGCGGAATCCACAACAGCAACGCATCTAACAAAAAAGCCAGCAACAGCAACACGCCGCACACCAGCCACATCATGAGGAGGACCGGGAAAATGGCCACGACGCATGCGGCCAGGGCCCAGGCCACCAGCAAGCGCATGCCGTTCTGTGAGGGAGTCAGCATTTTACAAACGGGGCGCTGGCACGTTTTCAATGATGCCGCGCAAGATCTCGTCCACCCCTTGCCCGCTGATGGCGATCTCCGGCGTCAACTGGACCCGATGCCGCAATACCGGCAGCGCCACCGCCTTGATGTCATCCGGAGTCACAAAACTCCGGCCATTCATCACCGCCAGCGCCTTGCCCACCCGCACCAGACTGATCGCGCCACGGGTGCCCGCGCCTAACGAAATCGCACGCGCTTCCCGCGTCGCCCGCACCAATGCCACCGCATATCCCACCAACTCCGGCACCGCCAGCACCCGTGCCGTTTCCTCCTGCGCGCGGATGATGTCCTCCACACTGCAAATCACCCTCAGGCTGGAGAGCGATGCCGACTGCTTCACGGCGGACGCCATCGCGACAATCTGTGCCTCATCCTGCTGATGCGGATAATCGATGATGATCTTCATCAGGAAACGGTCGAGCTGGGCCTCCGGCAATGGATAGGTGCCCTCATGCTCCACCGGATTCTGCGTCGCCAGAGTCATGAACGGCGGCTGCAAGCGCAGGCTCTCACCATCAATGGTCACCTGTTGCTCCTGCATCACTTCCAACAACGCAGCCTGGGTCTTGGCGGGGGCTCGATTGATTTCATCCGCCAGCAGCAGATTCGTGAAAACAGGTCCCTTGCGCAGCTCAAAGGACTGGCTTTTCATGTCATAGAGGCGAAAGCCCGTGACATCAGAGGGCATCAGATCCGGCGTGAACTGGATGCGGCCGAAGCTACCACCGAAGGTCCGCGCCAATGCCAGCACCAGGTGGGTTTTGCCCAAACCGGGCTTGCCTTCCAACAACACGTGACCACCGGCCAACAAGGATGCCAGCACCTGACCGGCCACCTCATCCTGACCAAGGAAAACCTTTTTCAGTTCCTCACGGATTTCATGAAAAATGCGAGTGCTCTCCGGTTGCGCTTGCGCCACGGGTGCTACCGCTTGTACTTGTGGGATGTATTCTTCGTTCATGCAAATGCCTTTCGTATCAATTGTAAATCCGCAACAATGCGGGTGAAAATCAAGTTGTCGCGCGGGTGTGGATCAGTCATGGCACGTTCCACCCGCTCCACGGGAATCTCCGCGCGCGATGCCATGACATCAAACAATCGGTCATCCAGGCGATCGTGCTTCACCTGCCAGTGATAACAAAGCTCCTGCGCCTCCGCGCGCAAGGGTTCCAGCAAGGATGCGCCGCGATCCAAACGCCAGTGGAAGTCACCGATCATTTCCAGATGGTGGTCGTAGGCGCGGATTTCATCCTCCCTCGACACCGACTGCATCGGGCCGAAGCGCGGAAAATGACGCAGCAACCATGCCGCCACCACCACCGCCAATCCGATCAGTGGCATCCATGCCTTCTGCCACAGCAGCCCGAAAAAGGATATCCCCACCCCGCGCAGAAACACGATGTCTCCATCACGTCGCCAATAGAGGATGTTGTCGATCACCTCAATGTGCTGCTTTTGATCAATCCAGCGATTGCGCAACAGCCCCGCGTCCGCGACCCAAGTCACCGTGCCATCACCGCGCTCCAAACTGATCAGCGGACGCGAGACCTGTTGCGCATCCTTCAGGCTCACCTGGCTGCGCAAATCCACTTGATACACGCTCCTCCGTATCTGCGCTTTGCTGTACGTTTGCTCGCTAGCGCCTGACTCCACTTTCACGGACATCTCATCCGCCCACGAGGTCAGCGGTTCTGATAACTTCGGATCAGCACTGCCCAGGGCCCAATCGTGCTGATAGAGGTTCGCCCGATCCAACAAAATCACCGCGTGCCCGCCATCCCGCACCCACTCATCGACCTGATCGATGCTGAAGCGGCTTTCCAACTGCTCCGCGGTGAAAATCACCATCGACGTGGTGTAATCCAACTCCGGCCAGGTGGCCTGCGTTTTCACGTCCTCTTGGTGATGCTCCTGAACGTAACGTTCAAAGGCCAGATAAGGATTCGCCCGGGCCTTGCCTTTGTAGCCAATCTCCCGCTCCACCAGAGGACCATCGTCACACTGACTCAAGAGCAGCGCCACCAGCAACAGCAACATCGTGCGAAACATCATGCCAGCCTCCTTTCCCTGAACGGCCATTGCCTGCACAACTCCAACCAGCTCTCCTGAGGCGGAAAATGTTGGGCGTAGGCCCCCATCAACCACGCCTGGGTCAGGGTATGGAAATACGAACCATGCGGATGACGCAAAGCCGCAATCCTCCTCAAGCAGTCACCCTCGGTATCGGACTCAAGAATGCCCACTTGCACGGATTCGATCCACCATGCCAGCGAGCCCCGGTAGAGCAAACTCAGTGCCTGCAAACGATCTCCCTTCTGCCACAAAGCCTCCGCGCTGGCTAACACATCGTCCGGCAGCGAGGCCGCCGTCACCTCCATGCCCATCACCACACGCGCCTTCTCCGTACGGTCAATCCGCGAAGGCAACTGGGGCCGCAACAGACGCGACCGATAGATGAGCCAGGCGATCCCCGCCACAATCAGCAACAAGAAAACCCCGAGCAGCACATTCCCCAGAGCCCCCATCACCGACAAAATCCCCGCGGGTGGTGCCAATGAACCGGACGGAGAACTGGGCTTGGGCGCACGATAGGATTCCTTGTGCACGATGAAATCCTCACTGGCTTTGATTTGCCCGATGGCTTCCCGCGCCGTGGGCTGCTCCCCCCCGTCATTGCCTTCCGCCATCGGCGCGCCCCATAATACGAAGGCGGCCACCACCCACAGCAGCTGATCCTTCAGGCGATTGGCGATGCGTTTGAATGCCAGCTCGATGTCCCAGCCTTCGATCCACGTGCGGCTGTTCACATACATGCCGAATCCCGCGCCGGTGATGAATCCATCCACCAGCGAGCAAGCCACCGTGAGGCAGGAGATGCCCAGCCAGGCGTAGCCCGTGTGATCGAAAAAGCGATCAGGATCAAAGGTCTCCAGCCACTCTTGTTGCAAGGTTTCCGGAAAAAACAGCAAGCCCGTCATCAAGAGCGCGAAGGCCAACCACACCGCGCTGCAAGCGGACATCATGGTCAGCAGGATGGCGTTCCCCTCGCCCTTGCGTGTGATCATTCTCATGCGCAGGCGGAATTTTTCCCCGCGCAGCCCTTCCAACTCCTCAACGGCGGCGGATAGCGGCTTCCACGGCGAAATTCGGGCCGCGATCATCCGATAGAAAAAACGCCTTCCCCAGGCACGCGGCATCTCACGCCACAGCGTGCGCCACGTGGGATTCTCCCCAAACAAGCGGCGGCTCAATTGGAACAATACCATGCGACAGCCGATCCACTTCGCCCACAGCATCACCGTCAACCACCACCACGGCGATTCACGCATCGGATAAATCAGCATCCACACCGGCGTCAGCACCAACCACCACAACAACCAACAGCGCCAGAAATCGCGCCGCACCATCGCGAGACCGGAATCGATCGCCTCCCAGTCCGTGCGCGGACGGATCTCCATGGTGACATCTTCCAGCCTCATACCTTGTTCTCCCGCCAACCGCGTCCCGCCCACAAGAAATACACCGCGTGCAAGACCCAGAACGCGATGCCCACGCTGTATTTCACCCCATCCGGCAGATCGCGTGCCGACCAGAATCCTTCCACCACTGCAGCCATCGCCGTCATCAGGGAGCCACCGAACAACAGCGGCATGGCCTGGATCGTGGACTCACGCAAAGCACGCGAGCGCGGCAAACGCCCGGGCTTGAGCATGCCCAGCCCCATACGCATGCCCGCCATCCCTACCACGCACATGCCGAGCAATTCAAACGAACTGTGTCCGCTGACAAAGGTCCAGAACGATGACGGATTGCAGGCGTAATTCGCATACCCCGCCGCAGCACCGATCATCACGCCATTGACCAGGAGAAAGAAAATCGTGCCCAGTCCCGCGAGAATCCCCCCGGCAAACAGGCGGAAATCAATGCCCACGTTGTTCTCGATGTAGTGAGCGAACATCATGAAATTTGAACCATACTGGGAACGCAGATGGGAAAGTTGCGACTGATTGTCACCCCCATACATCGCCTCCATGGAAGCCATGCCGGATTGTCCGAGAATGCTCTGCACCCACGCGACATTGTAATGCACGGAAATCATCAGTGCGAAAAACGGCACCCAGAACAAGGCATTGCTGAGCCAGAACAAGCGCCACTCGCGGCGGATGGCCTGGGGAAAGGTCACCATCAGAAAGACCACGCATTTTTCCAGACCCACCGAGCGCCCGCGGTACATCAGCTTGTAGCCACGGATCACACGCTCGTTGAGGTTCCTCACCAATCCGTCACCATACATCCGGTGTTGTGCCAGAGCCAGATCCGCGCAGACCTGGCGGAACAGCCGCGGCAGCGCACGCACATCCACATCGCGCGACTTCTTTTCCGCCGCCAGCATCAGCGAATCCATCTCGCCCCAGCGCGGCGCATTCTTTTTTTCAAAACTCCCCGGTGTCATGGCGGCTATTATTCGGAACGCATATTCAACACGCTTGATGCCAACACATCTCGATAGGGACGTCGATGCAATTTTTCAGCCCTTTGCTTGCAAGTTGCTTGTCTCAACGCTTCACGCTCGCGCCTTGGATGCGCAACCGCGGCTGGTCCATGCTCAGGGCCAGCACCATCGCCGCTGTGGGATGGATGCGGGGCGACATGTAATAGGCCTTTTCCGCCAGATTGCGACCCGGCTGGATGACGATGGCACCATCGTGCGTGCGCGCCATGTTGATGAAGGCTTTGTTGTAATCGAGAAACTCACGAGCCGCCGCAGCATTGCCGGAAAGTTGCACGCCTAACAAGGCCCACCCCCACGCCAGAGCATTGTCGCCGTGACCGTCGTTGAGACGGGTCTTGGAGATGACCATGCCACCGGTCACGCGGTTGACGTATTCCTCTTGTCCGGGGCGTTGGGCGAGGTGGTGGACGATGAGGTTGAGACCTTGCCGACCCACCGGCGTGTAAGCTCCGGTGGCGAAACGATAGCCCATGTAGCCGTCTTGCGCGGTGTGGGTGTGGATGCAGTTGAAGGCGAGATCGCGATGGAAATCATCGATTTTCACGCCACAGTCCTCGGCGAGTTCCCACGTGAGCATGGCCATCAGAGTGGAGATGGTCATGGTGCCATATCCGGCGATGCGAGCGCCGTGGCCATTGCCACCGAGAAGGAAGTTTTTCGCCTGCGGTTGTCCTCCGTGCATGGCGTCTTTGTAGAGCGAAGGATCCAATACCTGCGACAAATAGAGCCTCTTGCAATTCTCCTCGATGGTGGGAAGCACCCGCTTGTCGCCGCTTTGCAAATGATATTCGGAGAGAAAAATCGCTTGATAGGAGGGATACCATGTCCACTCCTTTTCGCCCGGTGGCGTGTTCCAGGCCATTGCCAGTTTCTCCGCCTGCTTGGATTTCCCGCGTGCCAGCATCGCGAGGCCGAGCATGCCTTTTTCATGAACGATGCCGCAGCGCTCCTCCGGATGCTCCAGCAGGTAGTCCATGGCTTGTGCGGCGATTTTTTCCGACTTGGCGCATGATTGGGGAAAGCTGTTGCTGAAGCGCCCGATCGCAGCGAGGGGGATTTTCACCTGCGTGGCCTGACCTTGGCGCAGCACATCGAGCGTCAGCACCCCGTCCTTACCCTCGCTGTCTTCGATGGCATTTCCCATGTCCATGATGGGTCCCTCATAGCCATGGCCGGGCTTGGTGCCGTAGCATTTGTCGAAGGTATGCTTGGCAAATGTTTTACCATTGGCAGCGGTGATTTCATCATCGATGAGCAGCACTCCCGCAGCGGGCGAGTTCGGGAAAACGAATTTCACCACAAACGATGTTTCCTTGAGAATCGCCCGGGCACCGGTGGGTCCGAGATTGACCAGGAATCCGGGGCACTCTTTGTCCGGCCCGATGTTGGTGGGTTTTTCCCATTGGCCCAGGTTGTTGGCATCGGCAATGGCCAGCGCAGGGACAACATGGGCGAGAGTGAAGAACGAAAGTAAAAGTCTCATGATGGATGGATGACTTGGCATGGTTCCCTGTCGATCCACCGAATCGGGATCGTGTCTGATAAAGTAGGGCCGGTGGGGTTCGAACCCACGACCAAGGGATTATGAGTCCCCTGCTCTAACCGCTGAGCTACAGCCCCGTGTTTTGAGATGTGACAGGCGGCACAAGGTAGGCAGCGCACAAGATGTTAGGCAAGTCAAAAACCAAACTGGCTGAAAAACCATCCGAGCGGGACAGAGCCCATCGTGTTGACCAAGCCGAGGCTGAATCCATTGTGATTCAGAGTGCGCACGAGAGGACTCGAACCTCCACATCGTTGCCAATACTAGTACCTGAAACTAGCGCGTCTACCAATTCCGCCACATGCGCGTGACCTGTGATCCCCTTGCGGGGGCGCGAACTTCACCACACATTGCGCGATTTGACAACAACGATTTTCAAAAAAAATAAAAAACACATTGATTCTCGCTTGGGTTTCGCTCCAATCGGCGTATGCGAAAATCATTACCGCTTCTTGTTGTCCTGGGCCTCGCGGCAGGTTTGTTTTATTGGTCCAAGCAGCAAGGAGCCCCGCAGGCCTCCGCCCCTGCAGTCAAAGAAGGCGTCAGCGTGGCCACCGGAACCGCCAAACCATGGCCTCATTCCCAGTCGGACATCCCTGCCGATCAGAAGACAGTCTTCGGCTCTCTTCCCAACGGCATGCGCTATGTGATCTATCCGAATACCGAACCGCCCCAGCGCATGTCCGTGCGTCTTCACATCGCCACCGGTTCCTTGATGGAGGAAGACGATCAGCAGGGCGTCGCCCACTTCCTCGAGCACATGGTGTTCAATGGCTCGAAACATTTCACTCCGGATGAGCTCGTGCCTCGCATGCAACGTCTCGGCATCGGCTTCGGCGCCCATGTCAATGCCTACACCTCTTTTGATGAAACGGTTTACATGCTCGACCTGCCGGACCTATCCGATGAAACCGTCAAGCTCGCCTACACCGTCATGCGCGACTTCGCGGACGGCGCCTTGCTGAAGCCCGAGGAGATCGACAAGGAACGGGGCGTCATCCTGTCGGAAAAAATCAGTCGCGATTCGGTCAGCTACCGCATGATGCACAAGCAGTTCGAGGAATTACTGCCGAATTCCCTCCTGCCCAAGCGTTTTCCCATCGGCACCGAGGAATGCATCAAAAATGTCCCCCGCCAGCGCTTTGTTGATTACTACTCGGCCTACTACACTCCCGAGCGCATGACCTTCATCGTCGTGGGCGACATCGATCCCAAGAAAACCGAAGAGATGATTTCCCAGGCCTTCGGTGCCATGATGAATCCGGCCAGCCCCGGCAAAAATCCCAGCCTCGGCCAAATCGAAAAAATCAAGGGCATCGAAACCGCGGTGTTCACCGATAAGGAACTCAGCGGCACGGATGTCAGCCTCACCTCCATCCGGCCTTTCGTTCCCAAGCCTGACACAATCGCCAACCGCAGCGCGCTGATGCCCCTGGATCTGGCGCATTCCATCCTGAACCGCCGCTTTGAACGCCTCGCCAAGCAAGAGGACGCCACCATCATTTCCGGCAGTGTGTCCCGCAGCGATCTGTTCAATTTCGCCGACATCGGCAGCATCGAGGTAAGTGCCAAAAACGATGACTGGAAGAGCGCCGTTGCCGTGCTGGAACAGGAATACCGCCGCGCTCTGGAATTCGGCTTCACCGACGACGAACTGGACGAGGTCAAGGCCAACACGCTCAACGCCTATGAACAGCAGGTCAAAGCCGAGGCCACCCGCAAGTCCGATGCCTTCGCCACCGCCATTGCACAGTCGATCAACGATGACTCCGTTCTTTCATCCGCACAAACCGACCTCGATATCGTCAAATCCGCTCTGGAAAAAATCGATGCCGCCGCCTGCCAAAAAGCGTTCCGCAAATACTGGCAAACCGAAGGCTACCATCTCATTCTCAGCACCAAGGAAGCACCTGATAGCGCCAAAGACGAACTCCTGACGCTATTCGAAGCCTCCGGCAAAATTGCCGTCAAAGCACCCGAAGTGCGTGAAAAGAACACCTTCGCCTACACCGACTTCGGCACCGCCGGCACCGTCACCGCGCAACAAGAAATCGCCGACCTTGCCATCACCCAGCTCACGCTTTCCAATGGCATCAAGGTCAATCTCAAGAGCACGGATTTCTCCAAAAACGCCATCAGCATGACGGCCCGTTTCGGCCACGGCCAACTCACCATGCCGATGGACAAACCCGGCCTCAACCTCGTGGCAAATGCCGTTTACAATGGCGGCGGCTTGGGCAAGCACAGCATCGATGAACTCCAGCAGATTCTCGCCGGCAAGAACATCACCTCGGACCTGAGCATTGGTGAAGATGCCTTTGTGCTCTCGGGCAAAACTACCCCCGGCGACCTGGAGCTGCAACTCCAATTGATGTGTGCCTCGCTCACCGATCCCGGCTACCGCGAAGAAGCCCTGAGACAACTCAAGGCCGCCATGCCGATGATCGAGCAGCAGTTGAAATACTCCAAAGCCGGCCCGCAGACCGAAATCGAAGCCTGGATGCATGGTCGTGACAACCGCTACATGATGCCGCCCATCTCCGTGCTTTCCTCCTACACCGTGGAAGATGTCAAAGCCTGGCTCACCCCTGCCCTGACCCAGGCTCCCATCGAGCTCAGCATCGTCGGCGATTTCAAGATCGACGAGATCACGCCACTGCTGCTCAAGACCTTCGGTGCCCTGCCCGCCCGCGTGGCTGACACCAAGGACATCAGTGCGCTGCGCAAAGTGGCCAGCCCCGCGCCCCCGGCCCGTCTTGATACCAGCTACGAGAGCAAAGTGGCCCAGGCCATCACCATCACCAGTTGGAAAACCATGGGGCTGCGTGACAACCAGAAGGAAACCCGTCGTCTCAATGTGCTTGCGGAAATTCTCAGCGACCGCCTGCGTGAGGAAATCCGCGAAAAACTGGGGGCTTCTTACAGCCCGAATGCCAGTCTCGATGGGTCCGATGCACTCGAAGACTTCGGTTTCCTCAGCGCCATGTCCGTGGGCACACCGCAAGACCTTGAAAAACTCACCACCGCCGCCCTCACCATTGGCGACGAACTGGCACAAGGTGGCGCCACTGCCGATGAACTGGAGCGCGCTCTCAAGCCTACCTTGGCGGGCATTGACAAAACCCTGCGCGATAACAGCTACTGGCTCGGCACCGTCATGCAACGCTGCCAGGAAAAGCCGGAAGTGCTCGAGCTCGCTCGCAACCGCCAGGCGGATTACCAGAGCATCACGCTCGATGAGATCAACGCCCTCGCCAAGCAATACCTAAAAAAAGACAACGCCCTGATTGTCACGATCCAGTCCAAACCCGAGGGCAAATGATGGCGCGCCTGCCGCGTCAAAGCACCTCACTCTCCTGACCCGTGCGGCGGTGGCCATCACCGCCGCACTTTTGTTTTCCACTCGCCAAATTCCAAGCCATGCACTAAGGGATGTGCATGCCTAGCTTTGCCAATCTTGCCGGACTATGGGCCCTGTTAGGGATTCCTGCCGTCATCCTCATCCATTTTTTGCAGCGCAAGGCACAGATCATTCCGGTATCCACTCTCTTTTTGCTGGATAAAACCCAGCGCGAAGCCAGCAGCGGCCGCCATTTCGATCGCCTCACCCAGTCCGTGCCCCTGTGGATGCAGTTGTTAGGCGTGCTGTTGCTGACCTGGTTGCTCATTGAGCCGCGCTTTCCCCTCTCACGGAGCACACAGCGCATCGCCCTTGTGTTGGACTCCTCCGCCTCCATGACCGTGAGCAAGGAACGTTTGCTGACGCAACTCACCCAGGAGCTGCCCGCCCTGAAAGGTTTCGCCACGGATGTGGAATACACCGTGGTGGAATCCACACCCGGCAAACCCCGCTTGTATGCGGGGAAATCGACGGAAGAGTTGCTGCGCGCGGTGCAGGCATGGCAGCCTTTGTCGGGCACCACGGATCCGGGCCTCGCCTTGCGCCTCGCCCGCTCGCTGGTATCGAGGGAAGGCATTGTCATCTACGCCAGTGACACCCCCACCGAGTCGCTGCCGTACGATGCCGTGCAACTCTGCGTGGGCCAAGTCATCGAAAACGTGGGCTTTACCGGAGTCTCCTTTGAAAACAAAGACGGCACTCTGATCTGGCGCGCCACCATCCAAAATTACTCGAATGAGCCCACCACCCGCACCTGGCAAGCCATCACCAGCACCGGCACTCCCGCCGCCTCGAAAAACGTAGAGCTTCCCGCACGCAGCGTGGTCACCCTGCAATCGAATTTCCCCTCGCAAGCCGAGCGCATGGAGCTGCGACTCTCCGCCGACCAGTTCCCCACCGATGACACCCTGCGCCTGGTCCGCCCCAAACCCAAGCAACTCATCGTCAGCGCGTCGCCCGATCTCGATGCCCTGACAAAAAAACTCCTCCGCGCAATCGACCAGCTTTCCATCGGCCCCAAAGCCGACATCGCGCTCGTCTCCTATGATCCGCTCGATCCCGCGCCCGTGACGGGAAATTCCGTGATGTTTGTCAATGACGGCACCCAGGGTGGCCAGTAT
>ERZ1066127.894-NODE-894-length-13176-cov-7.635546_pt1 | contig 13176 bp, 14 predicted proteins | sample MGYA00382774_ERZ1066127 | MGnify/ENA primary metagenome ERZ1066127 (study PRJEB33369, sample SAMEA5778357) | biofilm metagenome | biome: Industrial cooling water; feature: Water cooling tower basin; material: Biofilm | place: United Arab Emirates | collected... | reverse complement strand
GGTGACATGAAGCGTGAAAACATCAAGCCGGGGACAGCCATTGAAATCACCTTTGTAGGCAACAAGAAGGTCGGCAAAGGTAGTGGCACGGCCAAAGACTTTCGTGTCATGATTCTTGGACAGCGCCTCGCGTAAAGACAAGACCAATGGTTAGGCGAACGCTTGTTTCTCACCTTCTGGTCGGTGGTCCTGTTAAGGACACCGGCCAGAACCATTTAAACCACAACAACGTAGTGGATATGATCGAAAACGCAATTACCCAGATACACCAGGCCCTGGACGCTTTCATTGAAAAACGCAGGGCTGATTTTCTTGCTCAGTTCGACACCCTGGCTGACCGGTGTATCACCGAGCGGAGTTTTCATCCGTTATCCGACTGGATCACGAGTGGTGCACTTCGACAGGTTGATGCGGTATGCAAACCCGTACTGGATCAACTGCCTGCTGATCTGCAGGTGGAGCTTAGGAAGCTTCTCAACCGGGACCCCGATTACAGCGGCACTACGATCATTCTGCGCCTGGAAGATGAAGTGGAGGATATCCTAAACGGGTGTATCGGTGGGGTGGAGCAAAGAAAAATTTTCTGGAAAAAACTTTCAACTGAGCCCCCACTGATGATACGGGAAACCTTCTTAAATCCGTTTAAAACGAACTTTTTGACCATTAGGGTAAAAAACTCCGAATCGGTAGCAGGCCCGGAAAATGATCTCAAAATGATGGATAGACTTGACAAAGGTGAGCAGGACACTAATTTTGCTCATGAACAAAACCGCGCTGCCGGGGATCCGTTCAGGTGAGGAGATGACTCGATCGCTCCCGCCAGGAGCAGGTCAGCAGCTTCTCAATTATGGAAACGCTTTTTATTCGTGACTCTAAAACTCTCTACGAAGGCCGCTCAGCGGTACATGTGAGTATTAACCCCAGCCCGGTGAGAACCTCACACAACCTTTCTGTGAGCTACCTGGATCGGGCCAGCCAGTGTCTTATCGCTTTTGAAAAGACGCAGAGCGCTGTAGAATACTTTTCCGAGTACTCAGCGGCCCGCTGGCTCAATGAGCTTGCTGACCGTCATCAAGAGGCACTCATCGATAGTGCGCTTGGACGGGCGATGTTCATCTGCCTGAATTAATTGGAAAGGGGGCCCTCAAGCCCCCTTTTTTAGTTTGTGTGGATGTTGAAATCCTGGCTCCTGTCTTTTGATGGGCTCACATCCATAAATGGACGAGCTGCATGTGCGCGATTCATTTCTTCTTCGGTGACCCCGTGCTTTTTTAAGAACCCGTTTTTAATGTGCCGCGCCTTACGCGCCTCATTGGTGGCTGTCGCCATGACCATCACGGCCGTCTGCGCCCTGGCCAGTAACTGGCCCTTACGGTGATACTCCGACAGCGCCTGCTTTACCAAGCCATTGTGTTTGCCGCTTTGAAGCATGACCACCTCCTTATCCACTTCGCGGATGTGTTTGTTTTGATCAACGGGCATAAAAGTGGAGTAACCTTCCAGGAGTAGATTGCGGTAGTCCTCCCGGGTAGCCTGGTTGAGTACAATTTTTTCATGGTAACGCTCCATTACCGAAAGCAACGAACGATCTTTGTTTTTTGGTTTTTCAAGATAGTCATTGAGGCTCTCAAACTTACCGATGCGCTGGATAGCCTCCCGGTAGGCTGTGGCGGTAGACACCCCAGGTTTGCCCGCAGAGGCAATAAAATTGCGCAACACATCCATCTTTTCACTGTCAGCCACACGCATTGGCGCAGGACTCACTTTAAGATTCTTCAACGATTGCTCATCGATTGGAACACGCTCCCGGACAACCTGTGTGAGCATGTTATCATAACTGCGCGCCATGTTGACCGTCTGGGCGCGCATGTCAGCAAGATCCCGATAGGCCAAGGTGGATGAGAGTGTTATATGCTTCTCTCGAACCAGGCAGTCCACTTCGTGCGAGACGTCCTGATCCTGGCCTACCACCTTACCCATATACCCACTGAGGAAGTCTTTCATCTGACGACTACTCAACGGGCGCTCGGAAGGGGAGGACTCGCGGACGGTGATCATGAAAATCAGACCATCGTCAGGCTGAATCCCTATCTCAAAGTTCTTATTAACGCGAGGGGTGATTTTTTTGGCAAATGCGTGAAATTGTTTCTGGAAGTTTTCGTCTTCGGCCAAAGCCGGGGAGCGCTCGATCCGCTGCATGGCCCGCTGCATGGCCCGCTCGTACTGATTTGAGGTAATATAGTCACGGTAAAATTCCTCGACTACTTTGACCTGATCGGAACGAAATTCGGTTTTGTCCAACTCCAGTTCTTTGCGGATGGAGGAACATCGCAAGTACACCGCCTGGCCGACAAAATCCTTGGCCGCTTCCTGGGTTTGGTCAGAAGCACCATTGCTGCGCATGTTTTCGTAGGCCTTCTGGCTGCCGAATTTGAAGTAGTCGTTGATGAATTGCTCAAAGAAAACACCCTCTGTTAGTGCACTTTTCTCCTTGAGATCGTCAGCTATTTCGCGAAGCAGGTCGTTCATGTGAATCGTGTTAATTGGACGGCTGCTAAGGTAGGGAATTTATCGAAAAGGGGATTTGGCCGAATTTTATAATTTTAGAGCTCCAAATAACACGAAACCAGCGGTCATGTCAATTAAACCCCGGCAAGAACTACGTGAATACCAGCAAAAAATGAAGCAGGCCACCTTTACCTTCTTCACCAATCCGAATAACAAGCGACTTATGGTGGTTTCCCCGACCGGGACGGGCAAAACCACATTCTTTTCCTCCATGGTTGAGGATCACGTCCGATGTGGTGAGCGTGTGCTGCTCACTGTACACCGAATTGAGCTTGTGGATCAGATCGTTGAACGCCTCGGTCAATTTGGTATAGCTTCTGGTGTAATTGCGGCCGGGTACCCGGAAGCCTACGAGCACCCGGTGCAAGTGGGAATGGTACAGTCAGGAGAACGGTTGCGAAACGCACAACCGGATTGGATTTACGTTGACGAGTGCCACCACAGCACGGCCGGATCCTACCAAAAGCTGCTGACCATGTTTCCCGAATCCAAACTGGTTGGTGTGACGGCCACACCGGTTAGACTGGATGGTAAGGGATTTGATGATACCTACCAGCAGATGATCAATCTGTACCCGATCGATTACTTTTTCTCTAACGGATTTCTGGTACCACCCCGTCACTATTTCTGCGCAAACATTAAGATTGAGGACCTCAAGGAAACCGGCCTGGGCGACTACGACATTGCTGCGATGGCCAAACACATGATGCAGAGTAAGCTCATCGCCAACGTGGTGGAGTCTTACCGCAAATACGCATCAGGCCGCAAGGCCGTGGTTTTCGCCTGTAATGTAGAGCACTCCAAATCGCTGGCCAATCAATTCAATGAACTGGGCATACCGGCCGCGCACCTGGATGGTCAGATGGATAAAACCGAGCGAAAGGGTATCATCAGGCGCTACCGTAAAGGTGAGCTATTGGTCCTGACTAACTACGACATTATCTCGGAGGGCTTCGATGTTCCCGATATTGAAGCGGTGATCCTGGCCAGGCGCACGAAATCACTTTCCAACTACGTGCAAAGCGTGGGCCGGTGCCTGCGACCCGACAAGGCCAACGGAAAGACCCATGGGATCGTGCTGGATTGTGTAGGGCAGTGGCTGGAACATGGTTTTGCCGGCATCAATTACAACTGGACACTCTCCGGAGACCTGGACGAAATCATTGAACCGGTATTAAAGACACGCCTTTTTAAAAGGGAAGGCCGAAAGACGAAGGCGGTGCTGGAATTACCCGAAGAGTTACTCGATGTGGAACTCATTCAGTTAACCGAGGAAATGAAGCGGCTGGCCTCTTTTGAGACTTTTCTACATAAGTACTCCTCCCGGGGTGGGCGGTTTGGGGAGACCGGTTATCAGAAATTAACCAATGAACAGGTCCTTAAGGCACTGGATGATTACTCTGATTTTTTAACTTTGCAAGGTATTGAGCTCCTGCATGTGGAGCAAGAATACCTGATTAGTCGCCTGGCTCAATACAACATCATACTTCCTAACGCATTTTGGAATATTCGATTTAAGATCGCGGTGTGAATTTTGAGTTTGTCAGGCTTTCGCGGGCACACCTGGTAGCACTCTACCGGATGCTGGGCGAGTATGCCCTTGAGCACTCCACCCGTTACAAATCACATGAACAACTCAAGGCCATCATTTTGAGTGCCATCGAGGACGACTTTTCCACTTCTCGCCTGCGATTAAGCCGAACCCAGATCAACCACTTATTCCGCGTCCTCCAAGCCCGCGTGGTAACCCTTAACACCAACACCATTCTTTTCGACACCCCAGGCCTTAGCGAGGAAATGGAAGACATTCTTACTTCCATCGAGTCTCTGGACCTGAAAAAGGCAGCCCTGATCCGCCTGTTGATACGTCAGAAGTAGTTGCGTATCTTCGCACCACGATCCAATTAACACGAACCATGGGTAACTCCACTGATTACCTGCAACACCAGGGTGATCTATTTGTCGATACTGATAGTTTTATCGAGAAGTTGCTTTTCGAAGTGCCCGATATACTTTCTAATCGCGAGCGATTAATCCGCGCGATATTATACGAAGACGCGGCCTGCCTCCTGGTAGACTACCCCCAGATACCATCCAACCACTACTGGGAGATTTTGTCGGGCTACTTCAAGATTTTGTTAGATGACCAATTCATGACACATTTTCTTTATCAGACCACGAATCAAAACAGTATTCCCTTTTGCCTGTATGATGTCGTTTATGAAGTCATACCCAAACCGATGCAATACTACATTGCCTCATTCTATGGACCTGATTATGTAGACGCAGAAACCAGAAGGGCCTCGTTTCTGGATCGCCTCCAGTTTAAGCTTAAGAACAGGAATTTGTTAGCTGATGTAAACGAAGACGTTCGTCTATTTATCTCTTTCAGTAGTGAATTCTTTGGGACCGCCTCTTTTCTCAGCCCCCAGGAAGAAGAACAAGCTATGAATTCACTCATTGAACAGTTTGTGGCCAACCCCGTGCTGTTCCGCTCCAAACAAACCATCATATCAATTCCGGTGGGGCAGCGAATACTTAAATTTTGATGCTATGACCAATACGCAGACCGAGCAAATGACAAATTCAACCCTAAAACCCGGCTTCATAATAACAATGATTAAGGCCCGCAATTACAAGGCTTTACTCACACCCAAGACGTACATCAGTGAACAAGTGATCCTTTTTTGCGGGCTGGCCGCTGTCCTATCGTTTTTCCTGGCAAGCCTCTACTACAGTGTGTCGGGGGACTGGATTAGTGCTCTCTCTTTGAATTCATCTTTCTTTATCCTGTTGTTGGTTCTTTTGCGGATGGTGAACAACCATTTCTACCGGACCAACCGGGAGCTGGCCGCTGAACTAAAGGCGGACCGCGAACTGAAGGAGGACAAATTAATCAGCGCCTTCCACCAGGACTACGTCAGATTGATGGCCTTGCCGGATCCGGCCCGCACCAAGGCCATCACCGAAAACTTTCAGATCATCTTTGGTAAGGACAACGAGAAGGCGATCAGCTTGTCCAACACATATCCCAACACGCTGGATTTTGTCAATCAGCTCGATGCGCAGTTGCTTGAACGACTCTACAACTATTATCTGGTTAAAATAGTAAATGGCAAGTAAGGAAAAGCAGGAATTCCAAGGGCTGGCGTTTCTTTATGTCCTGTTTTTGTGGGCCATGGGTCTATTGGGAGTATATCTACTGCTCGGCTCGGTAGGCTATCACAACTTTGGGTTGCTGGACAGGGGAGTGCCGGCGCTAAGAACAACAATTAAAGAACTGTTTTCTCTCTTTCGCTATAGTGACGCCTGGAATTACCTACTGCTGACCCTACTGGTCTGCCTGGCCATTCTCCTATATGGATTAAATGATTTTTGGCTGCGAAGGGTCGGGCAGCGGCATATTTTCAAGTCGTGGACATCAACGCATACCGGCCGGGGGTTGCTGTGGAGCGCAAGACAAATTTGTAATGGCCTGGTCTCAGTAATCCAGATGCTACTGCTAACCTATATGGCCAACTTGTTTGTGGCCAACCCGTACATCCTTGCTGTTAACCAGGTCGGGGGTGAGCCCAAGGCTACACTTGTACTGGGGACCAGTAAACTGATCCGGGGAACGAGCAATCCTAACCTTTATTACCAGAAGCGACTTGAGTGCGCCATACAATTGTACCGGGCGGGCCAGGTAAAATATTTTCTCCTATCAGGCGACCGGCAGCAGCAGGATAACTACGATGAGACCGCTGATATGAGGAATGATTTAGTCTCATCCGGCATTCCGGAGAAGTCGATCCGGGTGGACCCACACGGGCACCGCACGTTCGACTCAATTATCCGAACCCTCCAGTCCAGCACTGGACGCGACACCGTGATGATCGTGTCACAAACATTCCATCTGGAACGTGCCCTGTATTTATGTCGTCAGGTTGGGCTTCCCGCTGTCGGGGTGGTGGCCGGTGGAGCCCCAACCGGGGCCATGATTCAACGCGAGTTCCTGGCCAAATTGCGCGTTCTACTGGATGTCTACATTTTCAACACCCCGGCCTATGGCGTTAGCCGGCAAGACAGAAGAACAATCAACCCAACAAGGGTGATGGATTTGGTTTTGATTCTGTTTGTGGCCGGATTTGTAGTTCTGGCCGGTCGTGTGACGCGCGGTGTGCTCCATTTTTAATCAGCTCTTCACGCTGCAACTCCACGTAAAATTCCGGGTCGAAGATACAGTCCACCATTCGTTTTACCCCACGCAGCTGTTCTTTGGTGAGCCCACGAGCAGCGGTGAAGTCCACGCGGAACATAGAGGCATCATCAAATATCGCATCGGTCAGATTTGCCCCAATAAAGGAGCTTCCGGTGATCTTTGCTCCCTTGAAAGAACAAGACTCCAGTGAGCCGTCATCCAATTTTGTGGAAATCAGGTAGGCATTTTCAAAGCTCGCATGCTGAGCGTTAACAAAGCTCAGATCAGCATTATTGAAATCGGCATTGGTAAAATCCCCTGTAGCCAGGTTGGCCCGCTGTAAGGTACAGCCCTGAAAGTGGCCGCGCGTAGCATTCATCCCTGATAGCACCGCACCGGTCAAGTCATATAGCCTGAAATTACAAGCGGGCAGGTAAACCGCGTGCAGATCCACTACGGTTATGCCCAGACGCTGAAGTGTTTTCACATTTCGCAGTATGCGCACCTGAACGTACTGCCCCTCCTGGTAGCGCAAATCCTCAATTTCTCCAATGGCCTGATCGCGTGACTTCTTTTTTTCCGTCACGGTATTGATCCATACCATCAAAACCCCAACGATGAGGATCTCCAAGACAACACCGTGTGACTCAGCAAGTAGCTGAAGAGCCAGGTCGCGTTTTGAAAAAGTGTAAAAATTCCAATGCCAGCTCACCACAACATTAAACAGCATAAGGAGGGCAGCGGACAAGACCATAACCCGGCCTGGATTATCGTAAATACCAGTCCAGATCTTTCGTAGAAAATCGACCATTGTTTCGTGTTAATTGGATAGTCACAAAATTATTGATTTTGGTTAATGGGCAAACAATTCTACCTTCGTATTATCCAATTAACACGAAACTCATGCAAATCGACCTAATCAGTCAGTCTGAATCATCAGATTCTGTTCAGCCGGAAGTAAAAACCAAGGAGTTCTACGATAAGGATAACCATGTGCATGGTTTTAAAGACGATCGTGGACGATGGCACGGGATGGTTGAATTTTTCGAAAACGAAGAATCAACAGCACCCTATAAGGTCGCCCAGTACGATCAAGGGGTTCTACACGGACAGACCTTCTATTATACCCTGGTCAACAACAATCCCGTGGTGGACCGCAGTCATACCTACTTTCGCGGAATTCAGGTCGCCACAGAATTGTTCACTGACGGAAAGATTACTGAATTCTACGGGAATGACCTGACCGGGCGCAGGGTTGGGAATTTTAAACGTTTTTACAGTAACGGCAATGCAGAGGAGACGGGCTTCTTTTACAACAATGAACGTGAAGGAGCCTGGGCCACGTATTACCCCAATGGTAAAGTTCAAACCGAACGGCAATACCGGAAAGGAAAACTGAATGGTATTGAACAGATTTACGCACCAGACGGAACCTGTGTCCTTTACCGGGAATGGGAAGACGGTCAGCAACATGGCGCGCAGAAAGTAACCGAAAAATTCTACCAGGGATGGAAAGAAATTCGCTCCCATTACGAGCATGGTGTGCAAAGCGGGGAATTCGAAGAATATCATAACGGCCAACTTCGCTACCAGGGCACCTTGCTCAATGGCAAGATCCACGGGGTACTGCTGGAATATGAGAACACCATCCTTAAGAGCCGCGTAGAGTATCGAAATGGCACTCCTCACGGGTTTGCTGACTACATGAATTCGCAGTATACAGAGTCCGGTGAACTTGTAGAGGGCAAGCGCGTGGGAGAATGGAAGTTTACCTTGCTGCGCAACGAGCAGCATTTTATGTCCAAGTTTTACCAGGATGGCGCAGCCCGATCGTACATCTGTTTTGATAAATCCGGTCAGAAGCGCGAAGAAGGACAAATACGCGGAGAGCGACCCTATGGAGTGATCACTCGTTACACCCGGGAAGGTGTTCACCGCGTCCAGGCAGGCAAGGAGCTTACCGACCGGCGACCGATTGAACACCGGCTAATTGCCAATGGTGAGCACCATAACCACAACGGAGTACAGCTATGACAAACCCAAGAACCAATCGGGGAGTACCCCAAAAGCTCGATCACCTCAGCGAACTAACCAGAGAATGGGAGCACTTAGCATCACAAGACGTGTTTGATAGAGTGAAGTTTTCGATACTTTACCATCACCTCATTGGGCTATTGGATGAACTGGACTCTTTAATAGCGCAGGATATTCATGAGCGAGCAGCTGAGGCGAAAACTCATTAGCCTTTCCAACTGGGCAGCGGTACTGTACCTGGCCGGAGCTTTCCTTTTGACCTACCTGCCTGCCCCAGAATCACTTTACTTGATTCCCGGTGAAAGTAATCCGTGGTATAGTTGGCTTGCCTCACCCCTTGTACATGTTTCCCTTGACCATCTGCTAGGAAACCTGGCTGCGCTACTACCCGCGCTCGTGGTGGTGGGATTTACTGAACCCCGGAGATGGGGTGTAACTATTTTCCTTTTATGCCTTTCCACCAGCGCGATGGTTTGGTGGTTGGGGGCTGAGGCCATCCATGTCGGATTAAGCGGAGTGGTCATCGCTCTTTCGTTCTATGGCGTTCTGGCCAACTTGTTCACCCTCACGGCGCGCTCAATCCTGCTGGCAGCGGGACTGGTTGGAATCCAAATTTTCATCTTCACCCAATTTTTCCAGGCCCAGAACGGAGTGAGCCAGGATGCTCACATCTGCGGGGCCATCAGCGGGTTGGCTCTCTCTGTGGTGGTGTATTTTCCGCGTTTGCAGGCCCCTGCGAGGCTGGGTTGACAATTTTAACAAACCCCCAGGGTTGGCGATGTTGCATAATTCAATCTTTTGCGCCACTTTTGAGAAGTCCAATTAACACGAAACTATGGTAGCACAACTCCCTAAAGGGGTATTGCTTTCACGCCTTCAGTCCTTAAAGACGCAAGCCGGCATTACTGTTGACCAGTATCGCAGTGTCCACAGTGATTTTGCTGTCATTGTTACAACCTTGGGTATTGTCGTTTTCCCTGGGTTCCTGCTGAAGGGGCATTTTTTCGATTTACTCAATGTGCTTGCTCAACTTAACAGGGGAGAGGCTGTTTCATTACTTCACCTGATTCAATTCGCCACAGAGACACTCACCGTGGCAAGTTCTTTCTTCCTGCTGCTGAATTTTTATTTCTCTGAAGCTGAGGCAGTGGAAAAATCCAGGAACGTTTACCGAGGACGCCATGCCTGCATACAGACGCGCACCGTGCCCGTGTTCCTGCTCCACGAGGAGATCGTGCCGGAAGATGATACCATGTCATTCTACAACGCAGGCTTTCAGGGAGTCTCCAGTCAGGATGAATATCTGCTCAACAATCCGGCCATCAAAGACTTTGCCTCTGACATGGACGCCTACCTGAAGGCCTGCCAGGCTGTATACCCCGAGACAAGTAGCGCAACTGAGCCTGCGATCGCCCAGGGCGAACCTGCCCGGTATGTCAGCCTGCTGGATATGATCAATCAAAATTCATAAAACCCAATTCACTAAAATCAATTTTATCAATTATGAAAACCAAAATCCAATTCAAACGCGTAGCCTTAATGCTGGCTGCAGTTTTTGTCCTCACGATGGCCCCGGACAGCGCCATGGCGCAAGCTGGTAGTGGTATTGATGCCGCCTCTACCAATTTGATTGCGTTAGCGCAACAACTCTACAAGATTCTTTCTGTTGTAGCTGTGATCGGGTCCCTGTACTTCATTTTCAAATACGGCATGGATATTAAAGGGGGCCGCTCGGAATCGTGGGGGAAGCTCCTGGCTGTCTTCCTGGTGGCCGGCATCTGGTTCTTTGCCATTCCTCCGATTTTCCAGCGCATGAGTACCCTTGCTGGTGTTAATAGCGGAAATATAGCCCCTTCGAGTACCAACAGTGGTTTCTGATGATTACCAAAGCCCACCAGCCCAATATCAACATTCCCATTCAGGTCTTTGGGGTAGAATTCTCTGACCTGATCACGCTGGGGATTGTCTTTTCTTCCTATCAGCTCCTGGTAGGAGTATCGGCTGTGATATTTGAATTTCAGGCCTACTGGCTAGGCGTGGGGGGCATATTGATCATTCCTTCAGTTATCGCGTTTCTGCGTTTTACGAACCGTCAACAGGAAAAAGGATATCTGGACTCCTGGCTGGCTTATCTGTTTTTCCAACCTCACGTCATCCGACCATTTAATCCAAGCATGTATGAACTGGATCCTCAACAGTCTGACTTCGCTTAGGCGGGTTTTCCTGGAGAAAGTTTTCCCCAATGAGTTCATTGAAAATGACCTGTTGATACGTCCTGACGGTAATATCAGCGCGGGATTTGTTTGCAAATTCCCCGAGCAAGATTCCTTGGGTGAAACTGACATGCTCATGTTGCAACAAAAACTTGAAGAAGTTTTTAGTCGCCTTCCGGAGGGCACAACCATCCATTTTCAGTCTGTGTTTTATTTTGCCGATGCACAACTCAAGGCACTTGAAGAAACACAGGCTTACCTAACGGGGCGAATGCGCGAGCATTTAACTGACAGCCCCGTTCTTTCTCAGCAGGCTTACTTGTGGCTCTGTTTCAACAACAAGGGCAGCAAACCCCGCTCGGTCATGAGCACATTTTTCTCATCCTTATGGGCAGGCAGTGGCCCCCTGGAAGGGGTTGAGGCCAGTAAGATCAAAATCAACAATCAGGTTCAAGCGTTTTTAACCAACGTATCTGCAGTGCAAGGGTTCAGTATAAAGCGACTTTCCAACAATGGGATTAAGTCGGCTCATCTGCGCTACCTGAATCTGGACTTTAATCAGGCACCAACAGGATTGAACAATGAAATATCCTGTGAGCGAAATACGATCAGGGTGGGTGATAAAATTGCCCAGACCGTTTACCTGGCAAGGGCTGGCAATCAGTTGTTCCGAACCCACCAGTCCGAGACCGGGATGCCTGCCTTTATGCCTTGGCCGCTGGGCGTGTACCTGAACTTCCCGCATATCGTCAACTTATCGTTTCGAATCGGTGGGGAGGCTGACTTAAAAAAGCTCGATGATGAGCGAAAGTCAAGGATGTCACTTGGCAAAATGATGAGCCAAGTGGATCGACAGGTGATCGAGGACATTGAAGCGTTCACCGGGGAGCTGCGCACGCAGAACAAAAAAATTGTGATGATGAATCACAACGTGCTCGTCTGGGGGTATGACCGTGTAAATGTGTCACTGAACTGCGACCGCGTAGTAAGCGCGTACATCCGAATGAACGATTCACACGCCATTAAAGACGGCTCCAACGCTGGAAACTACTACTTCACTTATTCTCCCGGCTACGCCCTTGACTCTTTTAATACGCTTCGGGTTTCCCTGGAAGATGCTCTTCTCCACGTTGATTTTTCACGCAGTACACCCAGCGATCAGGATGGCTACTTATTCTGCAACCGCGAACATCAGCCCGTTTTGGTCGACCTGTACAGCCCCAGGCTTAACAACAAAAACCGGATTGTGATTGGCCCCACCGGTAGCGGAAAGTCTTTCCTTCTTAACACCATCGAGGCACAGTCAATAGACAAGAAGACTGAGGTAATCATTATCGATGTAGGAGATAAGGCCGGCAGCTCTTACCAAAACATCGTAAGTTTTTTTAAGGGGTCACACTATCAATACAGTGAAGGGAATCCATTTCGTGCCAATCCTTTTATTATCGATCGTGACGTTACCGGTCGATTTGATTTGTCGGCGGAGAAGAAGACGTTCTTACTCTCGGTGATCCAGTTACTATGGAAGGACTCAGGGGTTTCCCTATCGCGGGAAGAAGAAGCTATTCTATCGGACTTGCTTGATGCCTACTACATCAAAGTAAATGATAAGACAGAAGTACCGCGCCTGGATCGTTTTGTCGATTTTGTGGATTACACACTGCAAAGGGCCAACGACCATAAAACGAAGTTCTTCAATCTTGAATCGTTCAAACTTGTGCTTTCAAAATACATATCCGGAGCTTATCGCCATGTGTTTTGCAATGACGTCAATGAACGCATCAGTGACAATCGCTTGATCCTGTTTGACCTATTCGGACTTAAAGCCGACCCCAGCCTTTTCCCCGTGGTCTCGCTTCTGATTATTGAAACGATAATGGATAAGATCAGGGCAAATCCTTCGGTGAAAAAGGAGATACTCTTCGATGAGTCCTGGAGTATTCTGTCGGGTGCCATCGGGGACTTTATTGAAGTCCTTTATCGGACGGTTCGTAAGAGTAATGGTAGTGTGACCATCATCACGCAAACCATCATCGAACTGTCCAATTCAAAAATCGGCCCTATCCTTAGGGGAAATGCGGCAACCGTGCTTTTGCTCAATCACAATTCCGCAGGGGCGATGCTACCTACACTACAATCGTTTTTTGCCCTGTCCGATGGCCAGATCGCGCTTCTAAAATC